>Ga0326511_10002999_pt1 | contig 13647 bp, 16 predicted proteins | sample 0_2496_0518_D_FD_203701 | JGI IMG/M metagenome (GOLD analysis project Ga0326511, IMG submission 203701) | Bovine rumen microbial communities from UC Davis, California, United States - 0_2496_0518 | ecosystem: Host-associated > Mammals > Digestive system > Stomach > Rumen | place: USA... | reverse complement strand
GCGGTTCAGTCGTCTGAACTGGTTTAGTCGACTAAACTCATAGAAAGGAGTCGTACTATGTGAGCAAAAAATCTCTTTATGCAGGCGATCTCGGTTCAGTCGACTGTACTTGTGACATCTTGGACAAAGACAGATCAGCGATCAAATATGTCTGGCTTATGCTGAATCGCACCAACCAGATGTTCGAGTACAAAGGGCTGCCTGATACGATCCCTGCTGAAATTCTGGAACTCTATCTCCAGATCAACGGCAACTGTGCGATCACAGAAGTCGGTGGCAATCTCTTTGCGCTCCCCGGCGAACTTGGTGGGCCGCCCGATCCCTATTATCGTCCAACCCTCTTCATCTCAGCTATTCCTGGCCTTCGCGACGGTGATCATTCATTCTCCAAGTCAATGAAAATCGTCAATCATCTTGACCCATTCAGCCCAATATACCATAATGGCGAATGTGTGCTTGTCAAAAACGACACACTGATGGAGGGCATGATCTACACATTCTCCCGTTATGCAGTTCAGTTGACTGAAAATGACATCTCAATCAGGTCTGCTCAGATAAACGCTCGTGCTCATGTGAATATCACAGCAGAGACGGATTCTGAAGCGGCGTCTGCAAGAGCCTATCTCAAGGCGCTTGAGGCCGGTAAGCTTGAGATCGTAATGGGCAAGGCGATGATGGACTCCCTCAAAGTTCAGAACATCAGTGTCACTTCGGCCAACACTATCATTCAGCTTATCGAACTTCAGCAATATCTCAAAGCATCGTGGTATAACGAAATCGGCCTTAATGCTAACTTCAATATGAAGCGCGAGTATCAGTCCGAGGAAGAGCTCCAAGCTAATACGGACGTATTGCTCCCTCTTGTCGACAATATGCTTGCTTGTCGTAAATTGGCAATGGATGCTGTCAATAAGAAATACAATACCAATATCACGGTGGAGAAGAATTCCTCTTGGGAAAACAAGCAGAAAGAGCGCGACGTTGAGCACGAGGTCAAGGAAGCCGAGGTAGACTCGTTAAAGGAGGGTGGCGATGTTTAATCCATTTTGTAGAGAAGAAGTCAGCGTCCCTCTTCTTAGGGAGGCATTTGCAGATGGGGTTTCTGGTAGTGGTATTTTTAATGCTCTTTCTGGCCTTGGTGTCGATCTGCCTTGGGATGGAGTAGCTGAAGCTGCAACACTTGACATTGAGTACTTCGGTAATCATTCCGGTGCAAAGCTATCCGCTCCTCTTGTCGTAAATCTTCTCAATGGCGCAGATCAGTTGACTGAACAGCAGATGGAGATTCTCGCGCGCGTAATCTGGACTAAATTCAGTGAGCCATGGAAGCATCTATGGGCCACTAATGTTGTAGAGTACAATCCCATCCACAACTACAACATGACGGACGAAAGAGAGCTTACCCGCGGAGAGTCGGAAGCCAGAGCCATTCACGACAGTTCAGTCGACACAACTGCTCACGGAAAAACAAGTGAGGTAAAGGACTACGTGTCCGGTTTAAACAGTACCGATGAAAATGGTAAATTTTCCGATCGCAGCGTTTCTGAGGAAGGAGGAACTACAAATGTAACAGGAACAGGAGACAGAAAAGACGATTCTGTCAAGGCGGCAAATGAACGGGAAACAATTACTCGTTCGGGAAATATCGGCGTCACAACGACTCAGCAGATGCTGACAGCCGAGCGTGAACTTTGGGTTTGGAACTACTTTGACAAGATATACAAGGATGTAGATAGCGTCCTTGCTCTTGCCATCTATGATCCATGCAGATTGTGAGGCGTGCCTATGATTCCTTATTCATATAACATGGTTGACATGGGTGGCATTGATCTGGCCGAAGCAAACAGAACAATTGTGGAAGGTCTATACAATCGTCTTGCGATCGCGCGAAATGCATGCGGTGATTTGATTCTCTACAATTGGAAGTTCACAGGAATAGAGATAACTCCGGGCATTTGCAACACTCTGGACGAGGGGACCTCAATTGTGATCAATGGCCTAATTCAGGTGACTGAACAGGATGAGGTAACTGTACTTGGCATAGCACCTCCGCCAGTGCCGGTTGAGCCGCTTTTGGTCGATGCTAATGGTGTATATACAGCAGTTCCGCCAGTATCTGGCTTTAATCCTGTTTCTGTTAATGTACCGACTCCAAGACCTCGACTCATTCCCATAACAATACTCGAAAATGGCAAGTACACTCCGCCGCCTGGTGTAGATGGTTTTAATAGTGTAACTGTGAATACGCAAGGAATGACTCTTCCAGAGTCAGCTCAGACTGTATTCTCGGGGAGCGCTGCAAATTACGAAATACCCAATAGCGGAATGTACGCCATATTAATTGCTGCAGATGGATACAGTGATGTCGATATAACAGCATCATTGGCGTCCGAAAATATTTTTTATACAGACAAGCAGCGTACAGCCGAATCATCCTACAGATCGTGCTGTGTAGTTTTTATTGCCGAATGTTCTGCAGGAGATCTTCTGACCGTATCTGCCTCTGGCGTTGCCAGACAGGGACTTTACGTAGTTCATTTTGCCACCAATGTTTCAATAGAAGATCCCGTAATGATGGTTGCTAAGGATGAAATTTCGCAGGTCACTATTTCGACAGATGATTTTGTCTTTTGCATGGCAGCTTCGACAGGAGACTGGTCGCCATCATGTGAAATTCTTGATGGATGGAGGATAGAGCAGAGGAGTACAAATAACTATGTATTTCTTCAAGGTATCATGAAAGGGCCAGGATCCGTCAAGGCATCTGGCCAGTCATATTCTACAAACGTCTCATTTGCAATGAAAATTCATTATAGTTAACTGAACTGAAAGGAGAATAACAATGGAAGTAAAACAGGTTTATGAAATCGTAAACAACTCTCTCGGTGAGACCCTCGGCCGCACCGACCTCATCAATGAGGATCTCGACGGCATTGTCGATGCCGGCAAAGCGATCTTTGACGCCAACGCGTTTGATCGCTACGTTCGTTCCCTTGTCAACCACATCGGCAAGGTCAAGTTCGTCGACCGTCCCTATTCCGGTTCGGCGCCCTCCGTTCTCATGGACGACTGGCAGTTCGGCTCTGTTCTGGAGAAAATCCATAGCAGGCTTCCCGTCGCTTCCGAGAACGAGTCTTGGGAACTGGCCGATGGTCAGACCTACGATCCCAACGTGTTCCACAAGCCGGATGTGTATGTCAAATTCTTCAACAAGATGACCACGTTCCAGATCGAGCGTTCTGTGCAGGAGAAGTCTCTGCGTCAGTCTTTCTCCTCGGCCACCCAGCTCAACGGCTTCTTGTCCATGCTGCTCAACGAAGTTGAGAAGGGCATGACAGTCGCCTATGATAACCTCATTATGCGCACGATCAACAATATGATGGCCGAGACGTTCTACAACATGAACAGTTCCGGTGACTATACTGGTGCAGGCAATGCTCGCTGCATCAACCTGCTGTCTCGGTACAACACCCAGTACGGCGCTACCCTCACCGCTGCACAGGCAATTCTCAATCCGGACTTCATTCGGTACGCCGCCTACCAGATGGCGCTGACTGTCGATCGTCTGACCAGAATGTCCACTCTGTTCAACATCGGCGGCACCGAGAAGTTCACTCCCAAGGCTCTCCAGCATATCGTTATGCTGTCAGAGTTCCGTGCGGCTGCTGATGTGTTCCTCCAGTCCAATACCTTCCATGACGAGTATACCAAACTGATCAACGCCGAGACCGTTCCCTTCTGGCAGGGCTCTGGCACCGGATTCGAATTCACCAAAACCGGTGCAATTGACGTCAAGACCAGCGAGGGCCACACAGTTCAGGCTACTGGAATCCTCGGCACGATCTTCGATCACGAGGCGCTCGGTGTCAACGCCTACAACCGCCGCGTCGACACCCACTGGAACGAGCCGGCCGAGTTTACCAACTACTGGTATAAGGAGGACGCTCGTTACTTCAACGACTTCAACGAGAACATGGTTGTGTTCTACGTTGCGTAAGTTCAGTCAACTAAAACGGGGTAGGGCCAACGTCCTACCCTGTTTTAGATATGGAGGCAACTATGGAAGTTCAATTCTTTTTCAATCAGTCGGATGATAGAGTAATAAACAAAAGATTGCTCTACGACGAAAATAATACGTTCGCTGGAGTACCTCGCGACGAGATCAGCGTCATGAATCCTATCATTCGTTTTGATGACGAGCGTATTCTCAGATACAATTATGCGTATATTCCGGAACTGCAGAGGTATTATTCCATCGTTGATAGAACTGCTTTCAGAGAAGGTATTTGGGATATAACCTTTGCTGTTGATGTGCTTATGTCATTTAGGCGCGACATTATGGCGCTCTCTGCCGTTGTTGATAAACAATCCATGGAGAAGAACGGCGACGAGTATATCGACGATGGTAGTTTAGTCGCCGAAAATGTAATGTTCCAGCAGGTGTATGAGTTTCCGAATGGATTTAACAACACTGCTGAATTTATCCTTATAACTGCGGGGTGATGTAATGGCTGTTGTTGGTGGAGTTGCAACATTTTCACAAATTGCAATTATAATTGAAGACGCTGGCGTATACGATACTGTGGCGGCTGCTCTTGCGGATGGAGCGGTGCAGGCCGTTGGAGACAGTCTTGTAGGCGGTATCAGCGTCGTTGAAGGCGGAGCCGCTACAGAAGTCATTTCCACACAGACAGCTCTTCAAGTGGCGCAGGCCGCTGAACTTGCGGCTACGGATACTACAGTAAAAACAGCAGGCGTTACCTTGCTGAAAACAGGCACTGGATTTAAACTTGGCGCCATACTATCTATGGAAGTCTCTGGAGTTGTGGCGGCGGTAGGCCCTTTGGCCGGTGTCGCGATTGGTGCTGGCATTTATGAGTTAGCTCCCGATCTGTGCACAAAGATTTCTGCAACACTTCTTCCTTGGGCTTATGAAGGAACTAATATCAAAGGATATTTAGATTTTCTGAAAGATCCCGAAACCGGTAAAATGCTTCCAGTCGCTATGATCCCCACTGCAATTGTAGATGCTTTAAAAAAGCTATTTAATGAAGAGGTTAATCTTACTGAAATGACAATGGAACAGTATAAGATCCCAGGCAGAGGTACTTATACTGTGTTTCATCCGACAGCCACCGATGTTGTTGGTTATCTTAGCGATGGAACTCCTGTAACTCTTGAAAGTCGTCATCTTAATGCGCCTAATGTTGCATGGAAAAACGCCGATAACTCTGTAACAATTCAAGTTGTCGGGGGTGGCGGTACTACATGGGCTTCTAATTACATGAGACCCATAGTTCCGCTTAGTCCAGGTAATTTAGATGCCCTACCAGAAAACCCGAAGCCTTTTCCTCCGACTGCTGGAGTAGAAGCTCCCTCCGTGCCAGTTGAGCCAATTGTTTGGCCTAACACGCCCATCATAATCATTCCCGAGCCTCTTGGGCCCGACTATCAGCCTATTCCGGTTACGCCCATTACTCCGCTTCCTCTTCCTGCTCCCGATCCCGTTCCGCTTCTTCCTGCACCAGCACCAGAACCTGCGCCAGATGCTCCTCCGGAGAACTGGCCGGACGAGGAGCCTTGGCCGACTGTAGTTCCTTTCCCAGTTGAGCCGACTGAACCCGATCCCGATTGGCCGACTGTGATTCCATGGCCGCTTCCTCCCGAGCGCCCCGAAGAATGGCCAACGCATCCTGTGCCGTGGACATTTCCGGAAGAGCTTCCATGGCCGAGGACGCCGTCTGAATGGCCGGAGGAAGTTCCTTGGCCGGATTCCCCTCCCGATCCCGAGACGTGGCCGGAAGAAGTTCCCTGGCCTTCTTCGCCGGAGGAATGGCCGGAGGAAGTCCCTTGGCCTGTTCCTTGGCCGGAAGAATGGCCGGAAACTGAGCCATGGCCTGTCAAGTGGCCCGATGAAGTTCCATATCCTTTTCCTTGGTGGACTCCCGAGCCAAGTCAAGACCCGTATCCCGATCCCGAGCAAATAGAAGATCCGACAAGACAAGTTGATCCGTATATACTCCCTTGGCCTACTGAGTATCCAACGCCTGCTCCGTTGAATGATCCAGATTCTGACCCTCTCAATGATCCGTCTCAGCCTGGGCCTCAGCAAGATACGCAAGAGCCACCGACTGATCCCGATTCTCCAACTCTTCCACCGTCCGATGGGACAATTGATCCTCCGCCCGTTCCATATGTTCTTCCGTTCGATAGTAGCACTGGCCTTATATCTGTATATCATCCTACAACATCTGAGTTACTCGCCTTCTCTCGCTGGTTGTGGGTAACATACAACGATACCAGTATACAGAGAATCTGGAATAACCCGTTTGACGGCGTCATATCCCTGTTCGAGCTTTATTGTACACCTACCGATGTCGGTAGAAAAAATATCAGATCGGGTTTCCTTGACAGCGGAATAGCATCTGAAACTATATCCAGATATACTCAGATAGACTGCGGCACTATCGGCGTACCAGAGTACTACGGTAACTATCTCGACTACACTCCGTATGCGAAAGTTGACATCTATCTTCCTTTTATCGGTATAGTTGAACTGAGTGCGGATGACATTGTCGGGCATGCGGTAAATGTAACCTATCGGATTGACGAGTATAACGGTTCGTGCATTGCGATGATAACTATAGCTCAGTCAACTGAACTGGATGGCGAAAGAGTAGACTACTCTAACGTCAAATATCAGTTTAGCGGCAACTGTTCGGTTGAACTTCCGTTCGCTGGAGGTTCGCAGGCGGCCATTAGAGTTGGCATGATGCAGGCAGCCGCGTATGCTTTAACTGGTATACTAACAACTGCCACAGCCCGCGGACTCGGAGGAGCCATGTCAGCTTTTAGTAATACCGTAGGTGGAATTGTTGGAAGTGTTCTTTCTCCCAAATCAACCGTCCAGCACTCCGGCTCGTTCGGTTCTTCCTGCGGCGCTATGGGATGCAAAAAGCCGTTTATCACGGTTACAAGGCCCCGGCAGATTCAAGTGCCAAACTACAATAAGGATTACGGTTATCAAGCTCATAAGATGATCGTAATTGGCGACTGCACCGGATATATTAGATGTAGAGAGATTCATGTGATTTCCTCTACTGCTTCTGATGAAGAGAAGTCTCAGATCGAAGATTTCCTCAAATCTGGTGTATATGTAACAGAATAAGAAAACCCCAGTACAGTTTAGTTCACTGTACTGGGGTTCTTCTATTCTATTGCAATGAGAAATATCGCAATAATCACTATCCACTTGAAGATCATTCCCATACCTCCCCGTAGACCGTTTTCAGATCCTCAACGTCTTTTCTGCAATAGTCGTACCACTGACAGTTAAGGCAGCAGGCATGACAATACTTGCGTTTCGGCCCGAATAGCCACCAGCTAATTTTTGATAGAAAACGAGTCACTCCAGAGGACATAATTACGAAACACCTCCCCAATTTCATTCGTAGAATAGAATATCTTGTTTTCTCTCAGACACTGCTGAATGAAAAGACTTAGTTTATCGCTGTGCTTTGTGAGCGCCATCTTATAGTTCCAGCGAACATCCGGTTTAGTCGTATAAACTATATCGTTGTCCTCATCTTTTATTGGAGTTGTTTTGGCGTGAAGGAAAATATACGGGCCTGTCTCTGCGGCTATGACTTCTCCATGAAGCAGCTCCTGCTCAAATTCTATGAAGAAATCTGTTACATGATCTGACGGTCTCGGCTTCTTTGTAAGATGAGGATATACTGCTATCTCCCACGAGCCATCCGTTATCATTTTTAGCTCGGGATTATCGAACGCAAAGTAAATGTCCGATGGCTTACCTCCCCTTTTACTTGAAGATTCAGTATACTCGCATACAACTTCAAGTCCAGACTGGCCGTAATGGTACACGTCAACGGTTCCCGGTTTCTGATCTTTGATATGGTTAATGCCCATCTCTCCAAAATAGGGGCAATATTTATTGACGGTGTTGCCCAGCATGAGGATCCGAACGTCGTCCCGCAGTCTGATAATGGTGGACAGCGTGTTAGTAAAGAGAATCCACTCATTAGGCAAGTAGCCGTTTCTTGACATAAATTCGTCGAATATGATGGTGTGAATTCGAGGAAAACTGGTCGACTTGTAATGCTCCATGCTGTTGAGGTCGAATGCGAATCCTGCTGGCTCATTCATTTCCTCCTTTGAGCCGTCCTCATTTGCTTTGTACAGAAAGAACCGAGATCTATTATAGTCGACTGAATCGAACATTCCTTCTGTCCAATGAGATATTCTTCCATTGTTGACATGCCCATCGAAGAGAGTGCTTAGATTCTTGGGGCGAATGTCCTCGCCCCATCGTCTCAAGTACGCGAACTGCTCACCCGTTTTGGCAAACCTTTCAATTGCATAATCGAGGGCGGAGTACGTTTTACCGTTGCTCCGCTCTCCATATATCATGAAATATTTTGCATTAGGATAAGACTTGATAGTTCGACGTACATCATAGTAGTCAAACTTCTTTGCCATCTGCAACCACCTTTATAATTACAATCGTGTCAGCATCTTCAAGTGTCCAGCTGTTCCTGCGGCAGTAGCTGACACACTCCTTAAACGTACCGCAGTAGCAAACCTTGTCGTTGATGATGACATAATACATTTCAGTCAACTGCACTACCTCCAATCGTTGTTATTATAAGCAATGATGATATACACCACAAGAAGAATGGAAACGACAACTATTCCGAGATCGACAATATCTGTACTCATTTCTTCACCATGAATCATCTGTTATTTCGAGCAATGCATCAGTGAAAGCTTTATAGTCCATACTGTATGTCAACTCATATGTTGTTGGCTCCATATGAATGTAGCTCAGTTCACTGAACTTGCCCTCATTTCCTAAATAGTCAGTTACAACGCCAGAGCACGGCTGATCCTTGCAATAGTCAAGTAAAAGTCTACCAGAATACTCACCGGGAACAATTAAACCCTCGTCCAGTCCGTCAAACGGGTTTTGATAGGTTTTTAAAATATACTCCATGGCTTTCTTCTTGTTGACACCTGCTACTGTCAGATGATATTCGCCGTTCTGCTCATACATATAGCGCTTGGCTCCGACCGTCTTAAACCGATCATATACTCCCTCAAAATCCCAAACTCCAATTGGCTTAGGCTCTCCCTTTTTGTTCAGTGGACTGAACTCAGATGGATCAATCTTGTGAAACTCTGCGGCCAGAGCCAACTTCTTCTTCACGACTTCATTGTAGCTATTTATATAATCCATATGATCTTTATAGTGCATTACTTTGATAGAGTCGGTGTCAGCGTAAATGTAATCGTTGCCGCAAGCAAGTATACCAGAAAAGAGATTTGCTCTGGCATATGACGTCACCCAAACGCCCCAGGGATAAAACAGGAATCGCTTTATACTGCTATTATATTTCTCAATGGCCTCTTCTATGTCTGGTTCAGTAGACTGAAACGTGTCATTCTCGTACTCTATAAGTTCTCTAACAATATCAGTCACGATCATACCATATGCGGCATTTATCATGTTTTTTGAGATCATGTAGTTCACGATCTCTTCCTCTACACCTTTTAATACTGTTTTATCCTTATAGAGCTTGAGTATTGCCTTTACAAATGTGGTGGGGAGATAGCCCTTCTCGTACTTTCTGAAATTAGCAATCTCCATCGTGTTCCAATCCCAGTTGTAAAACTCTTGCATGACGAAAAAATCCTGTTCAGTTACTGAAATTGACAGCATATCCGCATATATCACGCGGCCATTGTCTTTTACTACACCATCTCCTCTTATCAGTTTAGATACTGATATTGGATGATCGTTGTCCACTTTGGGAGTCACGTCGTACAACGTAACATCGAACATACAGCAATAGTTGGTCAGTAGATAATAGAGTTCTTCGTCAGAGGATATAGACTCTACTTTCTCCGATTTCGACATCGGGAATTTCTCGCTCAACATCACATACGGGTACGATGACGTAAAGTCGAAAGGAGCCTACATCCTCGCAAACTCTACGCGAATAATGAGCATTCGCATGGGTGAAACCGCCCGCGAAAACCCGTTTCAGTTGACTGTACTCGTCTGGAGTGAGAGTAAGCTCCTGCATGAGGCGCTTATATTTATCCCAACGCTTGAAACAGGCTTTGCGGCAATAATTGCGCACATACCCTGTATTGGTGAGAGGTATGCGCGTAATATCGCCGTCTGATTCGATCTTCTCTTGGATGTAGCAGAGAAGAACTCTAATATCTGCCTCGCAGTATCCCAGCTCCTCGTCGGTGAGCGGAGTCAAACTTGTTCTGATTAAGGAATAATCGAGATCGCCCACTTTCTTAGAGCATTTATACTTTTGAAGATCCTTGCCTACATTTGCAAGAGACTTACCGGAAAGTTTCAATGAACAACGATACTCGATGCCGCACGCGATTCCATAGACAGGTTTACGCTTGTCGAGGAAGAACAACTTGTCCCACTTGACACGTTTACGCATCCACTGAAACTCATAGGCGAAGTTGTGGATGTAGACAACGAGTCTGAGATCGTCACTCAGCCCCAGTACAGTCGACAGAACTGACATGAACGTATCGAACTCTTCCCACGTCCGACCGTACGTCACCCAGTTGAGGATGCCGAATTGCCAGACATACATACAGGCTTTCTTCTCGCCATAAAGGCAGAAAGAAGAAGTCTCAATGTCAAAGGCGGCGGGTACGTTGTAGTATGAAATCTTCTTGTTGTTTGTCACTACGGGAAGATCTGCTTCAGCGACTGCCTTGAGAAAGTTCAGTCGACTGATCATTCCATTAGCGGCCGGATCGAACGTTGCGTAGCTCAACGGATTCACCTCTGTTCTCGCGCAATTTTGCGTTTAAAGTATTGAGTTGCTTAATCAGCCCTACGGCACCTTTTTTGAAACCGTCTTGCTTTCTCCCTTCAATTGTCATTTCTCCAAGATACTGCTGAATTTTATCCGAGCCGTAAATGGCCTCAGCATTTTTGTAGGTGCGGAGAAATTCGTCGTAGGTCGCCCAGTAACGATCACGTTCTTCTCGCGTCATGCGCTTGAGCGGAACGCCTTTTGCGCTTGTTCCGAAAATACGTGCATCCTGCTCTCGCATAACCTCGCGGGCGCCCTTGACATTGCCGGTCTTGGAGTTGAAGAACTCTTGAATGTGAAACAGCTCAGAACGAATCTTGTTCACGTTCATCGTTTTAGGCGACTGAACTCCGTTGCGATCGTAGTAGTCATGCATCTTCTCAAGTGCAGGGGAATACACATTTACGCCAGCACGCTTAAATGCATTCTCGCGATAGTGGAGCTTCTCACGGAACTGTGAGAGAAGGTCTGCTGCTTCTGATTGAGACAGCTTACTGATCTCAGTCGCTGACATAGATTTAAGTTTAGCGTAAGTAATTTTCGCCATTTCCCCAATCCTCCATTAGATTTTTGATGTACGGGTCAACATAATGATGCAGGAAGTCATTGAAAACTTCCCATGTATCGCCATAGTAGGATTTGCGCCTGCGATACTCTTTCATGAGATAGCGGGAAGTCCTGAGCAGTTCTGACGTCCCCGCTATTCTCTCAAACGCCAAGTGATGCCAGCGAATGTAGTCCACCAAATGCCAGAAGTTTTTATTATCCATCTTTATGCCTCCAGTTCAGTTGACTAAAATAGGGCCGGGAAGAAATTTTTCCCGACCCTGTGAACGGATTACTCCCAGCCGTCGAGCGCATGATCAACGTACGGCCCAACCATCTCCCATCCAGAAATCCAGATAGTTCTGGACATTTTCACATTGCCGTCCTCGCCGATAATGACCTCATCAGTTTCTTTGTCGATGATGGGCTTCTCGACAAGATTTCTTTTTTCAGACGGAACCTCGATAATGCACGGGCACTCATCAAGATCGGGCTCCCCGCAGGACTGGCGAAACTTTACATTAAATATTTTCGCTTCGCCGGTTTCCATATTGGTCAACTTGGAAAAATAGGTATTGAATCTCTTTCCCTCGTAGATTTTTTCCTTACCGAAAATGTTCATTCTTGCCATGATTTTTTTCCTCCTTATTTTTTAAGTTCAGATAACTGAACTTTTTTCTGAATTGAGAATTATAAATTTGCAGAACTCTCACGTGAGAAATTCCGTATAGGGTGGCCACTTCCATATAGGTGTGACCGCTGTCTATGAGCTGAAAAATTTTTTCGTTGCGCTCAATTTTTTCCAGATTGACCATAAATTTTTTCGCCATCCAAATTTTTTCTGGATTCATATGAAACTTCAACAAAATTTTTTCCGTGAATAACGAAAATTTTTTTCAGAAGTTCCTCAAAATTTGAGGAGTCATAATAGATCGAGCAAGTTCGACCTGCCGGACTTTTGACTCTTACAGTGAATATCACTCCCTTCACCTCCTATACCGGGCCCGTCCACGCGGACTTTAGTTATTACCACTTCAGTGGACTGAATTGCTATCTTGGTAGCGTGCTACCACTATGATGTGATAGCACACTACCAAGAGGAGAGGGTATCAACCCTCGTCCTCTTCCTCGGCCTCTTCCATCAGCTGGGCGAGCTGGTCTGACGAGAGCTTGCGGAGATAGGCCTTGATATCGAACTTGTCGACGCCTTGCGACTTGCTGCCCGTGCCTGTCTTGACATACGGGCGATACTCGTACATGCGAGTGAATCCAGCCGCCGTATAGGCGATGAAGTGCTGGGCGGCGCTGGGCTTGTCGCCGTCGAGCTTGCAAGTGGCGAAAAACACGGCGGCGTCCGATTCAGCGTGACCGTTCGCTACGAGGGCGGCGGCAACCTGCTCGTACATGTCTTCTTTGATGACATTAGAACAAACCGTCGACTTGTTGTCCATACTCACGACGGTGAAAGTGGGAAGCACTTTCGGCTTGCTGGCGCTCTTCCTCTGGTGGCTTGTGGCATACTCGCGGCACTGCTGAAGTGTGGTGTTCTCGCCAATCTCGCCAGACTTCACGGCGGCGGCAAGCTGGACGCGATCGACATTGGTAAGCTCAGCGAGCTTTGCCGTTGAGAGCTTGGCGCACACATCTTTCATTGTCTCAGTATTCTCGCCGTAGAATTCCTTGCCGACACGAGCAAGCATATATGCCATGCTTTTCCCCATGCCGAAAGTCTGTTCCGCATACTCGGCGACGGATTTAAAGCCGTCGTCCTTGTAGCACTTGGTGCTGAGCAGCTCTCCAAAAATGGGAGCAAGCTGCTGATTGATACGCTCCGCCTTGTCCTTGGCGTCGTTGTAGAGCGCATTGATTGCGGCGGTCTGTTGAGCAATCTTACCAGAGAGCTCGTTGAGTTTGGCATTCTTGAACGTGAACTTGCTCGGCGCGTTGACAGTGCTGACAATGATTTCATTCTTGTTTTCCATGGTAGTATCTCCTATCATAATATATTTGGTGCTTGGTGCACCTTGAAACGCACAAGTTAGGGCTTGTGCGCTTCTGGGCACATCATGCATTGGAATTCAGAGTGAAGTTCATTTCAAATACCCCTCTCTTTTGAGCTCTTCTTCCCATATTACAAGCACTTCCTTGTTTGTATAAAGCATGCCATACAAACAATCTGGCTTCTCAACGATGATTCCGCGATCTGTATCATATTTGATTATGC
>Ga0326511_10002997_pt1 | contig 13653 bp, 11 predicted proteins | sample 0_2496_0518_D_FD_203701 | JGI IMG/M metagenome (GOLD analysis project Ga0326511, IMG submission 203701) | Bovine rumen microbial communities from UC Davis, California, United States - 0_2496_0518 | ecosystem: Host-associated > Mammals > Digestive system > Stomach > Rumen | place: USA... | reverse complement strand
CTGAGTTCCGTTACAACCCTGATCTCAAGATCGGCGACAAGGTCGAGGTATATGTTGAGAATCAGGAGGACAAGAAGGGTCAGCTGATCCTTTCTCACAAGAAGGCCCGCATGGCTAAGAGCTGGGACCGTGTCAACGAGGCTCTCAACAACGAGGAAGTCATCCAGGGCTACATCAAGTGCCGCACCAAGGGTGGCATGATTGTTGACGTATTCGGAATCGAGGCATTCCTGCCAGGTTCACAGATTGACGTTCACCCAATCCGCGACTACGACGTATTCGTAGGCAAGACAATGGAATTCAAGATTGTCAAGATCAATCAGGAGTTCCGCAATGTTGTTGTATCTCACAAGGCTCTTATCGAGGCTGAACTTGAGGCTCAGAAGAAGGAGATCATGTCTAAGCTCGAGAAGGGTCAGGTTTACGAGGGCACAGTCAAGAACATCACCTCTTACGGCGTATTCATCGACCTCGGTGGTGTTGACGGTCTCGTACATATCACAGACCTCTCTTGGGGTCGCGTAAGCGATCCACACGAGGTGGTAGAACTCGACCAGAAGATTAAGGTCGTTATCCTCGACTTCGACGACGAGAAGAAGCGCATCGCTCTCGGTCTCAAGCAGCTCACCCCACACCCATGGGATGCTCTCGATCCTAACCTCAAGGTTGGCGACCGCATTAAGGGTAAGGTAGTAGTTCTTGCTGACTACGGCGCATTCGTAGAGGTAGCACCAGGCGTTGAGGGCCTCATCCACGTAAGCGAGATGTCATGGAGCCAGCACCTGCGTTCAGCTCAGGACTTCCTCAAGGTAGGCGAAGAGGTAGAGGCTGAAATCCTCACCCTCGACCGCGAGGAGCGCAAGATGTCACTCGGCATCCGTCAGCTCAAGGAAGACCCATGGGCTAACATCGAGACCAAGTACCCTGTAGGTTCTAAGCACACTGCTAAGGTACGCAACTTCACCAACTTCGGTATCTTCGTAGAGCTCGAGGAAGGTGTTGACGGACTCATCCACATCTCTGACCTCTCTTGGACCAAGAAGGTAAAGCACCCATCAGAGTTCACCAAGGTAGGCGAGCCTATCGAGGTAGTAGTACTCGAGATAGACAAGGACAACCGTCGTCTCTCACTCGGCCACAAGCAGCTTGAGGACAATCCTTGGGACACCTATGAGACCATCTACACCCCAGGTTCTGTACACAAGGGCGTAGTTTCTGACGTGATGGAGAAGGGCGCAGTAATCACTCTCAACGAGGGTGGCGAAGGCTTCGCAACTCCTAAGCATCTCGTTAAGGAAGACGGCACTCAGGCACAGAAGGGTGAGGAGCTCGACTTCAAGGTAATCGAGTTCGTTAAGGATACCAAGCGTATCATCCTCTCTCACTCACGCACCTTCGAGCCAGAGAAGGAACTCGAGACTGAGAAGAAGCCACGTGGTGGCAAGCGCGCTGCTGCTAAGAAGGACGAAGCTGCACAGATCAACAATGTTGCTGCTGCACAGTCACTCGGCGACTTCGACGCACTCGCAGCCCTCAAGGCTCAGATGGAGAAGGGTGAGTAATCACCAAAACGCTAACGTTAACGTTAACGGGAACTAAACCTCGTTACGCATAACCATAACACTATTAAGGCTTGCAAGGATAACATTCCCTGCAAGCCTTTTTGTAATAAAGTTGTTCTAGTTGTCCCAGTTGTCTTTAATTCCTAATTAAAAGTGAAACGAACTGAACTTTATCATACCGTCTTCTCCTACTTCCGCAAGGAGCAACCCATCGTCGATACCGAGCTGCAGTTTGGCTCCGTCTTTCAGTTGCTCGTCGCCGTAGTGCTCTCCGCCCAGTGCACCGACAAGCGAGTCAACCTCGTCACACCAGCCCTCTTCCAGGCATACCCCGATGCCAAGGCGATGGCAGCAGCCGACGAGACTGAAGTCTATGAATACATCAAGAGCGTCTCCTACCCTAACGCCAAAGCCAAGCACCTCGTAGAGCTCTCTAAGATACTCGCCACAGACTATGGTGGTGAAGTGCCCAGCGATATGGACTCCCTGCTCCGCTTGCCAGGCGTAGGCAGAAAGACCGCCAACGTCATGCAAGCCGTCGCCTTCCGCATGAACGCCATGCCCGTCGATACCCATGTCTATCGTGTCAGCCATCGCCTCGGACTCGTGCCCAGCACCTGCAACACCCCCTATAAGGTAGAGCAATACCTGCTCAAGCACACCCCTGAAGGCGAAGCAGCCGATGCCCACCACTGGCTCCTGCTCCACGGACGCTACATCTGCAAGAGCCAGCGCCCTTTGTGCACCAAATGTCCCTTCACCACCTTCTGCCCCAAGAAGTTAGAGGGGAGCAAACTGTAAGTTACTGATATGAGAGATTTTGCAGCTATAGATTTTGAAACCGCCAACAACGAGCGCTGCAGCGTTTGCAGCGTTGGAGTGGTGATCGTCAGGGGTGGTGAGATAGTAGATTCGTTCTACTCACTCATACAGCCAGAACCGAACTATTATAACTATTGGTGTTCACAGGTGCATGGCTTATGCTGTGACGATACCGACTCTGCCCCACTCTTCCCTGAAGTATGGGCACAGATAGAGCCATTGATTGAAGGCCTGCCCCTCGTGGCACATAACAAACCCTTCGACGAGAGCTGCCTAAAAGCAGCCTTCCGTGTATATCAGATGGACTATCCCGACTATGAGTTTTATGACACCCTTTGTGTCGCTCGCAGAGTGTTTCGCCATCTACCCAACCACCAACTCCACACCGTTGCCGCCGAGTGTGGCTACTGCTTAGAGAACCACCACCATGCCCTCGCTGATGCTGAAGCTTGCGCCTGGATAGCAAGAGAGATATTGTAGAGAATGGGGCGATAGTTTTTTCTCCACTTTTTTGTTGTTTCGGAAAATAATGCTTAACTTTGCGTTGAATAGCAAAAAATATGGAAGAGAACAAGATTATAATATATCAGACTGAGGACGGACAGACGCAGATAGATGTCCGTTTGGAGAACGAAATGATTTGGTTAACCCGTCAACAATTGGCTACTTTGTTTGGCAGGGACTATAAAACCATTAGCAAGCACATAAACAATGCGCTCAATGAAGAATTGGCTGACGAAGTGGTAGTCGCAAAATTTGCGAATACCACTCCACATGGTGCAATCAAAGGAAAGAAACAAACCCATGAGAAAGAGTATTTCAACCTCGAAATGGTCACATCTGTAGGATATCGTGTTAAGAGCAAACGAGGCATACAGTTCCGTAAATGGGCAAACCGCATACTAAAAGACTATCTCGTTAAGGGCTATGCCGTAAATGAGCGCATCCGTAAGGAGCAGATAGGAGAACTGCGCCAACTGGTGGGTATGATTGGTAGAACTATTCAGAATCAATCTATACTGTCTAATGATGAGACAAATGCTCTGTTTGAGGTAGTGACAGACTATACCTATGCCCTCGACACTCTCGATAACTACGATTATGAGCGTCTTACTATAGACAAGACCACCCAAAAAGAGCCCTTCCATGCCACCTACGAAAATGCTATGGAGGCTATCAACGGTCTTCGCACGAAGTTTGGAGGTTCATCACTCTTTGGCAATGAGAAAGATGACTCTTTCAAGAGTAGCATAGGACAGATATACCAGACCTTTGGAGGCAAAGAACTTTATCCCAGCGTGGAAGAAAAAGCTGCCATGTTGCTATATCTTGTCACAAAGAATCATTCTTTCTCTGACGGCAACAAGCGCATAGCAGCAACCTTGTTCCTGTGGTTCCTCAACAACAATGGTATTCTTTATCGCAAGGATGGAACCAAAAGACTTGCAGACAACACTCTCGTCGCTTTAACGCTGATGATTGCCGAGAGTAAGACAGAAGAAAAAGACGTTATGGTGAAGGTCGTAGTAAATCTTATCAACCAGAGCAATGCATAACAACCACCAATAATCCCCTTACACCAATCATGAGTGCAAGGGGATTTTTATTTCCCTCTTAGAAAAAGGAGCGATAGTTTTTTCTCCACTTTTTTTGTTGTTTCGAAAATAATTCTTAATTTTGTAATCTCTGCCACAAATTGGCGCACCCTTAATCTAACTTTGCGACTAAAACCAATACACTATGCCAAACAACGATAGAGGACAAAGTCTCATTACCAAATATGTATGGGTAATAGAGACTATTTACAAAGCCAAGAAGATTTCATTCAAAGAACTGAATGAAAAGTGGCTTGATGATGAAATAAGCCGAGGGGTAGATATACCTAAGCGTACCTTCGACAACTGGAAATCAGTAATTCTGGATATGTTCGGTATTATTATCGCCAACGAGCAGTGTGGTGAATACCGCTACTATATAGCCAATGCCGATGATATCAGAAACAATGGATTACGTTCCTGGCTCTACAATACCATGTGCGTCAGCAATGCCTTGGCAAACAGTCAGAGCATCAAAGACCGAATAATACTTGAGTATGTACCATCAGGACAAGATTATCTGCAACCAGTTATCGAGGCTATGAAGGAAAACAGGGTGCTCAATATCACCTACCATAGCTATTGGAAAGACGAAGAAAACAACTTCGATGTACAGCCCTATTGTATCAAACTGTTCCGTCAGCGTTGGTATATGGTCGCTCGTAGCACTTATTCCTATTATTATGAGAAAGGTCCACGCGTATATGCCCTTGACCGTATACATTCACTTCAAAAAACGGAAGAAACTTTCTCTATGCCAAAAGATTGGAATGCCTCCGATTTCTTTGAGGGTTGCTTCGGCATAATAGCCGACCATAATATAGACATTCAGACTGTCAAACTTAAGGTTTCAGCAGGACAGGCTAACTACATCCGCGACCTAAAAATGCACGAGTCTCAGGAAGAGATTGAACGCAACGAAGAATACAGCATCTTCACCTTCAACCTCCGTCCCGTGTTTGACTTCCAGCAGGAACTACTGTGGAACGGCGAGGACATGGAGGTACTTGAACCCTACTGGCTCCGCAAAGAGATAGCTGGTAAGATAAAGAGAATGTGGAACAAATACAAAGATGACTCAAAATGAAAGACTTTGCAGCAATAGACTTTGAGACGGCCAATAATCAGCGGAGCAGCGTCTGTTCCGTAGGAGTGGTGATTGTCAGGGGTGGTGAGATAGTAGATTCGTTCTACTCACTCATACAGCCAGAACCGAACTATTATAACTATTGGTGTTCACAGGTTCACGGCTTATGCTGTGACGATACCGACTCTGCCCCACTCTTCCCTGAAGTATGGGCTCAGATAGAACCACTAATTGAAGGACTGCCCCTCGTGGCACACAACAAGCCCTTCGACGAGAGTTGCCTCAAGGCTGCCTTCCGTTGCTATCAGATGGACTACCCCGACTATGAGTTTTATGACACCCTCTGTGTCGCTCGCAGAGTGTTTCGCCATCTACCCAACCACCAACTCCACACCGTAGCTGCCGAGTGTGGCTACTGCTTAGAGAACCACCACCACGCCCTCGCTGATGCAGAAGCTTGTGCGTGGATAGCAAGAGAGATTTTGTAACGACAAGATTAAATAATGAAATACTGGTTACATAGAATTACAGGTGGAGACTATGCGCTACCATTCGCACACCCACTTTTGTTTACACATCATTATTTATCAATAGGATGGAGTGATTTTTCTTCTGATGATTTCATAAGGAAGGTGTTAGCAGAAGGTCTGTCCGCCATTGAAAGTGCTACACAGTCTGAAGGTTGGGGACTACCCAAGAACAGATGGAACCTGTGGCGTTTTATACATGAGATGAAGAGTGGTGACATCATTCTTGTTCCTACAAGTCAGGCATTCAGTCTTTTTGAAATTGAAGACGATGTTATCTTTTCAAATGAATCCATAGACTCTTCTGTTTTTATGGATTGGAATGGAAAGCAAGCTATCAGAAAAGAAGACGGTTATTATTACAATGAAAACGGTCAGCCAATAGATTTAGGCTTTTATAGAAAGGTGAAGCCTATTCTGTATAACATACCACGAGCTGGCTTTGCTGACCAAAAGCTCATATCAAGAATGAAAATCAGACAGACCAATGCGGATATCTCTGATTTAAAAAGTTCTATAGAGAATGCCCGAAAGGCATACGAGGAGCAGAAGCCAATCAATCTGAAAGAAAAAATCTTAGACGAGACAGCTCCTAAACTACTCTCATTGATTGAGAATCTAACGAGTGCAGACCGTTTCGAGAACCTTGTGGAATGGTATCTCAAATCATTAGGAGCGAGAACAGAAATCCCAAGCAAAAATGCTCCAGACAAAGGTGAGGGAGATGCTGATGTCATAGGTTACTTTGAAAACATCAAGACAGCCATTATGGTCCAGGTAAAAAAACATGAAGGCATAACAGACGAATGGGCTAGTCAGCAAATAAAAGCCTATAAAACCAATCACACCTACGACGATTACCTAACACAGATGTGGGTCATCTCATCATGTGAGCATTATAGCCTCACAGCTATGAATGAAGCTGAAGAAGCAGGTGTCCGTCTTATTACTGGCTTAGACTTCGCCAAAATGATTCTGAATGCTGGTCTGGAGGGATTAAACATCTAAAAAATATTTATTTTTTTCTGTTTCAAATTAAATTTCTATCTTTGCAAACAGATATACCTAAAAACTAATCTAAATATGAGTAAAGTTTTCAGAATTACGCCTAAACGAGTGAAGCGCTCTAATGGGCAGGTGTTGACACCAGACATGTCAATCACAGTGACCACAAGGTCACACACCACCACTCCATTCTACAATGGAGCAATAGAGATTAAAGAGCAGTACATGCGAATCTATGGTTTCGACTACAAGAAAGCATGCTGCTCAGTAAATGATTTTGAATTTGAGAAGCTGGACTAAAAAACTTACTAACTATTATGAAAAATTTATCATATACTCTTCGACAAATTGCTTCTTGGACTTCATGTGATTCTGAGGTGCAGATTCCAGCACTTCAAAGAGGTCTTGTGTGGAAACCTCGTCAGGTAGAACTTCTTTGGGACTCAATCCTTAGAGGTTTTCCTATTGGCTCTTTTATGCTATCAGACATTGTAAACAATGGAGGAGCAGGTAAATATTACCTTATGGATGGACAACAGAGATACAATGCAATTAGTATCGGGTTTAATACTGTTCCTGACGCAAAGGCTGTTTTATGGATTGACCTTATACCACCTTCATCAAAAAGTTCCACACGCACATTTTGGGTAAAGGCTACAACCACACCACACCCTTGGGGATTTAAAAATGATGATGAAGCTAATCGACTGAACACAGCAGAAAAGAGGAATGCCCTAAATGTATTTGACCTAAAAGGAAACATATATAATGACCATTTCTCTTTGACTGAAACATGGCCTATTGAGGCTAATATGCCTATACCACTATGTTGTTTATTAGAGGCAGCAGAGAAATGTAATGATGACAAATCGTTTGTCACCGAAACATTGGCGATTTTCAATGCAACGGATTTCTCTTTCCGTAATTTATTTAATGAAAAACTAAAACAATCTGATATTGCATTGGATTATTTGCGTGAGACTTTGTTTCCCGCTTTTAAGGCTTTGAAGGATTATACTATCACATGCAACCACCTTCCAAAGGAAGTGATGGAGACCGAGACCACTGAGGATTCTGTAGCCCAAACAACTTTGGAGGTATTATTCACTCGTCTAAATACTGGTGGTACGGCAATTTCAAGAGATGACTTGAATTATTCTGCGATTAAAGCTTACTGGCCATCAATCAAAGATGTTAATGATGGATTGGCTGAGAAATACATGAATCCAGCCAAGTTAGTGATGCTTGCATTTCGGCTTGCTTTAACTACTGATGAGGATAAAGGCTTTAAAAATGAAATGACCATCAAGCAAATCAGAAGTGCTGCAAGGAAACCTGAAGAGAAAAATAAGATTGAAGCTTTGTATAAAGACAATCAGTTAGGGCGCATCCTAGACAAAGTTGATGAATGGTTAGGAGTAAAAGAAAATTCTGAACTTCGCACACCAAGTATTTTGCGAACAATTATTGCCCGAAATTCACCTGATGTTTATTTGCTGCTCATGTATCTCGCCAAAAAAGATTTGGAATCACCTATAAATCTTACTGTTCAGGAGATTAGAGCACTCGCCTTCTTGCTTCATTGGTTCGGAAACGATAGAAAAAAATGTGCCCAAGAGATATTTTATCGATGCAATAATGGTATTAACCGTTCAAATATTCTCAAAGGTATTTCAAGATTGATGCATGATTGCCAACTCCTTCATGTTTACACTCCTACGGAAGTTCAAAAATTCTTTGTAATAGAAGATTACAAAAATTGGAGATTATGGCAAAGCCTATCAGCACCAAACAGAAATTTTTTCAATAGAACATTTTGGTATGGCACTACAGAAGCCAAACAAATATTATTATATGCTGAAAGACAGTATATAAACACACATTTCAGCAATTATGACCCTGCACGACAGGATATGTGGGCCGAAGAAAATAGGCCATGGGATTTTGATCATATTGTACCTCAAAATTGGATAAGCAACAAGAGGGGCGCAGATTTCCGTGAGTATGACAAGGACTGGTTATGGAGTATTGGTAATATAGCTGCAATCTCCTTTGAAGCCAATAGAAGCAAAAATAATTCTAGCCAATACTCCGAATATCAAGAGAATAAAGATTCTCTCCATTATCTAGAGGATATCGAGTCGATAACTTCGGATATAACCTACCATCAGCAGCAGAGTGTAATGTTTGCAAAATTAACATTTAAAAGGTATTGTATGATTTACGCTACCTCTTATACTGTTATACAGCCATTAGTCGAAGAAATTATACTTTCAGACACCTTGCAAAAAAGAAAAGAACTTATTCTTTCTATAATGGATTCATTTCCCACTGCAAAGCCTCACTTCGCAGCAGATGATGGAAATGACAGGGATGACCATTGGATTGAGCGGGAACAAGATTGGGCAAGAGAATGGATAGGAGTCGGAATTGTTATGAAAGAATTTATGATATGCTTTGAGTGGTCTGGAATTATCGATAACGGCATCGTTAAAAATGCAGAAGTAGGAATCCGCAAAGCTCCAGGGACACGCGTCACACGTGAAAATCAAATATTACTTAGTCCTAATGGAGGGGATTATTTAGAACTAAATGATTGGTGGTATAAATGTGAAGAACTCCAGAGCCTTGATGCAAATAGAATTATTGAGAAAATGAAGTGTTATGAGAATATTTTAAAAGATCAGTTGCAATAATAATAGCTTAATTTTACACAAAAATATTTTTTTCTTAGACCTCTGCCACGAAATGACGGAGGTCTTTGTTTACTTTGCAAATAACTTAAATATTAACCCTTTAATAAATTATATTATGATTACAAAAGTATTGAGCAACGGATTTATGCAGAAGGTTCTGATTATCTTAGTGGTGATGCTTGGTTCCCTGGAAACACAGGCACAGAAGATTAGTAACATTGAAACAACAAGAAACTGGTATCATATCTATGATGACAGCGGCAAGAAGATAAATTCTGTCAGCACGACAATCGGAGAACTTAAAGGCTACAGTGCAGACTTCTACATTATGCAGCATGATGTATGGATTCACACCTATAGCCCTACAGGGAAGAAACTTCATACATTCACGGATTCATCTGTCGGTAGAATTCTCTCTGTGACTGGTGATTCTTTTACATCCCAGAAAGGCGTATGGATTCATACATGGAGCAAGGATGGAAAGAAGATAAGCACTCGTCCTGCACGTTGACAGAATATTATTTTTTCGATATAATATCACTTTCCTCAGACCTCTGCCACAAGTTGGCAGAGGTCTTTACTTCCTTTGCACTTGTAATAATAAAAACTAAAGAGAGATGGCTATGAAAAGGAATATAGATTTGCTCTCTGCTATAGAGCAGATAGTTGAGAAAGCGAAAGACAGCGGACTGAGCAGTGAGTTCTTTCGCAAGGCTGACAGGTATATAAAATATGTAGCAGAGAAACTGGAACTCACCAAGGAGCAGAGCGTGATGATGGCTCTGTTTATTGACCATAGTGACACTACTGACATAACGATTAGCCGCTTCTGCAAATTACTTGGGTGCAGAACCACAAGAATCATCAGGTATATGTCTGACATTGATGTGCTTGAGAAGAGGGAATTGATCAGATGCAGTCGTGATGGTAACCATATAACATACAGGGTTCCCATAGAAGTGATTGAGGCTTTTAAGAAGAATGAGAAGTTTACGGCTAAGGACTGCTCAGGTTTGTCTTGTCTGGAGTTGTTCGTAGAGATCGAAAAAATATTTGAGTTGAGAGATAACAACGAGTTAACATTCTCAGCCACTGCAGATAAGATACAACATCTGTTTGATTGCAATGCTCAGCTTCTCTATGTGCAGAAGGTTAGGAGCTATAAACTGGATGAGGAGGACGAAATGATGTTGGTTCTCTTTTCGCATCTGTTTGTAAATAATAGCGATGATGGAATAATGTTTCATGACTTGGAATTCCTTTACGACAACAAGTGCACATGGAGGCTCATTAAAACTTCTATGAACAACGGAACTTTTATTCTATTACGGGAAAATATAATAGAGAACAACTGCAGTGACGGCTTTGTTGACAGGTCTTCATTTCGCATGACGGCTAAAGCCAAACGGGATTTATTCTCAGAACTCAATCTGTCGCTTATGAATGAGGAGGAGAAGCGCAATGATGTTATCAAACATGAGGAAATAACTTACAAAAAGTTATTCTATGATGACAACATCAGCAGGCAGATAGCAGAATTAGGCAAACTGCTGGAGGAGTCGGAATATAAGAAGGTTCATTCTCGAATGAAGGCTAATGGCTTCAGATGTGGCTTCACATGCCTGTTTTATGGTGCACCAGGTACTGGAAAGACCGAGACTGTGATGCAGTTAGCCAGACAAACGAAGCGTGACATTCTTCTGGTCAACGTTTCACAGATTAAGAGCATGTGGGTGGGAGAAAGTGAGAAGAACATTAAGCAGGTTTTCGACACCTATCGTTCTATTGTGAAAGAGCGAAGCATCACTCCTATATTACTCTTCAACGAGGCTGATGCCATAATTGGCAAACGACATACTGGAGCAGAAAGAGCTGTTGACAAGATGGAGAATGCAATACAGAATATCATTCTTCAAGAAATGGAGAGTCTGGATGGAATACTCATTGCTACAACCAATCTGGCACAGAATATGGACAAGGCTTTTGAGCGCAGATTCCTTTACAAGATAAAGTTTGAGAAACCTACCATTGAGGCACGTATGAGTATGTGGCATGAGATGATACCAGCTCTGAAAGATGATGAAGTACGCACTCTGGCAACGAAATATAACTTCAGTGGAGGACAGGTTGAGAACATAGCTCGCCACTACACCATAGTGAACATATTGCATGGAGAGTCTGAAAACATTATCGAGGAGCTTTCATCGTATTGTGACAATGAGAGGCTTGATGAAAAAGAACATCACAAAATAGGATTTAACGTATAAATAAGTAAACGTATGGAAGAACTGAAATCATTAGAGCAGATAGAGAAGCCTGGATTGTGGTTTGTCTATTCTATGCAACCAACTCTTGAGTTGTGCAGATACATCTATCAGTTGGCAGTAGAGACAGGGCTACACCTAACTGTATATTCTTCGGCTTCAGAAGAGGAAATACAAAACAATGTTTTCGACCTCATAAAAAATAACTGTATAGAGAATGCTTCAAATGAGTCAGAACGCAACTGGCTGGAACAGGAACTAAGTGAATACAACACACATGGTTACTTCTGTAGCATGGAGGAACTGAACGAATATGTGCCCAAAGGTTCATTCTGGAGTAATAATGTAATTATTGATGATTTCAAAATATTTAATATCAATAATCATGACATACATTTGATAGATAACATTTCTGAACTCTTCGAAGAAGAAAGTGACATATCCAAGGTATATCAAATGCTGGAGCAAGAAGCTATAGACTATAAAAATACCATTATAATTTTTGAGAGAACAAAATGAACAAGGAGGAACTTAATAAACTGATTAAGGAGATGACCAATAATCCTCAAAGCCTCGTTGACATTACACTTAACGATGCGAAGAGATTGTTTGACGAGAATAAAGATATTCATGATTTTGACGCTTCTGTCAACGCATCAGCTGATGGCAGAATGGAACGCCTAATGAACCAAGTAAAAAGGACTGTAATAGTAGAGAATGGAGACATTCATCTGCTTTTTTATCTGTTCTTTCCAGAGAATCTACCATTAATGATGCATGAACTATCGCAGTTTACCAAATGGATTGACACAATACCTGGTAGCTATACAATCAGATGGGGAATGGCAAAGCATTCTGCTCAAGAACTTAGAACAATAATATTATGGCAATAAAGAAACAGAAAGAGCCAAAATCATATTGGAGTTACAAGAATTGGACAAAAAGAAGACATTTTGAAAAGTAACCTCCTAAGGTCACTAAATCGCTCTCAAGGCGCATGAATACTGGGATGAGGATAGTGACCTCTTTCCGAGAAAGGTCACTTAGAGGTCACTTGATACCTCACAATAAATTAATTAGGAATTAGGAATTAGTAATTAAGCTGAAATTCAGATTGTAGTGACCTGTATAGTGACCTATATAGTGACCTCTGTAGTGACCTCTCTCGAAAAGAGGTCACTATCGGGAAGGCGCATAAACACTGGGGAGAGAGGGGCGTTAGTGAGGTTAGGAGGTTAATCACGAAAACTTCACGTTTTTCGTGAAATTAGAAATTGAAAAATTAGACATTAGAAATTTTTTCTCTCTTTTGGTAAAAGCATTGCTTTTAGAGATAGAAGTAATGCTTTTAGATGCAGAGGCAGCCCTTTTGCAGATAGAAGGACTGCCTTTGCAGACGGAGGTTTAGCAATGACGAGAGGAGTTTTTTCTGTATGTATAGTATGATATGAAAAGTTTTTTGTACCTTTGCATAGCATGAGTAGCGAAACGAGGGTAAACAACCAGACATACAGAATGCATGGACATGACTATGCCAGACCTGGAACGTATGAGGTGACGATGGTGGTGGCTGGCAGACAGGCTGTGTTTGGTGAACTGGTGGGTACTGCCAAGGCTGGTGGGGATGCTCCGCGACTGGAGCCCTCGGAACTGGGGAAGATAGTATTGGAGAGGGAGATACCTAAGATACATCATTACTACCCTATGGTGGAGGTGTGGCAGGTGTGCCTTATGCCCGACCATCTGCACATGATAGTACGCATAAACGAGCCTCTGCCTGAGGGGAAGCATCTGGGCATAGTGTTGGGCGCTTTCAAGGGAGGCGTAAGCAGGGCTTGGTGGGAATTGTGTGCCACTGTTTCTGATGCATCAGCATCAGAGAAATGCACTCCGCTTTTTGAACCTAACTATAACGACCACATACTGATGCGCGACGGACAGCTGGAGAATTGGAAGCGCTATCTGCGCGATAACCCTCGCCGACTGATGATAAGACGCGAGTACCCCCGACTGTTTCAACGGGCGATGTGCATATTGATAAACGGGGTGCGCTATAGTGCTTTCGGTAATATGCTCTTGTTACGCCAGCCTGAGA
>Ga0326511_10002995_pt1 | contig 13659 bp, 13 predicted proteins | sample 0_2496_0518_D_FD_203701 | JGI IMG/M metagenome (GOLD analysis project Ga0326511, IMG submission 203701) | Bovine rumen microbial communities from UC Davis, California, United States - 0_2496_0518 | ecosystem: Host-associated > Mammals > Digestive system > Stomach > Rumen | place: USA... | reverse complement strand
AGCGGACAGAAAACGGTCACGGCTCTTTGAGGCATTGGAATCCGTCAGCACCAGGGCGGAGCGTAAGAAGCAGATAGACATCGCACTTCGCTATTGGACACGGCAGTTTGAGCAGACAGCGGACGATATCGTGGAGCGGATCCTCATCGAGGTGTATCAGCGGAATGGCGTGAAGTACGTTGTGTGGTGCACCGCTCTGGATGCCAGGGTCTGCGGAGAATGTGCGCCAAGGGAGGGTAAGATATATCCGTTGGATAAGGTGACGGGTCCTCCCCTGCATTACAACTGCCGGTGCTTCCTCTGGCCGGTAAGAACGAAGACAGACAACAAATAATAAGCGATATTGTATATACAATGTGAGTTGTAAATAGTCGGGAATAATGCTATAATATTGGGAGAAAAGGAACTACGGTTCCGGCATATCTAAAACTCAGAGAAGAGTATAACCGCAGAAGTCAGGGAAGACTATAATCGCGACATGGTGTCAGGGAAGACACTCAAATCAAACGCATTTATTCCCCCAGTGAATCGTCAGGGAAGACGTTAAAACGCAGGAGAGAACTGAATATGGCGAAGATTGACTTAGGTTCTATTGAAGGCTATGAGACACTCAGTGTGGAAGAAAAACTCGCTGCGCTTGAAGCGTATGAGTATGATGATCATTCCACAGAAGTTGCGGACCTTGATAAGTACAAGGACGCAGTTACCAAGGCGAATCATGAGGCGGCAGAACTGAAAAAGCAGTTGAAGGCTGCGCAGGAACAGCAGAAGACTGGCAACAGCAAGGCGGACAGCACCATCGCTGAGTTGCAGAAGCAGGTCGCTGAACTGACCCGGCAGAACACGATTGCTTCTTATACCGCGCAGTTCACTGCACTCGGATATGACACTGAACTGGCGCAGGCGACTGCGATTGCGACCGCGGACGGAGATGTGGCTACGGTCTTCGAGAATCAGAGGAAGTTCCTCGAAGCTCACGACAAGTCGATCAAAGCCGAGATATTCAAGGCTACTCCGAAGCCCGGACAGGGCGGGACCGGCAAACAGGCTCCGGCGATGACGCTGGAAAAATTCAGGAAACTTCCGATGGCTGAACGAATGGCATATGCCAATGAGTTCCCGGAGGAATACCAGAAACTCTATCAGAATCAGAAATAACTACGGAGGAAATAGACTATGCCTTTTACACCGTCTAAGACTACTTCTCTTACCGGAGTTGATACCCTCAACCAGGGTTTTATCTCCAACGAGATCGAAGACACGTATCTTTCCCATCTGGATCTGAACGGCTTCTGCACCGTTGACAACTCCCTTCAGGGCGTTGCCGGTGATCGCAGGACCATCTACAAGTACACGCCGTCCGGCACTGCGGTTGATGTCGCAGAAGGTGTCGGTAACACGGCTTCCATCGCTGTCGGCCTGACCGGTGCAGAGTATGTCATCAAGTGCATCCAGGACTGGTTCCAGTACAGCGACGAGGCGATGATGCGTGACCCGGTCGCCGTCCAGGCTGGCATCCAGCACATGGGCATCGCTCTGTTCAATAAGGTCAACGCTGACATCTATGCGGAGATGGCCAATGCTACGCTCGGAAACGCCACTGCGGTCACGTTCTCCTTCGACGCGATGGTTGATGCGGTGTCTGCTCTGAGCATCAAGGACGCTGCCGGCGAGACTGCTCTGGATGCACAGCAGAGGTTTGTTCCGACGGTCTGGGCGATCGCGGGCAAGGACGAAGTCGGTAAGATCCGCAAGGCTTGCAAGGACCAGCTTGAGTACGTGCCGGAGCATGCATGGACTCCCGGATACATCGGCGAGGTCGCCGGCGTGACCGTGTATTACAAGCAGAATGCGACCGCCAACACCATCTATGTCGGCACGAACAAGGCTGTCACAGTTTTCAACAAGACCGGCGTACAGACCGAAATCGCGGCAAGGGCAGGCGGAGCGACCGGTGCGGCGAATACGCGCATGAACGACATCTTCGCGCGGAAGTATTACATCGCCGCCCTGACGGATGCGACGCAGATCTACAAGCTGACGATTTCGTAAGGTGTGACCATAGGAGGGCATTGAGATGACGGATAGTGAGAAGCTCACGATGCTTAAAGCCTTGATCGGCGAGACGAGTCTGTCGGACAGTGCCCTCTATGTCTATCTGGACATTGCCGCAGACGAGGTGCTGAGACGGTGCTATCCGTACGCTGCCGATACGCAGGCTTACGATGTGCCTGACAGGTATGCGACCATCCAGGTGAGGCTTGCGCGGAACGAGGTGCTGAAGCGCGGGGCCGAAGGGCAGTCCTCGTTTACCGACAATGGTGTGACAAGGGTGTATGAGTCGGACAACGTGCTTCTGAACCGCATCGTGCCGTTTGCCCATGTGCCGGGGGTGGTAGCAGATGAGACTTCTTGACAGGGATAAGAGGACATTCTGGTACGCCAATTATACCGGCGGGTCGATGGTCTACGATGCAAGCGGCCTTCCTAACGGTGAGCGCACTCCTCTGTACGATGAGCCGGAGAAAGCGGAAGGCACGTTCTCCATGCCGACGGGGGCGGCGACTCCCAGGGCCTTCGGGACTTACATCGACTACGACTATGAGATTCACATGGATGGCCCCTCTTGTCCGTTTGACGAGAACGCGGCTATCTGGATCAACCGTAGCACCGATGAGGATCCCGACTTTCGCGCCGTGAAGATCGCGACTCTTCCGTCCTATGTGGCTGTCGCCGTAAGGGAACTGAGGTGATGACATGGCTGTTGGAGTCGCCATCAAGGGCACGGATAAGGTACTGGACAGACTGAAGCGCACGGTTGAGCGCATCGAGAAGGAAGTCCCGAATCGTGTCGAGGCAGTTGTCAATAACGCTGCCAGTTCCGCACAGAGCGAGTACAATGCGGCTCCGTATGACGGCGTGAAGGATATCACGGTAAGGAGCGAAAAGACCGGCGAGAAAACATGGTCGGTCATCGCTGAAGGAACGACGCTCCTGTTTGTGGAGTTCGGGACGGGTTATCACTATCCGTCAGATAATCCGCTTCAGCATCCGAAGGCCGGTGGACCTGCATCGTGGTCGGCAAGCGCGGAAGGCAAAGGTTTCCTCGTTGGATGGAAGTTTATCCGTTTCCGTGGCTTCTGGCCCATCAAAAAGGGCGATAAGGTTGTCTGGGTCGATGGTAACCCGTCGGCGAATGTCATGTACCACCAAACGAAGTACATCCGCGAGTTGGGGATCAATTTTATCCGGGGTGCATTCAAATGATCAACATAGAATCGAAGGTCTTCAAAATCGTATATGATGCGGTTCAGGCATATGACCCGACCATCTATGTGACATCGGAGAACGCGATCGCTCCGACATCGTTCCCCTGTGTGTACTTCGAACAGATAGACTTCTACAACCCCATGCAGTTCCACACATCTTCACACAAGGAACTGTATGCGGCCTTTGCGTATAACGTAGAGGTTTACTCCAATAAGCCAAGCGGCAAACGCTTGGAAGTACAAACCATCTTTGCGGTCATCGATGATGCGCTCCGTGCCGCCGGACTTCGGCGAACGACAGCGAACTACGTTGACCTGACCGATAACAGAAACTCATCTGTATCTAACCGTAACCAGTCCATCATTCGCCTGCTCGGACGGTATGAGTGTCTTGCTGACGAGGGTGGAAACATCTACTCACGGAGGTAATCATTATGGCTTCCTTAACTGCTGGAACCTTTCTGATGATCGGTACGGAAGCTTCCGGGACCGTCACCTATGCGAAACTCGTTGACATCACGGAGTATCCCGACATCGGGTCTTCCGTTGATTCTCAGGATGTAACGACTCTGTCGGATGCCTGCCATAAGTACATCGATGCACTGCCGGATCCGGGCGGAAGCATGGAGTTCCCCGGCTGGCTCAATGAGACTGATTATGATGCCGTCATGGCGATTGCCGGACAGGAGAAGCATTTCTGCATCGCGTTCGGCGGTTCCGCATCCAGTGCTGATGCGTCCATCATGGAGCCGGACAACATCTCGCTCAACACTCAGAGCGGTGAGATGACTATCACCGCGAAGACCGGAGCGACTGCGGTTTCCACGTTCCTCGCTGTCCGCTTCAAGGGCAAGATGCGGGTGCGTCTGACCGGCGCAGGAACCGATGCGGCTCGTCCGGTCACTTATACGGTCACCCCGACCACCGGCTTCACCGACGATTCCGGCAATATGCTGTGATGTCGGTTTGCCGACAAATTAAGTAATCAAGGGCCTCCCATAGAGATATGCGGAGGCTCAGATTGTATTAATGCATCAATCAACAGGAAATGAGGGAGAGAGAACACTATGGCGAAGACTATCACTCTTACGTACAACAAGAAGGCATACACTCTGGCTTTCACCCGTGCGACTGTCATGCGTATGGAGCAGAGCGGATTTAATGTGCAGGCGATTGACTCTCAGCCTGCGACGATGATCGTGATGCTGTTTCGTGGCGCGTTCCTTGCGAATCATCCGCAGACCACGAACACCGTCATCGACCGCATCTGGGACGGCCTGCCGGATAAGCAGAAACTCGTCGAGGTCCTCGCTGAGATGTATACTGAGCCGCTCGACGCTCTGATGGCAGATGCCCCCGACAAGAAGGGGGAAATCCTCTGGGCGATGAACGAGTAAGCAGTTCCTTGCCCGATAAGAAGGACGATGAGCCGGAAAAGCCATTGTCCTTCACTCAGATATTCCGCGACCAGTTCCCTTACTACATCCATTTAGGCATGACTTATCAGGAGTACTGGGAGATGGATTGTGAACTGGTCAAGGCATATCGCAAGGCTTACGAATACAAGCAGGAGTATGACAATTCGCAGGCGTGGTTGCAGGGCTTGTACATCTATGCGGCGGTCAATGCGCTCCGTCCCGGATTCGTTTTCTACGGCAAGAAGGCTCCGAAACCTGAGAAGTATCTGGAGCATCCGTTTGCTGTAACTCAGGACGAGCAGATACGGCGGCGGGCAGAGAAGACGAAGCAGATGGCAGAGCAGTTTAAGGCTGAATTCCACAGACGGAACCAACAATGGTCGAAGTCTGAGGAGGATAAGTAGTCATGGCAGATGCACCGAATGAAAAAATTCAAATAGATATAGTTGTCAATGACAACGATGCGAAGACGAAACTTGCGGGTGTTACGCAGAGTGTTACTGCGCTCTCGCAGGCTGCCGGCGGCGGCAACTTCGGAAATCTGAAGGGCATTGCTGACGGGCTGAAGGCCATAACGGACTCCACGAAAAACCTTACTGCCGCATCTAATCGGATTCAGGCGATGTCTTCGTCCGTTGGCAGCTTGATGTCTTCGTTTAAGTCCGCTGGCGGTTTCAGTGCCGGCGATTTTACAAAATTTACCAAGGCTGTCAGCGGTATGTCTAAGGGCATGAGCGGCGTTGATACGAAGGTGTTCACCGCTGTCGGGAGGTTCGCGCAGGGCCTCAAGTCGCTGACAAATCTGGCAAAAGACCCTGCACTCGCCCAGAACCTTGCCAACATCGCCCAGAACGTGGCGAAGTTCGCGCAGCAGTTGTCGGCATCTATTTCTGACGAGGTGCTGAGTCGTATCGAGCGGCTCGGTAATGCGCTTGCCGGGATCAGCAGCGCGAAGGGTTTCTCTGCCGGTGGCGCAGGCGGCATCAAGGGCCTTGGGAAGGGTGCTGAAGTCGTTATCGGTACTTTCAAGACGCTTGGCAAGGAAATCAAGACTGCCACGAAACTCGGCATGAAGTTGGCGCAGTTGCCCATCAGGACGCTCATCACGCCGATGAAGGGTGTCGGGAATGCCGTGAAGAGCATCGGCGACCGTTTTACTGGCCTGCTCCAGAAGATAGGCCGTGTCGCCATGACACGGGCCATCCGCGCGCTTGTCAAGGCGATTGCGTCTGCGTTCAAGGAAGGGACGAAGGCCGTCTACGAGTGGGCTGCTACGACCGGGAACTCTTTCCAGAAGACGATGGACTCCATCGCGACTTCATTCACGTATTTGCGGAACAGCATCGGCGCGATGGTGTCTCCGCTGTTAGATGCGGTCGCTCCGGCAATCGACTATATCATTGATCGGTGTGTGGATGTCCTGAATGTCTTCAATCAGCTCATCGCGACTCTGACTGGGGCGACCACCTGGAGGAAAGCTGAGAAGGTCGCCACTTCCTACGGTGATGCGGCGAGTAATGCCGCAAGCGGAACGAACGATGCCAACAAAGCGGCGAAAGAACTGAGACGGACGCTCCTCGGATTTGACGAGATTAATCGTCTGGATGCTCCTGACACTTCGTCGGGTTCCGGCAGTTCCGGCGGCGGGTCCGGGAGCGGCAAGAGCGGCTCTACCGGGCTTGAGTTCTCCGAACAGCAGATTACATCGTCTGTGCGGAACATGGCAGACAAACTGAAGGAAGCATGGGCGAATGCGGACTTTACTTCTATCGGTTCTGCCATCGGGCTGAAAATCGGCACTGCGCTTCAGAATGTACCGTGGGGAGAGAAGATTCGGCCTGCCGTCGAGAGACTCGCTAAGTCCTTCGGGACCTTCCTTAACGGGCTTCTCGATTATAACAGCGAAGGCGGCAAAGCACTGTGGGACGGCATCGCAGTGACCGTCTATGAGAGCCTCAACACTGCAATCCTTGGATACGTTACCTTCTTCAAAACGGTTAACTGGAAGGGTATCGGAGAGGGCATCGGAGCTGCCCTCAAAAAGGTCATCGAAAACATCAACTGGGACGGACTTGCGGATGCTTTTGCCGCCTTCCCGAATGCCGTCATCATGGCAGCCCAGGGCCTCATGAAGCAGATGACCCCGCAGGACTTCTATGATGCCGGAAGCAAGGTCGGTGAATGCATCTCCAAGGCCATCATGAGGATCAAGTGGAAGGAACTCTTCGATGACATCACCGGCATGGGAGAGCGGCTTCTCAACGCGCTGAACGGTGCGCTTGAGGCTTTTGACTGGACTGGCATACGGAACGGCATCCTTGCCGGAATCAAGGCAGTACCCCCTGAGAGATGGAAAAACCTCGGTTCACAGATAGGCAGGGCAATCGTCAACCTTGGGGACTTCCTTGCGCAGCTTGTCAGCACGATCGTGACACTGATTAAGGGGGCTGACTGGGAAGGCATTATCAAGGGCATCTGGGACGGCATCAATCAGAAGGTCACTGAGAAGTACGGCGGATGGGCCGGAGCAGCGGGGAAACTTGCAGGATGGATTGGCGATAATCTGGATGTCTTGTCGATCGCTTTCAATTTTGCTCTTGGCGCAACTGTGCTCAAGTTTACTGCATCTGCGATAAAAACGGCGATTCTTAGCAGTTCGTTGCTGAGTTCGACGGGGACGCTCGGCGGTTTCCTTGGCGGACTTCCTGTGATGCTATCGCTTGGAGTTAGTCTTGCAGGCCTTGCGTACCTGAAGAACAAATGGGGAACGAAAGGGCTTTTGCAGGGGCTTGGTGCTGGTATTGCCGGGGCAATAATTGGTTTTACGTTCCTTGGCCCTGTGGGTGCTGCGCTTGGATTCGCGGTCGGAGTCGTATTGACCTTGGCAATCAAGAGCATTGCTTATGACTGGACACACGCCACTCAGGAGCATGCCGCAGCCGCACTTGCCGGGAATCCGATTGACCCGCATGATACTGAACTGTTTTTCGACCCGTATGAAGGGATGCCAGACAGTTGGAAGAACGGCGAGAACAGTACGACGCGTGGGATGGGCGGCAACAACACGAAAAACCGTCCGCATCAGAGAGTTGCCACACAGGGGACGGGAACGGCTGCTGTCCAGAAAGGGCAGATGATATCCCTCACCGGCGAAGTAACGAACATCAAGTACAACAAACTGTCAAACACGCAGAAGACCCTTTTCGGGATGTTTGGCTCCATTGGATCTGTCATCCAGAAGAAACTGAACCTGAAGAAGAACCCGGTCACCGGGCTTATCGGATGGATTCAGACAGCGCAGGACAAGATTAAGAAGAAGGGTCTTGCCGGGTTCATCGCGGAGCTGACGCAGAAGGATGACTCCAAGATGCCGAAGATCATCCAGGGCATGACCGCGCTCTTCAAGGGGCATAAGAAGGGCACGACTTGGAGCGACATCGTTGAAGGCCTGACGGCGAAATTCAGGAAGTCGGATTCCAGCGGGATCAGCACTGTCAGCGGTTTGACGGCAGAGTTTACCGGTAAAAAGGTTTCGTTCGACAAACTGATCAGCGGCATGACTGCTGGACTGTCGAGCAAGAAAATCACATTTGACACGCTTATTTCTAGCATGACAGCCGGGATCACGAAGAAAGACACTTCCAAGGCGCCAAAGTCCTTCTGGACGATTGAAGGATTTACGGCAACCATAAACAAAGTAAAGGATGCCGCCGGTAAGATCATGAAGCTGGTCTTCGGCGCAAACGGCGGTATATACAAGAACGGCTCCTGGCACAATATCCAGAATTACGCATCCGGCGGTTATCCGTCGAGCGGGCAGATGTTCATCGCCCGTGAGCGGGGTCCCGAACTTGTCGGTACGTTGGCAGGCTCCACTGCGGTCATGAATAACGACCAGATTGTAGCATCGGTCAGTGCCGGCGTCGCAAGAGCGGTCGCCGCCACACTGGCAAACGGCAATCAGAATCCGACCATCGAACTGACGATCATGGCAGACAGCGAAGTCATTTATCGGACGGTCCGCAAGGGCGAGAAGAAGGCAAATGGCAGATACGCTACGGCAGTAGCACTGGGGTGAGAACCATGGCAGGATACGATACTTCGGGTGTCAGCAGGACACTTATCAAGGTAGCGACAACTAAGGCGGGTCTGGATGCGACACCAGCGCCGTACATTCCGGACCCGTCCTCATTCCAGTGGGGCCTGCAAAGTGTGTCTAACAGCGATGCCGGCCGGGATCAGAACGGCAAGATGCATGTCAACTGGGTCAAGAGTGATCCGGACGAGACGCAGAAACGCAAGCTGGAACTGGCATGGAACGGTGTTGATTTCGCCACGACAGCAGAAATCTTGCAGGCCTTCAACCATGAGACATTCTGGGTGGAGTACTGGGACGCCTTGGAGAACAGGGCCTTGCAGAAGAAGTTCTATGTTGGTGACCGTACTGCTCCGGTGAACTCTTACTCTGACGGTCAGAGATGGTACACGACAGTTGCATTCAACATCATCGAGGTGTGACATGATTGATTTCGGCGGCGTGACAAAAATAGATGACGTCTCTCTGGTCTTCGGGCTTGCCAGTGGGACCACCATCACCGTTGATGCGGAACATATCGCGTTAAACGGTATCGTCTTCGACTCCGCGACATCCGTTGACGGGCAGTTTTCCATTGGCAGTGCGGTCACGGGGAAACTGTCCCTTATTCTCCTGAATGATGATGACTCCCTCTCGTCCTATGATTTCCGTGATGCGACCGTCACGGTCTTCTTTACGATGGAGGGAGCGGCAGACCCCACTCAGATGGGGCTTTACATTGTCAATGAGTTTAGGTATGACGGCTCCAACATCTCTCTGACGGCATACGACTATATGTCACGGTTCGATTATCCGTGTACCTTCTTGAATGGGAAGACCGTGACGGTTTCCTTCCCGATGACGCTTCGGGAACTGGTCGTTCTGGCGGGACAGATCTGCGATGTGTCGCTCCTCAATAGCTCCACTCCGTTCCCGAATGCATCCTATACCGTTGATCAGAAGCCTCAGGGATGGGATACGATGACATGGCATGATGTCATCGGGTTCTGTGCCCAGATCGCAGGCGTATATGCCAAGATGGATCGATACGCAAATCTGATGTTCGGGTGGTATGAGATCCCGGACGCAGAAGATGCGACGCAGAACACGATGGACTACCACACGCTGGAAGAGAACTACGCTCTGTCAGTGGATGTCAGCGATGTGACCATCACCGGCCTTCAGGTTGTGCTGGAGCCTTCGAACAATATCAACGCTGACGAAAACACCACGACCTATACGACCGCCATATATGGATCTGATGGATACACCGTCACGATTTTGGATAATCCGCTCATCCAGACGAAGGCGCAGGCAGACAGCGTGAAGGACTATCTCGGAGCGAGGATAGTCGGCATGACTTTCCGTCCGCTGAATGGCACGATGGTGGAGGATCCGTCCATCGAGGCGGGGGACACGGCACTGGTCAGCGGAGTCGGTGACAAGGTGTATCAGTGCTTTATCAGCCGCGTGACATACACGACACACGCATCGACAATCATCGCCTGTGATGCCGAAGGCATGAAGTCTGCCCTGTCGAAGCGATTCTCCAGGTCCGCAAAGATAAGCAGTGCTGTCGATCAGGTCCGCAGGGAGGTGGACAGCGTTGCTACGCTTGCCGGGAACACCACGCAGTATTTCTGGTTCACCGAAACCGGAAATGACACTGGTGCGCATATCACTAGGATTCCGCAGGAGGACTTTGTGGATAATCCCAGTATGGGGAATCTTCTGGCAAGAGACAATGGCATTGCCATCCGCAACGGCATGACCGAATATGCAACGTTCGACGTTGACGGGGTTACGTTGAAGGATGGAAACGGTATACAGACAGCCCATTTTGGGAACGATGCCGTTATTGGATATCTGGATGAGTCTCACGTAACAATGACGGACGAGGCCTTCAGAATCTTCAACGATTCGCAAGTCGAATGTTTCAAGGTGTCATCTAGCGGGAGTAGTGTCGCTGTTCCGGTGTATATGGAAGATTCATTCCCCGGAGAATGGTATGGTTATGATCGAATTCTCCCGCTGACTTGGCATATAGACGGTTTTGCTTCTCTAGATAAGCAGTGGAAATCATTTGATATATACCTTATTCTTCTTGAGGCATATACAAGAACATCGCCGTCAGATACGGACTATAAGTGGACCATTGTTGTTGGTAATGGGGAGTGGGATGACGATATACTTTCCCCCGGCGTGAATATGGCGGTTGAATATACGCTTATCCCCGAGGTCACCAAAACAGTCACCTTACTTCATAATGGCTATACATATACGATAACAATGCTGGCGGCATCTGGCAGCGAATCATATTCACTTACTATAACCGTGAGCGCGGTTGATGGCGACGGCAACCCAATGCCACCATATGATTCGACATATCTGCATGATTTGCTTTTTGCCCCCAAAGGAAGGACATATTACGATATGCTCCCGGCCCCGACCTATCAGATAGGCTCCCTTTCCGCAGGAGGCGAGGTGGGCGCGTACTCTGCCGGTATCGGCTACGATGTCAATCCGTCCGGCGACTATTCGGCGGCAATCGGTCAGGGCGTAACTGCTGCATCGAATAATCAGATTGCGATTGGCAAGTACAACAACAATGATAGCGGCAACATCTTCGAAATTGGGAACGGCACAAGCGGTTCGCCGTCCAACGCTCTGACAGTCAGTGAGACCGGATCGCTCGGCATCGGGAACCCCGGCGGGACATTTAAGGTTACGGAACACACGGTCAGCACTGGGTCGGTCGCGGCCAACGGCTATCACGCAGATACCGCGACCGTGACTTATGCGGGATACTACCCGCTTGGCGTGGTCGGGTATAACTGCACAAGCCGATACCTGTGCCCGACCAGGTTTTACATCTCTGGCGCGGCAGTTGGGTCGGGGACGCTAAACTACATGGTCTATAACCCGACATCTAACGCGCGAACAGCGACATGCACCATGCGAGTGCTGTGGGTCAAGGCGACCTGATAGGAGGTAAAATTATGGACACACTAAAAAACATCTCATTCACCCATCGTTACTGGATCATCCTTCTGCCGCTGGTCCTTATGGCTGCGGACATCGTCACCGGTTGGATTCAAGCGACCATCAACGGCACTTGGGATTCAACCAAGATGCGGGTCGGCCTGTTTCGGAAGAGCGGCGAACTGCTGGTCATCGTGGTGGCTTATGTCATCGCGGAAGCGGTCAGTCTGCCGTTCGATGTCCCCGCATTCATTGCGGCTTATATCGTTGTGATGGAAGTCCTCAGCGTATGCGAGAATCTGGATCAGGCGGGGCTTCCCGTGCCGGGATGGATCACGCGCAGGCTGAAGAAGGTCGCGAAAGACCTGACAGAAAATGACCCGACGGACGAAGACCCGGACGCGAAGTACTGGGACGATGATGATGAGGTGTGAAGATGAGGACACAGGAAGTTAAGGGCCGCGGGCCGATAGATTTGGGCTATCGCGGCGAGAACGGTGCGCTTCAGGTGCTGTTCACGATTGACGATGATTGGGCGGGTGACATCGTCCTGCGCGCGGTGCGGAACGGCGAGAGCGATGTCTATGAGCCTTCGGGGTTTGTTGTTGCGGACGGCGTGGGCACGTGGACAGTCAGCAGTGTTGACACGGGCATTGTTGGTCGCGGCGAAGTTCAGCTTTGCGATATCGAGGACGGGGTCATCGCGAAGAGCCGGGTATACTCGACCTATGTTCACGCATCGGTGGATGATGGCACCGTTGTGCCTGAGCCTGAAAAGAGCCTGATAGAGGCGGTGTTGGAGCAAACAAGCCAGTACCGGGACGATGCGGCGGCAAGCGCGCAGGCGGCGGCAGAAGCGGCGCAGGGCGTGGAGCAGTACGCAGATACGGCTAGTCAGGCGGCAGAGAGTGCCAGTGAGAGTGCGCGTTCGGCGGCGGCATCGGCAGAGGGCGCGGCGAGTGCTGAGGATTCGGCAAGCGAGTATGCGGCACAGGTGGCGGCGGCAGTAAGCACGGCAACTGCGGCGGCAGAGACCGCTACGGCGGCAAGTGGGTCTGCATCCCAGAGCGCAACGGCTGCTAGTACATCTGCGGCAAGTGCGTCCCAGAGTGCGACTAATGCGGCGGGGTCTGCTCAGTCGGCTACGGCATCGGCTACAGCGGCGCAGGGGTCTGCGACTCAGGCAGGGCAGAGCGCAACACAGGCAGGACAGTCTGCGACCGATGCGGCGGCATCTGCTACATCTGCCAGCGGGTCGGCTACGGATGCGGCAGTATCTGCGGAAGATGCGGAAGCGAGCGCAGAGGCGGCGGCTCAGAGCGCGCAGAGCGTGGCGGACAGCGCGGCACAGATCGAAACCAATACGCAGGATATAACTGCTTTAAAGGAAGATTTTGACTCGTTAGAGAATTTGCTCACAGAAGAAGAAACCCTTACTATAGATAAAACATCTACATGGTCAGTAGGTTTAAGACATCCGAACGGTAATGTTACTCCGTCTTACACATCATATCGATATAATGACCCTATTACAGTGAAAGCAGGGGATGTTGTCAAGCTGAGAAAGTCTGATGACTCAAGCGAGATTGCGAAAGTTGCAAGAATCTGTGCGTATGTTGACGGTGTTGCAGTTGCATCTAAGGGCGAAGCGGACGATTTTACAATGCCGTGGACAGTGCCTGAAGGTGTAACAGGGGTGTCAATGACAATAAGTGCGGCGTATTTCGCAGATGGAAATCCGTTTTACAGAATCGACACAACACAGACCAAAGCAAAGCCAAATACCATTATGGAAGTTGTCACTCAGACGGAACAAATCACAACTGTGCAAAAAGAAGTTGTCGAAACACAGATTGAGGTTGTAAGCAGTGCCAGAAACGCCGCAAATAATGGTGTTCTTCCGTCTAATGATGGG
>Ga0326511_10002994_pt1 | contig 13665 bp, 7 predicted proteins | sample 0_2496_0518_D_FD_203701 | JGI IMG/M metagenome (GOLD analysis project Ga0326511, IMG submission 203701) | Bovine rumen microbial communities from UC Davis, California, United States - 0_2496_0518 | ecosystem: Host-associated > Mammals > Digestive system > Stomach > Rumen | place: USA: California... | reverse complement strand
AGCACGAAGTTCTGCTTTAGCAGATGGAGAAAGTAAGTATTTCATCTCACCTGTGAAGTTTGCGTTTTCGATTGTAGCTTCAAGATTACAAATCTTTGCGAATGTATCACAAGTTGCTGGTGTAACACCATAGAAAATACCTGCTGGTTTTTCACTGTCACCTGCAACATTACCTAAAATTGTTGCTTCAAGTTTGTCGTTCAATGCGTTAACAATATCTCTGCGAATTGCTGATTCTACGCCAATTGTATCTTGATAGATTAATTGTTTAGAAATATCAATATAAGCAGTTAAACGTTTTGGAGAAAGTTTCTTTGTTGTGAATGTGTTACCAGTTGCACTAGCTGCTGCGATTTCACCTGCCCATCCAACATTTGACTTACCCATGATAGGAATTTGAATGTCACCTTGTGGAAGGCCTGGGTAGAATTTAACACCTAATTTAGCTAAAACTGATTCAGCATAAAGTGGTTCTAATATACCTTTGATTTCAGTCTCAATAACTTGGTCGTGTACACCTTCAACTGCACCTGCACCTTCACCATAACCTTGAACTGTTACAGTACGGTTCTCAGCATTAACCTTGATTTGCTTAATACCATTGTCAAGAGCATTACGTAACTCTTTAACTAAAGTGTTTTTCATAGATCTATTACTTTTAATATTTTTTTCTTGATTTCTGTCTTCGTTTGGAAGATTGTCTTCATAAGTTTGAAGTTTTGCTTCTAGATTAGCAAGGTCTTGTTTTCTTGCTTCAATGTTTTGTTTTAACTCATCAAAATGCTTTGACTCTTCTTCTGTCATTTCACGTTTTTCTGATTTACATAAATCAACAAGTGAACGGCATTCCTCTACCATTTGATGAATATTATCTTTCAATTGTAATGAATTTAAAGCCATAGCCGTAATTCAAATATTTTTATATATTTAATAATAAACAACTTCGTTGTTTTTAGTCTTCGATTTTTGCCAATTCTTCTACCTCACTCATCTTTGCATCTAATGAGCTTATTAATTCTTCTTCTTTTTTCTGCTCTTCTAAATTACGAGCTTCTTGTTCTTGTTTTTCTGCTTCTTCCAACTCTTTTATCTTATCTAATGAACGTTGAGCAACAGAAGTTGCAGAATAAGCAGGATTCCAAACAGGTGAAACATCATGTAAGAATGCTATTTTGTGTATAGTACGATAATTAGCACCATTTTTTCTTGTCCATGTCTCTGCACTTGGGTCATTGTAATCTAATGCAAAACAGAATGAAGATGATACTATTTCTCCACGTTTAAGATATTCAAGCAAGTCATTGCCTAATTGTGTGTCTGCTGCATCAAATTCATATTTTAGTCCTCTGTCATCTACTGTAAGTTTAAGAGAACCTTTACCATTCTTTGAACGGGCCAATACTTTATTATCATCATGATTCAATAAAGCAAAAACGTCAGAATTATCAACTAATTCTTGTGTTATTGCACCTCTTTCAATTGTTTCAAAGAATCCTAAATCTTCTGATTGTGAATTAAAAACAACTGCATAACCTTCTACGTGACGTGAATTATTCTCTAAATCACGAATTATCATATTACCATTGTTTCTAATTTCAAGATTTTTTTTATCCATCTTGTATATGTAAATATTTTTTATTCGTAGTGAAATTTAGTATGGTCTTCATTCCATACCATGTGTTTTCCTTTATTAGGTGGAACATTACCTTTATTCTTCATTGAAATTTTTAATTTTGATTCATCACTAAGTTTATGTCCTAATAAAGTTTGACTTCTCTTTCTTTTCTCCTCTTCTGTTTGTACATGACCAGCAACATTATGTTTTCCTTTATTGGCTTCACTAAGTTTTCTTTTATGTTCCTCCGTAAATGGCTTCATTTTCTTTCCTTTATGAGCTTCAGATATTTTATTCTTAGTCTCTTCTGAAAGTTTTTTACCATATCCTGGGTGTGATTCGCCTTTATAACTTCTTCTATTTAAAAGCATTTTTTCTGTTGCTTGTTGTTGTTTTTCCTCTGTTGCATATACTCTCCAATTACATATATTACCACCATCACATAAATTTAAACACATTTTGGTACCAAGATATGGATGAATGACACTATATTCTAATTGATTAAGTTCTTCTTCAGAATCACAAAAACAAATTATTTCTTTTATATAATCATCAGGATATTTGATATAATAATTATGTAATAATCTACCACTTCCTTTATATCCATCATCTAAATTACTTGTTGTATGTTTTCCAAAATAAAACTTATCCTTAAAACTTCCTTTTGTACATGTAATTTTATATATGTACCTAAACTTCTTCTTTTTCTTTTTCTTTCTTTGAACCACCTATAATATTATCATCTATATTTGTATAGTTTACCATAAGGTCATCACCACCTTCTAATGGGTTTAATCCTAACTGATGTCTAGCTTCATTGATTGTAATTATACCAGCATTCTTTAAAGTTGATAAATAATTAGCCTGTGATTGCTTGTCTGATTTCACAATATAATTCTCATCTAAGTCTATGAATAAATTTTTCTCACTTGGCTTGATAAGCTTTCTTGTGAACTCATTCTCTATCAATGTGATATATGGGAACAATGTATGTGTTACGAACTCTAACAATGAAGCCTCAATTGTACTATATGAAGAGTGTGATAAGTCACCTAAAAGGACTGGTGATATAGAGAAGAAACGTGCGATGTCATTCAAATTGAACAACCTTGTCTCTAACAATTGTGACTCTTTAGAGTTTGCTGCAACAGGTGAATATTGCATGCCATTCTCTAAAATAGCCATGCCTGTTCCTTTGTTGCCATGTGCCTGATTCCATGCATCTCTAATTGTCTCTCTTTGGTCTTTTGTCAACCTTGTTGCGTTTGTCGTCAATATACCAGCAACATGGCATCCTGAACTGAAATAGTCTTGTGCTGCCTTCTCTGTGGCCTTGGCTAACTCTAATGTATGTGACGCATAATTCAAAACACCAATGCCCTCAACACCATTTCTTGAATTCTTTACCAAATGAATAATATCAATTGGCTCTATACGACCACGTCTTAAGCTTGTAATGGTGTAATATAATTGACGTGTATTTGCGTTATAGTTTATGTTATAAGTACCATAAGGACAGTATACAATTTGAAGTGGTGTACCGTCCGCATCTCTATCAATATAAGCGATACCATTTCCATAAAGCAACATATCAGTGATAAGCATCTTCAATAACATGAACTTTGTTGTTATACCATTGTTCAATGCCTCATAGATTGGGTGAACTTTGACTATGCCAGTCTTGTCATCCTCTCTTGTTTTGACGTTAATAGGTAACTCCGCAACACTGTTTGAGATAATCTCTACTGCTGCGAAAACTGCTGATAAGCTGATTGATGGAATTTGCGCCTTGTTAACTAAATTACTTAAGCCAAGTCCATTGTTATCTACAACAGGAACGTCTTGGCTTCTGTTTTCTTTTCTGCTGAAAAATCCCATAAAATGTTTTTCTGTATTTATTTAAAATAACATTTTTCTATATCGCAATAACCTCTGGAACAAAGTTTGGGCTGTTCAAATAACCACCCAATGACTCTAACATTGAGATTATTGCGTCTATCTTCTTATTCTTGTCTCCTTGTGATTTGACAGGCTTACAATTATCATTATAGTCATATTTCAACTCCACATTCGCAAAACACCATTTAATGCATGTATTAGTATCTATAACACATTTTTGTGATAATATAAGCATCTCTATGAACTTTGTTGGCTTGTTGAAATTACCCAATGATTGTGAATAAGGCTCTAATGGAAGTCCTTCTTCTGTGGCATTGATTGCATATTGTGTGGCATTCCATGCGTCATAATAGACTCCTTGAAGGCATACATGTTTGCTCACCTCTAACTGGTGCCTCAATATCTCATTATAGTCTGTGACATTACCACTTGTGACTAATATATATTTCTGTCGCTTGAAGTTTTGGTACGTCTCACTGTTTGATGATTTCTCTACCGCTTCTTGTGGAATATAAACAAATGTCTTGAACACAAATTTGTCTGGGTATTTTGCTCTATCAGGGTTTGGTGGGAACATCACTGAGAATGACGTCATATCACTAACTGCTGATAAGTCAACACCCATATAACATATCTCATCTCTAAAGTCTTCTAAATCAATAGGTTGTGAAACTGCTTCTATCTTCTCATAAGGGATCCAAACGTCAGAAGACTGGCACCACATATTAAGGTTCTTTGTCTTAATAGAAACCTCATTGGAAGGTGTATGAATTGCTTGCTTTATCTGGTCACGCATGTACCTATAAGAAACTGTTGTACCTAATGAAGGGTTGGCCTTTATCCATACATTCTCATCTTTCCAGTCATCACCTTCATCAAGCTGGAAGATAAATGATGCCCATGTGTCATCATCATATTGTCCATTCAATATTGAACAACAATATTCCCATTGGTTATATAATGGGTAAACACTACCAACATTGAAACCTGCTGTTGATATGGAAATGGCTAATGGGTTCTTTCTTGCACCCTGTCCTGTCTTAAGTACATTCCATATCTCAGAAGACTTTGCTTCATGACCTTCATCCTGAATAAAGACGCTATCTGAACGTCCATCAAGCCTTGACGTCTCACTTGGTAACACATTGATTTGTCCGTCAACTTTTGGTATTCGAATGTCACCACGTAATCGCTCAAATATCTTGTTGTCTGGGTCTACTGATTTGCATAACTCAGAAGTATATTTGAACAACATTCCTGCCTGTTTTGCTGAGTTGGCGATAAAAGCGATTTCGGGTGAGTGCTCTTTGTCACATATTGCTCCGATAATTGCTATGACAGCACCAAAGACTGATTTACCTGATTTACGTGCTGTGAGAAGAAGTACATTGTTTATAACACGAATATCAGGCTCATCAACATAATAGAAACCATAAATATATGATAATATCCATGCTTGATAAGGTAATGGGTCGAAAAGCATGCCTTCTCTAAGCCTCAACTTATGTGCAAAATTCAACTTTTTGTCGACGTCCTCATAATTGAAGTATATGTCATCACGACTAAACCAATCAATATATCTCTGGCATGCTAGCTTTATATATTTTCCTGCCAATATCTTACCTGATAGGACGTCTAATGGGTATTGAATATATTTCTTTGATTCATCAAGTTTAGTCATTAATAAGGCTGTCTATATTTACTGTCTCTGCATCAAAGTTCTTCAACTTGGTCTTTGATAATGGTGTAAGTCCAAATGTTGATAGATATTTCATTATTTGTGATTGTGCAGAATTGAAGACTTGAATATTTGGGTTCTTTGCACTAGTGTACTTGTTCTTTATGATTAGTCCACGCTTGTGTATGTCTTTCTCTGCTTCTAATAACATATCAAAGTTCATGGCGATTAAATCAATTGTTATTCTCCATGATGAAGGTATATGCTTATAGTCTTGCTCTATGCAGTCGATTACATTCTGCATGTACTCTTGTGTGCGCTTGTCATAGTTGCTATAAATTTCTTTTGCTTTCATATTAAGTATCGATTTATTTGTGTATATAATTAATAATAAAAAAGTGGAGAAAAACTCTCCACTCTTTTTTATATATTTACGACTGTCCAACCTTCTGGTATTCCTGATTCTCCAACAGGATATTCAACACTTGATTTCTTTATAAATGTACCTGTTGGTGAAACTCTATATAACCAACCATATAAACAAAATTTCGCACTAATATCCGTTGCTAATATTTTAACCGTTGTTAATGAAGTACAACCTGCAAACATATAATGCATACATTCATATGCCAACTTTATTGCAGGTAACTCAGGTGCTGTCGTTAGATTTGTACAACCATTGAACATATTTTGATAACACCATTGTGCTAATGTTGTTGCTGGTAATTCTGGTGCTGTAACTAATGAAGTACAACCCCAGAACATACCTTCATAACAACCTTTTACTAATGTTGTTGCTGGTAATTCTGGTGCTGTAACTAATGAAGTACACTCTGCGAACATGTCTAAGTAACAGAAAGCTTTCAATATTGTAGCTGGTAATTCTGGTGCTGTAACTAATGATTTACAACCTATGAACATACAATTATAACAATCATTGGCTAATGTTGTAGCTGGTAATTCTGGTGCATTAACTAATGAAACACAATTATAGAACATATGAGTATAACAACCTTTTGCTAATGTTGTTGCTGGCAATACCAAATGATTTGCATTAATCAATTTAACTGCACCAAAGAATAAACTACTAAATGTATAATCTTGTTCCAAAGTATTAATTCTTTCAAAATCATCACCATATATAAGACTCATTATATTACCACTAACATTGATTCTTGATGTTGAATGAAAGGCATTACCATAATATGCCGAATTATTACCTCGAATATAAATTTTTTCTCCTTCATTTAATATACAAGCTGTTTCAGGAGATAACATCGACGTCGATGTTATAGAATTCCAATTAACTAAATCAGTTGAATATTCTATTGTTTTTGGTTCAGCATTGGTGAACCATGGATCACCAATAATATACATCCATATTATTTTGTTATTATCATCAAGTGATTCAATTGTTAAATATTGGTCTTCATAACCAACATTTATATAGTTACAATAAAGTTTTACAGAATTATAATAACGTGTTCCAACTGTTTCTAAATATATTACAAAATCATCCGTTGCATTATAGTTGAAATAACCATTTGCATCTACCATAAGTTGTGTGTTTCCAATATACCATGAATAATCAACACCTGAGTTGTTTGTCACATTAGGAACTTTGAACCTTGTTTGCTCAGAGATATTAAATATCTTAATATTATTTGTTGATATACTAATGTCAGGGTCTGTTATTATAATTGGTTTATCAACATAGTCACAATACAAGTTGATTGAATTGAGATATTTTGTCTCTGTTGTTTTCAACACTAATGTAAAGTTACCTGTTGCATTATATGTAAACGAACCATTAGTAACAGTAACCTCATTTCCATCAATGTACCACTTATATTCAACTCCTGTTGTGTTGGTAACTTGTGGTGCTGTAAATGTGGTAACTTCATCTATCTCTTCAACCTCAACTCTATTTGATGATATAGATATAATTGGATCTGTCTTCTCTATGTCCTTATTGATATAGTCACAATATAGGTTGATTGAATTAAGATATTTTGTCTCTGTTGTTTTCAGCACTAATGTAAAGTTACCTGTTGCATTATATGTGAACGAACCATTTGTAACTGTTACCTCATTTCCATCAATGTACCACTTATATTCAACACCTGATGTGTTTGTAACTTGTGGTGCTGTAAATGTGGTAACTTCATCTATCTCTTCAATCTCAACTCTATTTGATGATATAGATATAATTGGGTCTGTCTTCTGTATCATTTCTTCAATAACTAATGTATAATAAGCCTCTTTTGACTTATAATGATTATCACTCTCGAATAAGGCTTTTACTCTTAAGTTACCTATTCCATTATAGACTATATAGAAATCATCTCCTGCGGCCTCTATTGTTGCTCCTGCTGCGCTATAGATGATATTATTCCTAATGTCTGAAACCTCTGGATTAAGTGTAACTTGTTGTAATAAATATCTTCCTTCGCTTGTTTGTGTAACTGTCACTGTACTTTGTGCGAATTGCATTACGAAGTCCTCACCTATGCTTACTATGTGCATTGTATATGACGCAGAAGAACCATTATAATATTGGTTTGACTGGCCAACTGCATTAATTGTAATGTCTCCAACACTGTCATAATAGATATAATAACCATCAGATTCTTGTCTTAAGTTACCTGCTGTTATAGTATATGTAACATTCAAGCCCCATGGGTTATATAAGTCTTGGACTTTATATCTCTTTGTCTTGTTTTGCTCCCATACATAGTCTAAAGTAACCTCTGAATTAGCGAAACTGATTTGTGTGTCTTGGACCTCAATAGGCTTAGCCTCAACATTCAAAGTATATGATATTGTTTGTGAATAATAAGTACTATCTTGGACGCTTGATATAGAAATCGTAATGTTTGCTCCTTCTGTACCATCATAGACCACATAATAGTCATTGTTTACCTTCTCTATATAGCCAAGTGAAGTTGTAGGCTCATTAAATGTAACTCCTGCTGCTCCTGTTGGTGTCTGGATAAGGTATTTCTCTGTATTACTATAAGGCATTGTAACCGTTGATTCTGAGAAACTAATGTTTGGATTAACCAATTCTGCTGCTCTTGTCCAAGAAATTTCAAAGTCTGCAACATGATATTGGTGATAGAAATGGTCATTTCCTTTGAATTCTGTTGATATGTATGCATATCCAGCCTTATTTGGTATATATTTTCCCATCAAAACTCTATATTCTCCCTCATCAACTGAATATAGACCAGTAAAAGAAGAAGTCAAAGTCGACCAACTACATCTCCAATCATTTTCATTGAACTCTAAACCAATAGCAATTGGCCATCTCAATATCTCAAAACTATATTCTTCTCCAAATACAACCTGCATTCCTGTTATATCACCATGTTTTGTATAAGTGAGATATTGCTTGTCATATTGGTTGTTTATTTTATATGTACATGACGTTGTTGTTGCTTCATATGTATCATCACCATCAAATGTAACTGTAATAGTTATCGTACCAACTCCGTCATATATTAAATAACCATTCTCAATAGTACCTAATGAAGTTGTCCATGTGACTGGTAAATCATGTGGATTTTCTAATATAGGTAACTCATATTGGTGTTGGTCATTCTTGTTTGCTGTCTTTGTATCATATTTAAAACGAATACCTGAACTTAGTGTTATTGGTTTGGTAACATATAATGTATAACCATTATGAAATGGTTTATATATATCACTTCCTTTTGTATAGACAGTAAGATGAACATATCTAAATGCACCGTTACTTGTATCACCAATAGGGAAATAAACATAAGTATCGTCAATTATAGTTGGTGTTCCATATGATGATTCATCTATCTCCCATCTATCTATCTCACAATCATCAGGCTTGTTCAATGTTTGTAACAAGTATTGGTCGTTTGTTGTTTTTAACACCCAGACCATATATTTATTAAAACTTAAATTTGGGATTAATCTTGTGTCTTCTGGCTCTTGTTTCTTGTTCACATATATGTCATATGATATGTAACATGGATAGAAAATGTTATTACCACTAAAATTAATGCGTCCCATGTTATATTTGTTAAGTTGTGAAGTTGAGAAAGTACCACATAGAACTGTATAATTATTCACTTCTTTTGTATAAAGATTCTTTATCGTACCCCAACCTTGGTCTGTATAACTCCACTCATCTGCATTAAATACAAAGTCTGGGTCATAAGGCCATCTTCCGAACTCTATCTCAAATTCTTCATTAACCTCTCCAGTTAATTTTGCTTCATACCATATACGTGTATTATAATTTGTAAATAAATAGCGCATATATGGGTATTTTACTACTAAACTTAATCTCCATACACCGCTAGTATGTTCAAAATCTTCTTTTGACCATATTTCGAAATCAATAAATCTTGTACCAGTACCAGGATTATATGGATTTTCTACTTCTGTATTTAAAATAAGGTATCTTTTATCTGAAACTTTATAGCTTCCTGAAGTAACTACTATTCTATCAACATTGTCCCATGTCCAACCACCTATCAAATCTAACATATTCCATAAGTCATAGACTCCCTCATTATTAGGGTCTACATAACCTGTTTCTGAATTCTCATTTGATGGGTCAGATAAATATTCATCTTTCCATTTAAGAGACCAGTCCCAACCAGGACGCCATTGTGTAACTGCAAGAGTATATAAAGTATATGTTGCTGTTGTTGTTTTAACTGAATCTGTCTCCGCAACTTTTGCATATATTTTTGTCCATGAATTGCCTCGACGATTAAGAAGTATATATTTAGGGTCATTAGGGTCATCAAAATGTCCATCGCCCTCACAAGTCCATACTATAGGGTGGTTGTCAGGATTGTTAAGTGTTTGGATTCTATATCTTTGTTCCTCAACTTCTTTTAAATTTACTGCATCTTCATTAAAAGATATGTTTGCTCTTGGCTTGTCAGATATATATTGACGATATGTCAAAGTCTCCGCTTTGTATTGTCCTGTCTCTGGTAAACTATAGCTTATTGAAAAAGAAACAACTCCATTACGTTCTAACATATTGTATATTGCTGGTTCATTAGTAAGTGTAACAATATATTTACCTAACTCTTCATCATACTCAAAATTTGATGTCCATGAACATGAGAATTGTCCTGTAAGGTCCTCAATTGGAACTAAGTCACCATTCTCATCGACAATGTCTCTAACAACATATTTACCATTTTGATGAACAGGAATTGGAGTGTCATCATCTTCTGAAGTTGCGAAATGCCAACCTCTTGAAGGCTTTTCTGCTTTGTTTATCTTCAAAGTATATCTTATTGTTTGAGAATAGTACTCATCTGTCTCTACACTTGTTGCATATATAATCAAGTTATATACGTCCTCATAATGTAATATATTGCCTGAAACTGTACCCTTTGATGATGAATATACTATCTCTACGTTATGTGGATTCTCTACATTTTGTAATACATAGTTATAGTCGCTTGTTTGTGTAATCACCTCTATGTTTGAAGGGAATGAAATCTCAGGTGATTGTTGTGAGTTTGTATAATTTATGTTTACATTTATCTCAGGTGTCTCATTAAATTTCTCATTACCCTTGAAATAGAACTTAAAATAATGTGTACTAAATCGTGCAAATGTAATATTTGCTGATATTACAGATTCATCACCATCTTCTGAATATATTAAATTATTAACTTCATAGGTAGAACTAGCCTTTGTCATATACCATTCATCAGGTGAGAAAATGAAGTTGGGATCCTTTGGGAAGCGAACTATCTCTATCAATGTTGGTGTGTTCAACTTACCACTCGCATTAATCTTTAATGTTGTACTATAACCATATGAACTAATGTCTCCATTATAATCTAAATCTAATGAAATAGTATCTGAAATCTTCAATTTATATGTGGCTATCTCTGATTTGTACGTGTCATTCTCTATGCTTTGTGCATATATATTGACGATACCTGTTTTGTTCTCTTCTTCGTCCATATATAACTTTGTCGCATTCGTCTCATTATCAACCGTACCCCTGTCCGTATAGAACCTAACCTCTACATTATGTGGATTAACTAACTCTAAAATGTCATACGTGTTTGATTGTGATTGGTTTTTATTGTCGACTGTTGCCTTACCATAATAAGGATATTTGAAATATATACCAGGCGAAAGCTTATTGACCTCTAATATATTCAAAACATAGCTTGCTCTAACAGATTCATAATAGAAAGTCTCCTGTGTTGTTGCTGTTATGACTACTGTACCAATTCCATTATATGTTAAGATTTGGTCTTCTAATGTACCTGAACTAACCGTATATATGATTGGAACATCAACATTACAGTTTGCTAATTGGATTAGATATGTGTGGTCTCCTGTCTCATTGACTGTCTCATTATCTGTAAGGAACCATATTTGTGGCCTTGATTGCTCATAAGCATTTATTGTGAGAGTATATGTTGTTGATGTCTTATAGAAAGTGTCATCTTCCTCTGTCGATGCTATGATTGTCAAGTTGCCGATATATTCAGTGTGTAATATTCCATTCTCAATTTTCTTACCATTACAATAATAGTTTACATTCACTGCATCAGGATTGATAACCTGTTGTATGTAATAGTCATGGTCCTCATTCTCTACCACTGTGACCATATTGTTTGGGAAATAGATATTAGGAATTGGCTTGTTGTCTGGATTCTCTTGTACATAGACGTGTAACACATATGATACAGATTGTGAATTATAATATTCATCACCATAGAAAGTATAATAGACAATAACATTGCCTGTACCATTCAAGGTGATTATTGTTCCATCTGCTGTAATGTTTGCGTTGTTTGAAGTGGTCCATATTCCAGCAACTCCATAAGGATTGTTTACTGATTGGCCTGTATATGTGCCATTGCCTGATAATGGAAGGCTAATTGTGTTTGAAGAGAAAGAAAGGTTTGGACTTTGCTTGATGATATATGTGCCTTGGTTGTCTTTGTCCTCATTCTCCGTATTCTCATAATAGCTCAATACATATGACGTGATACTTGGACGATATGTGTTGTCACCAGCAAATGTTGCCGTAATCTTATATCTTCCTTCTCTTGAAACATAGACCTTGTTGTTGTCTACATCAATATAACAGTTTGCATTTCCCTCTATCTTGTACTCTAAAGGTAATGAATAAGGGTTGCTTGGCTGCATAAGGTCGAACTTGTAGACACCATCTCTCTTCTCTATATTGTAATACTTTTTTACTAATACACCATCTTGTAATACATATGTACCATCATTCCTATATTCAATTTGTGGGTTAACTTTTGATACTACGTTGAGTGTCATTGTAATAACTTTTGAATTGAACACATCTGTAGAGCTTGACGTCAAAGTAATGGTATATGTGCCTGAATCATACCAGCTAACATTACCATTTGTCTCTAAATATAGGCCTTCTGATAATGATATGTTATATGCAACTTCATCATTATTGACTATGTATTGGCTGAAATTGAAAACATAAGAGCCTGTCTCCGACTCATTGAAATAAACGGTGCTTGGAGAGAAGTAGAAATCAGGGTCTCTTTTGACTATCACAGGCTTCTGGCCATCCTCATTGTCATCTGTAACTGAACGGCCTCTTCGTGAAGTTGAACTAGCTGCATTGACCGTCAAGATATATTGTGCTTGTACTGCGTTAAATCTATTGTCACCATCAAATGCTGCGACTATTGTGTACGTACCTGGTGTTAACGCTAATGTTGAAATGTCACTTAGTTTCATTTTATGGTTAATCTATTTTTGTTATTGTGAACCTAACTGTAAGGTTATTTGGGTTTATCAATGTTCCTAAATCAGGGTCATCGCCCTCATTGCATACTCCACCTGCCGCTGAGAAAGCAAGTTGTGGTGTGGTCTTGTTGATGAAGTCTATTGGGTCCTGTGCATCTGGGTCATCAATGTCTCTATATTCAAGTGGCGAACAACCTGTTAGTGAATATTTATACATTGCTTTGTCACCTGTATTTGCTTCTAACTCAAGGTCTGTAATGTAGCAATAACCTACGTAGCCTTCTTGTGGTGGTGTTGGCTGCCCTTCTGCAACTATTCCATAGCAAACCTTTAGCTTCTCTTGTCTCACCATCTTGTCGAAAAGGTCTGTGTCTGCATCTATCACAAGGCTCTCACCCTCTATTGACCATCCAACATTGGCGATACGCAAGCCATAGAAGACATTGTCGTAATCTTTGGAAATTGTCTTCGAAGTCTTTGTGTTAGTATTCAACGTGAAGACTGTTGAATGAGCTATCCTATAATAATGCTCGCCCTCTTTGATGAACAAGTTTATTGAATTTCCTTTTACTGGGTTACTCATATATAATTGTGTATATTTTTTCGGTATATGTTGTGTTTTTCATAACTGTTTGATTATCAATAACTTAGAAATAGTAAAACAAGTTTACAAAATCGAGAAATGCTGCTGGAGTGAGAGAGACAT
>Ga0326511_10002992_pt1 | contig 13673 bp, 17 predicted proteins | sample 0_2496_0518_D_FD_203701 | JGI IMG/M metagenome (GOLD analysis project Ga0326511, IMG submission 203701) | Bovine rumen microbial communities from UC Davis, California, United States - 0_2496_0518 | ecosystem: Host-associated > Mammals > Digestive system > Stomach > Rumen | place: USA... | reverse complement strand
TCGCGTTCAAAGTTGAGCACGCTTTTCGGGTACTTCCAGTTGGTCGGCTCGGTAAGCGGCAGGTCTTTGAAACCGCCGTAGCATCTTTGCGTTTTCTTGTGGTTGCCGCCGCCCCTGGGATGCGATTTCTCGCCCCATTCCATTTGCGGGTTATAGGTCGGCAGTTTCTTGTAGAACACGCAGATGTCCTCATGGTTGCGCATGGGCATACGGTTCGCATTGAGGAAGCCAGATATTCGGTTTCCCTTCTTCCAGACGAGGTTGTACCTCCATAATTTCGGGTTTGACATCATCAGCCTTGCCGTGAACATCCCTTGACCGAACAACACGATTGCCCCGTTGTCCTTGATGATACGCTCCAGTTGCGCCCACATCGGCTCAAACGGGATAATGCTGTCCCATTTGGCCGATGCGTTGGACTTATTAAGAACTGAATACGGCGGGTCACAGATGATTGCGTCAATGCTCTTGTCGGGTATTGACGGCATGATGTAGAGGCAATCGCCCAGTTGTATCGTGTCGATTAAGTCGGTCATGCTTAACTACCTGAACTAATGCGTTGTATTCCATTTATCCCAGTTTGACTCCCCTGGCCGATTCCCGTACTTATCAGTGTGTAAGAGGTTTGGTCTGCCAGGTCTGCGCCCAGTCGCTACTGAGCCTTTTTTCTTCTTTGAGACCTTCGCTTTGGGTTCATCGTCATCTTCGCTCGTGTCGTTCTGAGCCTTGATGACCTGCACCTGTGCATCGGTCTGTATGTCGGAAATGGCCTCCTGCATCTCTACGGCATGGTCATTCTGAATTTCGATGCGCTGTTCCTCGACAAGCAACTGGTGCATATCGGCATCGTGCTTCTCCTGCTGTATGCGCTCCCACTCCTGCGGTGTAGCATAAGGCAGTTTCTCCGAAGCGGTCTGTTTTGAAAGGAAGCCACCGATGACAGCAGTATTGAGATTTTGGGTAAGCTCTGTAAGGTTGCTATGGACGTAGGGCTCAATGTAGTGGCGTATATTCGTCTGCGTGAACGCCAGTCGGTTCTCGCTCTCGATGCCGTAGCCCCAAGAAAAAATCTCAATCATCTTGTCAACACAGCCGTCATATTCCTGTGCATCAGCCATCGCCTTCTCGTAAGCGTCGCTGTACATGATTTTCAGTGCAACGCCAGGTGTGTCGCCAGATTTCAGTTCGGGGGTCTTCACCGCAAAGGACTGCTTGTAGATGCACTCCTCCAGCTTGTCGAGTTCCGCTTTATAGGCGTTGCTCGCGTCCTGTCGGTTGAGGAAGCCAGCCTCTCCGTCGGTGGGCAGGAACATGATTTTGCTCGCATAGGACATATCCTCACCTGCGATGACCTCGCTGCCCTCGCCACGGACGTACATGATAGGCAGGCCGAAGTCATGGTTGCTGTGCGCAAGGTTGCTGAATGCGCTCTCATAGTGCTCGATGGTTTCCTGTGAGAACGTCCAGCACGGGCCGTTGTCGTCACGCATATAGGCAACGGGTATGCTGTCGAAGCCGTGCGATCGCTCCTCCTCCAGTTTGTAGCCGCTGATGTTGAACAGGCTGTAAACCGCCCTTTTCGCCCTGTCGAAGATGCCGTCTGCATCGCCGTCGGCCACAAAGCGGTAGTAGTTCTCGTCGTCCCACACGTCGATGTACCGCTTGATGACCGTGCCGTCCTCTGCATAGTTGCAGTAAGTCCTCGCCAGCGTGTTCATCCTGCCAGTCTGCATGTCGTAGTGCGGGTACAGCCTGTCGCCGTGAAGGAAAGAGAATGTGCGCCAGCCGAACTTGCCCTTGTCCATGAAACCGACGAAAGCGCCGTCGCCCGTCGCCTTCACCGACTTGGCAAGCTGGTACCATGCCACTTCCATGTTCTTGTTCGCCCAGCCGTTGCGGAACTCGCCGAACACCTTGCGCGTGCGGTCATCCACCTTGTCGTCCGAAAGCTCGAACATGATGTCGTTGCCGCAAAGGTGCGTCAGGTGCTTGGTGAGGATGATCTGCTGGAACGAGAAAGCGTAGCGGGGGATTTCCTGGATGTACCACCTGCCGTCTTCCTCGTTCTTCTGCCAGATGTCGGGATAGAGCGAGTGGTCGTTGATGGCGTGCCCGGCGGGGTCGAGTTCACGCAGGAACTGTTCCTGCGACACGATTTTCCTGCGCAGCCTGTCGCGCTTGACGGGAACCTCCGTAGGCTCCTCGATAAGATGTCCCAGGTCGGTGGAGTCGGGCATTACTCTTGTGAACGGCATCTTTGTGAGCAGTTCACGGATTTTTTTGTCGTTTTGTGCAGTCATTGTAATTGTGTGTTATCGTGGTGAAAGTCTTGTGATGCGCATGTGCTTAGAGGCACCCTTCGCCCAGCCAGGGATGCTGACCGAGTGTTTCAGCTCGAAGATTTCCCGCATGAACAGCGCCTCGAAGAAGTCGGGCGAGTGGCCGACGATGGACTTGTTCTTCATCTGCTCCTTGTGGATGATGCACCAGCCCTTGTCCTGCTTGCTCATATCCTGCCGCACGCATTTGCGCTCCAGTTGCAGGATGTCATATAGTGTGCGCACGTCCTTGCCGATTTTGTACTTTCGGCTCAGAAGCGAGTTCTCGATGCTCCAGCCGCATTGCTGGGTGCGCTCGGCGAACTTGTAGGCGCACTGCGACTTCTTGTTGTCGTACAGGTTCTTGTCGCGTCGGTCAACCGCCTCAAGGTTGTTGAACGGCACGGCCTTCGGGAAAGCGCCTTTAAGCACCTGTCCCATGCCGTTGAGGTCGTAGGAGAAATTCTGCTCCAGCACGCCCCACTCGCGCAGCTTGGCGGCAAGCAGTTCGGTGGTCGTGTAGGGGTCGCGTCGGCAGACATATACGTCGGCCACATGCCAGCCGATCCAGAACCACGTCACGCAGTTGTCGCCGCCTGTCCCTGCGATGTCGCAGGTGGCTCGCCGCACGCCGTCGCCGAGCATGTGCGCGTTCTGGAAAATCTTGTCCATGTGCATCGGCTGTATGAGGTCGTCGCTTGCCTTGATGACATCCCAGTTGCCGTCAAACTCCCTCGCCCTCACTTCTGGTGGCTGGTTGAGCAGCGATGCGATGTAGCCTGGGTCGTTCTTCAACAGCGCACGGTTCTCGTTGAGTGAAGCCTTGATGAACGTCACCGACTTGACGAAAAACGATGTCTTGGTGTAGCCCAGTTTTGCCCAGCTCTCATCCCATGCGTCGTCAATCAGTTCACGGCATTGCGCATAGACTTCTTCAGGAGTGTCACCCCAGATGATGTTGTCCACGCTGTTGTCGGGCATATAGCAGTAGCGCACCACGCCGTTGCGCTCTGGGATGGCGAACCCTTTCAGTTCTGGGTGTTTCTTGCCGTCGGAATAGATGGTGTCCTCCTTTCCTATCCACCAGTCGAGGAACTTGCGCAGCCAGCTCAGCGGGTCTGGGTTGCATGTGCCGAGTATGCGCGAGTGTACGCCGACCGTGTTTCGGTTGCAGGTTTGAATGAACTTGAACATCTCGAAAGGCATCTGCGGCAGCTCGTCGATACCGATGTATGCGAACTGCTGTCCGCGGTACTTGATGTCGAAGTCGCTCATCGGCATGTCGTAGTAGTCCAGACCGAGTTTCGCCCCAGAACGGAAGTTCCACGTCATATCGTCCTTGCTCTTGTTGTACTTGCCGATTTGACGGAACCATCTGCCGCCCTCGTTGATGATGTTCTCGAAGTCGTCCTTGTTGCGGCGGAAGATGATGCCGTTGAAGTGTTTGTTGGCGATGTCGTAGAGCGGTTCCATGAGCATCGTCACCGTGTTGTGGTTGATGTTGAAGCCCTCGGTGAGGTACAGGTGGTGCTTGCCTGTGATGGTGATGCAGCGGCATTTCGCCTTTTCCTTCGGCTTGGTGATGCGGATGATTTTCTTCGTGAGGATGTTTTCGGATGTCGGCCTTGTCGGGGTGTCCGCATTGTAATGCGCCCTGTCCTGGTAGCACATCTTCAGGAACATGTCAGCATCGTTGGGTGCGATGAAGCTGATGCGCCAATAGCCCACACGTTCAGGGTCGTCCTCCACCTGCGAGATTTTCGCCCAGATGCCCAGCGAACGGGCGATGTCAGCCACCTGTTCGATGAGTTTCTTGTTCGGCACTTCGACATAGGGATGTTTCTTCTGCGACTTGCCGTTGTGGTACATGAACCCCTTGAGGTATGCCCAGCGAGCCTTGACGGATGCCGTCCTGTACTCGTCTGGCACAAAAGCCAGCTTGTTCATCCTGCTGCGGGTGATTTTGCGCCTCGCCTCGTCGGGGATGCCGCGCACATAATATTTCCCGTTGACCTTGTTCTTGGTCACTTTCATGCCCATCATCGTGAACAGCCTGGCGGGGTAGAACTTCTGCTTGTAAAGCGGTATTCCAGACTGCTCGAAGTGGAAGCACCCGTCACCGCACGAATAACCCAGCAGCATCGGGTGTATCGGCAGGTCGAGTTCGGTCTTTTTCTCGTTCATCTTCACCTCGCCGCACAAAGGGATTTCAGCGAAATGCTGTACACCTACGCGCTTGGACATCGGGTACTGCGCACCGATGACGTATCGGTCCATAATTTCCCTGGCCCCCATCTCGCGGAAGTCATCGTCAGGCGACAGCCTTGCCCAGAATCTGTGGTTGTCCATGCAGTCAACCCTGGTGCCGTCGTCGAAATAGAACGAGTAGTAGGTGTGCTCTCCCTGCTCGTATATGGCGCTCACCTTCTGCACGCCCTCGTAAGGTGTGCAGATGAGGTCGCCCACTTCGAGGTCGCCCATTTTCCTGTACCCGCTCGGGGTGACTACTTTCGTGTTGTATGTGTTGGCCTTGCCGCCGCCTCGGTTGCCTCCGAACACGGTGATGTCGGCGCAGTTGCCCAATCCCCGTTCCTGTGCCCCGTTTTGGGCGATGAAGCACTTCGAGTTCTTCTTGCCGTCCTCGCTCTCTCTCAGTTTTTCGACGTAGTCCAGAGAGAGTATAGGCGAGCCGAGCGGTGTTTCAAGACCAGTGGTGCCCTGTGTAAAATCCATAGTTCAGTGTGTTATAAATTGATATTTCTGCAAAGTTATGTATTATAGGCAACCGCTTGTCAATGAGGGATATTTCGCCGTCCCAGTTCGCCGTGTAATACATTATAAAAAGGCTGCACTTTCGGTTAATTTTGTGCATAGAATCCCGCCCGAAAGGATGAGGAACGTCCACAGGGCGACAATAAACAAATTAACTGAAAAACATAATGCAGAAAGACATTCTCATTCAAGAATTACGGACCCGTGTCGGAGAAGACGACGCGAAGGTCATCAGCGACAAGACGTTTGACGGGTTTGCCGAGAACTACCTGTCTTTGTTCGAGAAAGACGACGAGATCACCGACGACACATGGAAGGCCCCAGTTGCGGCATTGAAGATGTTCGCAGGGCAGAAGCGCCATGACGACAAGGTGTTCACCGAGCGTTACAAGAGCGAATACGAGGCACAGCACCAGAAAGATGTGGATGCCCGCATAGCCGACGCGACGGCAAAGGCAATCGAGGAGTTCAAGAAGACCCTAAAAAACGAGGGTGACATAGGTGGTGACGGCGATGGCGAAGGCACAAAGCCAGACCCAAATGCCGACGACGGCATGGAGGAGCGTATGCGCGCTTTCATGGAGAACGCCCTCAAGGAACGCGACAAGCAGATTGAGGACTTCAAGAACACCATCAAGGAGCTCACCGAGTCGCAGAAAGAGCGGGAAAAAACCGCGCGAATCGGCAGCGTCAAGTCTGCCCTAAAGCAGTACCTGCTCGACCTGAAAGCTGGCAACGAGGCTTGCATCGACGATGCCCTTGACGGCATCGACTACGGTGACGAGCCCAGCCTGGAAGATTTCAAGCAGACCGCGGTTGCCGCCTACGAGAAGCGCTATAAGCGTTACTACGGCGACGGCGGCAAGCCATTCGGCGGAGAAAGCGCAGGAGGCAGCGGCGGTGGTTCTGGCTCAATCGTCAAGAGCCACATCGAGCGCGTGCAGCAGCAGGTGAAGGACGCGGAGGACTACGCCAAGGAAACCGAGGCGCGTTTCGCCAAGTGACACTGCCACAGCGTGTAAACAAACAAAAGAAAACAAAACAAATTAACTATGAGTTACAACGGAACAATCAACAACTACGTCAAGTTCTCCAAGAAAATTGGCGGTGTCCGCAAGGCATACGAGGGACACAACCTCCCCTGGATGTACTACGGCGGTTTCAAGTTCCCCTCGCTGGATGTCCTGCCCGCATCGGGCAACGTCCTGCCCGCGTTCACTCCCGTGAAGGTCGATGAGGTAGAGCGCACCATCGTGCCCATGTACGCTTTCAGCGTCAAGGCCGTTGACAGCACCAAGCACACCATCACCGTGAACAAGGATGTCGAGGGAACCCGTGCCAAGGTCGGCATGAAACTGATGGCTCTGGGCAACAGCCTGGCCACCGCAGCCCAGACCGTGGCTACCATCAGCGCCATCGACAGCAGCGAAAGCGATGTCGATGTGCTCACCGTGGACAATGTTGTCGGCTCGGCTGGCGCAGTCATCGTCGAGGCTGGCTCTGACAGCAAGATCAAGGTCATTCCCAACGGACTGACCCCCTATGACACCTGTGTCGATGAGGACGCTTACGCGCTCGACGGTGATGCCGTCTGGGGCGCAGATGCTCCCATTCTGGAGCGTCGCATCGTGCCCATCCCCGACCTCGTGAAGAAGGCTCTCAAGGACGCCGAATGTGTGTTCAAATTCTCTAACCGCAAGTAAAAAAGGAGGACTGATTTATGGCAACATTAAGAGATTCAAGTCTTTATCAGATTGGCAGCCTCGGCAAGTTCGTCACCGCCGAGGAGTTCGGCAACCTGCTGGACAACGCTAACGCCAAGTACAACGGTGCCCTCTGGAAGCGCTATGCGAACTGGGGAACACCTACCGACGACCGTGAGTGGGTACAGTCTCAGACCAAGACCCCTATCCTTGTCCGTGCATCCGTGCTGGGTTCGCACTCACCCAAGCCCCTGCGTAACACCGAGGGCTGGGGCGTTTACGGCGGCACCCTGCCCAAGATCGGCCACGGCTTCCAGCTCGACCAGGACGACTTCATCACCCTGCGCAAGGCAGCCAAGCTGAGCGACATGTCGTTCGGCGACAAGCTCATCGACTCATTCGTACAGAACTCCACCAACATGCTCGGCGGTATTCACAACGAGTTGAACTACATGACTTTCCAGGCCATGTCAACCGGCGAAATCCACGACATCCCCGTTGACGGAGCACGCTACGACTTCAAGTTCGAGATTCCCGACGAGAACTTCGCCACTCCCAAGGCTGACTGGTTCGTTTGGACTGGTGCTGCTGGCAGCCGCACCCTCGTTCCCAATACGAACGCCGATGTCGTCGAAGACCTCATCACGTTCCAGGACTACTACACCGACGAGCTGAGCCTCGGCCTTGACCACTGGAAGGTCAGCAAGAAGCTGTTCCGCATGATTCTCGCACACCCCAGCGTGAAGAGCGCCTATGCAGCACGTTACGCCACCAGCGGCAACACCACAGACCTGCGCGTGCCACAGAGCGCACTGCTCGCTTTCCTTCGCGACGAGCTGGGCATCTGGCAATTCGAGGTGATTGACTACAAGTCGCGCCACGAGGAGGACGGTCGCCCCGTTGTCGATGCACCCGCTTTCGACGAGCACAACCTTGTTGCTTCTACAAGGGCTTTCCGTCCATTCGAGATGAAGTGCATGAACAGCATCCTCAAGGACCGCATGAGCATGGGCGGGCAGACCGAGGCCGACCTCTACGCACTGGTTGAGGGTCGCATCGTCGTGCTGAATAGCTGGCGTGAGCGTCCCAACATCGCCAACACTGTTGACTGCGAGTTGTTTGCAGGCCCCGTCTTCAACAACTTGCGCGAGCATGGTATCGTCACCGTCTGGAAAGACGATGAGTAACCCTTAACTGACGAGTAGCGATGGCCGAGAACTCACAGACCGCATTAGACTACATCAACGGGTTGTTCCCTGGTGTGGAAATCACCGAGAGCATCATCAGCAATATCCTCTTCAAGACGGGTATTGACCCCGATGTCAGTTCCTATGACCTGACCGAGAGGGAGCGTGATTTGGCGTATGCCTACCTCATCCTCTATCTCCAGCCTGGCATGGGCACATCCCAGAGCGTCACCGACCGTGACGGCGACTGGGAGCACTCCGAGAAAGTGAGTTCATGGACTTACCAAGACCGTGTTGGCCTGTGGCGCATCGCCAAAGCCCTGTTTGACAAATGGGGGGTGGAGGACGAATTGCTCAGTTCCTCTGCCCCGCAATGGGGCTTCAAGGGCACAGGCTTCCGTAAAATCCGCAGGTATAACCGCAGGTGCAGATGATAACCAAGGTCAATAATCCGCGATTCCCGCATTGTTGCAGGATTGTCCGTCAGCAGGAGGCAGGTCCTCTTGAGGACGCAGGGCATGACGTTGTGATATATTGCGGTGAGTGCAGGAGTTACGCCCGTGACACTGTGTCGGACAATGGAGAAGTAAACACCTCGTACAGGTGGCTCGCATTGCCTTTGAAACAGGACGAGTGGACGGACGAGACCCTGCCGCTGGAGGGTGACAAGGTTGAGGTCTGCAAGGGGAGCCACAAGGAGTACGGTCTTGTCGTTGACAAGCGTCCAGGCAATTTAGGTACCCATATCCTTTGGAAGTATGTCCGCAACTAAGGCACAGATACTGAGAGCTATCGACGATTATCGAGAAAAGATAATTGACGAGGTTGAGAAGCGGTGTAGGAACTATTGCGAAAACCTCATTTGGTGGGCAATACGTTACCGCAAGACCGCCTTTGATGCGCACGACTTCACTGGAAACCTTCTCAACTCTATTGTTGTGTGCCTATATAAAAACCGACAGCCATTGACCGCGTTTTTCGCCGCAGGCAAAGTACCAAAGGCAATACAGGTAAAAATGTCAACCGATGGCAGAGGCAGGAAACGCTATTACTTTCAGCCAGACTATTCTGGCGAAAATACTGGTTTCCGTGCTGACAAGGCAACAGATGAAGGCTGGGGAGAAAACGACGCAAGGATATTCTTCAACTCATTCACGCCGAAAGGGAAAAACCTTTTTGACATTGTTGTGGCATATCCTGTTGAGTATGCAGAATGGGTTGAGGAACTTAGAGGCACAACAGGTATCTTGAACACTTACGCAGAAGCGCAAAGGGTTGGAGTTACATTACTTAGATTACCGCAGAAATAGGCTATGGCAGAGAAATCATTCATATTCCGCATATACGAAGACCTCGTTAATGCCGTGAGCACTCTCGGCAAGCCTGTCTATCTCGGTCGCCCGAAGAACCTCAAGGAAGAGGTAACGGCGTTCATCGTCGTCAACCTGCCGACCCAACTGCGTGCGACGGTCCACGGCGGCTTCGGCTCGTTCACCGAGTGTTTCGGCACGTTCGCCGTGTTCGCCAAGGCCAAGCCAGACGGCACGATGAACGTCAACGCCCAGACCGAACTCGCCCAGTCGGTGATAGACCTTTTCCCCATTGTCGGTGCGCACATCGACGCTGTTGAGCCCTCCGTCCTCGTGCAGGACAGCGACGGCTACGGCTACTTCGTCACGATGATCACTTACAAGGTAAGAACAAAAACACGATAAACAAATTAACTATAGACAACTATGGCAGCTACTGTAAGAAAGAAAACGGCTTCTGACAATACTTCAATGCAGCTTAATGTGTTTGAGGGTATCTCCGCCGTGTTCGCCGTTAAGGACGGATTCACATTTAACAATTCTGGTAGTCTCGACCTCAACAGCGCCGACGCCCGTCTGCTTGAGTTCCCCTGCTCCGAGGACAGCGGTTTCTCGTTTGACACTGGTGCTCCCTCAATCGAGCACTTCAAGGTTCACGGCCTGAACGCCGACTGGGTTTCCACGTTCACCCCTGGTGATACTGAGTTGAACATTGAGATTCCATGCCACGACACCGAGATCATGCAGCTCGTGTTCGGTTCCGAGGGTACCAACATCTCCATCGACCTGCCTCTTGACGCACTGAAGGACACCACTGGCGTGACCGCTGCTACCGCAACTGGCAAGGGTTTCGGTGCTGCGCAGAAGTCGGTTGAGTTGGGTCTGCTCATCCTCGACGACACCGAGAAGCGACTGTTCTACGTCAAGAAGGCCAAGCTCACCGCACAGGTGACCTTTGACGGCAGCAACAAGCCTCTCTGCGTCGTTCTGAGCGGTTCTCTTTCCGACTCCGGCGACGGCGCCTTCGGTATCTTGAATATCGCCACCACCTCGGGAAACTGACGCCTGTCCAATTGTCGGTAGTCAGCACGACACCAAGCCTGCCGACCGATTCGGCCACCGCGTTATTGACCGTGACCTTTAACAGAAACTTGACCGCTTCGGAAAGGAACAGCTTTAGCGCAACACTGGGTTTCAAAGATTCTTTGAGCGACTTTGTTTCAAAGGGATATGATTTAACGGGTGGCAGGGTCGAACAATCGAATGGTTCGACGACAGAGCAAGCGGGAACTTATGTCATAACTGGCAACAGGTTGGATATTGCTCTGAACAAAGAAACATTCCTTGTGTCGTTTGTAATGACTTAGGAAGGATGGCAATTGGACAGCAGAAGGCATGATTTTATAATGGATTCCGGGTGCATTAGGAAGTGCTCTTGATGCACCCTTTTTGATAAGATTTATATGGCAAAAGAACCGATTATCGAACAGCCTTCCTTGGAGGCGCAGTTACTCTATCAGTCCATCGCAAACAACGATGCCGACGAGGTGGAAATCCTGCGCACCAGGAAGAAGTACAAAATCCGCTGGCTGAAAAACGGCCAGTTGATGAAGCTGGGCAGACTTCTGCTGCACAATAAGAGCGAGATTGGCGACAAGACCACTGGCAACGCAACCCTTGACGAAATCATCGAGGACAGCAAGCTCGCCTGCAAAGCCGCAGCCATCTACACCCTCGACGGCTATTGGAAAATCAAGTTCCGCTACTGGTTTCGCTGGCGCTGGTTCTACTACGTCAGGCAGTACGACAACATCCAGCTTGCCGACCTGCTTGAGACGGGTAAAAAAAAAGTTCCGCTGATTCAGTTCTACAAGACTATCACATCACTGACCGCGGCAAAGGATACGCTGATGAATATGAGAGTGGAGGAAGTCGAAGCTACCCTGCAAGGACTCGATACGGCGCAGCGTACTCAGACAGAAAGCAGCGGCAGTGGATCGTGATGCCACGCTACTTCTTCGGTTTGTGGAGGGTGCCGATGTACGAATACTACTGGGGACATACCAAGGCGCAGATAGAACTCATCGACATCGACCAGCCGATTACCGTGTTCGAGAAAAGCAAGGACGTGAAGCCCGGTCAGCCAGGTTACAAGCCCAATGCCCGCAAGTTGCGTGAGGCCACAGAGAAGTGGAAGAAGCGCAAGGCCGAGCGTGAGAAGCGCGGCTTTGACCTCAACAAGTTTCTGAACACCGGCGAGAAAGTTCCAGTTGACAAGAAGGAGTAAGGTTTGTTATGACGGCATACGAGGTTGTCAGTTTGAACAAGGAACTGCTAAAAAGACTGCACAAAATCGGCATTAAGACCGATGACTACAAATGGCTCGGTATATATGGGGATTATGTCCGCATGAAGTCGAAAGGGAACAAGACGTGTTATGTGGTCGCATCCATTTCCGAAAAATACGGAATATCTGAGCGTCAAGTATTTAAGGTAGTGAAAAAGTTGAGTCAAAGGTGCTGAAATCGTGCAGTAGAATGACGTTGATTTTTGAATTTCTGTTAGTGAAATGGATTAACTTTGTCGTGTCTGATGCGCATAGACAAATTAACTATCCTACTAACACGAAAAACACAAAAAACTAATGGCAGCAGAAATTTATTCGATTCCTGAGAGCAACGGTGGTGCACAAGTAAGTGCAATCCGTTAAACACTGAATACTATGCCTTACATCATCATCAACAAGGACAACAAAGAGGAAATGCGCCAGCAGATGCGTCAGCAGATGCGCGGTAACGGCGGTATGCGCCGCATGAACTTCCGTGACCACAACGAGGAGGTCGAGCAGGCTTACAAGGATGGTTACACTCACGGATGGAAGGATCACGAACGTGAGATTGAGAACGAAAGCATGATTGAAGATCGCCGTCGCCGTGGCGGTAATGGTCAATTCATGTAAACCAATAACCGCAGTGGCGGGTGTGTAAAAGCGCCCGCCATTGCTTAAAAGCCAGACTTATGAAACAGTACATTTCAGAAGACAGGGCAATCTACGAAGACGAGTATCACGGCTTGTTCAGCCGCAGGCTCGCAAAGTGGGCTATCAGCCTGATGGAGGTCAAAGACCCGTCCAGCGGGCAGATGAAGCCGATAAGCACCAGGTCGGTCGATGACGTGGTGGAGATACTCACGGCGCACGGCGTCAAGTTGCCCGACGAGTACATCTACACAGCGTGGTACCTGTACCACATGGCCATCGCCGACTATCCCAAGACGCTCAAGACCGACGAGCAGCGGGCATTATTCGTCGAGGAGACCATTCTCGACCCAGACGGTTATCCTTGCAATGTTTTAAGCTGCTTCGAGGCAAAGATGTGCAATGCGGAAATCCCCATCTACTGGGAGAGGATGCTCTGATGAAAAGCGAATACATAGACATAAAAGGCAAGTGGGGCATTGTCGTTTGCTACGACTTTGACGAGCGAGACGAGGACGACATGGCCAACTACATGATGGCGCTCGGCGCAATGTCGGGTGACGTTGACGAGGCGCTTGACGTTCTTTTCGGTCAGGTGAACGCAGGGATGTGCGTCACCAATTCCCCTTTGCGAATGTCGTTGATTTTCATTGGTGATGCTGACTCTGCCGAGCAATGGTGGGACACGCTCACGCACGAATTATACCACGCGCAGCAGGCCATCTGCGGTTATTACGGCGTGGATGTCGGCAGCGAAGACGGGGCATGGACGATGGGTTATCTCATGCGTCAGGCCGTCGGTCTGCTGGCACCGCCCTGCCGATGAATTGCGGCGCATAAACACTTCCTCAAATCGGCATCCCTCATCGGGTGCCGTTTGGGGGTTAAACAGGAACCTATTAAAACGAAAGATATATGGCACTTGACCCGCTAAGATTTGCGATAGAAATTGTTGATGAGGCATCGACCAAAATCACCAACATAAAAACATTGATTGACGGATTGAATAACAAAGAAATCACCGTCAATGTGCAAGGAAACCTAAGAGAAGTCCTTGACATTCTCAGCAAGAGCGGAACTGATGCAAACGCACTCAGCGGGTTGCAAAATGCCCTTAGCGGGGCGTTGTCGGCTCTTGAAGGGCTTGGTAACGCTGCAAGGAACGGAGACCTTGGCACTTTTTCGACAGAAGTCGGGAAGGCTACCGAAGCGGTGAACGGACTCGCTACTGCATTTGAAAAAATGAATGTTGCCGTTGGCAGCAATAAGTCGTTCGAGTCGTTCATGACTGGTGTTGGTGAACTTGTTTCACGAACCAATTCTGCCATGAAACAACTTAACAGCGTTGGTGGCAATGAGGGCGGCAATGATTCTGCGGACAAAGGTTTTCTTAGGTTACAAACCAG
>Ga0326511_10002991_pt1 | contig 13673 bp, 20 predicted proteins | sample 0_2496_0518_D_FD_203701 | JGI IMG/M metagenome (GOLD analysis project Ga0326511, IMG submission 203701) | Bovine rumen microbial communities from UC Davis, California, United States - 0_2496_0518 | ecosystem: Host-associated > Mammals > Digestive system > Stomach > Rumen | place: USA... | reverse complement strand
ATATAGGAAAACGCCCTCCCCGAACCCCTGATTTTTTGTTCACGTGTTCATATGTTCATCTGTTCATGTGTTAGACAACTCTAACTACAGTTATATACAATTATCGTTTAGGAAAAATTACAGATGTTTCACTTGATACAGATGGATGAATAGTTGTGTAAATATGAACAAACTGTAAACAGAATTGTTTACAAATTATTAACAATTATATTACAGTGTGTTAATATTTTTGAGTATAATAAAAAATAAAAAAACGCTTTTTAAGGAGGTAACATTATGAGAAACTACAGAGATTATTCCGCAGATGAGTTACTGGATGCTATTTTAGATTTGAGTTATCAGATTAGAATAGGAAGAGATTTAGAAGTTTTAACAAATATTGAGATTGTTTCACGTGAAACATCCATAGCTATGATATATGCGGAGATTTACAACAGAGTGGTTAAATGCGAAAACAAGATAGCTATTGATTATGTAGTAGATATAATTACAGCGTCCAATATGGAGATTATAGAAAAATATGACTGTGATTTAGACGGAGTTAACGCGGTTAAAGCTGGTTCTTTAAGATTCTGGAAAAATTACTTTAAGGAGGTTGAGTAAATGAAAAAGTACAAAGTTGTAGTAAAATGGAAAGATGGAGATATAACAGAGGAATTAGCACACAGTGCTAATCAGTGTGAACAGATAGAGTACAATTTAAAATTTTGTTTTGGAGAGCAGATAGAATATATATTTTTTAAGGAGGTAGAATAATGATAGTAAAAGTAACAGTTAATTTAACCAGACCATACTTGTATAAGAATGAACGCCACAGTTCAATTAGTTACATCATAAGCGCGGAAAACTTTACAGAGTTAAACATAAAGCTGGATGCTATGTTAGGTTCTTATGTAAAGGATTATGCTAAATTGGAAATTATTAACAGTTTGGAGGTGTAGAAATGACAATAGAACACTTCAGAAAAAAAATAGCTACATTAGGTGAGGATGATAGAATATATATTAATACTATTAATTTATCTAATAGATGTATAGCGGAATTAAGAATGTATATTAGTTCTGGTGTATTAAAACCAGATATAGATGGATTTAGAACAGAATTTGCTAATGATTTAATTACTGGATTTGCAATATTACCACAGAATGATTATACTAAAACTATGGAGGGTTTACCAAATGAGTAAAAGTGACTTTCCCAAAGATTTTGCTAAAATCTGGAACGAGGTTAGAACAGATATATTAAACAATTTACCTATTAATAAAGATTTAGCGTTTACTTGTTATGAGTTACCACCATCACAGGGATATGTTTACACATTAGATAGTTTTAAAAAAGAACATCCAGAGTTATACAAAAGAAGAATAAAATAAATTAGCTTCCTAATGTTTCACGTGAAACATTAAATATATAAAAAGAAAAGGAGAAAAAAGAAATGAAAGAGTTAGGAAGAGCAAATGTAACAAAGGAACAGTTAGATGTAGTTTTTGACAAAGAACACAAAGGAATTAGTGTAAAGGATGTAGTTGGTTCTGTAATTAATGTAGCTGGTTTTGTAGTGTATGATATGGGAGATAATACTTTTCATCTCAAGTTCTTTGATGATAAGGAGAATGATTTTTATACTAGTTCACAAGTATTTATTAAGGATTTTATGAGATACGCCAAGGAAGTTGACACAATCCCATTTACCATAACTGTAGCAGAGGGAGAATCTAAGAAGGGTAGAAAATTCCTTTTTGTAACAGAATCCAGAAATAACGATAGAACAGCTAATGATAATTGGAAAAATATTAACTGGTAAGAATGAATTTTAGGGCTGTAGTGATACAGCCCTATTTATTTCTAACGGAGGTGTAAAAATGGCAACAGCTAAAATAGAACGAGAAATAAAACTATTAGCTAAAAGAGTAAACTATAGAATGTTAAAACTTGAACGTGCTGGATTAGCGGATTTATCAAAAGAGTATAGTAATATAGAACACTACGCTGTAGACAAAAACAGCCCATTTTATAACGTTAATACAGATAAGGGAACTATAAGAGCTACACAGGATTTAAAACGATTTAAAACAGATGCGGAATTATATAGATATAAGGAAAGATTAGAGAGTATTTTAAACTCTAAAACAATAACTATAGCTGGAACAGAACAAGCCATAACTAAAGGTTATGAGAAGTTCAAAGAGAAAAATTTAGGTGATATTTCATATGATGAATATAAAAATATTTTTAGGATTTATAAAAATAAAATAGTTCCAAATTCCAAAAGCCATCTTTCCAGTGATGTAGTTATAGATTTGATTAAAAACACTAATATTTATGAAATGACAGACAAGCAAATAGAAAAGGCTTTAAAATATACACAGCGTTACGGAGTGCCAGTATCTACTAAAACACGTAGAAAAAAATTAAAACCAAATAAAACTAATGGACGTTGGGAGTTTAATTTATAAATGTTTCACGTGAAACATAAAAGGAGTTATAACTAATGAAATTAATATATAACAGATACAGAGGAGAAAAAACTATATATTATTATGATGATGTTATAGCGCTAGATATAGAAACAAGTACAAATGAGTTGTACACATGGATTAGTTCAATTCAGTGTTATTTTCAGAAACAATTTTATTTATTTAGAAAACCAGCAGAACTAATGGATTTTTTAAATGAGATAATAGAACGTTATGATTTATACTCACAAAAACGTTTAATGATTATTATTCATAACGCAAGCTTTGATTTATCTTATTTAATCGGATATTTTCAAAAGTATTTACCATATAAAAACGATAGAACTTGCGTATTAAGAGAAAAACACAATATAGTTAGTTATAGGCAAGGCGGTTTAGAATTTAGGGATACATATGCATTAGTTAATACTAGTCTAGAAAAATGGGGAAATGATTTAAACGTAGAACATAAAAAACAAGTGGGATTATATGATTATTCAAAAATAATTTATCAAGATTCAGAGTTAACAGATAATGAATTAAAATATGATAAACATGATGTTTTATGTTTATATGAGTGCTTTTTAAAACAATTAGAAATACATAAAGACACTATAGCAACAGTTCCATTTACATCTACAGGATATGTTAGAAGAGATACACAGCGGATATGTCAAAAAGAAAAATACTATAGAAAAACATACTTTGAGAAAAATAGATTAAATCTAGATTTATTCAGATTATGTAATAATTCTTTTAGCGGCGGTTATACACATAACAATAGGTTTTATGTAGATACTGTTATAAATGCTAAAATAGGACATAGAGATTTTAGAAGTGAATACCCGTCTGAATTAAGATGTTATCCGTTACCATTTGGAAAACCACATATTATTTTTGATATTAATAATATTTTTAGATGTGAACCGATTACATTAAAATATATTATAAATTTATATCCAGAATATAGCACTATTACAGAATTAAGAATAAAAAGCGCTATTTTAAAAGATAAAAAAATTTCTATGCCATTTCTACAATATGCAAAAATGGATATTGAACACGAAAAGACAGAAAAGTGTTTAAAAGATAATGGACGTATATTAACATTTGTTGGGGATGCTGTAATTTGTGTGGATAATCACACGTTAAAAATTTTGATGGAACAGTATAAAATGGAATACATGATATTAAGAGTTCTATCATTTAAAAATGAGTATCTACCAGAATGTTTAAAAAATCTAATAGACACGTATTTTAAACTTAAGTCTGATTTAAAAAACCAGTGGAAAGAATACAAAAAATTATATGGTGAACATGATGAGAGAACTATAGAAACGGCTATAAATATGTTATTATCCAAACAAAAATTAAATGGTATTTATGGAATGTTTGTACAAAATCCACTACATGATGATTATGACATAGACTATTCTAATTCTGAATTTATAAAACAATCTAAAATAGAAGAGTTGGAAGATAGTTATTTAGAGGATAAATTAAACCAGTATTATAGTAATAGAAATAAAATGTTACCCTATCAAGTTGGCTGTTTTGTAACAGCGTTGGCAAGATATGAACTGTATGAGTATATAAAAACTATTGGTTATGAAAATGTATTATATTGTGATACAGACTCCATATTCTATATAAAAACGGATGAAATAGAAAAACGTATAGAGGAACTAAATACCATAAAACATTTAAACGCGGAGAAACTAGGAGCGTTTATAACTACAGAATCTGGAGAAAGAATATATTATGATGTTTTCGAAGCAGAGGAAGATATAAAACAATTTATAGGTTTACATAGTAAATGTTACGGATATGTTACAGAAGAAAAAAACGAATTTAGTTGTACTATAGCTGGTGTTCCATCCAGAACTCTAATTAATGTAGATAATGGAAAATTAATATATTTAACTAGGGAGGAGGAGTTATCTGGAATAACTAAAGAACAAAAAATAGAAAATCCAGAGATAGAGATAGATATAGATAACGCATTGAAAAATTTGAAAGAATCATTTATATTTAAAGTGAACACAGGCACAACTTGTAATTATGATAACTATATGTTGAGAGAGGAAATAACAGTGGATGTAGATGGACACGAAATTAATACATTTGGTGGATGTTTAATTAAAAAACTGGATGCAAAACAGATAATGAATATGGATTTGGAAGATGTGGAGGCTTTTAGAAATGAATAAAAAAGAATCATTAATAATGGAAAGTATTAATATTATTCAGAATGTAGAATCGATTAAAAAAGATTCTACCATTTTACCATCTTTAAAAAGGTTAGCGTTGAGAATGTATGCTAGAAGATTATACGAAATTAAATTAGCTATGGAGGATTTAGAAAATGAATAGAAAAAAACTTTTTGATAAATACTATAAAAATCCAGCGCATGATTACGAAATTTCCGATACATTAAGTTATACAGATGACACAGGACGAAAACCAGATATATGTTTTATTTACTCTGGAAGAAATAGAGGTAAATCGTTTGAAATATCTAGCCAGCTAATAGCAGATGCATATTATTTAAATAAACAGTTTGGATATATTAGACGTTATGACGCTACTATTTTTGATATAGAATCATATTTTGCAGATAAAGAACAGTTTATAAAAGATATGTCAGATAACACCAGATGTGGAGTTACTAGAAGTAAGGGAAAATTATTTTTATATAATCTGGAAGAGGATAAAAATGGAAACATCCAAAAAGTACTTTATGAAGAAATTGGTTATTTTTTCGCATTATCTAGACAGGCTAATTATAAATCCTTACAGTATCCAGAGGTTTACAATTTGATTTATGAGGAGGTTTTAACAGATGGTAGTTATTTAAATGCAGAACCAGAAAAATTAATGAATCTATACAGTACAGTTAGAAGAAATAAAACAGATTTTAAAATGTGGCTGGTTAGTAATACTGTCTCTGTAGTCAATCCATACTCTAAAGCGTGGGGAATCTATCTAGCACAAAATAAAGCTGGTGATGTTAGACTAAGTAAATTATATTTAGGTAGTTATGGAAAAGATAAAGAAGAGGAATATTTATTAATAGCTAGCCACTATTTGAAAGACAAAAACGATATTACTAAAGAGGATTTAAAAAAGAATAGAAACAGGATAAAAACATCTATTGCTAGTAATAAATGGGATGAGTTAGTTTTATATTCTACTTTTGATTTAACTTTTATTAAAAAGCACTCTGAAATAATGGAGACAGTAATATTTGAATACGATGACATTATGATGCAGTGTAACATTTTAGAAGTTCCAGAAAATCTAATGGAGATATATTTGGATGAGGAGGACGAAAAAACAGATAGAGTAAAACCGTCAAAAATAAAAATGCCTATTATGTATATTAGAAGAAAAACAACAGAACCACACAGAGGAACTAGAATATATACTAATAACGCGGAGCGTTTTGGACTAGGTGTTTCAAAGGGATTTACCCGAATATATAAAGTTGATAAATTTATAGAATTAATGCTAGACAGGGGATGGATAGCTGGAGCAGATAATTTAACTATGAATGATTTTTATAGTATTTTTAATAATTTATATAATATATGAATATTTGCACATATGAAAATATTATGTTATAATCAGTGAAAATGGAGGTATTAAAATGGATGCTGTTATTCAGATGATAACAACTGTGGGATTTCCTATAGTGGCTTGCGTATTTATGGGTTATTATTGCAAAATACAAACGGATGCATATAGAAACGATGTAAAAGACTTACAACGTGAACATAAAGAAGAGATAGGAAAAGTAACAGACGCGTTAAATAATAATACACTAGCTGTGCAACGTCTATGTGATAAATTAGAGGAGGAGAAATAAATGGGGCACTTTTACGAAGATATTAAAAAAGTAACACCAGAACCAGAACCAGATACAAATGTTTCACGTGAAACATCTGTAATAACAGCAGATGATATAACGGAACTAAAAAACGCATTTCTGGAAAAAATAGAAATGGAAATGGAAAAAACCAAAAAAGAACTAATGGAAATGTATAAAAACGCTGGAACACCAGAACCAGCGGAAAATATAAAAGAACCTAATAACGAAGGAAAAGAAGAAGAAAAGGAGGGCTAAAAATGCCAGCTAAACAGATTTATTCTATGGTAAACACCATAGCAAACAACATTAAATACACTGGAAATACTGTAGTAGATACTAGTACATTTGTTGCATTTGCACAGAGTGCTTTAAGTAATTCAGCATTGACAGAATCAGTATATAACCAGATGTATGATTTAATCGGAAAAACAGTTATTGCTATTGATGAAGCGGAAGAGGACGAAAGAAACATAATAGTTAATGCTTTCGAATATGGCGCTATACTTCAGAAGTTTTCTTTTGAACTCCAGAACTCGGAAAGTTCTAGCGAGTGGGATATAGCAAACCCAGAGAACCCATATGCAGAGGTTAGAAAAACTGGTATTATACAGACATTTTTTGAGAATTACATACCAACATTTTCATGGAAAGATGTTAGCTATGATTCACAGCTTAGAGAAGCTTTTAGAAGTGCGGAGGCATTGGCTGGTTTTACAGATGCATTATATACTAGGATGCGCAACGCATATCAGATTGCTAAAAATGGTTTATCAGATGCGGCTATTGGTGCTATTATGGCTAATATCTACTCTACAGAAACTGGAGCAACTCCAACAGCTAACGCTAGTAGAAGAGTTAGGCACTTGTTAACAGAGTATAATACATCGTTTGGAACATCTCTTACAAAAGATACAGCTATGATGCATACTAACTTTTTGGAATATGTTAGAAAACAGATTCTAATAGATAAGAAAAATCTAAACAAAATGACAAAACTCTATAATGATACAACAGTAGAGAGAAGAACATCAGAAGAAAACATGAATCTGGATTTGTCAGTGGCGCTGGTGGCTAGTTATGATAAATTCTATGCGGACGCTTTTGGAGTAGACTATATTAAACTTCCTAAACATAATGAGGTAGTTAATTGGGGAATTGCTACTACTCCAGACCAGATAAAAATAGATTATGATGGGTCTGGAAAAACAGTTACTATTAGTAACATTTTAGGTTTTATGTATGACAAGGATGCTGTTGTAGCTACAATGGATAGAGTTAGATTTGTTAGTATGTATGACCAGTGGAACGATAGAAACGTGTTTAAACTCACAGCTAATAGGCGCTATATAGCAGACCCTAGCGAGAATGCTATTATTTATCTTTGTGACTAAATAACTTTAAATTAATAGGGATGTTTCACGTGAAACATCCCTAATTTTGTAAAGAGGTGATAAAATGCCGATGGTAGAATTTTTTAATAATTTTAATTTATTGAACGGAAAGCAAAAACGATTATTGAGAGAATCGGATATATTTAGTTATTTGCTTTTATTTCTTTCCAGTATGTTCGAATATAAAGGAATGTCACCAGAGATAAACACAGATTTTATAGAGTTTTATAACATCCTAAATCCTAATGGCGGATGCGGTGTTTTTAAATCTGGAAATAAAGAAGTAGTTGGATATATAACAGATGGAGGAATGATTAACGAATATGGGATTTGTGAGAAGTTCAATATAAATACATTAAACACTACACATAAAGAGGGTGTTATAAATGGTGTTAATGGCGCTATTTGCTGGAATAATAAACTTCACAAATCAGACCTAGTAAAAATTTCACGTTATACAGAAATGTTTAATTTAATAGATACAGCACAAAAATGTTTAATTAGGTATGCTAGATTGTTTCCAGTGTTTGAAGTTAATGACGATTTAGTAAAAACTCAAATAGATAAAGCGTTAAAAAATGCGGATAATGGAGAGCCGTTTACATATGTAACACGCGGATTAGCTAAACTGGATGCAAATGGAAATTCAGTTAATTTAAATAAAATAGAATTAGGAGATTATAGCGCTGTAGATAAAATACAATATTTATCTACATATCATAACGATTTATTAAGACGTTTTTACTCTGTTTATGGTATGGCGTATAGTCAGAGTATGAAACAAGCGCAACAGAGTATAGAAGAAGTTACAAGTGATAGAATAGTTAGCTGGATTCTACCAAATGACCGATTAAACGAAAGAAAAAAATTTATTGATACATATAATAAAGTTTTTAATCATAACGCCAGTGTTAACTATTCAAATGCGTGGTTAAAAGGTTATGAAAAATACATGGATGATTTAGAAAAAGAACAAATAACTGGAGGTGGAACAGATGAAAGAATATAATATTTTAGATATGTTATATAATGAACCATCCAGAACACCACCATATATAGATTTTAACATTTCTGTTTTAGATGAGGATGGAAACACTATAACATTAATAACAGATGATACTTTTAAACATTTATTACAAGCTAATTACTGGAGTTTTAAGTTAGTTACTCCATCATATTATAATACTGTTTCAGAACAGTATGTAGAGTTAATTCCAGATGTTCAGAGCGCTTGCCAGTATTTAGGATATAAATTTAATAAGTGGAAAGATGATAGACAAGCTGGATTTTATAATTTATATAAAGCGTTACGTGCAAAATATAATCCAATACATAATTATGATAAAGTTATAGACTCTGAAACACAATACACTGGAAAAGAAAAAGAAGAGTTTAGCAAAACTGGAACGGAAACAGATTCTAAATCATACGGAGAAGACACAAGCATTATATCTAAAACTCCATTTGATTCTAATAGTTTTCTGGATAATACTAAAGAGGTTAACCAGACCCACACAGATACAGATACATTATCATTTACAAATAGAAAAGATACTAACGAAAAATCTTTTACAGATAGGAAAGATATTTACCACTACGAAGAACGGGGAAATATTGGCATCACTACTTCACAGCAAATGATAACGTCACAATTTCCATTGACAGAGTTAGATTCTTTACAGCGTTACATAGTTAATATGTTTGTACATGAAAATTTAATTCTATAGGAGGTGTTATAATGGAGATACAGTTATATAATCAGAGTAGTGATAAAAACGTATTAAATAAAAATATTGGAACACCAACTATAATTTATGGAACTATTAAAGATGAATCTAATTTAGTAAATCCAGAAATAATATTATCCAGAACAGTTACTAACAATTTTAACTATTTATACATTCCAGATTTTAATAGATATTATTTTGTTACAGATAAAATACTGGAACACCAAAGAACTATAATTCAATGCCATGTTGATGTGTTAATGAGTTTTAAAAACCAAATTAAAAACATGAATATTATAGCAGAGAGGGCTAGTAACAGATTTAACTTGTATCAAGTTGATAATGAACTACCATTGAAAAATTATAAAACTGTTACAACTATAGGATTTACAAATGGATTTAGTGAAACTAATAGTTATGTTCTAGTGTCTAGCGGAGGTTGATTAATATGGCTAATTATCAGAATGTTGAAACATTTTTCAATACAGAAAATTTAGTGGACGCTAACCAAAATCAGATTATACCAATTAGATTTGTTCAGTTAGAGCCAGATTCAGATGAAAACCCATCACACACAAAAATGAATAAATGGGTTAAAGACTCAGCTAATTTAATTCCAACTACATTAGCAGAAATAGATTTTTCTAACGGGGATTTTACAACTAATGTTATTTTATCAAATGGAAATTATGCTAGAATTGAAATACACCCGAATTATTCAGACGCTCATGGATTAGAGGACGGAGGAACTATAAAAACTACTCTATATAAGGAGGATGGAACTATTATTAGAGAGGGTTCTACTAATCCATTTCCCACTAGTAGCAACACTGGAATAGACTGGAATGGTATGAATAGAGGTTTTTATACAAGAGGTGGAAAACTTGTTTTAGCAAACTATCACCGCGTTGGAAAATATGGTTCACCGGCTATAGAAACAAAATTTGGATACAATTTTGGTTTTGCTGTAATTCCACTCCACCCAGAATTTAAACCAGATTTATATTATCCTATTAAAGCTTCTATAAACCCCTTAGAAAAGCACGAAATACCGCTAACTATAGACCCAATAGCGACTTGTTCACAAGAAAGTGAGTTAGTAACTCCGAACACTAATGTTAATGACTGGGAAACTTTTATAGCTGGTTCTACAGTGGAAAAAGGAAAGACACCACATGGAGGAGAGGACACTAAAGGGGCAGATGATGGAACTCCAGAGGGCGGAAACAATGGAGACATTAACATAAGATGTGATAATATACTACCGCCAGATTTACCATCCGAACAAGTAGCTAATATAGGCTTGTATGGTGTATGGCACTTATATTCTGGTGATGTTAGAGTTTTGTCTAATTTTCTATGGAGTGACGATTTTTTCGACAATGTTATTAAGAATTTATCATCACCACTAGAAAATATAGTTTCATTTGGTATAGTTCCGTGGACAGCATTCACAGAGGCAACACAGCCATTTACAATAGCTAATGTTCAAGTTAAATCTGGTGGCGCTAATTATTCCGCAAAAAGAATAATACAAAATTTCTATATGCTGGATTGTGGAACATTAGATGTAGATGAGATTTATGGAACATTTGCAGATTATGAACCATACACAAAAAATTGGTTATATCTTCCGTTTATTGGTGTAGTAGATTTACCAGCGGACGATGTGCAACTAGGAGGAAAAGTAAAAGTACAATATAGATTTGATATTGTTTCTGGTGTTTGTGTTGCTAATATAATTACTTATACTAAAGCTATGGGATGGAATACTGTAGCAGAATATACAGGAAACATTTTAGCAACATATCCGTTAACTGGTGCTAATTACATGACTATGTACACACAATTAGCACATAGCGCTTTGGGTGTTATGGCTGGAGTTTTAACAGAGAATGTACCAGCAATTTTAGGAAGTGCAACAAGTGCTATTACAGCTAAACCATCATATTCTAGAAGTGGGAGTATTTCTAATGTAGCTGGTTTATTAAGTTCTAGAAAACCATATTTAATTAGAGCCATTCCTAATTTTTTTGAGCCTGACACTATGAAACGTGATAAAGGTTTTATTTCTAATTTATCTGTTAATATTAGCGATATTAGCGGATTTGTTAGAGGGAATACAAATTATATAGAATTGAAAAATATAAGCGGAGCAACAGAAACAGAATTAGAAGAGATTAAAGAATTAATAGGGGGTGGAATATATGTATAGTTCTTTATGTGATAAAGTTTTCGCGTTTGGCGGTAAAAATTCAGATGTAAGATTAAAACCAATAACAAAAATAACTCCACATCATATGGCTGGTGTTATGGATGCATATAGCTGTGCTAAAATGCATTATAATAGTGAGGGTTCTAGTGCTAATTATTATATTGGTTCAGATGGAACTATTTGTGGTGGAGTAGATGAAAATAGAAGAGCATGGACTAGTGGTTCTAAAGATAATGATACAACAGCCGTTACTATTGAGGTTAGTAATTGTATGAACGGAGCACCATGGAAAATTACAGATAATGCATATAAAAGTCTTGTTAAATTATGCGCAGATATATGCAAAAGATATGGAATAAACCCACACTATAACGGAAAACCAGATGGAACTATAACTATTCACAAAATGTTCCAGAATACGGAGTGTTGTGGTAAATATCTGGAGGATATTATAAAATCTGGAAAATTTGAAAAAGATATAATAAATGCTATGGATTCTAAACCAGTTCCAGAACCAGAACCAAAACCAGAACCGACCTCGCATCTAGAACGAACTTATTATGTAGTTAAAAGAGGTGATACACTAACCAAAATAGCTAATATGTTTAATAGTTCCATTGGATGTTTAAAAACTATAAACAATCTGGAAAATGCTAATCTGATTAAGGTTAATCAGAAATTAATAGTAACAAATGTTTATATTGTAAAATCTGGCGATACTCTATCCAGTATAGCTAAATCGCACTCAACTACAGTTAAAAAGCTATCACAAATTAATCACATAAAAGATGTAAATAAAATCTATGTTAACCAAGAATTATATATAAAATAGTGGAGGTGTAAAAATGACTAACACAATACAGATAGAAAATCTAATAGAGGAATTAGGAAAAATGACTATTTCATTGGCGGAAATAGCTGGAGATTTACCAACTCCAAAAAATCCTATTGTTTGTTATTTATCAGAAGAGAAAACCACAACAGGTGCATTTACTTATACAATTCCTAGCGGTTATACTATAGATGATTTTGACAAGGTATATTTGGAGGTAAAATATACAATGTCAGACCCTAACACAATATGGATAGCACACTCCGATTTTATACCATTAAAGCTAATTAATAGCGGTGTAAATATGAATTTTTTAAAAATGATTACATATACCACTACACCAAATAGAGGTGTTTCTTTTTCGTGGGGAATGAGAAATACAGACGTAGAAAACAAACAAATTAGATTGTTTACGTTTCCAACTCCATCTGGAGTAGATGATATTATCAGCGTAAGATTAATAGGGGAGGTGCTATAATGACAAAGAATGTAGAGGTAACACACTTAATTGGAACACTTGAATATATTGGAGGTGAATTATCTAATATAGCTAATAAACCATCTGTAGAAATTAATAAAGAGGGTGTAACACCAACAGAAACAGCGGAAACAATAACTATTGGTGATGATTCTTATTCTATTGGAGGCGGTAGTGGTTCATATACTGTAGATGTTATAATGGGTGATTTAGATAGAACATATGGAACTACACCAGCTAATTATATTGGCACTTTTAATCAGTGGGTAGATATTGATTCTGGAAAATCATTTTCAGACTATAACGAGATATTACTTATAATGAAACCACAGGCAAACCCAACATACGGGACAAAAGTTTATACACACATTGTAAATAGTTCATTATTACAACATTATAATACATATGCAATATATGCTTTCCCAGAGGGCGGTAGTACAACATATGTTAGATGCGGTTTAGATTATACAAACAATAAATTTTTTCTTGAAAACTTTAATTACATATGCCCTATTGCTTTAATAGGTGTTAAATATTAATTTATGTGGTGTTCCATTAATGGGACACCACTATTTTTTATTCATCCATCTGTATCAAGTGAAACATCTGTAATTTTTCCTAAACGATAATTGTATATAACTGTAGTTAGAGTTGTCTAACACATGAACAGATGAACATATGAACACGTGAACAAAAAATCAG
>Ga0326511_10002988_pt1 | contig 13678 bp, 11 predicted proteins | sample 0_2496_0518_D_FD_203701 | JGI IMG/M metagenome (GOLD analysis project Ga0326511, IMG submission 203701) | Bovine rumen microbial communities from UC Davis, California, United States - 0_2496_0518 | ecosystem: Host-associated > Mammals > Digestive system > Stomach > Rumen | place: USA... | reverse complement strand
CAAAATGTTAAAGAATGTTCAATTTTTTATTTAACTGTTTCACACACCAACTTTCAGACCTTACATCTAAGTTAGAGGCTTCCAAACATACTTATAAAGTCCACAGTCCCAAATTCTATAAAAACCTAATTGTTCAGCCATTTCCTTTTCTGTCATAGTTAAAGACAAGTTGTACTTCTTTGCAAGAATTTGCTTAGTAAACTTGGATTTAGGAAGTCTTTTACCTTTACTTTTATCACTATAACTATAATCAGGAATAAGAGTTTCTTCCAACTTGAAAGCCATCTTATCATAAAGGTTGCAATCACAATGTGACCATCTTCTGTCCAAGAATGCCTTCACCTCTGTTGGATTATAATCCTTGACAAATTGCTTAAACATCTTGCTTGCAAGACCTGGTAGTCTATAGTCAGTGTTGGTAGCAAACCTGTTGAAGTTCCATATCCCTTGCTTCTCTTTTTTGAATGTCATAACACCTATCAAAACATCCCCAAAATAAGCCCCATAAAGAGCCGTAGAAGGGCTAAACCCTTGAAGGTGATAAGTTGTAAGGAACTCCTTAGTCAAGGGCTTAGAAAGCGTTTTTATAACACATTTCCTTGCTCCTATAACAGGCTTGTCAGTGTCACATCCTAAGACATGTCTAATCTTGTTGAGAACTATGTCTTTGTGCTCTAACCATTCATCTTCAAAGATGTGAATAAGGTGATAGCCTTTAGACTCTGCAAGTTCTGTCTTGTGAAGATGGTACCCTTTGTCTTTGCCGAATTTCTCACTATGCCATACGATTCCATCAAATTCAATGGCAAGTTTGTGTGAAGGAACTAAAATGTCACATTCCAACTTTTCACTTAACAGTTTCCTATCTCTTCTTGTTAGCATCAAGTGGCATTCTTGAGCAATGAAATCACTTATATCATCCTCTGCCTTTGACGTTATTCGTGCACACTTAGGACATCCTTTCCCTTGTAAATGACTATCAGGGGTTTGCCAAAAATCACCATGTTTAGGACAAGTAATTCTTATTGGAGTGTCATAATTTACATAGTTAGAATCATTGTAAATATATTTGCCATTATGTAGTTTTTCTCCTTTATTTTTGAATTCTTCAAAAGTTAGGGACATAAAGACACTTGCTTTTTCAGCACTGCATTTTGGGCAACCATGTCCTTGTAGATGACTGTCAGGGGTTTGCCAAAAATCGCCATGTTTAGGGCAAGTAAAACATGCTTTCGTCCTGCCATTAACATAGTTAATTTTGTTTTCGTTATAAATGTATTTACCTCCATGGACTTCTTTTGCCCTTTCTATAAAACTTCCTAATGTTCGTCTTCTGTTTATGCCTTTATATAAAATAGCACATTTAGAGCATCCTCTACCACTTAAATGGTCATGTGGCGTTTGCCAAAAGTCCCCATGAATTTTACAACCAATGCAGACCTTTGTCTTGTTGTTTATATAGTCCATCTTATCATAGATATACTTATATCCATGAACCTCATGTGCTTTATTTATTACCTCTATCTTTGTTAGTTTACGTGACATTCTGAAAAATAGTTTTAGGTAAAAATAAAATATTCTTTTAACCAATCAAAAAGTTTTGCTATAAATCATTATATATTTAACAGTATTTAACAAAAATTTGTCCATTCATCTTGAAATTATATTTATTATTATATAAACCATTTCAAAATCATGAAGAAATTTTTGAAGCAAGATATTCTACTTAAGGAGGATTTGGTAGGTACTTCTAAGCCTGCTGTGGCTGCTGACACTAATGGTACTAATGATAGTCCTCAGAAGATTGTAAATGACACAAAATCCAAGAACCCTAATGCAGGTAGTGTTGTTATACCAGGCAAGGAGATTGATGGCAATACTTCTACACAAACCAATAGAGTTCAAATCAACAATGATGCTGCATCTCTACAGAATGCACAAAAAATGGCTCAACAATTCGGAAGAATGGGTCAGGATGTGGAGTTTGAGGTTAATGTCCATGAGGGAGTGAGATTTACCAAGAAGGAGTTGAATGAGTGGCTAAAGGCCCTTTAATTGTTTTTTTGAATGAAACTGACGGATTTTTTGTTTCGTGTTGTAACAGCTCATAACACCTCCTTGGGTGACAATGATGCTTTTCCTCCAAGAGAGGATGTGGCTTTTGATTATCATGTCCTTAAGAAGAGGTTTGATGAGGTTATTGGTAACATGGAGTCTGAGTTTGGTTATCTTCCTTCTCCTGATGAGGCTCTGTCTCTCTTGAGTGAATATGTGACTCTTGCACAGAGGAAGGAGGAACCAATCAAGAATCAATTGGAGACATTGGCATTTAATATTGTCAATGAAGCTTTATGTGTTCCAAAGGAAACTGTTATTCTCAGGACTTCCCTTGTCAATAGAGTTGAACCTTTGAATGATATTAGGGTTATGCCTGAAGATGATGAGACTTCAAATGATGGTTACAGTTTTGAGGATATTGATGAGGTTATCCTTACCAACAAGGCTGTAATGAAGAGAAGACTTATCAATTCCCTTGTACAAGGTGTATCTTACAGATTAATGTTACAGTATCTTGATGATGACCAAATCTATGAGTGGGATAACGACTTGGTAGACATATATTACAAGATAATCTATCTCAATGACTATCTCTTGTTTGTCAAAAAAGAAAAGATTAGTGATAAGCATCCTATGCTTGGTTCTTATGTTGATACAGACCTTGGAGAGGGAGAAAAGAAGACAGAGATATATGCGCAAGCCTTGGTCTATCCTTTGCTGTTACAAGAGACTTTCAGGGGTTTCTTTGAACTGTTTGGGTCTTATGGCTTGCCTGATGACAAGAAGAAGGCTAACATGATTTTGCATAAGGCTGACTTCCTTGTTGCAGAGGCTTGGGACTTACGAATGGGTGTTGGACTATGGGATATTGTGTCAGAGTGTACAACTATTGGTGAAGACAGTTATTTACCCTATGTTTTTACGTCCATAGTGGCTCTACAAGGCGTTGAATTCAACAAAATGATGCAAAACATATTCTGCCACACAAAAACGGCTCAGAACTTCATTTTGGGGGTGATAAAGGACGTTAAGCATGACCAAGACTATAATGTGTTCAAGCAGGATATACAGACTGCAAACTTGAAGAAGTGCCTTATCAATGATGAGGACTCCAAGGAAGAGGAGGGAGCAATCAATGAGTCAGGCATGAGGAGTTGGAAGTATTGGAATGAGATTAGGAACATTGCCAACAGGATTATCAAGGACAAGGCTAAGATTTTGAAGGCTGAAAACTTTAAATCTTATGACTTGATTATTGATGGTAAGGATTACCCTGTTTATGTAGCCAACCGTCAAGTGTTTCTGTCATATAACCCTGAATATACATCAGTAGCAGGATTTTTCAATGGTGCATGTATTGAACTGTGGATAGACAGAGATACTCAACTTAAACAGGTTTTAAGCATTCTGTCCCATGAGATAGAGCACATTATTGACTCGGAAAGTTCACCTGAATTTGAGAATTATAAGCAAACAGATTTGCAAGGTAAAGCATATAGTTATGTTGAAATTCCTGACTTTGTAAAGAATGGGGATGAAAACACCTTATATCTTTTCAAGACTATCAGAGAAATACTTTATCACTTATGGATTAAAACAGAAACCAATGCCTTTATTGCCAATGCCATGAAAGATGGTCCAATTTTCTTTGACTGGATAGAGAATGACATCAAGGTAGTAAATGAGACCAATGCTAATGACTATCCTGAGATTTGGGATTATTTCTCCAATGTTCTTGCAAGAAAGAATAAGATTTGTTATGACATAGATGAAATAACTCCTCAACTTATCAAGAAACATTTCATCTCACAGTCTTACCATAAACTCAAAAAACTGAAGGAAACCTATCAGAAGAAGAAAGGTTATGCAAAGATGCATGGTATTGACATAAATTCTGAATTTGATGACAATGTGTGTTATCTCTTCTTCCCAGATGAGGGTAAATTGGATGAATATGGTCCATATTCTTTTGATAATGTAATTGAGGCTTATAAGAATGGTGAGCTTCCTGAACGTACTTTTTGTAGAAAAGACGGAGAACATGGTTCTTATTCTTTGTATGATTGGATAAATGGCATTGATAATGAGGATAGGGAATTTAACGGAGACCCACCTATTGTCAAGGAAAGCAGAGAACTTGTAACTGAAGGCATATCTGACAAAGCCTACCATTATTGCTCATTGCCTAGTCTATATAAAATCCTTTCAAGTGGACAGCTTAAGTTAACCATGTCTAGTAACATAGCTGATGCCTATCATAAGACGAAACTGTTCTACCTCTCAATGCAAAGGAGTAAGAATAACAGACTTGGATATGCAAGGAACAAAGAGGTTAGAATTGAACTTGATGGACAGAAGTTAATGTCACATGGTTATCAAGGCAGACCTCTTGACTATTGGGGTGGCTCAATGGGTAAACAAACTGAAATTGGAATAGATGCCTATAAGAAGAAATACGGCAATAAGAACGATGACTTTTCTGATGAACAGAGAAGGAATATTACTAATGCCCAAGCACAGACAAGTACCTTTGAGTTTGAAGATAGGATATTCAGTGATAAACCTTCATTAAGTTTAAACTATGTAAGTAGAATTGACTGCTTAGTTAAGAAACTTGAACCTGTTGATAGGGATATTCTTAACATGGCTCAGAAACTTGGTGTGAATATTGCATTCTACAACTCTGAGAAGGATTTCATATTGCAAACAAACAATGTAATCAATGATGAGGTTTCAAGAATTGAGGGGGAATATGATGATGTTTGGGATAAATATGATGATTCACAGAAGTCAAGAACTTATCCTGAACTGATTACCAAGTTATGTGCATTGCTATTTTATTACAAGTACTATAACAATTACAATTCAAGCCCTCAAGTTGTCAATGATGCCATTTCAAATGTTCTTAATAAGTTTGATTTGGCTGAATATACTGAGTATGTAACCAAAGAACTTCCTTATGTTATGATGTGGATTAAGGGAGATATTGATTATCTTGAGACTACTCTTCGTAAACTTAATACAAACTCATTTACTAATGCTAAAAAAGCTGAGAACGTAATGCTTTTTGCACAATATGTCTTGAACCACTATAAGGTTTCTTCGTTTTTTGAACTGAAAAGATACATTGAGAATCACCCTTGGAAATCTGAGAGACCACTTAATGTTGAGATAGTTGAACAGATTCCTTGCATTACAATAAACTGGGAGGGTGAAGAACCAAGAATATACAAAGGAGACAGGTTGTTTTGGAACTATGAATTTCCTTGGAGTGATGAACAGATGTTCTATTCAGAGATTGAACAGATAATTGAAACCAACAGATGGAACAAAGAAAATGGTTTTGATAATAATGACTATGCCACAATCCATCACAACTCAAAGGATGACACATCTTTCTTGAAATACATTCAACATTTGATGCACAATAAGAAACTAACAGCATTTGAAGGTGCAACTGTATTGTCAAAAATACTGTCAGAAGAAGATATGGTAAAGGTGTTTGGCTATTATGTGAAACCAATCATGATTGACAAAGATAGGTTGATAGAATTTGAAAACTATATCAATTGGAATGACAAGAAAGCTATGATTCCCGCATTGTTTGGTGATGAAGATAATTATTATCAATATATGTTCAGAGACAAAAACTAACTATATCTTTGATTATTATATTAATATATCATAGTTTATATAGTTATAATATTTATAATAATTTATATATATAATAATATATCATAGATAAGGAAACCGTTCAATTAGTTTTGGATGGTTTCTTTTTTGTTTAACGTTTTTTAAGACGAAATATTTGGTTATATAAAAAATATGTCTTATCTTTGCACCCAAGAAACATCAAAACATTTAAAGTAATATATGGAAACTGAAAAGATATTAATCATTGTTGACTTCCAAAGGGATTTCTGTAACCCACAAGGTTCACTCTATGTAAAGGGTTCAGAAGAGGCTCTTGAGAACATCAAGAAGTTCCTTGAAGAAAACTTAGTCAAGGAGGTAATACTCACTCTTGATTGGCACAACTATGATGATGAGTCATTCAAGGTAAATGGTGGTCAGTGGCCTGTACATTGCCTACAATATTCTGAGGGTGCAGGAATAAGTGATGAACTCATGAAGATTATTGGTGAGCATGAACTTCCTTACCAAATCTTCAGAAAGGGTGATGACCCTACACATGAGGAATATGGCGCATTTGAGAAAAAGATACAGATGCATAACAGTGACAACATTATGCTTGTGAACCACCTTGAGACAAGCATGATAATGATTAAGCCTGACACTGAATATGTTCTCTGTGGCATTGCAGGTGACTACTGTGTATATGAAACCTTCAAGAACCTTATGAAGCATGGCATCAAACCAAGAGTCTTTATGGATGGCATGGCATTCATTAATCAAAAGTCTTTATGGATGGCAAGACATTCATTAACCAAGGATGGCAAGGCATTCATTGGTGAAAAGTTTGACCTCTACGAAAGATAGCATAAGGAATTCTCAAACGATGCTTCGTGAAATGAGACAATATGTCAACACTTAAAAAATAAGTTATGAACAAGAAAATAGGACTGTTGTTGGGTTCTTTTGACCCTCCCCATATAGGGCACCTCAATGCATGTTTTAAAGCCTTAGAAAAGGTTTCTTTGGATATGATATGGGTCATTCCTACGTGGCAAAATCCTTGGAAGGAAAAGAAACCTGCTGATATTGACGAAAGGGTATTAATGTTCCAATTCATGATTGGTGACATAATTAGCAAGGATGAAAAAGATTTCCCTGTAATTGTCTCAAACATTGAAGGTGAGTTAAAACCACAATATTCCTATCAACTCATAGATTATCTTGTCAATGAACATTCTGAATTTGACTATTATATCATAGGAGGACAGGATATTCAAGAACAAATAAAAGATTGGAAGAATAGTCAATTTATCTTGAATAACTGCAAGTTTATTGAAATAGATAGAAATGAAATTAATATCTCTTCAACTCAAATAAGAGAAATGATAAAGAAAAATAAACCTTTGTATCCTTTCCTTACAAAAAACGAAATTAAATATTTAAAGTTCAACAATTTATATAAAGAATAAAATTATGATTTCAATTCTTGATACAGATTTGTATAAGTTCTCGCAGAGTTTTGCATACTTTACTCTCTATCCATTAGCAGAGGGAACATTCAAGTTCAATGATAGGAACAAGGAATGTTGGTCAAAGAAAAACGGACCTGATTTTATGGTTCTTATTAAGCATGAACTGTCACAACTTCAATATGTTCGTTTGACAGAGATTGAAAAGAGGTGGTGCATTGAGCACATACCTTACATCCCTGAGACTTATTGGGAGTGGCTTATGTCTTTCCGCTTTGAGCCTGAGAAAATTAACTGTTGGCTTGATGAAGATGGTGTGTTTCAGTGTGAAGTGACTGACAAGATGTACAAGGTAACTTTCTATGAGATTGCAATTCTTGCCATTTATTCGGAAATCCGCAACACTATCTTGGATACTACAGAGAATCATGGTTACAGTGAGTCTGAGGCAATAAGAATTCTCCGTCAGAAGTTGAATTATGCTAATGAGAATAATGTTCCATTTGCAGAGTTTGGTACAAGAAGGAGATATAATGGCTCATTACATGATGAGATTTGTCACACTATCAAGAATGAATCCAAGACTTGCAATAGTACCTCAAACGTATATTATGCAATGAAATGGAGCCTCATTCCAACGGGTACAATGGCTCATGAGTGGATTATGTTTCATGCAGGTTGTTTTGGTTATAAAAGGGCTAATTATCTTGCAATGGAGGATTGGATTAAGGTCTATCAGGGAAATCTTGGTACAGCCCTTATTGATACCTATACAACAGACTCTTTCCTCCGTACACTCACAAGACAACAGGCATTGCTCTTGCAAGGTTTCAGACAGGATAGTGGTGATGAGTTTGAGGTAGGTGAAAAGATTATTGCAAGACTCAAGGAGTTCGGAATTGACCCAACAACCAAGTTGATAGTCTTCAGCAATGCACTTGGCCTTCCAAAGGCTAAGAAGATTATGGACTATTTCAAGGGTAGGATAAAAGTAGGTTTTGGTATTGGCACTAACATTACTTGTGACCCAGGAATTGATGGATACAAGCCTGCAAACATTGTAATGAAACTTTCTAAGTGCAGAATGTCACCAAAAGACCCTTGGGAGAATGTTATCAAGATTTCAGATGACCTTGGCAAACATATGGGTGATAATAAAGAGTTTGAGATTGCAAAACATCAGTTACACTTGAATTTTCAATAAGAATATGGCACAATATAAGTTTGATGTAAAAAATACCACTAATGAGTTAATTCAGTGGATTAAGGATTGGTTCCGTCAGAATGGTAATGGCTGTAAAGCCGTACTTGGAATGTCAGGAGGTAAGGACAGTACAATTACTGCAGCACTCCTTGCAAAGGCATTAGGTCCACAAAACGTAATAGGAGTTATGATGCCTGACAGATTTCAAGAACTTAATGAGGCAGATGAAATCTGTCAATATCTTGGAATAAAATGTGTCAAGGCTTCCATTGAGAATCTGACAGAAGCAATGAGAGATACCTTTATCATTACAGAAGATGTTTGGATTCTTAATGAATTCTCAAAGCAAGCAGAGCAGAATATTCCCCCAAGACTAAGAATGACTATGCTCTATGCTATTTCTCAGACCTTGAATGGTAGAGTAGTGAATACTTGTAACTATTCAGAGAATTTCATTGGGTATGAAACAATTTTCGGAGATAGTGCAGGTGATTTTTCTCCTCTTGGTAATCTGACAGTAACTGAAGTTCTTGCTATTGGTGATTATCTTGAACTCCCTGAGAAATGGGTACACAAGACTCCTGATGATGGTCTTCCTCACAGTACAAGTGATGAAGAGAAGCTTGGTTTCACATATGCTCACTTGGATGAGTTTATTCGTGGTGAAGGGCTTCCTTGTAATGACTTGGAAAGAAAAATGGCTGATATGCACTATAATACCTCTTATAAGAGAGAGCCTATGGCAACATATAAGCCTAATAGAGATTTACTTTATCAACCATTTGAAAATGTTGGGGTAAATGAAGCTCCTTTAGGTGAAGATACTTGTTGTGCTTTAAAGGCTGAAGGAGAACCTTTTAAAGAGTTTTTTGGAACTCTTCAAGAAGAGGAGGAAATGTAATGAAGAATCAGGAATGTTATGATAAGAATGGCAAATTCCTTGGATGGTTTTCAAGGTCAGTAGCTGTGGTTTGTGCAACATATGCACAAGACCTTGACAATAACGTTTATGTTCTTGCATCACAGAGAGGCAAAGGTACTCCTGACCCAGAATTTGTAGGTGCTTGGAATCTTGTCTGTGGTTACTTGGATTTTGATGAGACTTGCAAAGAGGCTGCAATAAGAGAAACATTTGAGGAAACAGGTGTTGAGCTTCCAAAGGCTTGTGTAAGAGAAATCATATGTATTGATGACCCTAAGTCTGACAAGAGGCAGAATCTCAGTCATAGGTTTGTCTGTATATTGCCTAAGACTACTGACAACTATAGTTTCTCTCACAAGAATAATGAGAAGGATGAGGTTGGGGCAATTAAGTGGATTCCTGTTGACAAGATAGGAGACTACAAATGGGCATTCGGACATGATAAGATTATCAAGGAGTATTATAAGGACTTCGTAAAATTTTAGTGGTAATAAAACTTGAAAGGTGAGGATAATTCCTTGCCTTTTTGTTATTTATATGTATGCAAAGACCAAAAGGAATGGACTTGTACGAATAATCAATTATTATAATTTATGGCAAACGGACTAAAAAAAGTACAATACCAAAGTGATATCATACCACCTACTGACTTTGATACTGTGTATTATGCAGAAAAGGATGATGTCGTAGCATATATGAGGATACCTGTTGCAATTGTCGTATTGAACGATGGAACAACAGTAAAATTACTGTCACCTATTATTTCTCAAGGGGAAATAGCCCCAAAAATATGGAACCAAAGCGATGGTGGCTACTGGGATTTAGACTATGAAAGTGAGAAAGTCATTTCTTTGAATGAATTGAAAAGACTGATTCTTCCTGAAGGCATTGTAATCAAGGGTGGTACAACTAAATCCCTTTTTAATGGGTGTAATGACCTTGAATATATAGAACTATCACATGACTTTTCAGAAATTGGTGAATATATGTTTTTGGGTTGTTCAAGTCTTTCCTCTGTCACCATCCCTAATTCTGTGACGAGTATTGGAAGTCAGGCTTTCAAAGATTGTTCAAGCCTTACCTCTGTTACCATCGGAAATTCTGTGAAGAGTATTGGAGAAAAAGCTTTCAATGAATGTTCTGCACTTTCTTCAATAACGATACCAGATTCTGTGACGGATATTGGTGATAATGCTTTTTTAGATTGTTCAAGTTTATTTTCAGTTATTATTGGAAGCGGTTTAACAAATGTTGGAGAAGGTATCTTTGGCTCAGATGGTAATTCATCTATATCTTCTGTTACGTTACGGGATGGCTTGAGTACCATTCCAAGAAAAATGTTTTGTGGTTGGTCTGCATTTTCTTCAATAACAATACCAGATTCTGTAATGAGTATTGGAGACACTGCTTTCGCATTATGCTCAAGTCTTACCTCCGTCACCATCCCTAATTCTGTGGAGAGTATCGGAGGTTATGCTTTCAATGAATGTTCAAACCTTATCTCTGTCACCATCGGAAATTCTGTGGAGAGCATTGGAAATTATGCTTTCTTTGATTGCTCAGGACTTTCCTCAGTCACCATCGGAAATTCTGTGACGAGTATTGGAACTTGTACTTTCGCATTTTGCCCAAGTCTTACCTCAATCACCATCCCTAATTCTGTGAAGAGTATTGGACGTGAGGCTTTTTCAGACTGTGAAAGCCTTACTTCAATAACGATACCAGATTCTGTGACGAGTATTGGAGGTGGTGCTTTTTATCTTTGTTCTGGACTTTCTTCAATTACTATTGGAAGTGGAGTAACAACAATTGGTAGTAATGCTTTTTTGGAATGTTATTCATTACATACGATAACAGTAATGTCCACACATGAAATTAACCTAAGAAATGCACTGGATACGTATAATGGACGTTATACTATTTATGTTCCATCAAGTAAAGTGGATTATTACAATAATCATTTCACTGATTGGGAGGATGTTACTATCAAACCAATCTCTGGGATTTAAACGAGTATTGGAAGTGTGGCTTTTGCTACTTGCACTGCTCTTACCTCTATCACAATCCCTGATTCTGTGACGAGTATTGGCCAAAATATATTTAATGGATGTACTATCCTTATTGCCATTTATTATAATGGCTCTTTAAAAGGATTCTCATGGGGAGCAACAAATGCAACTCTGAATCCATCGTAAACATGCTCACAGTATAAAATAAGAGAAGCAGATAGCTGAAAGGTTATCTGCTTCTTGTTTTGATTATATATTAAAAATTAAAAAAAGTTTAAAATATTTGGTCATTTCGAATAATATATTTAATGGCTAAAATGAATATTTATTAATAATGAGACAGCAGCCAAAACACATATCAAAGTTTTTTTCTGTAAGAAATCATAGTATAGGTAAAGAGAGAAGGTTAAATCTAACAAAACAAACGTTAGATAAAACCATTCATTTCCCTAAGTCAGTGTCATATGAGGATATTGACAACTGTGTGTTTGAATGGTTAGACAAAGAACTGTACTTTGAATATGATGGAGTAAAGTATCCAACGTATAAATTATTTTCTAACCAAAGGGTTGGACAATACTCTCAGACTTGGGAAAAATATGATGAAAAAGGTAATCTTGAAGTAAATTTCAAAACTTTAACAAGAGAACCTAACCCTCAGAAAGGAGACAATCAAGGCAACAACATGAATATTCCTGGGTATAGGGATTATCCTGTATTTGAGAATATTGTCACAGATGAGAATGGTGAAAGTCATAAGGAAATATATTGTATGAAGCAACCAAGCTCCATAGACTTGTTATATACAATATCCATCATAACATCAAGTTATAGAGCCTTGAACGAATTCAATGAACTCTTGCAAATTCAATTTAACTCCATACAGAAATATATATTCCCAAATGGATTCACAATGCCTCTCACTCTTGAATCAATAAGTGATGAGTCAGAAACACAGTTGGATGACCGTAAATACTATGCTCAGACATTTCAGATAAAGTGTCATGCCTTTATTATAAGGGAAAAAGACTATACAGTGAAACTTGTTCCGATGAGAAGAATAGTCAAGATACTTAGCGGAAGGAACAAGGACAGAAAGAGGGAACCTGTGATAAACTATATAGGTAAGCATAGTGGATATGAGACAAAAGTAAATACACTTACAACCAAAGATTGTATAGATAATTCAGCATTGAAGGTAGAGAAAATAGAAGTACCATTTGATGAACTATACAATCCTATAAGTGGACATTCACAGCCAATGGAATATGAGATAGAAGGATTGCCTATATGTGAGGAGAATGATATTCAAAATGTTAATGACTACTCTGACAATATGAGGATGGAATTTAAGTTTTCGATTGACCCTTGTAATCCTATATATGAATATACGTTCAGTGGAGGTTCAGAGAATTACCTATGGATGCTTGAAAAGATAGATACGGATAACATTAGTAATTTTACACTTGAATTAAATGGAGAGGAATTAAATTATGAAGAAGATAGTATTGAGTTTAATGATGGTGATGTCTTGGTTATCCATGCCATTATGCAAAATCCATTCAGAAGTGGAGAAGTTTCAATTATATGTATTGAGAGTGATTGATTAATGTTTTAACATTTTTTAATATAAAATTTTCTTATTTGTCACAAATTTTTCGTAATTTTGTGACAAATTTTTTTATATTATAGATATGAAGGAAATCAAAACGCCATTAAGATACCCAGGAGGAAAGAATAGAGCAGTTAACTTTTTGATGAGTTATTTCCCTGAATTCAAAGAATATAGGGAGCCTTTCATAGGAGGTGGCTCAGTTTTTATCAAATCAAAACAGATTTATCCGAACACAAAATTTTGGATAAATGACTTATATTATGATTTGTTTTGTTTTTGGTAAAATATCAAGGAGAACAAAGAGTCCGTAATTAAAATCATAAAGAAATGGAAAGAGGCTTATCCTAACGGAAGGGATTTATACACATTACTTACAAATAATCTCTTGAACTTTAATGATGTAGCAAGAGGCTCTGCATTCTTCGTATTAAACAGAATAACATTCTCAGGCACAAGTTGTAGTGGAGGATACAGTCAAAGGGCATTTGAAGGAAGATTTACAGATAGTAGCATCAAGAGAGCAGAAGCAATATCTAATTTGCTACAAGATGTAAAGATAACCAACTTGGATTATAGTGATGTGTTAAACGCTGAAGGTGATGATGTTTTCATATATCTTGACCGTATGTTAAAACTTACACAAAGTTGAACTTTGTGCTTTATTAACTTCTTGCTTCAACCTGTCACTGCTTTTTAGGTGGCTGTGCCACGGTCATCCACAGGAGGACAGTCCACAAGCGTTTATTCGGCTCTACGGAAGCCTAT
>Ga0326511_10002987_pt1 | contig 13679 bp, 19 predicted proteins | sample 0_2496_0518_D_FD_203701 | JGI IMG/M metagenome (GOLD analysis project Ga0326511, IMG submission 203701) | Bovine rumen microbial communities from UC Davis, California, United States - 0_2496_0518 | ecosystem: Host-associated > Mammals > Digestive system > Stomach > Rumen | place: USA... | reverse complement strand
TATGGAGGTACAGAGATGAACGCAGAATTGAAATGGTATCATGCACTGATGGAGGATGTGTACTCTGGTGAGCAGTATATCCTTGGAGTGCAGGCCTACAACGAGGATCATGCATATAAGATGGTGTTCCATGAGAAGCATAAGCACTTTGGTGATGAGGCCATGTTTCATATCTTTAAGGGCTGGCTCACCGATGCTGAGGCTGAGGCCTCCGGCCTCGATGAGTTTTAACAATGAATTTGAGGAGGTATAACAATGATCGATTTCAGTAAGTACACATTGACGGAGCTGCAGGCCATGTCTGCTGTGCTCGACGATCTGACATATCGTATGAGCATTTCAGAGGTGATGCAAGCTCATCTGCTGCCGTTTCATTATTATAAAGAGGTTAGCGGTGCGGTGACTGCGGCCATCGACCAGCAGGCCCGCGATCACGCAGCAGCCGAGGCCGAGAAGGTCGACCGGATCGTGCAGGCCTGTGTTGCCGGCGCTCCTCCAGCAGAGGATCCGGACGATCTGCAGGCTCTTGTGGATACACTTTCCCGGTGTTCCGATCAGCTCGTTGCTCTGGCTCTCGCGGAGGACAAGCGCTTTGCAGAGAGCGGCCAGACGAATGCATTTATTAAGTTAACAGTGCTGCGCAATGCCAACAGATCAATTATTGATATGCTGGCCGATATCCGGGATCACTATGACGGACTTTATTAAGGAGGTGAGCAGCATGACTATTGCAATGTACATCTGTTACATGGCCCTGCTGGCCGGCTTCGGCTGGCTCTGCTATCGCTTTGGTTTCTTTGCCGGCAGGATCGAGGAGCTGCAGGATATGTGGAATTGGTGCATTGGATTGTCCAAAGATGATCCTGCCCCGGAGGATGAAGAACGATGAAACATGCAACCGGCAGCTGCTATTGGAACCATGAAATCAATTGCCCGGTTGGCCATGTTGTGCAGAAACATCTGGAGCTGGAGCTGTCCGATGTGCTGCACTGCAGCAAGTGCGGCTGGAATCCGGAGGTAGAGCGCAAGCGCAGGGAGGAGGTGAAAGCACGCTATGGCAAAAAACTATAACCGGCGATATACCGAGGGAACCAAATTCAAGCCTCCCCGGCTCTCTTTCTCTGCATGGGAATACAACCCGCAGGGCCTGCAGCGCTATGATGAGCGCACCCTGCGCAAGGAATATACCCGGCTGCGCGATATCGCGCAAAAGCGCCTTGGCCGCATGGGTAATACCATCTTTTCCGAGTCTGAGACATATCAGCAGAACGTGGGACAATTCGAGAAAACCCGCGATATTAAAACAGAGTCCCAGCTTCGGCAGAGCTTGACCCAGCTGGCCCGATTCGTGATGGCCGAGTCCTCGACGATTCAAGGCCAAAAAGCCATCATGGCCCGAGGTATCCAGCAATGGCGCGAAAAGGGCTATAACTTCATAAATGAGGGTAACTGGTTTGCCTTTACCCGGTTCTTAGAGTATGTTAAATCCAACGATAAGAACATCTACAGTTTAGATGCTGCTATGGAGGCTTTTCAAGCTGCCGACGAGCAGGGCGATACCAGCAATGTGGAGCTGCTGTTTGAGGAGTACCAAAGCACGATTGACGGATACCGATGATCACTAATGTTTCTGACTATGCCTCCCCTCCTCGGCTGCTGCTGGGCCGCAAGCTGCAAAAAGGCAAATGGGGCAATGCCGGCACGAGGCAGCCCCGGCGATACATTGACATTATCACGGCCTTTGATATTGAGACTTGCGCATGTCCGGAGCTGCCCGGAAACGCAATGATGTATGTCTGGCAATGGTGCTTTTACTATCCGGATAAACCGGATGATTATGTGGTGATCATGGGCCGGACGTGGGACGATCTACGGCGATTCATTCAAGATTTACTGCCAACAATCCGCGCATATGATGAGCGTGCGAGCATGGTCGTGCTGGTGCACAATCTTGCATATGAATTTCAGTTTCTCCGCACGATCTACGATTTTGCTCCGGATGAGGTATTCTGCCTCGATTCCCGCAAGCCGGCAAAAGCAACCATGTACCGTAAAGAGCTGGAGCTGCGCTGCACGTACATTCACAGCAATATGAGCCTTGCGCAATATACTAAGAAAATGGGCGTAAAGCATGTCAAGCTCTCCGGTGAGGATTACGACTATAAAAAGATCCGGTATCCGTGGACAGAGCTGACAGAGCAGGAAAAGGCCTACTGTGCACACGATGTTATAGGGCTCTGTGAGGCATACATAGCAGAGATGCTCCTCGACGGTGACAATCTTGCAACCGTGCCGCTGACGAGTACCGGCTATGTGCGTCGGATCTGCAAAAGGGCCATGAAGCACAGCAGTAAATGGGAGATCAAGAATAGCCAGCCGGATGAGAATCTTTATCCTCTGCTGCGCGATGTGTTCCGAGGAGGTGACACGCACTGCAACCGGTATTACTCCGGTTTCATCCTCGAGGATGTAAAGAGCGCTGATCGATCCAGCAGCTATCCCGACGTAATGTGCAATTGTCAGTTTCCCCGCGGGGCATTCCGACAGGAGCAGTACCCGAGCGAGCGCAAGCTCGAGTATCTCCTCTCTCATGATAGGGCCGTTTTGATGCGCGTATCCTTTACCGGCCTGCGGCAGCATGATAAATATTGGGGCTTTCCGTATATCCCATACAGCAAATGTCAAAAGGCCGTCCGGCCGCTGCTGGATAACGGCCGCATACTGGCCGCTGACTATCTCGAGATAGCGCTCTGTGATATCGATCTCTATATCATCCGCGAGACATATGAATGGGATCGGTTTGAAGTGCAAGATCTATGGTCAACGTATTACGGCCATCTTCCTACACCATTGATCATGGTCACGCAGGAGTTTTACCGGGACAAGACCGAATTAAAGGGAGTACCGGGACAGGAGGTCTACTACACCAAAAGAAAAAATCTGCTCAATTCCCTCTATGGCATGATGGCCCAAAACCCCGTCCGGCAATCCATCCAGTTTATTGCTGAGGATCCACGGCAATATGTAGAGGGCGAGCGCCCATTGGAGGAGCTGCTGGAGGAGAATGAGCGCAGAGCATTCCTAACATATCAGCATGGTGTGTATGTGACGGCATGGGCGAGGCTCCGGCTCTATGAGGGCCAAAAGCTGGCCGGTGACAATGGCGTGTACTGTGATACCGATTCAGTGAAGTATATCAATGATATCGATTGGGAACCGTACAACGCGCAGCGGATAGCAGATAGCACCGCCTCCGGCAGCTATGCAACCGATCCGGCAGGCGTAACCCATTACATGGGTGTTTATGAACAGGAAGATACATATAAACGCTTTCGATCATGGGGCGCGAAAAAGTACGCATATCAATATAAGGAAAGCTATGGCCCCGCTGCCGATGGCGTGCACGCTGTATGGTATGCCGGTTCTAAAGTGACTATATCCGGTGTTAATAAAGGCTATGGCGGCCCGGAGCTGGATGAGCACGGCGGCCTAGAGGCATTCAAGCCCGGTTTCATCTTCCACAAGGCCGGCGGTACAGAGTCCGTCTATAACGATCACACGAAAGAGTATATCCAGTATGCAGATGGTCACGAGCTGGAGCTTGGGCCGAATGTGCTGATCAGAGATAGCACATATGAGGTTAGTGTAGCAACAGACTATGACCGGCTGCTCAAGAGCAGAGATATGCACATCAAACTTTGTAAACATCTGGGACTCGACCCTGATGAAATAATTTAAAGGAGGCCATTATCATGGCAAGACAGGCAAATTCCAACAATTCCAACAGATCTTTCAACAACCGCAGCAAGGGCGAGCAGGCTCCGGCCCCGGCAGAGTCCGGTGTGATCTTCAAAGTCGAGCATGTGCGTGACTGGGGCCGCAATGGTGGGATCTCCTTTTCGCTGCGCGTGGAGGGGCCGCTGCAGGTGGAAATCTACGGCTGCAGAATCAAGTCTTCCCGCAACGGTGAGTTTGTGGCATTTCCGCAGCGCAAGGGCAAGGACGGCCAGTATTACAAGCACGCATGGATGGCGCTGGACGATGATCAGACCGCCGAGATCATCAGCGCGGTATATGATGCCCTCGAGGATTGATCTTTACACAGCGGACGGCTGGTTAAATGTTCCGGCCGTCCGTTCCTATATGCTGGAGCACCATCTTCCTATGTTGTTCTGCGTCGGCGGCAGAGCAACCGGCAAGACTTATGGAGCGCTGCAGGATGCCCGCGCCCGCGCTCTGACCGGCCCGAAGTTTGCGTACATGAGACGCACACAGACACAGGCCGATCTCGTGCGCAAGGACGAGCTGTCACCGTTCAAAAGGATCGATCTGGACAATAACTATTACACGCGCGTGGCCGTGATTACAAAGCAAGTCAGCGGATTCTATGACGGTGACGAGGGGCCGCTGCTGGGCTATTGTCTCGCGCTCAGTACGATGAGCAATACCAGAGGTATGGATTTCTCTGACGTTACCGATTTGATTTATGATGAGTTCATACCGGAGGCCCATGAGCGTCCGATCACCGGTGAGGCCGACGCGCTCTTAAACTGCTATGAAACGATCAACCGTAACCGCGAGCTGCAGGGCAGGCCTCCGCTGCTCATGTGCTGTTACGCGAACGCCAATAATCTTGCAAACCCGATCTTTGCCGGTTTGGGCCTTGTGGATATCGCCCGGAAGGCCAGCACGCAAGGCCGGGAGGTATGGGAGATCCCGGAGCGTGGGATCTTACTGCTCTTTCTGGACAACAGCCCGATCTCCAAAGCGAAAGCAGGCACGGCACTGTATCGCATGACAGCAGGCACGGGCTTTTCACAGATGAGCCTTGGCAATCAGTTTAAGGACGCAAATGACAATACACTGGGCAGCGCTCCGCTCCGGGAGCTGTCTCCGATTGTGGCCGTGGGTGATATCTGCATATACCGGCACAAGGGCAATCGGCAATGGTATGTGAATAAGCATATCTCCGGCGCTCCAAAAACATTTGACAGCGGTGAGGTGGAGCTGCAGCGGTTCCGTTCATCACATATCTGGCTCTGGCGTGCATACCTAAATCGAAAAGTGCTGTTTGACAGCTACAGCACAGAGCTGCTATTTCGGCAATACTTTGGAGCTTGACAAAGAATATAACATATTGTATTATATTCTTACGTTTCATCTCTTGCGATCCCCATATATTTCTCCTTTGTGATAACATCCTGTATTGACTTGTGCAGTGCAGGATGTTATTATTTTATTAGAGGCGCTCCCGCGCCCAAGGACAGGGCCGGAAGCCCGGGCGCGCGCGAGTCCAGCGCACACAGCGGGAGGCCTCTATTTTCAAAAGGTGGTGATAATATGGAGATTTTAGACGCGATTGTTGCATTTATTCAGAATATTGGTTTTCCGATTGCCTGTGTCGTGGCTATGTTCTGGATGTGGGATCGAGAGAGAGAGGAACACAAGGCCGAGGCACAGCAATGGGCCGAGGCAATCAACAACAATACTGCGGTGATGCAGAAATTGGTTGATAAGCTGGAGGAGGCAAAATAATGACGGCAAACGATGCCCGCAAACGCCTTGTGGAAAAGGCATTGACTTTCGTCGGCACGACGGAGGGCAGCCTCGTGCATAAATGGATCATCGACGAATATAACAAAATTAGCCCGCTGCCCCGTGGCTATAAAATGAAGTATACGGACGCATGGTGCGCAACGTTTGTCACGGTCTGCGCAAAGATGGCCGGTATGCTGGATATCATTCCGGCCGAATGCGGATGCCCGGAAATGGTCAGAAAATTTCAGGCGGCCGGCCGATGGATCGAGCGCGATAATTACCGGCCCGCGCTCGGTGATATCGCTTTCTATGATTGGGGCCACAACCCCGGAGAGAATCTCGGCACGCCTGCGCACGTCGGGATTGTGACGGCGGTATATACTGATTCTTTCGTTATCACGGAGGGCAACCGATCCGATGCAGTGCGCAATATCACTGTACAGGTAAATGACAACAATCTGCGCGGCTTTGGCGCGCCCGATTTCGCCCGGTGGTTGATCGATCACGGATATACTAACATTGGAGGTGATTTCCCTGTGAATGAAGAGCCGAGTAAATGGGCGCGTGAGGCGTGGCAGTGGGCCAAGGAAAACAAAATCACTGATGGCACGCGCCCGCATGATGCGTGCACCCGCGAGGAGCTGGTTACCATGCTCTATCGCTATCATAAAATGGAGGAGGATCTCTAATGGCTTTTACCGCAAATGATGTCCTTGCCCTCTGCAGGGCCGGATACAATTCTCAACAGATCGCTCTGCTGGATCGTGCAGCCAAGGCTGAGAAGCAGCCTGTACAGCAGCCGCCACAGCAGCCGGCACAGCAGCCGGCACAGCAGCCGGCACAGCAGCCGGCACAGCAGCCGGCACAGCAGCCGGCACAGCAGCCGGCACAGCAGCCGGCACAGCAGCCGGCACAGCAGCCGGCACAGCAGCCGGCACAGCCTACGCCCGGTGATATCATGCAGCAGCTGCAGCAACTCACCGGCGCGATTCAGATGCAGAATCAGCTTAATTCTCAGCAGCCCCAGCCCGAGACGGTGGAGGATATTCTCGCAACCGTTTTGGAGCCTTAAATATTAATCTTAAGGAGGTAAAACAATGCCCAGCACGATGACTTTTAATCAGGCCGCTACGCTGCTTAATGCAATCCAGCAGCAAGTGACCGGACAGGCCGCGCTCACCGCAACCGATCTCTCCGAGTTTGTGAGCGCAGCACAGACGACCCTGCGGACGGGCTATGATCCCGTAATGCAGGCGATTTCGCAGGTGCTTTCCCGCACCATTTTCTCCATTCGTCCGTACCGGCGCCGCTTCGGCCTCGCGGAGGTGAGCGATACTGCGTGGGGCAACCATGTACGCAAGCTCTCTCCGATCGACAAGCCGATTTCCGAGGATGACCGCTATAAGTGGCCGGTTGCCTATGATGCAGCGCAAACCGCAAATCCCATGGGTGACGGTGAGTCCGTCGACATGCAGGTGATCAACAAGCAGAAAGTGCTGCAAACCAATTTCTATGGCCAGAATGTCTGGCAGGACTCCTACACCATTTTTCGCGATCAGTTCGATGTTGCCTTTACCGGCCCGGATGAGCTGAGCCAGTTCATCGCGCTGATCACCGGCAACATGGCCAATAAGGTCGAGCAGATCCGCGAGGACATTGGCCGCGCCGTGGTGCTCAATTCCATGATCGGCACTTATGCGCAGAATGATGCAGCGTCCTCCGCTTTCGATCTCGCGCACCGCACCATTCCGCTGCTCACGCTCTACAATGCGCAGACGGGCCTCTCCCTCACCGCAACGAGCGTTTTCCAGCCGGATAACTTCACCCCGTTCGTCCGCTGGGCCTTCTCGATCATCATGAGCGTGAGCGATCTGATGGAGGAGCGCACCAGCCTTTTCCAGACGAATCTGACGACGATCGATGGCCGCATTAACCGGCACACGCCCAAGTCTCGCCAGAAACTCTGGATCGCCTCGCAGGCCATGAACGCTATCAGCACCATGGTTCGCGTCCAGAACTTCAATGATGACTTTATGCGGCTGCCGAATGGTGTGCGCGTGGAGTCCGTGGGTTACTGGCAGGCAGCCCGCAATCCGCTCAACGTATCCGGTATTGCAACGTATATCGGCGCAAATGGTGATCCGGTTGTTATGGAGGAGGCGGCCAACATCGGCCCGGTGCTCGCGTATCTCCATGACGAGGAGGCGCTTGGCTATGCAACGGTGAATGCATGGACGGCCCCGGCCCCGTTTAACGCGAGAGGCGGCTATGTCACCAACTGGCTGCACGAGACGCAGAAAACGTATAACGACCATACGGAGAAATCCGTCATCTTCACGCTTACCTGAGCAGACGGGAGGAGCTGCGGCTCCTCCTCTTTTATTAAGGAGGTGAAGAAATGGCCTTTAATGTGCGATTCTACAATTTCCAGAAAGAAACCAACAGCACTGCAGTACCGGAGCCTCTGGCACCGGAAACGACGCGAGCCACATATGCATGTGAAGCTCTCGACCCGATGAGCCTTGCAGCGCCGGTCATTAAAGTGCTTATTCCAATGAGCGCGAATATCGACTTTAATTACATGTACGTGGCAGCGTTCAACCGGTATTACTGGATCACTGATTGGGAGTATCGGGATCGGTGTTGGTATGTCTCCGGCAGCGTGGACGCGCTTGCGACGTACCGCAACCAGATTGGCGATATGAGCGCTTATATCCTGCGCAGTGCGTATGAATATGATGGGGCGATTCAAGATAACTTCTACCCCGTGAAAGCACAGTGGAGTGTATCGCAGACGGCAGCCGGCTCCCCGTGGGAATACGGCAGCCGGGAAAGCGGATGCTATAGCGTTGGGATTATCAGCGCCGGAGGTGTCACCAACTTTTGGTTAATGTCTCGCGCCACTCTCGAGGAGATGATGGCTTACATTTTGTCAGATGACTATGCAGCCGAGGTCCTGACAACGCTCGGCATTACTGCATATCCAGAGGCTAAAGCAATTATTGACCCTTTGCAGTATATCGCCTCTGTGACATGGCTCCCCGTGGCGCTGGGTGATACTTTGCTGACTAATATTAAGATCGGCTATGTAGTAAAGGCGCTCAATGTGCGATATGCAAATCCCTCTGTGCCTCAGTCCTATACGCTCACTTTCTCCCGGCCGCAACATCCTGAAACCGGGAACCGTGGCGCGTATATGAATATCAATCCATATACGAGACTGTCCCTGTTTGTGCCTCCGTTTGGCGTAATGGAGCTGGATACCACCGCAGCGCAGGCGGCCGCCAGCATTACGGCGGTAATTAAAATTGATATGTGCCTCGGCAATGGCGCTTTGGAGATCAGCGCAGGAAATCATCTTCTTTCCAGAGTATGTGGGCGCGTGGGTATGCCGGTGCAGCTCTCTCAGGTTATTGCACCCGGCTATGGCATTCTGAGCGCTGCGAGCGCCGCGGCAGGAATTGCGGGTGATATCATTTCAGGCAACTATGGAGGAGCTGCAAGCGCATTGGCCTCTGGTGTTGGTAACGCAATCACCGGACAAATCCCATCTGCTAACACTGTCGGTTCTGTCGGCAGCATTGACGCGCTCACAGGCACGCCAAAACTGCAAGCTATTTTCGGTATCCCGGCCGCTGATGATCTTGCGCACCGTGGCCGGCCGCTGTGTGCAGTGCGCACGATCAAGAATGTACCCGGCTATCTGCTCTGTGCAGATGTAGACGTGCACATCGCAGGTGCTACGGGCTTTGAGATGGATATGATTAAGGCGGCTATGGAAAGCGGTTTTTATTATGCCTGATATCAATGCGGCCTATCGCTGGTGTATTGATCAATGCAATAATCCGAATGTGGGCTATTGGATGGATCACCGGTATCAAGAGACGATTGACGGCATCACGTATTATGACTGCAGCTCATTCATGTGGTACAGTCTTGTGGATGGAGGCGGTTTTGTGCTGCCGTCTCCGGCATTTACTACTGGTGAGATGCTGCGAGTGCTTACCGATGCCGGTTTTAATATCATCACCGGGCCGGGAGCCGGTACGGTATGCTATCCCGGCGATATCCTGTGGCACAATCACGGGAGCGCTAGAGGCCATACGGAAATGGTTTTTGCAGGCGGCACCGGCACGGCCCGCACCATGGGCGCGCATGGCCGAAACGGGATCCCGCTGCAGAACCAAGTTTCAATCAATGCCGGATATGTTCCCTTTTCAGATGTGGGATGGGAGTATCTTGCCCGGTGGGGCGCGGGTGTAGAATACAACTGGCACAACAAGAATACGGGAGCATATAGCCGGGATTCGATTGAAGCGCAGGAAAATGTAATGAAGATGGTGGAGGTTCTGGCCCCGCTGGGATGGACGATCAACGCGATCGCAGCGCTCGCCGGCAATCAGGCATACGAGTCCGGTTTTAATCCGTGGCGCTGGGAATCCGATACCGTCAACATGGCGCGAGGATATGGCCTATTCCAATACACACCAGCAAGCAAGTATATCAACTCCTCTGTTGCTGCCGGCTATACTGGTTTTCAGCCTAATTACCCGATGGGATCCGGCGGCCCGGATGATGGTACGGCGCAGCTGCTCTTTATGCACAACAATGTGGATGGTGGATACATTCCAACGTCGGCATACAATCTCACTATGCAGCAGTTTAGAGAGAGCACGCTCTCGCCGGATTATCTGGCCTCAGCATGGCTTTACAACTATGAGAGGCCGGGCGATCCGGGCGCAACCGAGGCAGGCCGTCGAGCTGATGCTCTCTGGTGGTATGATTGGTTGGTTAATCATCCATGGGTATCACATGGCAGTAACATTATCCCTAAGCGCAGAGCGCTATTAAATCACAGGAAAAGGAGGTTAGGATATTGACTATTGGAGCAGGCGCACCAATTTATTATGATCATGCAAATATGTTGGTTGCGTGCAATAATCCAAACAGCATTCACACGCAAAACACGCAGCTGGCCGCATACTTTCGGCGCTATCTTCTGCAAAAGGCGATTTCCGTTTTTGATTGGACATTGCCCGATAACTGGAACCGGGATTTCTTCCTCTATGTTCTGTACTGCTGGGGCGTGGTAGCGGTAATCAAAACGGACAAGTTTGGAGTGATCCCGCAGGGATGCGCGCTCACCGGCTACAATGTCCAGTATCAGCCGACGAACGTAATCATTACCAATCCGCTGCTGCGAGGGATCCTCTCGCCCGTGATCGGCAAGCAGTGCGAGATTATCAAACTGCAGCCGGACTATGGCGGGATTATGGATATGGTCAACAGCACAGCGGAGGACATGGCCCTCGCCAGTGAGGCCCTCTCCATGAATCTGATCAACTCCAAGCTCTCATATGTTTTCGCGGCCTCCGGAAAATCTGTTGCGGAGTCCTTTAAGAAAATGTATGATGATATCATGAGCGGCAAGCCGGCCGTGTTCATGGACAAGGATCTCTTTACCGAGGAGGGCAAGCCTCTTTGGCAAGCGTGGACGCAGGATCTCAGATCGGCATTTATTGCCCCGGAGATCATGGACACGCTTCACGAGATCGAGGCCCGGTTTAATCAGCAGATCGGCATTCCCTCTGCGAATACCGATAAGAAAGAGCGCCTCGTGGTGGACGAGGTGAACGCCAATAATACGGATACTTTCTGCAAAGCAGCTCTGTGGCTCGAGGAGCTGCAGCAGTGCTGCGCACGTGTTAATACCATGTTCTATGGCGGGGAGGAGAAAGTGGCCGTTACGTGGCGAAATATCCCGCAGAATGGAGGTGTAGACGATGGCACACGCAATGATCAGTATTCTGGCTCTGTATAATTATGATTCAGAGATCTTCGAGCAGCTGGAGCTGCCGGAGGATGCCGACCGGCAGACGATCATTGACAAGATCCTAATTGACAATGCGGAGCTGTCCATGGTTTACACCGAGCCGGAGACGGTAAAAATGCTCATTGGCAATTGGAGCAAAATCCATAGCCCTAACTGGGAGCGGATCCTCGAGGCCCTCGCTGCCGAGTATAGCCCGATCGAAAACTATGACCGCTATGAGGACTTCACCGACACCGGCAGCAGCTCCACGCAGCAGAGTACCGGCACGACCCGAAAGGTGGCTGGCTGGAACAATGACAGCGCTTTAACCCCGTCCGAGGGCGTTGACAGCTCCGGCAGCGGCAGCGCCAGCAATACAAATACCCGTACCGGGCATTTGCATGGAAATATTGGCGTGACAACGGCCCAGCAGATGATTACCGAGGAGGTCAAGCTGCGCAGCAGCATCACGCTGGCCGAGGTGATCAGCAAGAGCTTTAAGAATAACTTTTGCATTCAAATCTATTAAGGAGGTAGAACAATGGCATTTAATATCTGGGAGCGCTGGCCGTGGACGAGCTTTCAGAATCTCAACCTTGATTGGCTGATGAAAGCTGTCAAGCAGGCGGTTACGAAAGCGGATGAGGCGGCCGCGAGCGTGGGACAGTTTGACGCACGCATTACACAGAATACCAGTGCAATCGAACAGCTCGGTATCGATATCGAGACGATCAGCAGCGCGGCCCGGGTGTCTGTAAACAGCAATCTCGAGGCGTATTACAGAGGTGTACATATCACCGGTGCAGAGCTGCTCGCTAAGGTTCGGCAGCATGGAGATCTCCCGTATGTCGAATACAATAACGAGGTATACATGCTCGACAGTATCAGCACGGCCGGCGATATGCGTTTTTCCATGGGGCATACCGTGCAGGGCTTTGATACTCTGGTTATGCGGCATATCACGATTCCGGCGGCAAGCTATAATGCAGCCTACAGCATTACGAACGTCAGCAGCGGAGGCTCCGGCTCCTCGAATGTGTTCACGGTCACGATCACCATGCATAATGAGGAATATGTTTCCGATCATACTTTCGCAGAAATCACATCACAGCTTGCGGCCGGCAGGACCCCTGTTTTTGTATTCAAATACAGCTTTGGTTATGAGGTCAGCGCGGTATATGACGTATCTGACACCCGTATTAATATCTATGATTCGCCCTCCATCTCCAGTACAAATGGCTCTGTAAATATCAGTAGATACACTATCTACTCCGATAACACTATCGGCCTTAACACAGCAGTTACACAGCTTGCGGCGCTGGACAATATCATTCAATTCGTTAATGATGGAGTTACTACCAATGCCCTGCTGAAAACCGCACAGACGCTCACGGCAGCCGAGCAAGCACAGGTGAAGCAGAATCTAGGGATTGCCGGCGGCGGCCTCCCTGCTGTCAGCTCCACAGACAACGGTAAATTTCTGCGCGTGGTAAACGGTGCGTGGGCTGCCGATACCGTGCCTAGTGCCGAGACAACCAGCTTCGGCCCTTGATTGGAGGTGTAAATAATGGGTGATTATATTATTCAAGGTAGCACACTGGACGCTATTGCCGAGGCGATCAACCAGAAGGCCGGGACGCAGGTTGCTATGACTCCTGCGCAGATGGTGACGGCGATTGGGAGTATTTCTGGCTCGGCATATGAAGTTTATGAATATACACAGGCAGAAGACTGGCTTTCCGTTGTTAGTGGTCAATATCCAAAAGGGACAGCAGCAGCAGTTGCTGCAACATATTTGACGCAAGGAGACGGGCTATATTACGTTGTTTGCACAAACAACAACGCAAGCACGAAAAGATTTAATTATGGCTTGTTTGCGAAATGGGGAAATGTTGGTTGTTCATATACAGTGAGAGAGAGCACGAACGGTCAAGCAGGTCCTTTTGATGATAATACCAGAGACTTATTTATTACCGCAGGCGCGAAAATTACGGTGACTTTCATTTCAAGGGGTGACGCTCCATGATTATTCAAAACGGCTTTGTTGTTGCTATTGAAAAAAACGATATTGAATATTCTTCCGTCGTGCAAAAAATCCAAAACAAGCCAAGCGATCCTAATGGATATCAGTACCGGCTCCGCGCAGATAATCTTGAATGGGAGCTGGTTGAATTGCCAGAGCCGGAGCCTATTGAGGACGAGGCAGGTCCGGAGGACTACGAGCAAGCCCTTGAGGAGATGGGAGTGGATTTCAATGACTAGGACAAAGCTGGCCGACAGTGAAATCCACTCCCATCTCCTCAAGGGCTTGCTCGTAGTCCTCCGGACC
>Ga0326511_10002985_pt1 | contig 13681 bp, 13 predicted proteins | sample 0_2496_0518_D_FD_203701 | JGI IMG/M metagenome (GOLD analysis project Ga0326511, IMG submission 203701) | Bovine rumen microbial communities from UC Davis, California, United States - 0_2496_0518 | ecosystem: Host-associated > Mammals > Digestive system > Stomach > Rumen | place: USA... | reverse complement strand
TGAGATGTTACGCGCTCGTGATCCTTCGACTCATGTCACCCACGTGGTCGTCATGGGTACGGGTGAGCCTTTTGATAACTATGATAACGTCTTATCCTTTATCCGCATCATCAACTCTCAGTTTGGTCTTGATATCGGTGCTAGACACATCACGGTTTCTACCTGTGGTGTGGTTCCTGGCATTCTCAAGTTCGGTAAAGAAGGTCTACAGGTCAACCTGGCAATCTCCCTTCATGCCCCAACGAATGAAATCAGAGATCAGTTGATGCCAATCAACCACGCTTATCCATTAGAACAGCTCATCCCAGCAATCATCCAATATGGAAAAGACAGCGGTGGCAGAAGAGTGACATTTGAATATATCCTTATCAAGGATGTCAATGATACAATAGATTGTGCCAGACAATTAGCCAAGCTGATTGCCCCGACATTCGGATATGTCAATCTGATTCCGTATAACCCGGTCATGGAAAACGGTTTTGAACGTTCGCCAGATCAGAACATTGAGCTCTTCCACAATTTCTTGCTTCAGAAACATATCAAATCTACGGTTCGTAAGGAGTTCGGCTCGGATATCGATGCCGCTTGTGGTCAACTGAGGGCAAAACACAAAGATGGAAACTAATGAGAAAATCGCCGCATTAAGCGACATCGGCTTACGCCGTAAAAACAACGAAGATGCTGCTTACGCCATCAAAAATCAATATGGTGTGCTTTTGATTGTTGCTGACGGTATGGGTGGTCATAGAAAAGGCGAGGTCGCCTCTAAGATCGTCGTCGATTCTCTTTCCATTCCTTTTTCTGGTGAACATAAAGTTTTCAACACCCGCCGAGCCAAGAAGTTTTATAAAAAACATATGAAGAAAGCCAACAATGAGATCTATAAGATGTCATTGAGTGGCGACGAGTATCGTGAGATGGGTACCACTGCGGTATCCTGTATCATCGGTGATAAGGAATCCACCATCCTTTCGGTTGGTGATTCTCGTTGTTATATCATCGATAACGATGGCCTTCTAAAGCAGGTCAGCAAGGATCAGACGTATGTTGAACTCTTGTTTGAATCGGGTAAGATTTCCAAATCCGAAATGGCGACCCATCCGCAGAAGAACCTTCTCATCAATGCGGTTGGCATCAATCCCGACTTGACCAACATTGAAGAATTCGTTCTTCCTAACGATTCTTATCGCGCCATCCTTTTGTGTAGCGATGGTTTATATAACATGGTCAGCGATGAAGAGATTCACGCTGTCATGATGGAAGAGTTGACCGCCAACGAAAAAGCCAAAGCCTTGATCAAGAAGGCCCTTGATGCTGGTGGTAATGATAATGTCGCTGTCGTCATCTGGGAAAATTAACTATGGAAGAAATCTCTCGCAATAATGAAATCATCGATGATCGCTACAAGATTGTCGAGACCGCAGGTAGCGGTGGTATGGCCACCGTCTACAAGGCTCATGACTTAATTACGGATAAAGATGTCGCCATCAAGATGATGAAACCTGATACCGCTGCCAATAAGACCAACCTCTCTCGCTTTGAAAGAGAAGCCAGAGCAGCCGCTTCCTTAAATCATCAGAACATCGTCAAAGTTGTCAATGTCGGCTCTTATCAGGGGCTTCCTTACATGGTCAATGAATTTATCGACGGGCAGAACTTGCGCCAGGTTTTAGATATCCGTGGCAAGTTCTCTTTTATGGAAGCCTGCGATATCATGTACCAGCTCTGTTCGGCAGTCATGTATGCTCACGCCCATGGAGTCATCCATCGCGATATCAAACCACAGAATATCTTCTTGACCAGTGATGGCACCATCAAACTGGGCGATTTTGGCATTGCCACTTTCCAGGATTCCACCCATGTCACCCGTCAGGAATTTGTCGTCGGAAGTGTGCATTATATCGCTCCGGAAGTCGCTCAGGGTAATCCCGCTTCCACCAGAAGTGATGTCTATTCTATGGGTATCTCGTTTTTTGAACTGATCACCGGTAGGGTTCCTTTTGACGGTGATAACTCTGTCACCATCGCTGTCATGCATGTCAGAAACAAGTTCCCATCGATTGAGAAATTCAATCCCAAGACACCTGAAGCGGTGGAAAACATCATTTATAAAGCTTGTATGAAAAATCCTAATGACCGCTATGTCTCCGCCGAGATGATGCGCAAGGATTTAGAAAAGATATTGAAAAATCCAACTTTATTGGAAAAGAAGCAGTCTTCCTTCTGGGACTTCTTGCGTCCCAATTCTTCTACCGCTCAGCAGAGAAGAGAAGAAAAAGCCCAAAAGAAGGCTTTAAAGCAGGCTGCTAGGGCCGCTAAGAAAGACCGTGATGAAAATGGCAGATAAACTTTATCGTGTCTTAAACTCCACTTCTTTGGGGTATCAGCTCTATTCCTTTGAGGATAATCAAATCTCTTTACATACCAATAGAAAAAAGATAACCTATCGCGGGGAGAAGATTGTTATCGGTGATATCGTCGCTTTAGATGACCAGGGCGTGATTGATAAAATCATGCCTCGAGAGAACTATCTCCAGCGTCCACGTCTATCCAATTGTGATGTGGCTTTTGTTCTTGTCTCTTGTAAGGAACCGGATTTTTCATCCTATCTCTTAGATAAGTTTTTATCCTTCTTGCATTTCTATAATATCCCCGCTGGTATCTTACTTACTAAAGCGGATTTATTAAAAAAGAGAGAGATGAACGCGCTGCAGAAGAGAATGGATTACTACCGTAAGTTATCCTATCCCGTCTACTTTTTAAATGCGCATGATGAAGAAAAGTTTGACTTTCCACTTCTGAGAGAAAACATCAAAGGAAAATCGATTGCCTTTGTCGGTCAGACGGGTGTGGGTAAATCTTCTCTGATCAATCTCATCTGTCCGGACTTCAGAAGAAAAGTCGATGCCTTATATGTCTCCTCGGGTCGAGGAAGACATACCACCAAAGAGATTGTCCTGCTTCCGTTTGAAGATGGCTTCATCTTTGATACGCCAGGCTTTTCTGAGTTGGAATTAAGAGACGTCAAGACGCTCGATTTTGCCAATTGCTTCCCTGGGTATGACAAATACCTGAATTGTTGCTTCTTTAAAGACTGTTGCCATCTTCCATCTTCCAAAGGATGTGCAGTCAGTCAAGCTGTCAAGGAGGATGAACTCTCCCTTGACTCCTATGAGAATTATCTGAAAATCATGGAAGAAGTAAAGGTAAACGACCAATGGAAAAAGAAACTTTAGTTAGACCATCCCTGTTAAGTGCTGATTTCAACCATCTTGGCGATGCGATTGAAGAGGCGCTATCACTAGGTATTACCAACATTCACTATGATGTCATGGACGGCACGTTTGTCGATGCCATCTCTTTTGGTGAACCAGTCTTTAAAAGAGTCAATCTCATCTACGGTAACCAGATCACTTTTGATGTTCATCTGATGACCGTCAATCCTTTAAAGCAGGTCAATCAGTTTGCCGCTCTTGGCTGCAAGGAAATCTGCTTCCACTTTGAGACATTGACCTTAGGGGACATTCCTAAGATCAAGGAAGTAAGAGACCGTTATCCGAATATCAAGATCGGTTTAGCCTTCTCTCCAGAAACAGAAGTTGATGAATTAAAAAACCTCTTCAACTTCTTTGACTTCATCCTTGTCATGTCCGTCATTCCAGGTAAGGCTGGTCAGAAGTTCATCACCGGTTCCGAAAAGAAAATCGCCCAGCTCAACGAATACCGCAAGACGTTCGGTCTTGATTTCAAGATCGGGGTTGATGGTGGCATCAATGATGTCACAGGTCCACTTTGTGTGGAAAATGGTGTCGATTGGCTGGTTGCTGGTTCTTATTATTTCAATGCCACCAATAAAAAAGTCGCCTTGAATTCACTTCACAAGGCAAAAGTTATAAAATAAAGATATATGTACTTCAATTTAGCTGTGACGATGATGATCGTTGGCTTTGCTCTCTTTTTAGCCTATATTGCCGTATTGATCTACAGCAATTCGCTGATCGGGAGCGTGGATAGGAATCATTTCAGGAATTCCTTCCCATACAATTTTTATATGTCCGCCTCGATCCCATTAAGAGCGTCAATGTATATTCTTCTTTGTTTATCGACATTGGCTACCGCCGTTGGTGAATCCCTCTTCTTCTTATCCTTTGATACCACCTTCATGGTAGTCGCTGCTATCTTGATGCCACTATCCTTGATCTTATTGACGATTGCGAATATTCTTCCCCTATCCTCGTATCGACTTCATCTCATCTTCTCTGGCGCAGGATTCTTCGTCTTTGCCGCTAGTGCAAGTGTCATTCCATTCTCGATTGTCATTCCTTACGCCTTAGCCTTTACTAATGATTTATCTCTTGGTATTGCGATTCCGCTTGGTATCATGGGTATTTTATCCTTGCTTAGTCTGATCAACCCAAAACTGGCCAACTGGTTCAAGATGGAAAAGACCGAGAGAGATGGTACTACCTACTACGTCAAACCAAAATATAACTTCTACGCGATGTATGAATGGATCTTCTTGATTGAAAGTCACATCGCCGCCTTCTTATTCATCTTAAATATCATTGTTACTAACGCAATTGAGCTGGCTTAAATGCCAGCTTTTCTCTTGGATTGAAATATAGACACAAAAAAATGCAGCCACACAAGGTGACTGCATTCAATTTTTTATAACTTTGGAAGTTTACTTAGCAGCTTCTTCAGCAACTGGAGCTTCAGTCTTGGCGGCTAATTTAGCGTTCTTTCTTAAAGTACGTAAACCAGCGGCAGAGACTCTGATTCTCTGCTTCTTGCCATCGACAACGATGGTAGTAGTCTGAAGGTTGACGTTCCAACGTCTGCAGGTGTGTCTCATAGAATGAGAAACGTTCTTACCAGACATAGGTTTCTTTCCAGTGATAGGGCATGTTCTAGACATATTCAGTATCCTCCCAATTAAGCACAATAAATCAATTCTTCACAAAAACGTGCTTATAAATACTACCATAATCCGACCGAGTAATCAATAAAAATCTTTTAGTTAACCCCTTTCGGTTTTAAATTGCTGTTTTTGGTCTACTACAGAATCCTTTTTTAGCAGGCATAGTAATAGAAATGTAGATCCTTAATCAGCTGTAGACCTTCCACAAAGTCGTTTTTTACTTCATCCAGGCTTAGTGAATAGCCAAAGACCATATGGTAACCTGATTTAGAGTTATCTTGAGGATAAAGAAGAGAAACTTTCTTGCTGATTTCATCTACTTCGTCTTTTGTCAACGTATGGTTTTCTTCAAAGGTGAAGAGAGCACCATATTTATAGTCATTTTTTTTGAAATAGGAATGCTTTTCTTTCTGAACCAAGTTGCAGTACTCAAAATAGAGACTGACTTCTTTTGGGGAATTTTGACATCCCATAAGGCACAATAGAGGAATTAAAGTGAAACCTTTTAATTTCATATGTTCGTTCCTTTCTATAACTCGATAATTTCATTATAAACTGAAAAAGACATTTTTCAACGAAAACGTTTTCTTGTTTCGTTTGTCAAATTTAATTCGATTCCTTAGCAATAGGTAAATCACTATCTAGGGTTGTGGATATAAAGGAATAAATTAAATGGCATGTTGTTTGCACAGTCCGTTCACGATCGGTTTGTGGTCAATTTATCATTTAATTGGCTTTTCTAAGCCAAGTGGAAAGCAGTAAAAGTAAGACATTTGTATAACGTCAAAAAAGCGATGCTCGTTTTTTGCGCAGTTTGTATCTGAGACGGCAATGAATGCGCAAATATATCTAATATTCACTATATTATGCGCATTTTAGTCCGATTTTGCTTGCCTATTTATGCGCAAAATGAGTATAATACCTCGATATTAAATATAGGAGGATTGCACCATGGATGAACAAATGGAAATGCAAGTCACTGACCAGTTCAACGAATTATTCGAACGCGTCAGAAAAGCTCAGGAAATTTATGCTACTTACACTCAGGAACAGGTCGACAAGATCTTCCAGGCTGCCGCTATCGCTGCCAACAAGGCTCGTACGCTTTTAGCCAAGGAAGCTGTTGCTGAAACTGGTATGGGTGTTATCGAAGACAAAGTCATGAAGAATCACTTTGCCGCCGAATATATCTATAATGCCTATCGTTATGCTAAGACCTGCGATGTCTTAGAAAGAGATGACGACAATGGTTATCAGACTGTTGCTGAACCTTTAGGTATCTTAGGTGGTGTTGTTCCAACTACCAACCCAACCTCTACCGTCATTTTCAAGTCCTTATTAGCTCTTAAGACCAGAAATGCTATCATCTTCTCCCCACATCCAAGAGCCACTAAGTGCACCATTCACGCTGCTCAGATTGTTTTAGATGCCGCTGTTAAGGCCGGTGCTCCAGAAGGCATCATCGCCTGGATTGAAAAGCCAAGCATCGAAATGTCTAACCTCTTGATGAAGTCTTGTGACTGCATCTTGGCCACTGGTGGTCCAGGTATGGTCACTGCTGCTTACTCTTCTGGTAAGCCAGCTATCGGTGTTGGCCCAGGTAATGCTCCTGTCATCATCGATTCTAGCGCTGATATCAAGATGGCCGTTTCTTCCATCATCCATGGTAAGACCTTTGATAATGGTATGATCTGCGCCTCTGAAAACTCCATTCTTGCTTTAGCCGACATCTATGATGCCGTCAAGGAAGAAATGGCTTATCGTGGTGCTTACTTCCTCAACAAGGATGAATTAAACAAGGTCAGACAGACCATCATCATCCATGGCGCTACCAATGCCAAGGTTGTCGGTAAGTCCGCTTGCGAAATCGCTACTATGGCTGGTTTCACTGCTCCAGAAGGCACCAAGATTTTGGTTGGTGAAGTTGAGAAGGTTGATCAGAGTGAAGAATTTGCTCATGAAAAACTTTGCCCAGTCATCGCCATGTACAAGGCTGCTGATTTTGACGACGCTATGGCCAAGGCCAAGGTCTTATTAAAGGCTGGTTGGGGTCATACTGCTGATTTATATGTTGATGTCTTGAACCACTCTGATTTGATCGATCGTTTCAAGAATGAAATGCAGGCTTGCCGTTTGTTGGTCAACACTCCATCTTCTTTAGGTGGTATTGGTGACATCTACAACTTCAGAATCAAACCATCCTTAACTTTAGGTTGTGGTTCCTGGGGTGGCAACTCTGTTTCCGGTCAGGTCGGTATTGAAAACCTTTTGAACATTAAGACTTTAGCAATAAGGAGAGAAAATATGCTTTGGTTCAGAACTCCAAGTAAGATCTTCTTCAAGCCAGGTTGCTTAGGCAAGGCTTTAGAAGAATTAAAGTATGTCTATGATAAGAAGAGAGTCTTGATCATCACCGATAAGTTCTTATTCACTTCCGGTATGGTCGATAAGGTTGTTAAACCTTTACAGGCCCTTGGTATCCAGACTGAAATCTACTCCAACGTTTCTCCAGATCCAACTCTTGCTTGCGCTGAGGAAATCGTTGGTGTCTGCAAGTTCTTCATGCCAGATGTCATCCTCGCTTTAGGTGGTGGTTCCCCAATGGATGCCTCCAAGATTGCTTGGGTTATGTATGAACATCCAGAAGTCAGCTTCTCTGATATGGCTATGGACTTCATGGATATCAGAAAGAGAGTCGTCAACTTCCCGAAGATGGGCGACAAGGCTATGTTGGTCTGCATTCCAACCACTGCTGGTACTGGTTCTGAAGTTACTCCATTCGCTATCATCACCGATCAGAGAGATGGTACCAAGTATCCAATCACTGACTATGAATTGATGCCAAATATGGCCATCATCGATTCCGATTTGATGCTCAACATTCCTAAGGGCTTAACCAGAGCTTCTGGTATTGATGCTTTAACGCATTGTATGGAAGCTTATGCCTCTATGTATGCTACTCCATTCACCGATTCTATGGCTAAGGAAGGTATCTCTGAAATCTTTAAGTATCTTCCAAGAGCCTACAAGTTTGGTGCTACTGATCCAGAAGCCAGAGAACATATGGCTCATGCTGCTACCTTAGCTGGTATCTCCTTTGCCAATGCTTTCTTAGGTATCGATCACTCTCTTGGTCACAAACTTGGTGCCTATCATCATCTTCCACACGGCTATTGCGTCTCTTTGATGCTCACCAGAGTCATGAAGTTCAACGCTGGCGAAAAGCCAACCAAGATGGGTACCTTCCCACAGTACAAGTATCCACATACTTTAAGAAGATACTGCGAAATTGCTGAAATGCTTGGTATCACCGGCAAGACCGATGAAATCAAGTTCCAGAAGCTCGTTGATAAGATCGTCGCTTTACAGAAAGAAATCGAATTACCACTTACCATCAAGGAAGCTGGTGTTGATGAAACCAAGTTCTTAGAGAACATCGATCAGATGAGCGAAGACGCTTTCAACGACCAGTGCACTGGTGCCAACCCACGTTATCCTTTGATTTCTGAAATGAAAGAATTATATCTTCAGGCATATTACGGCGAAGAAGTGTATAATAGAAGTAATAAGAAATCCAAGAAGGAGAACAACTAATGGCTACCAAGACGAGAAAAGATTTAGGCGAAGTTATTTCCGAACACAACCACAAGACCGTTTACGTCAAGGATGGTGTCATCACGAAGGTTTTCGACCACAAATTCTATGATGGCTCTTTCGCATTCAAGGAAGCGATGTATCAGCAGTACGCTTATGAATGCAAGATTTCTGTCCCACAGGTCTATGGTGTCTTCCAGGTCGGCGAAGACTGGGCTATTTCCTCTCAGGAAATCAAGGGTAAGACCTTAGCTCAGATGATGGCCGAAGATCCGGAACACAAGAAGAAGTATGTTGTTGAATTGGTCAAGATTCACATCCAGCTCTTATCCAGACTTTCTTCCAACCTCATGCTTCCAAAGTTGAAGGATAAACTCAACTCTTACATCTCTGATTCTGGTTTATCTTCTTCTACTCGCTATGACTTACATGTCAAGCTCGAGAAGATGCCAAATCACTACAAGTTCTGTCACGGTGACTTCTTCCCACAGAATGTCATCTTCGATGAAACTGGTAAGTACTACATCCTCAACTGGGCTCATGTCACCAGAGGTAATGCTTCTGCTGACGCTTCCATGACCTATCTCTTATTCTTGCTCAATGGTGATGAAAAGGCTGCGAACACCTATTTAAGAGAGTTCTGCAAAAAGACCTACACCAATGAAAGCTATGTCCAGCAGTGGATCTCTGTCTGCTCTGCTGCCAAGTTAAAGTCTGTCTCTGATGAAGCCCAGAAGAAGCTTCTCTTAGATAATATCGACGTCGTCGAATACTAGTTTGATTGATCACCACCCAGGTAACTAAACCCACCTGGGTGGTTTTCTTTTGGAAACTAATTTTCTTGTTTCGGTTTATTTATGATTATGTTATTTAGACTATATATATCTTTTTATTTCTTTTTAAGTATTGTAAAATATATCAAGCATGAAAATGCTATGTAAATGGAGGTCTTTTTATGGGTCTTTATGATATTGTACGCTTTGAAGGCGTCAACCAAGACTGGTTACTTTATAAGTTCCCAAGCGATGAATTCAATACGAAATCTAAGTTGATTGTTTCTCCTGCTCAGATTGCGATATTGGTTCACAACGGTCAGATTGAGAAGATTTTGGAAAGTGGCACTTATACCTTGAATACGGAATTATTGCCATTCATCAAGAGATTTACAAAAGGTATCTTTTCTGGCAACAATCCTTATCCGATGGAAGTCTACTTCCTCAACAAGAGATTGAAGTTAGATTTCTTCTGGGGTACAAGTGATCCGATTGAAGTCTTAGATCCTCAGTATAAGATCATCTTAAGAATGAGAAGCAGAGGTCAGCTCGGTGTCAAGTTAGAAAACTATCAGTATTTCTATCAGACCTTAGTTGGTACGCTCTTAAAGAATAGAGTCATCACCTTTGCTGTCTTAAATGAATACTTCAGAGGTATCATCAACCAGAAGATCAAGAAGAACATCGCCAATAAGATGATCGGCGAGAAAATCACCTTCTTTGAAATCGGTCTTCATTTAGATGAGCTTCAGAAGTCCAGCGAAGAAGAATTGAATGAAGAATTTGCCAAGTTTGGTTTCAATGTGGTCAATTTCTCTATCGAATCGATTGATTGTCCAAAAGAAGATACCGATAAGCTCAATGAAATTCTTCATAAGAAAGCCGAACTCGACCAGCTTGGTGATACTGGTTATCGTACCGCTCGCGGTTATGATGTCTTAGAAGCTGGTGCCAAGGGTAATGGCAACGCTTCTGCTTTCATGGGTGTCGGTATGGGTATGCAGATGGGGCAGGCTGCCAATGTCGGCGCTGGTGGTATCATTCCACCAAGTAATGCTCAGGCTGAGAATAAAGGTGATACCATCGAATGTCCAAAGTGCGGTAAGGAAATTCCTGCTAAGAGCAAGTTCTGCCCAGAATGTGGATGTAAGATTGTTCATGAATGTCCAAAGTGTGGCGCTAAGGTTTCTCCAAGACAGAAGTTCTGTCCAGAATGCGGCACTAAACTTTATGGGGAGGAAAACTAATCATGTATAAAAAGGTTTCAATTTTATTGGTTGCCTTGATTGCTCTCGGTTTGATGATTGGCTTACCGTTCTCGTTTAATAATGAGGCGGTTGTCAACAATACTGCAGTTCTCATCTTCTACATTATTTCTAAGAGTGTTTTTGGTTTAATCTTCATCTTTGCTGTTTTATGGTCGGTTTTATCAACTCGTGCAAGAGGTTCTATCTATCTTCTTTTATTGGTTGCTACATTACTTCAGGGCTTCCCAGCCTTATGCCGTGCCTCCTTGTTCATGGATGCTTTTACGCTTCCATTCAACATCTTGATGATCGCTCTAGGCTTGATTGTCTTTGTGGTTGTCTTCATGATGAATTCCTGGACGAGCAAGACGCAGGTTGCCTCTGATGAAAAATATGTCGGCAAGGAAATTCCGATTCAAGAAGAAAAGGTTACCTTAGACGATAAGGGAGAATAATATGGCTAACTTTGAGTGTCCTAATTGCGGAAATATCGTTCCCGAATCTGATAGATGCTGTAAATATTGTGGCACTGCTAATCCAAACTTCAGCAATCCCAAGAAAGTTTTCAACAACATTACTTCCACTTTGAATTCTACTTTTGGTTCAAGTAATAACCCCTCTTCTAGCTCTTCTGCCTCTTCTGCGAAATCAAAGAAACAATTCTCGGTTGGTATCTTTGTCCTTTTGCTCATCTTCTTCTGGCCAGCCGCAATTATCTATTTACTCGTTACAACTGCTTCATAATTACTTGGGTCACCTTCTTGGAGGGTGACCTTTTTGTATGTCTCCGGCTAACTCCCTCTTAAAATATATATGTATTTCAGGTATAATATATTTTATTGAGGTAATTTTTCTAAGTGGACAGTATACTGTTATTAGCTGAAGTTGTTAGTGATGACGAAGTTCCTCTGGTATGGGGAATGCCCTTGTGGGCCGCATGGATTGTCATCGGTGCATTATTGATTTTCACGGGTATGTTTTCGGCATGCGAGAATGCCTACTCAACCTGTAATAAATATCATTTCCGTGCTGAAGCGGAAAAAGGAAAGAGATACGCTAAGATTATCACGAGTCTGGTAGACAAGTTTGATAATTCCTTAGTGGCCATTTTGGTTACGTCAAATACCTTGGCGACGTTGATGTCTTTTATCTCTGCTATGGTTTGGTTACAGATCTCAAAGACTTCTGGTTGGGCTGATGGTGTGGAAGCCATCATCTCCACAGTTGTCATGGGTTTCTTGTTCTATGTTGTCGCTGATACCATTCCTAAGGTCATCTCTAGAGCGATTCCTGATAAAATTGCTGTTCTGATGGCTTATCCATTGAGAGTGTTACAGATCATATTATTCCCAATTATTTGGGTATTTAAAAAGTTGTTAGCGTTTATTCATAAGAAGTTACACTTAAAAGATGAAAGCTTGTTAAGTAAGGAAGACTTGTTATTTGAAGCAAATCAGGCCATTAATGACGACGCGGATATCCTAGAAGATGAAGAGAGTGAAGAGGAGCCGGAAAAACTCTTTGAGAAAGATGAAACGGAAATCTTTAACCACGTCTTATCTTTCGATGAGATGACCGTGGCTCAGGTTTATGTTCCTTTGAGAAATACGTTTGCTTTAGATATCAATGGTTTGACTGCCAGCAGAGTCAACAAGGTCATCGAAGAGACCAATTATTCTCGTATCCCGATTTTTGATGAAGAAAAGAAAGATATCATCGGTGTTCTTGTTTTACGTATCTACTTTGAAGAATATATGAAGGATAAGCATCTAAGTATCCCTTCTATTTTGGAAGGTGTTGTTGAGATTCCTTTTGATATGAAGCTTGATGATGCTTTAGAAGAATTGAATTCTCAGAAACTGCATTTGGGTGTCGTCAAGAAAGATGGCGAAGTCATGGGTATTATCACCATGGAAGATATCCTAGAAGAAGTCGTCAATGATATTTCTGAGACTCCTACTCACGAATCAGATATGGAGGTGGAACATGAATAGTTCAATTACCTTCATTATCATTTATAGTATCGCCTTGCTCTTCTTCTTGGTCTGTTCCTTTGTCTTTTCAAGTGCAGATATGACTTATGGCAGTGTTCCACTTCATAAGTTAGATGCTGAACTGAAAGGAAATCCAAATAAGAAATCCCTGATCAGAGCAAAAAGGCTTGCTGGTAACTACGACCGTACGATTACCACCATACTTTTTATGAACGATGTCGTCAACGCTGGCTTAGACTCCGTTTCTACTCTTCTTGGTGTCACCATCTGTGGTCTTGTCTTAAATCAAACTGGCACACCATATGAAGAAACCTGGGGTTTGGTTGCTTCTTTAAGTGTCTTAGTCTTTAAGATCACCTTTGGTGAAATTGTTCCTAAGTCGATTTCTAAAGTCAATAACTTAACCTTATCGAAAGCCTATTCTGGTTTGATCACGGCTTTGATGTATATCTTTGCTCCTATCACTTATCCAGTATCCTTGTTAGGTAGAGGTGTGGCTAAAGTGTTCAAGCAAACCGTTTCTGAAGAACCTGTTGCAGAAGAAGAATTACATGAGATGGTCGATGAGATTGAAGAAAGAGGCCAGGTGGATGAAGATAAGGCCGATATGCTTCATGACACCATCAAATATGCTACGACTCAAGCTAACGAGATCATGACGCCAAGAGTGGATGTCTATGCCATTGATATTGATGATCCATTAGAAGAAATCTTACAGGATCATGAACTCTATCTCCATGGTCGTATTCCGGTCTATGAAGATACGATCGATAATGTCATCGGTTATATCCAGATGAAGACGTTGATGAAGCAGGTATTATCTGGTGAACCATTCGAGTTGAAAGACTTGCTTCTAGAACCGATGAGATTCCCAGATACTGCTGAGATCAACGACATTTTACGTGAGTTTAAGAAGACCAAGAAACAGTTTGCTTTGGTCATTGATGAATATGGTGGTCTTGATGGTATTATCACCATGGAGGATATCCTAGAAGAGATTGTTGGTGAAATCTGGGACGAGAATGACCGTATGCAGGAACCGATTGTCGAAAGAGCGGATGGCTCTTATATCATCGATGGTGCTGTCACCTTAGCGGACTATTGTGATTTATTTGATATCGATTTTGAAAGCGTCAATACGGATTATGTCAC
>Ga0326511_10002983_pt1 | contig 13683 bp, 28 predicted proteins | sample 0_2496_0518_D_FD_203701 | JGI IMG/M metagenome (GOLD analysis project Ga0326511, IMG submission 203701) | Bovine rumen microbial communities from UC Davis, California, United States - 0_2496_0518 | ecosystem: Host-associated > Mammals > Digestive system > Stomach > Rumen | place: USA... | reverse complement strand
AGCACCGAAGCTTGAACGAGTCAAAGCAAAGATAGATTTACCTGAAGCTAAATGGTAGGAAAGGGGGTTATATGCGTAGAGGTACAACACCAACGATCACCTTTAATCTTCCGTTCGAAGTGAGCACAGTACGCAACGTAGAAGTGTACTTCGCACAGAATGACGAGCTGAAGCTTACGAAGGAGATGGCTGACTGCGTACTGACGGGTAGGACACTCGCAGTCACATTGAGCCAGGCGGAGACGCTGTCCTTCGATGAGGAAGAGAAGCTCGAAGTGCAGGCGAGATTCGTGTTCACGGACGGCTCGGTCGATGCTACCGAGATCATAAAGCAGAAGGTGAAAGAAATACTGAAGGATGGTGAGATAGATGTCAATTAAGGTGACCATAGACGGGCTTGATACTGAAGTCGATGTAAGCCTAGTGCCATCACTCGCCGAAATGAAACCGGAAACCTATGTCGCTCTTCGTGGATTGAAGGGCGACAAAGGTGATGACGGAGTCGTAGGTCGTGACGGAACAGACGGAAGTGACGGAGTCGGCATCACAAGCATCACACAGAACCTTGACGGCACACTGTCCATCAACCTCGATGACGGCACATCGTATCTGACCGAACCACTCAAGGGTGCTGACGGATATACACCTATCAAAGGCGTAGATTACTTCGATGGCACGAATGGTCAGGACGGCAGAGACGGAGTCGATGGATACACACCCGTCAAGGGAGTCGATTACTTCGATGGCGAGAAAGGCGAGACGGGTGCTACGGGCGCAACGGGTGCAACGGGCAACGGAATCGCAAACGCAGTGCTGAATGCAGACTACACCCTGACTCTTACCTTCACTGACGGAACATCATACACGACACCGAGCATCCGTGGCGAGAAGGGTGAGCAGGGCGATGCGGGCGAGGTGGATACCGCAATGAGCGGTACGTCAATCCTGCCCGTACAGAACAAGACCATCAAGTCATATGTAGACAGCGGACTGTCGGTGAAAGCGGATGCGTCAAGCGTTCCAACTAAAGTCAGTGACCTGACGAACGATGCAGGGTACATCACATCGGAAGGGAACACGACCTACACGCTGACCAAGAGCGGTAACACGATAATGCTGACGGGCAGTGATGGGAACAACACATCGGTCACAGACTCGAATACGACCTATTCGACAATGACTCAGGCGCAAGCTACGGCAGGGACATCGACAAGCGGACTTCGCATCTCGCCGAAGGTACTGCACGACACGATACAAGAAGCACTGCCGACAGTGCCAAGTGCGCTGAGTGACCTGACTAATGACATGACAGTCAGCGACTTCCAAAACGATGCAGGGTATCTGACGAGCTATACCGAGACAGACCCTACAGTCCCATCGTGGGCAAAGGCATCATCGAAGCCGACATACACAGCAAGCGAAGTCGGTGCAGTGCCGACAACAAGGACTGTGAACGGCAAAGCACTGTCATCGAACATCACACTGACTGCAAGTGATGTCGGAGCGGTAGCGACCGAGACAGACCCGGTGTTCACAAGCTCCGCAGCATACGGCATCACGACAACAGACATCGACCACTGGGATAGCGGATACATAGAACTTGATACGACCGCAGTGAGCGGAGAGGACTATGAGCTGTACACAGCTATCACAGCGCAGGGATGGACGGACAGCATCGTATAGACAGCATAGGAAAGGAGAGCAGATGTTAAGCACAAAGAAATTACTGTATCACATCGTGGATGAGCTTCCGACACTTGTACTGACAACGGCAAGTTTCAGTAGCCTTCCGCAGACTGTAACAGACTCCAGGATAAAGAGCGGTCATGTTGTAGTCAATTCCGTGCTGTCAACACCGTCAGCACAGACAAGCGACTGGACAGTAGAAACATCGAACGGCTCGCTGACAATCAGCGGTTCGATAAGTGGCTCGACCACAGTTACGTTATATCTCACTAAGAGCAAATAGCAGAAAGGGAACGGTGATTTAAATGTTCTATTCAGTAATCAGAATCTTCTTCAAGGGTGATGCAGAGACACACAGCGTTCAGCAGTTCGACACGCTTCAGGATGCACAGAAGAGATATTTCAATATCATCGCAAGTGACCTTGCCGATGAGAGCATCACCTATCAGAGCGCATACATCATTGATTCGAACGGACTGATGATGGAAGGCAGAGTGTTCGACAGAAGAGCAGAGGAGGCATAACATGAACAGAATTATCGTAAACATGTGGGGGGGGTACTCCTCAGTACAGAAAGGAGGCAGTGCGTTAGGGCTGTCTCCGAGACTTCCGAAAGGGGGTCAGAGGTAAGGTAGCAAGCCTTGCCGAGTAGGCAATGACAAGTACAATAAAGGCTCACAACATATTGACAGAGACATTTAATATTCAGCTTACATATGCAAGCACATCTAACGCATACGCAAGCGGAAACGTCAATGTAGCAAAAGAAGGGTACATACCAATTAGTGCGAGTTTCGTAATAACGGGAGCTGGTGGTTCAACTGTGTATCCGTCAATTTTCAGATTGAACGAGAATGATGTGGTTGAGTACGCATTCAGAAATGGAAGTGGCGTATCAAGCACAACACAGAACAGAGTAGCGGTAACTGTCAAATACATAAGAGCCTAAACCTAACGCCATTCAATATGGCAACATCAATAATCAAACACAACAACATAATCCACTTCAAGAAAGATGTAACTATTGGAGCTAACACACAGGTGACAGTAGATTTGTTGGATGTGATACCAAGCGGAAAGGGTATCAGAAATCTTATTTCAGTGACTTATGGGAATTACAATCTTCCATATTTTGAGAATGGAAAGTTTACCTATGTCTATAATGTGTACAGCACATCCATCACAATAGTGAACACGGTTGGCTCTTCTTGGGGTACAAAGGTTCTTGAGGGATATATATTTGTTGAATAAGAAAGGAAAACCAATGAATAACGGAACAATAATCAGAACTGTCCTTGTCATAGCCACTTGCTTCAATACGGCATTGATGGCGACCGATGTGGCTCAGTTCAATAATCCGAAACTGAATCTCATCTACAAGGTTCTGTCCGTGATTGCCAACTTCATCATCGTGTTCTGTGCTACCTACTTCAATAACGATTATACGGAGCAAGGAGCAGAGGGTACGGGGTACACACGGCAGTTAAAGGCAGAAGCCAAAGGGGAAGAGATAGGAGTCAATGTAGACGGACTCGACTATCTTGAGGATGGTGATGAGGATGAATAGCACTTGCTATAAACAGTATGATACAAGGTGGGCGAGTCTTCCTTATCCTAAAAAGCCGTGGCTCATACGCAACTGTGGCTGTGGTGAGGTCAGTATCTGCAATGCCATCATAGACATGAAGCAGTACGAAAACGAGACACCTAAAACCATTCAGCCGTACATGAAACAGTTCGCCGAGTCAAGGGGCAACGGCACGTATCACTACGGCATCCCAACGGCTATGAAGCACTTCGGCATGACAGAGGTAGCAGAACACGCAACCATGTCAAAGCTGTGGGCAGAACTCCGCAAAGGTGGCAGAGATGCTGTCTTACTGATGGGTTCAAGGAGCGCAGGAAACAAGGGCGTCAAGTGGACGGGATGCGGTCACTTTGTCGAAATAAGCGGATACAAGGAAGAGGGTGGTAAGCATTGGGTCTACGTCAAGGACTCTGCATCAACTTCTTCCTACAGATGCGGATGGATTACATATGAAGACAATATCCGTGGTGCTTGTTTAAAGTGTTGGAGCGGTAAGCTGAACGGCTCACTCTCGACAGCCACAGCACCAACAGCCGTAGCGACTCCTGACGGAAAGCTGACCATTGACGGAATCGGTGGCATATCGACAGTAAAGGCTATGCAGAAGTTCTTCGGCACTACTGTAGACGGAGTTATCAGCGGTCAGAATCAGAGCCTTGCTAAGTGGTATCCTGCACTCAAGTCTGTCAAGTACGGCAAGGGCGGTTCTGTATGCGTCCGTAAGTTGCAGAAATGGCTCGGAATCAAAGAGGACGGCATATGGGGCAAAGGCACATCAACAGCACTTCAGCGGAAGATTGGAGTCAAGGCTGACGGAATATTCGGTAAGGGTTCAATGTCAGCTTGGCAGAAGTATCTGAACAGCCATGACAAGGCAGACTACCCTACACCAAAGCCGACACCCACACCATCCATAATCGACAAGGAACTCGATGCTTGTAAGACTCAAGCCGAGTGGATGAAGAATTATAAGTACGGATGGGAGTCTAATCCGACTATCGCCAAGAGCAAGAAAAAGGGTACTTGCGTCACATACGTAGCTTGCGTACTTCAACGCATCGGCATACTCTCAAGCGGTCAGTACATATGGCATAACGGCAAGGGAAAAGTCACTCACGCTAACAGCAAGATGGTAGTCAGCTATCCGAGCGGAACTATCAAAGCTAACAAGAGCAAACTGCAGAGGGGTGACATCATCATCGCAGGTAATAGAACCGACACGGAAAGCGGTTCGCACATCTTCATACTCAGCGGAAGTTGGAGCGGTGACAATCCGTACATATGGGACAACCATTCAGCAGAACGGGTCAAGAGCGGAAAGAGCGGTGTCCACACTTACTCAGGCTCAAAAAAGATAATCGCTGTTATCAGGATCAAATAAGGGGGTGAGATAATGCCGGACAATATCATAATCGCAGCACTTGGATTCATAGGGGCATTGTTCGTAGTTCTCAAACCTTTTTTAGATCTGAACACCAACATAGCCGAATTGAAAACGAGCATCGATAATTTCAAGGCGTCTGTCGACAAGCTGGACTCACGCATCACAAAACATGGTGAGGAGATAGACAAACTAAAAGAGACAGTTGCCGAGCACGGAGTCAGGATCGAGAATCTCGAGAAGAGATAGACGAAATCAGGCTCAAGCAGCTTGAAAGATGATTTGATCTACGCTACAATGAAGGCACAATTCCTATGCAGGAATTAATTCCTTGAAGAAGACGGCCGGAGCAGAGAAATCTCTCCGGTCTCTTCCTTTTATATATTGACGAATGTGTAAAACACTATGTAAGCTAAACATAGGTACATAATACTTGCTTCATATTTTCAAAAGCTCCTTATCATATTTATCGGTTGGCATAATCATATCCATAAGCTAATCTCTGAAAAGGGCGGTGCGTTTAAGGCTGCGTACCGTCTTTTTCATTGCAATAAAAAGAGCGGACAGATGCCGCTCTTTATGGAGTCCGTTTCGGAGTCCGTTTTGAAAAATCGGAGAAATCTATGTATCCCAGTGATTGCAAGGGTTTCACGCTCTACCCATTGGAATTCCAACTGTTTCACGGAGAAATGAGGAGAAATGGGGAGAAGCAGGGAGAAGTATTCAATGGGTTCGACTCCCACCGTCTCCACCACTCAAAGCCTTGAAATTTCAACGGTTACAAGGCTTTTTCAATCTCCTCTAGGGGCAGATTAGAGTCCGCTGTCACAACAGTGGCATTCACTATATCTGCTATGCCCCTGCTCGATGCACTCACATCACCGAAGATGTGCGTATAAATGTTCATCGTAGTTCCGATGTTTGAGTGTCCAAGCTCTCGACTGATACGGGCAATGTCCACACCGCTTGAATTGAGAAGGGAAGCGAATGTGTGACGCAGTCCGTGTACAGTTACATGTGGCAAGTCGTTGTCTTCTTCCATTATGTTTATATGCTTACTGAATGTGGAAGGAGATAACGGCTGTCCGAATCCATCCTGCACTATGTAGTCCGTGTGTTCATATCTGATAGCGTGATGCTGTTCTATTAATTCCTCTATCGCATCTATCAGGATATCCGGTATCGCAAGAGTCCTATGTGACTGTTCTGTTTTGGTGTCCTGAACGAAGTCCATCCCATCGCACTGATGACGGGTCTCACGGACTGTTACAGCCTTGAATGGGATGTTGATGTCCTCTTCTCTCAAGCCGAGTACTTCCGAGCGTCTGAGACCGCAGAAGAGGCACAGACCATATCCTACCTTGTAGTCGAGTCGCTCGGCATCAAGAAGATTCCAAAACTTGTGCATCTCTTCCAGTGAGAAGGTTACTATCTCAGGCTTCTTTTTCTTTGGGATCGTAGCCATAGCACATGGATTCGATGGCAGCTGACCGGTCCTGACGGCTCTGTTGTATGACGCATTCAGAAGTCCGACAGTGTTGATGATGCTCTTCGGAGTCAGCTCATCGGACAGATCAGCGATGAAGTCCTCGACCTGGAATGCGGTAAGGTTCTTCGCTCTGATATCCCCTATGGCCTTGTCGATGCGTCTGTAGGCACTTGTGTATCCGTGCAGTGTAGTCTGCTTGATACCTAGTGTCTTTTTGTATTTGATGTAAGATTCCACAAGCTCACATACCTTCATATCGGTATACGGATTCCTAGTGCATTCTGCTTCAAAGTCCGAATACATCTTCCGCAGTTCTCTCGCATTGGCATATTCCACAGTGCGTGAGAATCTTTTTCTGTGTCTGCCGGAGCCTATGCTGACAGTCAGCTTGGCTCGGTTCTTTCCCAGTTTCTCAATCATAAGCTAATCTCCTTATCATCTATGCGTGACGAATGGCTTCAAGTTCGTCCGCATCTCCGTAGTTGTAGTTGTCGAGGTCCTTTGCCTCGATGTGCTTCAGTTCGTGCTCATAAGTATCGTGCTGCTGTTCCCAGTTGTAGCAGGGATTGAGGACTACTGTCACATAGTCCTCACCTTCATCAAAAGTCTTGATGACGAATCCCTTTGCATCAACGGGCATCTTCATATAAATAACTCTATGCTCCATCATCGTCTGCATCCTTTTTTAGTCCTTCGACCATTCTTACAATAAATTGCAGGTCCTCTTTGGAAATATTTCTAGTAGTGTCGAAGAGGATACGCAAATCCTCTCTGTTGTAAATCTCGTTAGCAATCTCTGCTGCTTCAGGATTAAGATAATATCCATGCGTTTCATCTTCAAGTCCCATAAGATATGAAGGGGATACTCCGAGAACATCAGCCATCTTTTTGATGACGCTTCTTTTCATATTCTCAGATTTGCCGTTTTCATACTTGGCGATTGCAGACTTCTGCAAGCCCACCTTTTCGCCAAGCTCTTCCTGCGTAAGTCCGGCAGCGATCCTAAGATCTCTTATCCTTTTGCCCATCTCACTCATTTCATTCTCCTTATCTATAGATAGTGTACACTTCTCGATGTCCCAATTTTATCACAGAATGAAATCAGTTTCACGGAAAAGTTGAAAAATTTTACACTTTGTATTGACAAGTGTCTTAATAAGCGTTAATATGATGGTGTCGAAAAACGACACAGCACAATATGTAGAAAGGAGATGCACAGTGGATACGAACATATTGAAGTCCGTACTCGTCAGAAATGGTGACAATGTCGCTGCCCTGGCAGGTAAGATGGGAATGTCAACAGCTGCGCTGTACCGCAGAATCAGCGGTGATACAGAGTTCTCTGCAAAAGAGATACGAATGTTCAAGCAGATATATGACCTGACGGGTGAAGAAATCGACACTATTTTTTTTGCGAACTAGGTGTCGAAATCCGACACAAAAGGAGAAGCAATGGAAGAGAAAAGACTAACGCCGATCAAGGCTATCAGAGCGAAATGCCTTGACTGCTGCTGTTGGCAGAAGAGTGAGGTCAAGAACTGCGAGATCATAACGTGTGCGCTTCACCCTTACCGGATGGGACACAATCCGTACATAACGAGGAAGAAGAACGCACACATCGATGAAAAGATGCTTGCGCAGAAACACGCTTCTACAACGGCAAAATCCGATGAAACTATTTCAACCGAGTAATTTATCGACAAAGAGATTTGATTCTGAAAAAGTCGATTTCTACCGAGTAATTATTTCGTAGAAGAGGTGCTGAATGAAACTGTACACAGCAAATGAGATGGCGAAGCTCCTCAAAGTGTACCCAAAGACTGTGTACAAGTGGGGAGCGAGCGGAAAGCTACAGAGAGTGAAGATAGGCAAGAGCGTGAGATTCGCCCTGCCGGAAACGGAGAAAGATTATGCTGAGCGAAAAGCTTAAGAGCAGAGGACTGCACGATGTGAAAGAGTCCGAGCGCAGACAGAAGCATGAAGCAAGGATGATGCTGAACAGCGCAGTCGAAGACCTCGTCACCGGCATGAGAGCCGTAGAGCTTGACGGACTGTACGACAGAGAGACGATTGAGGACTTCGTGAGCAGAAGACTTGAGGAGTATGAGAAGACCCTTTACCTGATGGATGAGGAAGAGTTCGACAGATACCTCGAAGCAAGGCTCATGAATGTGATAGCGAGAAGGAGACTGAGAAAATGACTGACAGCCTTACAAGAAGAGCGGAAAACCTGCTCGACATGATGGAGCAGATGAAAGCCATCGATGACAAGATCGCAGAGATGTGTCCGAAGCACACTGACAACAATGGTGACTACTACACACCATGCTGCGACTGTCCGATGAAGAAGAGATGCCTCGATGACGGACACCTCGACCTCGACTTCAAGTACGACATGGAGATATTCGCCGACTATGTGGACTTCTGCGACAGAGTCCAGGGCGAGAGAGAAGAGATGGAAGCAGAGGACGAGAGACGCAGAATGGATGACGCATGGGAAGCAGCCAACAGATGGGCAGGCATTGACCCATCATGGGCGACTCTTCCGAGAGTAGGAAGGATATAGCCATGACAGAGGGCGAAAGATTTGAGAGAGCGACAATCTTCGAAGCACAGAACTTCGATGAGAAGAAGACGCAGAACGAGATGGTACTTGAGTACCTTGAGAAGTTCGGAGAGATAACACCGCTTGAAGCACTGTCAGCGATAGGGTGCTTCAGACTCGCAGCGAGGATAGCTGATCTGAGAGCGGAAGGACATGAGATAGCAAGGACAATGAGCAAAGGCAAGAAACAGTATGCGATCTACAGCTTAACGAAAGGAGACATAGAAGAATGAAGAAGTGCGGATTTTGTGGAAAAGAGTTTGAAGAGAACACCTTGAGAGAGGATGGATTCCCTAGCGGAATAGAAGTTGAAACAAGGTATGTGGATACGGACGAGCTAGCTGAACCGATGGCAATCTGTGACGAGTGCCTTATGGATATCGTGAAGCAGCTCGGAGAAAACGAGTGGCTGACGGAAGAACAGACGGAACGGCTCCGGAAGTGGCTGTAAGGGGGAGCGTGAAGACTAATGGCTGTTAGAGCAGTAGAAGAGATACCAGGTAAGACCCGACCGAATACCATAGTCGGACAGATCAGACGCGATATCCAAGAAGCTTTTGTGCACGGCATCGACATGTACGAATTGGTAGGCGAGATTTACGAAGGCCGTCAGGTCGCACAGCCGGCGAAGACAGAAGCTTGGAGATTCTACAAAAGCATTATAAGAAACCGCGTAGAGCCGTACCTTGAAAGGCCGGAGTTTGCAAGTTGGGTGCAGTCGGACGGCTGCTTCAAGGTGTACACGCATAAGGCCGAAGACGGGAAGACTCATGTGTATGTAGAAGTGTTCAGAGATGTGCTTGAGGAGAGAGTCAAGTTTTACATAAAGGATATCAACGAGAAGCACCCAAACAAAAAGAACCCTAGACCGAATTACGAAATCACTGACGATGTGAAAGAGGTCATAGATTCCTACATGAAGGAGAACAAAGCATGAGCAAGAACATTTATCAGAAGATACTCGAAGTCATGAAGAACATCGAGTACCTCAGCAAGGACGATGCGGTAGCGTTCGGAACCACGAAGTACCGCGCGATGTCAGAAGAAAAGGTAACGATGACAGTACGCAAGGAACTCATCAAGCAGGGACTGGTCGTCTTCCCGGTCGAGCAGACAGTAGAGAAGGACGGACACATCACAACGACCAACACCACTTACAAGATGGTCAACACAGAGAATCCTGAAGAGTTCGTCATACTCGCATCAAGCGGGCAGGGAAGTGACACGCAGGACAAGGGAGTCGGCAAGGCGATGACTTACAGCTTCAAGTATATGCTGCTGAGAACATTCGCGATCCCAACCGGTGAGGACCCTGACAAGGTAGCAAGCGAACAGATCGACTATGAAGAGGCACTGACGAAGAAGAAGGCTGATGTAAAGAAATTGCTGGAAGAGACTGACAGTGACACAGAAGAGTTCCTCGCAACCTGCTCAAAGTTCTTTGAAAGAAAAATCAAATCGGTAGACGAGATGTTTGAGAAGGAACTGGATAACGCTATCAGAACACTGAGTAAGAAGAAAAAGGAGAAGAAATAGATGGGAATCGATATCAAAGGAACTAACTGCAAGGTGTGGAGACAGGAGCACGACAGGAATGACGGGAGCAAGTGGTTCTCATATACAGTCGGTGTGTCCCGCAAGAACATGGACGGCTCATGGACAAACGGATATCAGAAGGCTGACTTCTCGAAGAACTCAGGCGCACCGGACATCATACCGAATGGTGCGAAGTGTGACTTCGAAGGCTTCATGACAGTCAAGACACGCAAGGACAAGGAAGGTAAGGAGATCAAGGAGAGCATCATCATGATAACGAGCGTGGAGTTCAAGGACCTCGGCAAGCCGGGCGAGGATGATCTCGACACATTCGAGCAGATGGAAGAGGACATACCTTTTAATTAAGGGTTAGGCTTCCCGTGAATAAAAAAGCACAAAGTTTAGACCCTGATTAAAACATGGTAGGAGCAATGGAAGACCGAACATACATAAAGATATTCAGAAAGATGCTCGGTTGGGGATGGTACGGAGATACGAATACGTTCCGCGTATTCATGCACATACTCCTGAATGCGAACTACAAGGAGAGCGAGTTCAGAGGTCACAAGATTCCTGCCGGGGCATGCGTCTTCGGCAGGAAGGCCTGGGCGAAAGAGCTCGGACTGAGTGAGCGTCAGATAAGGACAGCGTTAGAGCACCTCAAATCGACCAACGAAGTGACCACCAAAGCGACCAACAAATTCACGATTATACACGTTGAAAATTGGGGGTTTTGGCAGATTGAGGAAGGCAAGGCGACCACCAAAACGACCAGCAAGAAGTCCAACGAGCGACCAACAACCGACCAACAACCGACCACATCTAAAGAAAGTAAGAATATAAGAAATACTACTACACCTACTATAGAAGAGGTCCGCGCATACGTTTCAGAGAACAATCTGAACATCGATGCTGACTACTTCTACAAGTACTACGAGACAGCAAAATGGAAAGATGTCAAAGGGCATCCGGTGAGGAACTGGAAGCTCAAGGCTCTTAACTGGAGCAGACGAGAGGATAAAGCCAATGACGATAGAGGAAGCAATAAGGAACGCAAAGGGGTTCGAGGTTCAGCTGGAACGGGAGACCGCTCTGTGGGAACTGGCAAAGTCCCAAGCTGGTACAAACCCCTTACCAGTGCGACAGCATTGGTTGAAGATGCAGGAAGCAAAGATGATGCTTGAAGAGTACTACGGGTACGACATCAAGCACGGACATTATGACGAGGATGGCAAGTGGATAGAGACATCCCGTGAACACTATGACGGGATCATCACGAACCTTGCAAACGAAGCGCAGCGTATCAAGGAACGCAGTAACCTCGGAGCGAGATTCATGAACCGGACTTTCGCCAACTTCGACAAGAGGAAGGACCCGCAGGCCTTCGATGCCTGCAGATCATACGCTAATGCAGAGGAACTGTTCTCGAAGAAGAAGAACAGCCTCATCATCTTTGGAGATGTGGGGACCGGAAAGACCCACCTCTCAGCAAGCATAGCAAACGACTTTGCCGAGAAGGGGATACCGACATTGTTCGGTACCTACATCGAGCATCTTGAACATATAAAGTCCGAGTTCAACAGTGCCGGTGCAAACGAGTACCTCACTGACATGAAGACGATGATGGTACTTGTCATCGATGATCTCGGCAAGGAAAAGAAAACGGAATGGTCGCAGCAGGTACTGTTCGATGTAATCAATTACCGCTATGAGCACCTCTTACCGGTGATTATCACAACGAACTTCGGTGCCGATGAGCTGGCTCAATGGGTAGGGCATGCAGTGTGGTCGAGGCTCTACGAAATGAGTAACGGTGTTGCGACCCAGGGCGGAGACCACAGAATGGGAGCGTGATACATGAACATAGTAGTATTGCAGGGCCGTCCGACAGACGACCCCAAGATGAGAAACTCACGAAGGACCGGGAAGGTGTTCTGCACTTTCAGGCTTGCAGTCGAAGGCACATACCGCGGGCCGGATGCACCGAGAGAAGTTGACTTCATCAACTGTGTGGCATTCGGCAAGAGAGCGAACGCGCTGCTGCAGCACCTGGCTAAAGGAGCATTCATCTCGCTGTCAGGCACTCTCAAGAACAGCAGATACGTTGACGCAGTCGGCAACAGAAAAGAGAACACAGTCGTGATCGTGAAGGAATATCTGATACACGACTGGCTCAAGAAGAGCACACCGTTCGAGAGCCTGGCTGACAGTAACGGCGATTTGCTGATACCGAGAGAGATAACAGACAGTCTGTTCAGACAGATAAACGCAATGGATGAAGACATTCCTGACCTTAACGAGGGGGACTTAGATGATTTGGTTTAAGTATAACGGCGAGCCCGTAGGCAAGGGCCGTCCGAGAGTTACAGCAAGAAAAGGCAAAGGCAAAGACAGCGCAGTGTGGGCCCATGCTTACACGCCGAAGAAGACGAAGCAGTTCGAGGATGACATCCGCTTCGAGTTCATGGCAAGCACATCCGAAACGATGCCGGTCTATGAGAAGGGCATACCGCTGACGATGAAGTGCACATTCGCATTCGCTGTACCTAAGAGCTACACGAAGAAGAAACGTGCTGCCTGCCTCAGCGGTGAGCTGATGCACACCCACAAGCCTGACGCTGACAACGTAGCGAAGGCCGTAGCTGATGCACTCAGCGGATATGCATTCGATGATGACTCGCAGATAGTGAACATGATCCTGGAGAAGGTCTATGCAGAGGAGTCATATGTCGAGGTCAGCATCTATCCTGCAGAGCAGAAAGAGGTGACGGCCGAATGAACATGTCTGAGATCGAGAAGATAATCGAAGAAGCGGGATTTTCCGTCTGTCCAATATGCGGAACACCATTCACAAAGTATCACTCTCGACAGAAGACATGTGGTGTCCCGGAATGCAGAAGGGAATTCCATAACCGCTATGTGCAGGAGTACAACAAGCGGAAGAAAGAAGAAGATCCTGAGGCATTCAACCGGCGACACGCCGAGGCGAACAGAAGATGGCGAATGAAGCAGAAGGATATCGAGAAGCGTGACGAACAGCTGATGGAGCTTCAGGAACACTGGGAAGAAAAGAAAGAGTTCAACGAATTCATAACAGAACATGGCCATGAGTACGGCAAGTACTCGGCAGAGAAGGTACTAGCAACAGTACCAAAGATAGACGTTAACCTTGAGAAGAAATGAAGTGCGATTTTTGCGGAGAAGAATTTATACGTTATGACCTGGAGCCGGTAGTCGGATACAGACGGACAAGATACATCTGCTACAAGTGCCGGCGACTAGGGGATGAAGAGTTAAGGAAAAGCAAGATAAAGATATTGGAGAAGCAGAAGAAGATAGGAGACAAGTAACCATGACAATGTACACATTGAAAGCAACCCTTGAGGAATCGGATGCGA
>Ga0326511_10002982_pt1 | contig 13685 bp, 19 predicted proteins | sample 0_2496_0518_D_FD_203701 | JGI IMG/M metagenome (GOLD analysis project Ga0326511, IMG submission 203701) | Bovine rumen microbial communities from UC Davis, California, United States - 0_2496_0518 | ecosystem: Host-associated > Mammals > Digestive system > Stomach > Rumen | place: USA... | reverse complement strand
CTCATTAGCCAAAGGAATAATAACATCGGACAATTTCTTATCATGCTTCTTATACCAATAATTATTTATCAATAGACCAATTCCCATTATTAACATTGTTAAAAGAAAACTAATAAAATACCACATTTCTAATCTCCTTTGTCGCACTCATGAAAATCCATCAGCATCTGGAATTTCTTATCCCCAAAAATTCGCCGCCATTTCTCTTTGGCCTTATCTGTTTTCCAGCCGAATGGAAGCATATGATAATTAATAAGGAATATTTCTTCATGAAAAGATCCCCAATCTACCGAGTATTCTTCTTGAATATATTCCATTGATAATACTTCGTATGCCCCTACATTCTCATGATTAAAATAATGACAAATATTATTATCATCGATGGTCTTTGTATAAAATTTCCCTATATCGTGTAATATTGCCATCTCTGTAAATCTTGGATATCTAACAGAAAATTTTTCTGCTACTTTCATTGAATGTACCAATAAACTATCTTTATGATGAGGATTCCCTTGATTAAATCGAAACATTTTTCGCAACCAATATGTCGCATCTTCAACATCATCAAATAAACCCAAGTTATATCGTATATCATCATCTATATAGTCGCCAGCTGGGTCATTCCAAGGCTCCCATCCACCGTAGTTATCAATGCTATAAGGATAATGTATATAATCCCATCCTTCTTCTTCGAAAGGAATCTGGAATTTTGCTCTTTGCCTATATATTACTTCCTCCGGAACCTTTCTTTCTCTATTAGAATTTCTATATAAGCACAATCTAAAAGGGGTTGGTACAATAATTATACTCTTCCAGCAATCTATGCCTTTAACACTATCTAATAATTTTTTTCTGTCTTTAATAGTAAGAAAAGTCGCATCTGCAATTACATGTTGTCCTTTTTCCAAGTTTTCTCTTACTCTTTCATGAAATATTCGAAATACTTCTTCGTTCATGCTTTGGTCATCTACTCCGCCAGGACATATCTCTTCGCGTATATCATCGCTTGAAACTATAATTGGCCATAAATGACATCCACGATCTATTTCATTTTCATTTTTGAATTCATTTAAATATTTTGCATAATACGACTTCCCTGATCCAGAAAGACCACACATTACCATTAATTCTGGTTGTTCGAACATTCTTCTTTCTCCTCTTTTTTCTGCTTCTTTAACAAGAAACTGTTGCTTACATTTTTGAAACTCAACCAAGGATCCCCAGAGGCGCGATACACTAACCCCTCTCTCAATACAGAAGGATTGATCAAGCTCTTGCCTTCTGCTTCTGCTTTCATATTATCCATATTGCCGGGAAGTTCATGCCCGCGATCAATATGTGGAACATGCGGAATTTCATATTCATCACACCATCCGAATAATTCGGGATTGCTATATCTCGTTCCATCGACAACGAGATTAAACGCATAAAAATTTCGAACTCCCATATTATACGGATTCCCTTGGACTTTATCGCCGATGGTCTCGCCTTGGAGATACATCTGATTTACATCATATTTCTTGGCGAATTTTAAAAGTTTTTCCTCAATGTTATATTTATCCGCCATCTCCCAATATACGTTCAAATCATGATAACATTCCTGATCACGATCTTTCTGCCGAACATTACGAGAGCAAACCGCAAAGTCGTAGTTCTTGCCTTGTTTTTCAAGTGAAAATGTGGTTGAAGTTCCGTCCAGTTTTTCCGTCACATACCACCTTACATTTCTATCTTCAAGGAGCCATGGACAGTTCTCAATTCTCACTTCGTCGGTTTTCTTCACGAAACCGGGCATCCGCTTCGGATTATCTCGCTTCTTGCCAAAGAATACAAAAAGCAGCTTCTTACCCCATCCTCTACGCATGAGCCATCTAATCGGACGTTTACGAAATAACTCTTTGTGTCTTGCGGCCATTGACTTGTATTTAGCATCAGGATCCGGTCCGGCAGATTTCCGTTTTCGGTCTTCGGCATTATAGTAAGTAACCTTTAATTTCTTGGTTACATCCGTTCCTACTGGCAAGTCACCGAGTTCCGGGAATTCAGACAAAGGCATCGCAAGCCCCTGAGAAATAACGTTAAATTTACCAAGTTTCATCGTTTTGACTTTGTAATTCTTTTTCTCAAGAAACGCAAATCTCTCATCCTCTTTGTTAACCAAAGAATCAATCTCAAAATAAATACATTTATCACCAATATTAAATTCTTCTTTGGCAATAATGCATCGCCATCCGAGGATCTGAGCCATAGCAATCCGGTCTGCTCCGGGGATCGGCGTAATATTTGCGATTTCTTCTACATGAGCAAGACTGCGTTCAGTATTTGTATTCAAGATATTAAATTGCATTGTTTCACCTCCTTGAACATTTCATCTATGGACTTATCGCCTATCGGTTTCCTTTCTTCTTTCGTTGTCAAAGAATTGATACCAAAAGTCCCATCCACAAGATTGATAAAGAACGTAGACGTACCATCTTCACCTTGATAAAATCTTTCATACTGTTCATCAGTTAAATATCTTTTGATGTTCAGCTGTTTGGTCGCCAAAGTATCAAATGATATTGTATCAAACCAATGATCTTCAAGGATGAATTTCATATTCCAATACAGAAATCCCTTTCGGTTTCGTACTCTCGTGCGTTCTTCCTCGTCCTCGACAAACTCCGCGCCTCTTCCGACTTTTTTGTATCCAAGAATTAGAACCTTGATCCCCTTGATTTTTGACAACTCATAAAGTTGCTGAGTTGTAACGATTCCGTTGATACAATGGATTACGATGTTGTCAAATTCCTTAATGGCATTTTTAAATTCATCGTTTACTTTGACAAGAGAAATTCCAATGCCATGGATTAATTCCTGCTCTTGTAGCATTTTTAAAAGTATTCTGAATCCTTCTTGCATGAAATGATTCTGATTTACCGTGACATTGGCAAACACTTTTTGTTCTTTCAACTTCTCTAACAGATCGAAAATATCCCATGGGACAGGACTCTGCAAGTTCAGCGCCATTTCCGTATATGGATGGAGTGTATCAAGAAATTTCCAATCCAACAAGTTTCCAACTTCACCATCTGGAGTACATCCGGCGTAACAAAATGCACATCCATTATCACAACGATTTGAAATGTGTACGTCGCAGCTCTCTGCAAATTCCGGCTCGAATTCATCATCTGGCGTGAATCTAACCTTTGTTCCGTCTTTCGGATCGATAGCGACAAATGTATTTCCGTTCTTATATTTCTTAATCATCCTGGACTCCTTCTTTAAGCGGCAAATCTCTGACTTGTCTTGCTAATTCGGCAAGATACCTCCAGTCATGGCTAGCACTATACGCTAAATTATCAAATATCTCTTCATATGGACTCGGCTCAGTTTCGCACATAAAATATGTAGTATAATCAATTCCCCAATCTAACGGACACAATGTGCAATCTGCAAGACCAGAATTAGATTCAGTCGTATATGCGCAAGCAAAACATCCATAATTCACAGACTCATCTATTTCTTTTCTTGTTAAACAATTTAAAAGATGCTCTTTACGCATATCGTTGATGATCTGTTCTTTTAAAGTACTAATGCCTTCCTTTAATTCGCCACCGCCGCTATCGAAAAAAACAGCTATTCTATCCCATAATTCCCGATGTAATTTGACAAAATCTTTCTTTTTCATTTTAGCCCTCTATAATTATATGTTTTTCAGGACGGCTAACGATATTCCCAGCCGTCGATTCATCCAGTAAATCACATGAATAAATCTTCAGCCAGGAAATTTTAGCCATAAACTTTTTCTTTGCCTCTGTTTTATCTTTAGCAATTACATAGTAACTCGGTTTATTCGGATTTCTCGGCCGATAATCTGCCGTAATTTTGAATAGCTTATCCATCGTACCCATAAGCTGCAATCCACTCCATTTCGTCACCAGAAGGACTCGTGAAAGTTCCATGGTCTCTTTCTAGATCTGCGAACCCGCCGCCTTTAAAATAATAATATTCATCAAATTCTCGATCAAAATACTCACCAGAATCAAGCAGTTTTTCTTTCTCTTCTTTTGTTATAAATCGCGGATTCTTCCAATCATCGAAATAGACAAAATCTCCGCTCCGCCATTTATCAAATTCTTCCTTTGTTCCTATCACTAAGGAATGTGTCATACTGGAATTTGTTTCAAAAATTCCGTTTCTAAACGTCACTCTCATGTTCTTCCCTCCATTTCATCGTATCAAAAGATTCATTATATGGATATTGACTTTTTATCTTTGACAAATCGACAATTCCAGACTTCAAAATGTTTTCAAACTCGCAATATTCATCGCCGTCGATGACCACGATATATTTTGCTTTAGTAATAAAATCGCGAAGTGACACATTGTGTTTCTTAAGAAAATTTTGCAATAATCCCACACTCTGGTGATCAATATACCCATCAATCCGCTGATACTCTTTATACTCAAGTTCAACGGAAGGGTCGGGCTTATAAACAAGGACTTCTTTTGTGTTATCTTCTGGATCTGTTACCCATTCAACATCGTATCCGCTAACCCACGAATGGTCATCGGCACGGCGATATTCCTCTACATCTTCCATTGGGAATTTAAGTTCACACCCGAAAATTTCCCTTGTAATTTCGCGGATTTCTTCGATTTTTTCATTGTCATCTGTGAAAGATGCGATAGCAAAGTATAATTTATCTTCTATTGTTGATAAAAGATGGAATGGAGATCTTCCAAAAGTAATATCACGATTCCAAATATGTGCTTTCCCATCGTTCCACGTAAATAAATTTCCTTTGTCACTATCGCCGCCGAGATTTGTCAAAACAATAGAATGCATTGATGATGAATTTGTTTCAAAACTTGGTCTTATTGTGCAACGCATTTCTCCCTCCTTTTCTTTACTAATTCTTTCTCACGGAAAATGTCGGTCAGAACCCGCGGAGTATATTTCTTATCTTCAATTCCCTTGAGACTTTTTAGTCTTTGACCACCTCCGATGGAGCGGATGATCGAGATCTCAGAAAGACTATCTTTAATTTTCCTTCTTTCTAAAAGACGATCTTTTCTCATCTTGGTCATTCGATATCCATCGTAAGCAGACACTGGATAGAACTCAATCCAGTGATCAATATCAACGAGTTCTTTATCAATTTCTGAAATACGATTTCTATACTCCTCTTCCTTATATTTCATATCATTTTCACATATTGAAATCTCTTTCAACATATCTTTTATCTTATTAACAACTTCATCGTCTCTGTTGGTATGCCCCGTAATCACATAATTTGCATCTGCGACCAGTTTATCCTCAACTTCAGGAGATAATTCTTTTACATAAAATGTATCTCTCTTTACAATCTTAGGAAGAGAATTCTTCACATTGATTGCTTTCTGTTCCGTTTGGAAAACGGCCGCTTTTTTGATATTGCCAGTGATCGTAAACTTATTATCTACATTAGTTATATAGCCACCGAGACGATTTTCAAGTATGAACATCCGCATGTCTCCTTTCCGTTGAGTATAATACTATCACTATATATAATCTTTGTCAAGTATTAATTTGCATTGTTTATCAAGACAAAAAAATCCTCTTCTGAAATAATCGGAATTCCCAGATCTTTTGCTTTCTTATTCTTTGACGAAGAAGATTCTTTATCATTATTAATAAGGTAGGAAGTCTTCTTGCTCACAGATCCCGCGACTTTTCCGCCAAGCTGCTCGATCCTGGCTTTAAGTTCATTTCGATTCTTAAAATGATTTACGGATCCAGTGATTACGAATGTTAAACCTTCCAACGAATTTCCAGCGGATGTTTCCGTTTTGAATTCTTCGATATCAACAACTCCGATCAGATCCTCAATCATTTCTCTATTGTTTACTCCGAAGATATTCAGCGACTTTTCCATTACTTCTCCAAAATCCGGGATATTACTCCAACGATATATTGATTTCCATTTCTCAAAGAAGTCATCTACGCTATCACAGTGTTTCACGATAGCTTTCGCCGCAGATCTTCCGATGTTAGGGATACTAAGGGCAACTAAAAATCTATCCAAGGTCGTATGACTACTCTTTTCAATTGCCTTGATCAAATTGTTAGCAGATCTCACACCCATACCAGGCAGCTGAGAGAGACGATTCTTAGCCATATTGAGGAAATATAAATCTCTGTATTCTGAGATGATTCCACGATCCAACATAAGCTTCAGAGTGGCCTCAGAAAGTCCTTTGATGTCCATTGCATCTTTAGAGCAATACTGAACGAATTTGCCGAGTTTCTTTCCCGAACAATTTGCGTTGGTACATACAAGGACCTTGGAATTATTGTCTTGATGAATTTCCGTAGGGCTGCCACAGACTGGACAAAAAGCCGGAATATAACAATGTTTTCCGTCAATCCTGTCTCCGTCTTCTACGGATATTATTTGTGGAATTATTTCATTTGCTTTGATAACAGTTAGTTTTAATCCTTTATACCAAGTACCACGATACAAGTCCCCCATAATGCTGATATTGTGAAGACTTGCCCGGCTAACTTCCGTTCCGGCTAACTCGACTGGATCAAAAATTGCAACCGGGGTCAATTCGCCAAATTTGCCCATACTCCATTCGATATCTCGAAGGATCGTATCCGCTTCTTCTTCGCCGAATTTAAAGGCGAGACCACTTCGGAAATGATGTCCCGTTCTACCAAGACTATCACCGTAGCTAATATCGTCATAAGTTGCGACCAAGCCGTCTATCGGATAAGAATGATTTTCCATTGCTATTTCTTTTAATTCATTAATTTCATACTCGTCGATGTATTCATCAACATCATAAAACCTATAAGGTACTATAGTAAATCCGTATCTCGAAGCATATCCTAATCTGTCTGCGTAGCTTTCTCCGTCGTTGGTAATAACTTTCCATGCTACAAAACGCATATGCCTTGAGGCTGCGATTTTGCTATCTAACTGACGGATTGAGCCAGATGCCAGGTTCCGCGGATTTTTGTATTTCTCGCCTTCGGGTAGATTTGCGTTGATCTTTTCGAAATCGTCATAAGTGATAATGATTTCACCGTCGATCTCATAATAATCCGGGAAGTCATCTTTATTGATTACCTTCGGAATATTTTCAATTACCATGGCGTTATGCGTAATATCTTCGCCAATTTCGCCATTTCCGCGCGTTTCTGCTCTCCAAAGATTTCCGTTCTTATAAGTAAGTCGGCAGCTTAATCCGTCCATTTTTAGTGATAAAAGTATGGGGTAAGACCCCTTAAACTTATTCAGATCGTCGATAGATTTTGTCTTATCCAGCGACAACATCGGCACACTATGTTTCACCTTTGATAAACCGCTCTTTACCTCGTAACCAACTTTCTGCGTAGGAGATCCGGCCATGATAATTCCAGTTTTTTCTTCCATTGCCTTGAGTTCATCGAAAAGTCGATCCCATTCGGCATCTGTCATGATGGGATGTCCTGTATTATAATAAGCATCCGACGCTTCATTAAGTCTTCTAATAATTTCTTTCATTATTAACCCTCCATAACCGTGATGTAGATGTTCTGGTTGTTAACAAGCCCGGTAATTCCCTTGTAGCTGATCTCAATTTCAAATCCATCATCGAATTCTGTTTCCGTTGCCTTTACGGTATCATCAAGCTTGATCTCAAAATCAAAACTCGTCTCATCCATAAGCGCGTTTTCCACAAAAATAGAATTTCCGTCATACCTGATGTTGTCAATATCAGTTGTGATATCTGCGTAGCCGCCGAAAAACGCAAAATTAATGTTAACATTGTAAGAACCACGATCAATTGCCTTGCTTAATAAATTTAACATAAAACATCCTCCTAATAAATTGTTTGATTTATAGTTTAGGCAGAGATTATCTGCCTATAAGAACTCTCTGAACCGCCGGATAAAAGCGGTATGACTTGGAATTTTATATGCGTGTTGATATTCAACAGATTCTCGAAACTTTTTATTTCTGATAACGTCTTCGGTTTCCATTCCGGTTTCAGCTGCAATTCGTTTGAAATGATTAATAACTCCGCTATTATCAAAATCCTTTATGCTAATCCATTTTGGCACTCCAATAATGTTAAAGCTTTTCTTAAGTCCAAGCAACATCCTTCCTTGTTTTACTCTTGGATTATCACTTCTTGCGGTATCCGTTTCTTTATAGATAAATCCGTTGTCAACTAAATATCTTTTTCTATTGACTACTTTCGGACTATCAGAACTATTGTATGGTCTGTACTCAAGTGTCTCGTCTGCTTCTCTTGCTATACGACATAAATCTCTTGATACATGAACGGTACGTCCATCTACTGTTTTAAGTATTCGGTTATCCATATCAAAATCATGTAACTTTGCCTCGAAAACATTAACAAGGTTTTTGATTCGCCCGGTTTCATAAACCATAAGCAATAAGAATTTTTCCCTTGCATTTTGCATTTTATTAACAATATTAAAAATATCTTCTTCTGAAAGAATAACATTTTCCATTGCTAATTTATTTACGCAGCCAGACATCATTTCAATTGTGATTTCCTGGTAATTATTAATTCCGGTTGGCAACAGCAAACGACTCATGCACCAAGATGTATATAGGTTTAGCCAAGAATTTATGTTATTAAGCACATCCAACGACTTAGTATCAATCACTTTATAGAACTGAAGAATTTCATCAACAGAAAAAAGTGATATATCTTTTCCGTATTCTTCTTCTAAAGAAGCGGATTTTGAGAATAAGTTTATAAGAGGCTGTTTCCGTTCCCTTGTTTCTATATATTCGAGCTTTTGTTCTTCATTGTATAACGACATTGTTCTCAGCTCCTTTCTATCAGCTCGACAATCCGTTTAGTCATCGGCCTACTAGGTACACGACGAATTATCGTCTTTCGTAATTCTTCGTCGCAGTTATCAATTGATCTGGATATGATTGGCCCCCAATTTTCCCTCTTGATTTCCGGCCTTTCTCTTAACCAAATAAATGCTACTAAAATTATATAAAGATCTGCAAATGCATAGCGTTGTGTCATATACTTCGTATCGAATTCCGTTAAAGTATTGAAGTCTTCGCGCAGTTCTTTTGCCAATTCAACGCTTCTCACTCGTGCGGCCTTTTTGCCGAGATCCTGGAAGTGCAGCTTTTGAACGATGGCGGCCATTTCAGCAAGAGATATAAGACCTTCGTTTCTGTTGATCTGCCCGCTTAAATTACAGGCCGGATCTTCGTTTAGTCTTGAAACGCATTTGACTGCCTCATCTTCTACGTTGAAAGAATCAGAATCGATCTTACGCATCTTTGTCTTCTGATCTTCTTGGTAAACAAAACGCTGTCCTTTCCCTTCTGAGTAATTGGAGATTCGTAATTCCATTGGATAATCCCATTTTTTATCCATATTCGCGGCTTGTTCAAGAGCAACGAGTCTATGGAATCCATCGATAATGTCCAGCGATTTTGCCTTTATAATTGTTAAAATCATAGAATCTTCGTCGTATTTGAATTCAGATTCTACATCATCGGGAATGTTTAGAGTGATCGTGTTAGAAATAAAAGTTCCAGCTTGCATAGAATTCTTTATTTCTCTGATAGACTTTTTGTTTTCCGTTATTCTATATTCCTCAGTTCTGCCATGGTATCCCCGCCTCATCGTTCGCTGGATATTTTTATTGTACCTGATAATCCCGGCATTTCTAAGCAGAACAAGTTCCTTTGCTGTTATTCGCCCGATCCATTGGTCATCAGCAATTGCAATCATTTTGAATTTTAGCGGAAATCCGGTTTTCTTTGGCTTTTTATATTTTGTTGAGGAATATTCGTTGATTTCGGTTTCTGTAAAATATGTGGTTAGCTTGTTTTTTGTCGGGATCTGACTCATGATAGTATCAAATACTACAAAGAGATCCCAGTCGCTTCCCTCGGATAATGTCATTCTTTTGGTTAAGAAATCTAATAGCCTGGACTCTGGATATTCATATTTTTGTTTGCAATAAATTATTGCGTTTACCTTCTTAAGATCATCTGTGAGAAGTGGAACAAAATATTTCATCAAATACTCTTCGAGAAGTTCCCTGTTTTTCTTCATAGAATCACCTCCGTTTTTATTATAATATAATACGTTACTAAAATCAACCAGAAATGAGTTTGCTCATAATTTCGCTTGCCTCTTTTGTCTTGTTTTCGTCACCACGAATATAAAGCATTGTAGTTTGCGGATTGCTATGATTCATGCATTTCTGTACAAACTTAATATCTTTGGTTGCGTTATAAAGTTGAGTTCCGTAAGTAGCTCGGAGTTTATGAGGAGTAATATTTTTGCCATCAATTCCCTTGGAGTATTTTTTGATAAGATTATAAATACTCCTGTATCCCATTCTTTCATTTGACCTACTTATAAAAAGTGCATCTTCATCCGATCCTACCATATCTTCTCTTCTATAAAGCCATTCATTTAAACAATCCCATGTTTCTTCTGCGAGATTATATCGCATAACTTTACTTCCCTTGTCAGTGACAACTATAGATTTATTTTCCTTGTCGATGTTACTAATATCGAGCTTACAAAGAGCAGAGCATCTCATTCCAGTATTCAAAAAGATCATGAAGATTGCCATGTCTCTCTCATAGGTTTTACCTTGAATGTGCCTTGCTCTTAATGATCCTACTCCAAATTCAATATTCTTTTTAATTGTTTTGATTTCTTTTTTCTCAAGAAATCCTTTAGCACGCTTCTCTTTTGTTTCGATGCTTTCTTTCGCCTTCGGTCTAGAGATATATTGCATTGGATCCAAAGTGTTAATTTCGTTTGCCTTTAGATATAAAGAAAATTTACGCAAAGCTGTATGTGTTACAATTCTATAAGAAGAAGTTCTGTCGGCAATTTCTCCAAGATAAATTGTATAGTCGTCAAGTTTCAGGTCTTCCGGATTCTTTTGCGTTGAATCCATAAAGTGATTGACACGACTGATATAATTATAAATGCTGCTTGGCGCCATTCCAATAAGGAAGTATCTGTATCCCTTAAGGTATCTTTTCTCCGGATTCTTTTCTAATAATCTGTCGATTTTTCCGTTGATTCCATCGATGTATGATTTTTCTCCGTTCATATAAACACCTCCCATATTAGTAAATGTAAGATAAAAGATCTACAACTTCTTCTAAATCTTCTTCCTCGAATTTTTCCATTGCTTCTGTCATTAGATCTATCGCTTCCTGGCTTTCTTCGCCTCTCATACTATACTGAAGATTTTCCGGCATGGAATCAAATGCGCATTCTTCGTCAAGCAAAACATCTTGCAGCCTTTCCATAAGTTTTTCGATATCTCCAGGATTTCCGTTGATAATTTTTTCTGTGTCGTCAACGATATTTTTTATTAGTTTTCTTCTCGCTTTATTCATCGTAATTCCTCCTTGTGATCTTCCTTCATTTTCTTTATTTGGAAATATAATATAGCGCATATTGTTACACTAAGAGTTAAATAACCAGCAATAAATTTTATAAGAAAAGATTCAAACCCATTTTGAAATCCTATCATGATAAATGTTGCTCCGCCAAGTAATGCCATAAAGATCGTGCCAGTTAAACTGTTTTGCAAATCTTTTATTTTTGAATTTATTTTATTTTTTCTTTTCTCTTTCTTAGTAACCGCTATCTTTGTTCTAATTTTGTTTTTATCTGCTTCAGGAAGTTGATTAAACTTTTCAAGTGTTTCTTTTTGCTTTTTTCTCTTCTCATAAATAAGGTTTTCTCTTTGTCTTGCGACTTCAGAAGCATTACATAATCTAACTCCTGTGCCTACTTCATACAAGATCATATCATTGTCATCGTCAGCCAGACTATAGCACTGCTTATTAGAAGCTGTATGATACATCTTTCCGTTTGCCCAATAATATGCATAACCTTTTTTCTGAGCGTCTTTTCTTAATTTGTTCTTTTCTCTGTTCTTATCTAAACTGTCGAAACCACACAGTAAAAGGATGATTAACCAAAAGAATAAAGATAATGCTCCAAACATCTTATCACCTCCTAATATCTACTCTCTTCAAACTTACAAATCTTGCCGCATCTCGGACACCACAAATCCTTAATATGATTTGCCTTTCTCTTTCTCCCAACTCTTCGCTGGATCGGAAACTCCATGCCGCATTCCGGGCAAGTTAGATAAGCTGTAAAAGTTTTCTGTTTTCTCATAACTGGCTCCTTCCTAAACATATCATACCATAGCGATTTCCATTGTTCAATACATAATTTCGCTTGTTAATAAATATTTAATATTTCCAAATATTGGAAATAATCTCTATCATAAACTCCGTTCCGTCGGCCTGCTTGATATACGCGAATCCTTCGTCAAGATAATAATCAACCACTTTATCTTCATAGAGTTTCATGTAATACTTACCTTCCATAATATCCTGCGCATCTTCCTTTTCGCAGATAACGATTTCCTTTTCCACAATATCTTGTGTTTTAGTTACGATCAAAATACCAGTCATTGTATGCCCTCCTTGAATTTCGAACAATTGTTTGCTTTGTGATAATATTTATACCACAACATTGTACGAATTACAAGAGGATATTTTTTGCGTTTTATACGCAAGATATTAGACGCAAGTTGGTATGATCTTTTCCGCATCTGTAATATTCTGCATGCTTAACCGTATTACACATTCTCGTGTATTTCCATTGATACCCGCATTTTGGACATTCAACAATGTATTTAATCTTCTTTGGTTTCCGTTTGATACCCATCTCGTCAAAATCGCCGCATCTCCTTATGTTATACTTTCCGCCTGATCTCACATTAACCTGGTTGGCCAACGCTTTCCATTTGCCTTTATGTCCAGAGCGCGGAGCAGCCACATGAAGCAGTTCATGAATGATCGTATCTTTTAACCAATGGTCATCATTGAGAATCTTTTCATCGAGCATAAATTCTGATATTCCGATTTCCTTTTTCGAATATCTGCACTGCCCCATTCTGTTTGAACATCTACCGTCTACGACGAATTTCCATTCGCTAAAATCTTCGTCGATTCCGTAGCTGCGGATTTCCTTGATACATTCGGCGGCGTATTTGTTTAAATCTCTCATATGACAATCTCCCTTAATCTCTAAAAATCAGTGTTCCGTTGTAGTTGCCAATATAATCATTTCTTCTCATGATTTCGCCAAGTAAATCCATATCGATGACTACGTCAATAGAATAATTTGCCGGATCCTCCATGTCCTCTAAAAATTCTTCATCGTATGGACCCATAAGATTACTTTTATTTGCCTCAATTGCCTTCTGAATTGCTTCGTCATAATTCTTGGCGTCAACTATAAACTGCGTAAGATCTCCGTAATACGTAACCATCTTCAAATTCAAACTCATTTGCACTCCTCCTCGATAAATTCCGTAATAAGTTTTTCAGCGCGATTTTTGAATCTCTTGTAATCTGTTGCCGACTTAATATCGTGAATCGATCCAAGCCATAAACCATGCGTCCATCCAAAATTATCATCTGTAAATCCTTGATAAATTTCGAGATCAAATCCTCTTTCCTTTGAAGAATAATACTCATAATGAATATCTATTATGTAATCTCCGTTGACACTCTCTAATAAAATATCTCCGTAGATATCATCTTCCGGGTATGATTTCATTGCGTTAAGCTGCTTCAAATCGTTTTCCGTAAAAGCTTCCCAAT
>Ga0326511_10002981_pt1 | contig 13687 bp, 19 predicted proteins | sample 0_2496_0518_D_FD_203701 | JGI IMG/M metagenome (GOLD analysis project Ga0326511, IMG submission 203701) | Bovine rumen microbial communities from UC Davis, California, United States - 0_2496_0518 | ecosystem: Host-associated > Mammals > Digestive system > Stomach > Rumen | place: USA... | reverse complement strand
CTCATTGTATTTTTCTTCCAGTTCTTCACAGTATTTATCTTTGTATTTTCCAAATTCGCTAATGCTTCTATGCGGTTCTTTATTACCCATATCTAATCTCTCAATACCATGTTTCAATGCAATGTCTTGCAGAAGCTTCTTCATCTCATCTCGCCACATGCCTTGAGCATTATCGAATCTCGTATCATTATATTTGATTCCTCGTTTATCGTACTGCTGTTTAATTGCTTCCGTTTCAGCAATACCGATTCCGATTCCTTGTTGCCTTCCTCTTTTGTCTGGTTTTAATTCGCTCCACCAAAGTACATCTAAATGAGCATGGACCGCTCCTCCCTCATCGCAATGAATATTATAACCAAGCACTTGTGCTTGTGGATTTGCTTTAATAAATGCATCAAGAAATTCTCTATAAACAGGTTTCACTCTTTTTGAAATAGCTGATTCTTTTATTTTTCCATTTTTATCGTATCCAAATTTTTTGCTTATCGCTGCAGCTCTTCGAGTATCCCACAATTGGATAACTCTTCCTTTTTCATCCAGCAAATTACCCTTATCATCTTTTTCTTGAATATAAGGACAAGCAGTATGCAAGTTCCCCATATTTACAATATATTCTTTGATTAATCCTTTCTTCTTTCCCTCTCGAAAATATCCTCGTTTTTCCAACCACTTTTCCAATGTAAGAACTCGTTCGGGATGCCTTGTTCTTATCATCCGCTCGTTGTATTCCGCAAGCTTATTTCCAATTTTTTCTTTGCATACTTGCAGTAACAAATTGTACTCATAATTCTTAGTATTCTTGTCGCCTAATACTAATACATCTTCGTTCAAATGTCTCCTTGTGACATCGCCATTTTGCCGAATTCCTTTTCCTTTTGTAATTCTCAAATTGTGCTCCAAGCATCCTTTTTTTCCCATCGAAAAACTTTGTGATAACTGTAACATTTTATCCATCCCCTTCATGTAAAATTTTATTGTAAAATTATGTAAAACTTATGTAAAACTACCAATCACACACTTATCATTGTCTCCTGTTTCATACACGATTAGTACCTTGTAATCACCGTCAACAATGCATCGCTCCATCACAATATTTTCTCCATTTTCTTGCGGAATTAAACTTGTTTCAAGTATCCTTGCACCAAGCTTTTCTTTTATGTAACTTGCAGTATAACTTGCTGTACTCATTTCCGTTTTCTCTCCATTCATAAACTAATTTTCAAAAGCATTACTTGATACAATCAAGGTAACCCAATACGGTAAGTGGAGATATCTCCACTTACCTTCTTGGGCTCTACCGAGAATAAAAGGCTTCTACTAACTTTGTTTCACATTGGTATCAATCAGCTCTTCGTGCTTTTTTTTCAACCAATTTTGAAACCAAGTAGGATTCGCTGCAAGATACTCGTAAATATACGATTCCTGCTGTGCTTTGCTCTGCTTCTTAAACCCTGTAAAAAGCTTGCTACGCACATCCCTTCTCGCTTCCTCAACTGTTTGCTTCCTCTTTGAATTACTCACAAAAGTAGCAATCATTTTCGCCTGCTCCTCAGCACTCTTGCCTTGAATCCGTCCCAATAATTTGTTTACATCCATGATAATCTCTCCCTTCCAAATTATTTAAAATATTATTTTTTATATACTGAAATGTATCAGTAATTCGTCGAGAACATCTTTTTTTTCTCTAATTAAATTGTACACCATCTCATCGACCGTGTTCCTAAAAATTAGATAAAAAATTCGAACTTTTTTCTTTTGTCCTTGCCGCCAAATTCGCTTTATCGCTTGCTCTGTTTGCTCACCAGATAAGCTTTGCGAATACCATATAATTACGCTACAAACCGATTGGATATTTAATCCATATGCATTGCTTGGATATAATAATCCAATCTTAATTTTTCCTTCGTTCCATTGCTTTATCGCCTTCGGATTATCTAATGGAACTCCACCTAATTTCATCAACATTTTTTTCTCATATTCGTATTTATAAAGTATGAGAACTGGTTCATCTAATCCTTCTAAAATCTCATTTAAAGCTTCTTCTTTATCATGATTTAGTACATGTGCAGTACCTGTATCATCGTAAAGAAATCCGCTACAAATTTGCTGTGCTTTATTAATTTTATCCAAAGCACTATTTGCTACTATATCTGTATTATCTACATTTACTACACTATTTTTTTTCATCTCAGCATATCGTTTATCTTTCATTGTGATATATCGAATGATTTCCATTTTTTCTGGTAATTCAATGTAATCTTCCGTTCTCATTGATATACACATTCCCGCTTCATCAAGCTTATCCTGTATATCTTTATCTGCACCAAATCGCATTTTGTTATACACAGGAAACCCATTAAATAATTGTGGAATCATGTATCGTTCCCTAAATTCCGTTAAGGATTTTCCTAATGGATTTACAGTACCATAAGAAAGAATTTGAATCTGTGACCATAAACCACTCAAGGATTCGCTTGCAGGAGTACCTGTTAATTCCGTAACATAGGTAAACATTGCTATCATAGGATTTTTTCTATGATATTTTTTCCCCGCAGTATTGATAGTTTTCTGCATTAATGAAGCATATCTCCTACTTTTCTTATCCTTGAATCCCGAAGCTTCGTCCAAGCATAAGAACTGGAACTGGTATTCTTCATGTTTAAACAACCAATGCAGCAAATCCCTACTGATACAATAAATATCCGCATCTTCTTCCAAAGCTTTTAATCTTTGCTTTTCTGTACCAATTACCAAAGATATTTTTAAATCCTTCGTATGCTCCCACAGCTGTGCTTCCTGCTTCCATACATTCTCAGTAACATTTGGTGGTGCTACAATCAATGCTTTACTGATTTTCTTTTTTTTCAGCAAAAAATTGATGGAAGTAAGAACCGAAATCGTCTTTCCTAAACCACAACCACACCATATTGCCGATTTTCTATGAGAACAAATAAAATTGCAAATATTCTTTTGGTACTGATACAAATTATTTACGCTAAGCATAATTTATTTACCCAATCTTCAAATGCCCTTTTCGTTTCTTTTAATGAAGCATGCTCTTCATGTATCTCATCGAAAAGATTATCTCCATTAAACCGAAAAGCAATTGTTTTATCGTTCTTAATATAAACTACTTTAATAAAGCTTTTGTTTACTATAATTCCATTAATTTCTACGAACATAATCAATCATCTCCTTATCAATAAATTTGTCTACCTGCTCGAAATTGTACAATACATACACATCGAAATTCATTTCCCGCAACTGCTTAATTCTTACTTCCTGCACAGCTGATAATCGTCCGCCAGGTGCTTTTAATTCCACAAATACACATTTACCAATCACAGGAATTAAAACAATCCTATCGGGAATTCCGTTTATTCCAGTACATTGCAATTTAATGCACATTCCACCACAAGCTTTTACCCTTCTGATTAGGTACTGCTCAACCGATTTTTCCGCTTGCATTATTTGTACAAAATCTCCTTTTCTATAAATTTATCTACATCTTCAATGCTCCACAATGTATGCACCAGTTGATGCATTTTACGCAACCGCTCCTGCGTATAAATTTGATACTTACTAAGCTTTCCATCACTACCATTTTTGATTTCACAGAAGATACATCTTCCGTCCAAAGTAACAATCAAATCATCGGGAATTCCTGCTACAATGCTTGCAGGAAGCTTGATGCAGTAGCAACCAAGCTCTTCTGCCCGCTTGTACAAATGCTCTTCAATGTCTTTTTCCTGTATCATAATGCTTCTCCAAATACATCCTGCTGAACCATATTAGAATCATCATGTTTTACAACACTATCATCGGGAATTTCAGTATTATTACCTGCCTTTACTACTGATACTGTTTTACCCCTTCTTGCATCGCAGTAAGTAGTACCTGCTAAATACACCCCAACATATACACTTCTTCTGCATCCCAATCTTGGAATAAATTTTTTGATTTGTTTTCCTAATCCATGCTCCCGCAACCATCTTGCTTGTGTTTGCCGAAATGCTGGTGCAGTAGCTCCTCTATAGAAAATCTGTTCAGTATATTCTTTAAAGCATTCCTCAAAAACAATGTAAGAATCATCTGAACCATCAATGATATATCTTTCATCAAAGAAATCGGTAGGAGCATCAAAAGAATCATACCATTCCATAATAAGATTCCGAACTGCTTCGGGAATTGCAGTATCCCTTACATCTTCATCAAGTTGCTGTCCATTAGCAAAGTACATTTTGTATCCAATCATCAACCAGTACATACATGCAATTTTTAAATCATAATTATTCAAGAATTCATCTTTGATTTTCCCTTTTGCTTTTAATTGTGCATCGAAAGGAATTACCCTTGTCCTACGAAGAATTGCATTTTCCTTGTCTTTTAATGCCGCTAAACCGTTACAATCAATGTAGGCACAGAACTTTGCTCTAAATCCATCGCTATCGGAATTTAATTTTCTTGCACGAATAAATCCTGCACTTGTGTAGTTCTTGTACTTTTCACCATCAAGCATTTTATCTTTGCTAAATTCGTAGAAATTAACAAATCTTCTGTCTTTACACCCACACAAAATAGGAGAAGGTGCTTCTGCACTCCCACTTTCATGCATATTGTAGTACAGATATTTTCCCGAAATTTCGTAGTAGTAACTGCTGTCTGCTTCTCCACCTAAAGCATTCTTGATGATTCCCAGTAATGTGCTCTTACCATTACCACCATCTTTATTTGTAGCAGCTGATAACATCCAAATACATTTATCTTCGGAAGCAGCAGAAGCACTCAAGCTTCTTCCTACTGCCATCTGAAAGTAATTTCTTACATCTTCATCAGGAAGATAAGTTTCTACCGCTTTCAAGAACTTTTCCAATGCTTTTGGATTTACATTTTCTACATCCGCAAAAGGATATCCGCAACTCTGAGTAAGCAAATAATCGGGAGAAAATGGAATCTTATAATCTTTTCCTGTACTTGCCCATTTCTCCAAATCAATGATTGTATCGCTAAATACCAACCAATTTGGATGATTTTCCCAAGCTTCATTTGATACAGCATTATTGGTAGCTAATGATTTCCAAATCTGCAGTACATTCTTGGCAGTATTTGCTTTACCTACCATGCTTGCCAAAGATTCATTGTCAGGATTTAAACTACTGCATAACCGAATTGCTTGCAAAGCATCTTGCAGTATGCTTACATCTTTTGCTTCCTTATAAATTCCATTGCAATACCGCAACCACTTACCATTGCGAATTTTATGTGGAAATAAATGATTACAGCATACCTGTGCAATACCTTCCTCAGTAGATAAATCGTAAAGCATATTCCATGATTCTGCATCTTCGGGAACTTCTATACCTAAGCTTTCTACTAAGGTTTTCTTTACCTTCTCATCCCGCATTACATCGTTCATCATTTTCTTCCAATTTTCTTTTGCCAATGAACCGTAACGCAGTATCATTGCTACTTCGTAGGAATCAAGTGGAGTACCAGTAGATAAACAATCAGTACCATAATGAGAATATAACCAAGAATCATTTGTTACTTGAATACCATTTTTTGCATTATCGTAAGTATGAGAAAATCTTGTTTCGCTTTCCTGTACATACTTACCGCTTTCCTTCAAGATATTGCTAATCCTGTAAGTTTTATTAAAAGCATAGTGCAATTTGTTGTTGTCAAAACAAGGGTTCCATTCTCCTGTTTCCTTGTCCAAAAGCTTCCCGCTTGCATTTCTTTTGGTACATTTAATAGAATCTTCACCATCCCATTTCGGTTGGTTCTGCATATCTTCCCATCCAGCTGGCAAATACTCCAAAGCATTGAATAATTTCCCAGTATTATGGTATCCAACGATTTCAGAACCTTTACAATGTATGGGAAGCACCATCAGCTGTTTTCCGTTCTTTGAAGCTTTATCTACATTGTTGATATCGCCAAAATCTTTTGCAAGGTAACGAACACAAGCTTCTCTTACATCAGCAGTAATAGGATTTGCTAATGGAATAACAATCCGTCTTTTATGCTTATCATTAGTACTGCTGATAGTACTATGGATATAATACTCATAATCACCAAGTACATTCTTTACGCAATCGTCGAAATCCTCAGGAAGTTTTCCGTCCTTCGGTCCATCAGCATCAAGTACCACTAAATTGTACTGCTTGATTTTCGGAACTCCACTTGCTCTGCTCGGTTTAATATCCCCTGTTTTCAAATCTTTTACTAATGGAGAAGCACCACATTCATATCCACCATTACCGAATTTTAATGCTAATGCTTTTTGTCCATCGCTTTCTTTAAGCTTCATAAAATCCTCAATGCTAATATCAAGCATTTTTGGTTTTTCAAGCTTTTGCAGTAAATCATTCCATCCATTGATATACATTCCATCGAAAGTAGCATTGTAGGAAGGATATAATGTAGCATATCCTTCCCCAGCTGCTAAAATTTCTTTCCCTTCCAATGCATTCTTTTTTGCCATGATTTATCTTCTCCTTACTAAGTTTTCTTAGTTTTTTTGTTCAAAAAAAATCATTTTAAAATTGCCTTCCCACTTCTAACCGCTTCCTTCATTTTTCTTCTAATTTTATTCCGAAGAAAGCTATTTGTACTGCTTCCTACCCAACATACTCGAAGGATATTTCTTCCAATACTAATTGGCTTATATTCTTCTACTCTTTTGTAGGTAACATTACCGCTAATTGTATCCAGTTCAATACACCATGTAGGAATAATCCTTACTCCATGATAATCTACATAATGAACATTATTAGCAGTAATCAAAGCATCTCGAATACTATATGCTCCATTGTATACCTCATTGCTGATTTCTGATTCTTGGAACTCATAGTACTGAGCAACACCATTTCCTACAACCACATACCCATCATTTTCTTCCGTAATATCAACTAATTCCTTACGCATGCATTTGCATGATTTGCTTACTTTCACAAGCTTACAATCCTTCACAATCTCCTGTGCTTCTTCCTTCCTTACTAACATTTGCATTGCACCTCCTTCCATGATTTATTCTTGCTATAGTAATATTTACATTGTACTGCACCAGTATTTGGTGCAGTATATCTAAATATCAATAAGCAGAAACTACAGCAATTTTTTCTACAGAATATTGATTAACAAATTCAAGCTTTGATTCGTTAAAAAATACACGATTTTTAATCATATACAAATTTGCATATCCATTAATAATTTCCTCGCCAATTTTTACTGCAAGGATTTCCCCGCAATGGTAACCGATAATTGCATATACCCTATCACCAATTGCAATCTTAGTAGCATTTTTAACATTGATTTTTTCGGAATTGCAGTTCATAACATTAAAATTGTTATGCAATACCCGATTTTCCTGCATCCTTGCAATGATTTCCTCAGTAGCTTCCTTCATTTCATCTGCACGAAAATAAGTTTTCATAGTATCATTCTCCTTTCCAAATAATTTTTCTTCCATTTCTTTTCTTGCTTTGAAATACCGCTTCATAATAAAAACTCCTTTCCATAAATATTTTTTTTAATTAAAATTTTTTGCTTCGGCTCTATACCCTGCTTATGCACCAACTTCATGCACCCTATCGTATAGCAACCAAATAAAAAATGCCCACAAGCAGGATTTCTCCTACCTGTGGGCTTATATACCATCCACATCGAGCGATTGCTAATCGCATTTTTACTACATTTTCATTCAGCTGTAGCAACTATCATTACTAAGATATCTTAGCTTCTACATAAATAATAACAAAAATAAAGGAATATGTCAATATCTAAATTGTGAACAAATTGTGAACTAAATAATTTTATAAAAATTTAATGGATTCGTTCTATTATTTATTTCTTCAATCATGTTATCAGCAAGATTTAGATATATACCAGTAGTAGAAATGCTACTATGCCCCAAAATCCTCTGTAAGCTTGCAATGTCCATTCCTTGCTGTATGCTTTTCGTAGCAAAGAAATGTCGAAAAGTATGGGAAGAAAACCGTTTTCCGCCAATACCTACAGCTGTAGAAATCTTTTTAAAAATAGTTCGTAATCCGCCAGCTGTAAGATTTTTTCCTTCCCTTGTGACAATTAATTTTTCCGTATATGCTATCTTATTTCGTTCGGGAATATATTTCTTTAATACTTTTTCTAATGATTTGCTAATCGGCACAAATCTTTGCTTTCCGCCTTTTCCTAATACTATGAAATTATTTCCGTATATGCTTTTCATATCCAAATTTAATAGCTCGTTTCTTCGTAATCCAGTAGAAAGCAAAACACAAATACAAGTATAATCACGAAGCTTTACAAACTCATCTATATTGCTAAAATACTGCATTATCTTGTACATTTCTTCATCGGAAAAACATCTTGATAATTCTTTAGGAATCTTCGGTTTCCGCATTTTTACTGGTGATTCCGCAATATATCCTTCTGCTACCAAGTAATTGTAATAAGCATGCAGTATTGCGAATTTGTCTTTTATCGTATACTGTGAGTATTTTCCTCGAAGGTAAATAAAATAAGCTTCGATTATACTGCTATCTACTGATTCTACCTTGTTTTTGCACAAATACGAAAAGAAATCACGCAAGCAATAGCAATAAGAATCAATTGTATTGCTTGATAAACCAATAGCAATTCTGTTTTGGATAAATTTGTTCATCAATTCTTTTTCTTCCATTTTTTTCTCCTTTTTAAAAACATTTAATTTGATTAAGTAAGCAAAAAAATACTGCTAACTACTGGAAATGCAGTAATTAACAGTATTTGAATCGCCCGCAAAAAGCTTGATTTTGAATTTTAAATTTTGAGTCAAGTGCGTCTGCCAATTCCGCCACAGCGGCTATTGAACCCGCTTGTAATGCGGGAAGGAATACAATTAATTACTAAATATTACATTGTCAAAGTACTATGATTATGTGCTTCTTATATTATAGCACAGTACAAATTGCTTGGAAATAGCATTTACACAAATCGTTCTTTTTTGTGTAAAATCAAGGAATTTTTGTAAATCATAAAAATACTATGATATAATGTTTAATAAAGGAGAAAAATACTATGAGAATAGGGAAATTCGCACAAAGAATGCAAGAAGAAATGCAAAGAAAAAATTTAAAACAAGCAGATATTGCTGAAAGAACAGGTATTCCTACTTCCGCAATAACAATGTATTACAATGGGAAATATCTTCCCAAAGCAAAAAATTTAAAATTGATTGCACAAGTTCTCGAAGTCAGCGAATCTTGGCTGATTGATGAAGAAATCGGCACAAACGAGGAATTACTGCTAAAATTATATAGAATGTTACCTAAAAAGAAACAAAAAATGCTCCTCGATTATTGTAAGAAAATTCTCACTACTTCAAAATAATAAATTATCAAAATATTCTTATTACTTCATTATAATTAAATATTCTGACAAGTATAATTATGTAATTACTTTAATATACTAAAATACGAAGTAGTGCTTCATTGCTTGCAAAACCGCATAAATACAGTATAAAAATAAAATTCTACTTTACTATGATAAAGTAGAAATAATTGATAATCGTATACTTTTTATATATTATTATACTATTTTAGTAAAACAAATTGTATAGAATACTTTAACACAGTAAAGTAAAATCTATTATACCTATGAAGTATAATTTATATCTACGAAATATAATTTAATAATAAAAACAAGAAATCCAGTAGTCTACCAATTTTCGTAGGTAAACTACTGGATATTATTTTATATCTATTATACATAATTCTCGTAAAATATTGCTTTTCCCCTTAGTACATCCCCACCATTTCGTAATTCTCCGTTTGCTGCGGAATCGGGAAGCTTCATTAAATCCCATCGGCAATCGCTATCACCCTGATAAATTCCGTTTACATATTCACCATATGGAACTCCATATCCCATTTCACAAGCAATTTCGTAGTGTGTTTTCATGTGCTCGTATTGTATATGCCCATGTTTATATAAAATTGCCATAATCAATGCCATTGCTTCAATTTGCTCTTTGGTAGGTGCATAATCACCATAATCAATTACTGGATTACCTTCTTCATCGAAGCTTACAGTAGCACCATAGCAAGCACACATTGAAATTCCAATTGCTCCTGTATTTTGCTTCCATGTATGTGATTTTAATTCGTCAAAATCCAAATCTCCTACACAATATAAACTTCCATCGGAATCAATATTAATGTGATAATCTTCCCACACTTGCCCATATCTACCTGCACTCCAATGCATGAACACCTTCCATGCGGAACATTTTTCAGCCGCTTCTTTTATATCGTCCAATGTGATTGGAACTAAATCTTCTGCATACCACATCTTTTACTCACCTATCTTTTTACTAATTTTTTCTTTTATCGATTTTACAATACCATTTTCGGAAAATTCCGAAGTGTTTTCCAGTATTGATAGCATTTCCGTAATACTACAAAATGTAACAATTACTGTAGTACAAAGCATTACCTTATCTGCTCCTGCAATTTTTAATGCAGAATCTACTACGGTTGCTGATAAAATCAATAATAAATATGTAAGTAGCTTATCCGCTCCCGAACGCAGCTTATCGCTTTGAATATAACGGAAGGAATGTGCTTTTGGGATAAACTTAATGTATGTAAAAATTGTATGTGGAAATCCTTTATACAAATCCAAATAGCACCTTTTTGATTCGCAAATCATTCTTGTAAAAATATCCAAAAATTCAAGAAAACAAAACAGCAACATTAGTTTAAAAAATGAATCGGTAAAAATTCCAGCTATTACCGCTCCAAATATTTTGTATTCCCAGTAATTTACTAATTCATGAAAGTATTTTACCATAATTTTCTACCTCTATAGTATAAAACAGCAGGAAACCGCTTAAAATCGTTTCTGACAGCAATTAACAAATTACACGATAAATGTATCATGCCATCACTTTTAAGTAGTTCCCTGCCAAATTTACGAACCTGTTTTAAAAGTATTTAATCTTCATTGTAATACTTATTTTTAAAAATCTCTTTCCATGCAAATTCTTTGCACGCTACATCTAAAATTGATTCGTTTCCATTGATGATATCTTCGATTTGCTCAATAGATAAATCAACAGCAAAGTCAAAATCATTTCCTACATATAATCTCTTGTGCTCGGGATTTACCCCAAGTACAAAAGGAATTTCAAAAATAATCTCCTTACCATCAATCGTAAATTTAATCTTCCGTTTTTCCGAAATGCTAAAAGCAGTAAGCTTTTTTAAATCTACCATTATTGTTCCCCACTTTCAGCTTTTATAAACCACGAACTATTTGATTTTAAAAAATTATGCGCACTATTTACGATATAGCGTTCACACACATAACGAATATAATTAATTTCGTTATCGTTAGCCATGCGCTGAAAAAAATCAAATTCAAGTTCCTCTTGATAATCACCATTAATCGAAAATATGATTTTGTCTCGATTTCCAGTAATCAACCACAGTACACAATAGCTGTCCTTTTTTCCATTGACGTTTATATCAACAACCGTATGACCACGAAACTGAAAACCATCGAAAATTTTCGAAATATCAATTTTTTTATCATTCATGGTTTGTTTTCTCCTTTAAAAACTAACAGATAATCCACCTGCAAAATTCGATTTTCCGCTTCCGCTCATCCATACACCTACTGCAGAATTCTTGCTTACTGGTGCTTTCAGAAGGTAATGCACCTTTCTATCTTTACCGTAACCGATTCCTGCTACCCACTTTCTCTCAGGAATATTTGTTTTGATATTGATAACACCAGTAGTTTTAACAGTAGTACCAAGATATTCGCTTTTCGGCTCAAATTTGTATTCCTTACCATTTACAGTAGCTACTATCTTAGGTTCTTCCGTTTTAATTACTACGCTTGGTGCTTCTTTGCTTTGCTTCGGTTTAACATAGGTTTCTGTGCAAGTAGAAACCGAAGTTCCTACTTGCACAGTATCTTGCTTTACCTCAACTGGAATACTCATTGATTCTGCACATGTTGTGTAACCTGCATCATAACCTGCATGATAACCACTGTCATAAATTTTTTTGCAACCAACAAGAATTAAAAGAACCACACTAACAATCGCTGTTAAAATACATAAATTTCTAATATTCATCATAATCATTAAGGAACAAAATAGTCCCCAACCAGAATATTTTTCCAAATGCCCCACACGGAATCGTTTTTGTACTTATCTACCATATCATATTGCACATGTATGGATTTTGGCTCTCCAATGTCATAAGCAGAAGTCATCGGGATTACTTCTGTACCGTATTGTGTACTCATACCCAAGTACACATCATGGTTTTTGACATTATTAAATGCGTTGATTCCAATGTTTTTACACACTGGAATTTCAAGGCGTTTGATACCCGTACAGCCGTTAAATGAGTTTGAACCAATTTCCAAATTCGGATTATTAATTTTAAACGTAACTCCCGCAATATCCGTCATTCCTTTAAACATGTTGGCTTCTACTACACCCTGCCAATCTACAGGAAAATCTAATACAAATCCGCCACCACCACCACCTGCTGCAACTGTTACAGAAGACAATCCATCAAATCCGCTATCAGGAGTAACGGTTTGTGCAGAATCCGTAGGAGTAACGCTCTTACTCTGCAGCAGTAAAGGAGAAACAGTAATTTCATTAAATCCATCTGTCCCCTGCTCAGGAGTAATTGTTTGAGAAACACCAGTACTTTTAACAGTAACAGAATCCAGTACTGGTTCACCTGCAATTTGTACAGTACCGCTCATTTCACCAGCTGCGGTAATAGTACCACTAATTGTAACTGCATTAATTTTAGACATATAAAACACCCCCTAAAAAAATTACGCTTCGTTCGGAAGCACATTATAACCAACACTAAATTTACCAGCAATAGGAGTATAAACTTTCCCATCACTATACAACCGAACATCATACAAATAATCGCCAAAATCGATATTGGTATCAGCAGATTCCAGCACAAGCTTACATGTTGCAGTATCAATGGTTTTTTCAATTACCAATGCGGAATCAAAAGCACTACGCTTTACACCAAATTTTAAAACATCATTCTCAGAAAATTTATATGCATTTCCAGAACTGTCAACCAGCGATACTGTAGCTTCTCCTGTATCACCACGCACAATACGAATATTATTCTGCTCATCAATAATCATGATTATTTACCTCCATAAATTAAATTTAATTTTCAGACTTCTTCATATAATAATTGTACATTACCAGTAGACATTTGTCAATTATTTTTTTACTAAATTTTTAGTACCGATTCCATCTTTTTTGCAAATACGCTAAAGAAAAGCAATTTTCTATTTTGTTATAATCTTTGTTTTGTGCGGAGCTTCTTATCTTGAAAATCTTATCTGCATCTTGAGAAATAGCATATAAGTATTTTTTAGAAGCATTTGCATGAACTCCACTTGGGAAACAGAACCTACCCTGTGAAGGATTAGATAAACCAAGCACATCTCCTGATACAGTATATGCTTGCCCATCTAAACTAAATCGTAAAGTAAAAGTACTTAAATTAATTTCAAGTATTCCATCAATTGTAATTGTACTTGGATAAGATTCCTCTTTCAGACCAGCAGGATAAGCAGGATTCCCGCTATCTCCTTGCACATAGCTTGTAGTAGTACCAGCAGTAGGAATAAAAATTTT
>Ga0326511_10002980_pt1 | contig 13687 bp, 11 predicted proteins | sample 0_2496_0518_D_FD_203701 | JGI IMG/M metagenome (GOLD analysis project Ga0326511, IMG submission 203701) | Bovine rumen microbial communities from UC Davis, California, United States - 0_2496_0518 | ecosystem: Host-associated > Mammals > Digestive system > Stomach > Rumen | place: USA... | reverse complement strand
GAACTTTATGGCATTTGGCTGACTCTGTCGTCTGTAATTGTATGGCTTAACTTTTTTGATATCGGATTTACGTTAGGGTTGAAGAATAAATTGGCAGAAGCTTTGGCATTGAGGGATACACAAAGGGGCAGACACCTTGTTTCGACCACTTATGCCATAATGATTGCTATATTTGTTCCTTTGGCACTGATTATATGGGGAATAATACCCGTTGTCGATTGGTGCTCGTTTTTGAATGTCTCATCTGTGTTCGCTGATGAGATAAGAAATGCATTATATGTTATAAGTGCATGTTTTTGTCTGCAAATGATTTTGAATGTTTTAACAGCTGTTATCTCCGCATATCAGAAGACGGCGCTCTCCTCGTCGTTTCCTGTGATAGGTAATATTTTTGCACTCGTTGCCATCGTTTTATTAACAAAAACGAAGTTGGTGTCATTGACGTATTTGGCATTGGCTATATCCGCTATGCCAATCTTGGTGATTGTTTTGGCAACACTTTTTTTGTTTAGAACTTTGTTTAAAGAAGTCTCACCGGCTTTACAATATGTGTCTCGTAAATATGTTAAAGACTTGTTTAACTTGGGTGCCAAGTTTTTCTTAATTCAAATTCAAGTGGTAGTCCTTTTCCAAACAACAAATATCTTAATTTCAAATCTGTCAGGGCCAAACGATGTTACCTCGTATAATATTGCATATAAATATATCTACGTGGCATTGATGATTTATAATATCATTCTGACTCCATTATGGCCTGCTTTCACAGATGCTTACACAAAGAAGGATTTTTCATGGATGAGGAAAGTGTACAATAAGATGCTACTTTTATGGTTTATGTCTGCTGTATGTATAGCACTAATGGTTGTTGCCTCTCCTTTTGTCTACGAACTGTGGATAGGCAATAAGGCTCAAATATCTCTGTCGATGACAATAGCGGTTGCTGTCTATGTGATAATAAACTCCTTGGACTCGCTCCAGGTTTTTTTAATTAACGGAACAGGTTGCATCCGACTTCAAACATACGTAACATTGGCAGGTCTTATTCTTCATATTCCATTGTCTTTTTTTATTGGCCAATATATCGGATGTTATGGAGTTCTCGCATCCTTGATTCTTATAACAGCATTCTATGCAGCAATCTTCACTATCCAGATAAATAGAATTATCAATAATAATGCAGAAGGTATTTGGTGTAAATAATATGTTTAAATTCAAAAGAATGATAGGAGATTTTCTTCGTTTTTTCTACTATAGGATCAAATTTCTTGGACGGTTATCGATTCCCTTTAGTAGCACAATAGGCATAAACAGTGAATTTGAAGGTGCAAATAAGATTTATCATCATTCTTTCTTTAAAGGATCTATCGGCTATGGTTCTTATATTGGACATGATTGTGAAATTTGTGCACAAATAGGACGCTTTACCTCTATTGCCCCATATGTTAGGACAAATCATGGTGTTCACCCATATAAAGAACCTTACGTCAGCACATGTCCGATGTTTTACTCTACTCAAAAACAATGTGGCTCGACTTACGCAGAAAGGAATATGTTTAATGAGTTCCTGCAAGTTCCGCAAATAGGAAACGATTGCTGGATTGGAGAAAATGTTTTTATTTGCGGTGATGTCAAGATTGGTGATGGTGCTGTTGTATTGGCAGGTGCCGTCGTGACTGAAAATGTTCCTGATTATGCAATTGTAGGAGGTGTGCCGGCTAAAATAATAGAATACAGGTACGATGAAGAAACGAGAAACTTCTTTGCAGAAATAAAGTGGTGGAATAACGACCTGGTATGGTTCAGAAAGAATTGGAGACTGATGTCTGATATTCAGGCACTAAAAGATTTTTACAAACAGAATATCAGTTAGGAATCCTAACCGCTCTGATGACAGATACTTATAAAACATTATAAAACAGCAAAACATTTTTCAGTGACATTACTATACATAATACTCATGCTGACAGCCTTTGTGGGTTATGTAAACAAGAAATATGTTTTGTTTCTGGTTTGCATGTTAGGCTTGGTCTCCAAGTTTTTCATGCTTGACACAACCGAAGATGTCATGGGCGCAGTAAAGGGCTCAGACATAGCTTTGGTTCTGATTCTTGTCCTCCTGCCCATTGTCTATGGCAGAAATAAGGACTATTTCTCAATTCACGGTGACACATTGGCACGATGGGTGTATATATTTCTATCGTTTTATGTGATAGAACTAATCATTACGTTAATCATTGGTCACGAGAGTTTGTTTAATGGCCTGAAAGTTATTCGTAATTCGTTCTTCATGTTTGGCTTCTTCGTTTTAAGAGCCATACCAATAAAATGCTATAAGAGATTTCTTGTAATTGCATTATGGATTACCCTGATACAATCGGTTTTGTATTTCCTTCAGTTTGCCGGAATCAATTTGTTGTCGGGTGAACGTGATGTGTTGGAAGATGCCGATTATTATATCACCAATACCCCGACACTTACTGTCTTATTCCTGTTTTTACTCTGGAGATTTAATTTTTTGGGAGAAAAACGTATCTTGCTTATTGCAGTCTTATTGGCGGTGGTTTTATCATCTTACGTTCGTGGAACAATCATTGCCGTTTTGTTGGGTTTTGCTTATTATTCTACCTTTGTCGGCCGACGAAACAATCGCCTCATAACGATAACGCTTCTGCTGCTTTTCATCCCTCTGGCATTGAGATACGTTAATAAAAAGGCAGAAATAACGGGGTCGTCTCATAAGAATCTCGAAGAAATAGGCTATATCCTTAATCAGCGCAGCAACATGGGGAATATAAGCGGAGAAGACGGTAATTTCTCGTTCCGTATGGCCATGTTGTACGAACGTATTGACTGGCTCAGGAACAACCCGCGATATATCTTAACGGGTGTCGGTGCCATGCATGAGGACTCACCCAAGACATTGCAGATGTTCAACTTCTCCATAGGCACATATAATATGGATCGTTTCTATGGAAGAACAATCATTGAAAGCGGCGATATAGCCTGGGTGCCCATAGTCCTTCGTTACGGATTAATCGGAGTCTTTGTTCACATCATGATGCTTTTCCTGCTGTTCAATGTGTCCCGCAAACGGGAAGACCTGCTGGTGATGCTGTCTGCGTATGCAATAGCTGTTTTCTTGCGTACTTTCGACGGTGCGTATTTTGAAACTCCAGAGCTTATTTATATCCATGCTCTCTTGTTCGCTATGGTATCAAGGGCCAATATCGATAATAAACCGGTGGTAATGTAATCTCATCCCAAGTTAATGGCAAAGTATCCGAGAATATCCGTTATAACGGTTTCCTACAATTGCAGGGAATGTATAGAAAAGACCATAAAAAGTGTGACAGGTCTTTCCTATGACAATCTGGAATATATTGTCATCGACGGCGGCAGCACCGATGGGACGGCCGAAATCATAGAGCAATACAAAGACAGGATTGCTTATTATGTCTCGGAACGTGACAAAGGCATTTATGACGCCATGAACAAAGGGCTTGCTGTAGCGACAGGCGAGTGGGTCAACTTTATGAACGCCGGAGATTTCTTCGCAAATAAGGATGTGCTTAACAGTGTCGTAGAGCAAATGGAAGACGATGCCGTGATAGTGCATGGAAACATCATTAAGCAATGCCGCGGATTTTACTATTTTGCAACTCCTGCGGGTGCAGATAAAGCGGATGTGCAAATGCCCGTCTTTCATCAGTCAACTTTCGTTAAGTTAAGCTATCATCGTTCTCATCCCTTTGATATCAGTTTCAAATCTTCCGGCGATTACAATTTCTTCTATAATGCCAACTTTAGGGACAAATGTAAATTTCAATATATTCCCGTGGTTGTTGCCTGTTTTGACAACACCGGAGGAATGTCAAAAGACAGGCATGCTCTTTCTATGCGAGAGAATCTTCGTATCTGGAAAAAAGAACACGACATCATTTTTAGAATCCGACAGGAAGCGAGCCTTTTTGTATACACCTTAAAAACATGGATAAAGAAAACAATACTAAAACCTCAGATAAGCGGGGCAATAGAACTAAGGAAATGTAAACGTGAAGGGAAACATTGTATAACAGGCATTTATCAGGCAAAACAGACACAGCAAGAATGACAGTTGCGCATTTATTCTGGGCTTTATCTTATGGCGGCATTGAAACCATGCTGGTCAATATCGCTAACGAACAACAAAGGCAAGGTGCCGAGGTGTATGTGATTATTATCAATAACCTCATAGCAGATGAACTGGCCGAAAAAATAAGCCCGGAAGTGAAATTGGTAAAAATAAACAGGCCCGTCGGTTCTAAGAGTCTTGCATTTATTCCCAGACTGAACAGGGCGCTCAGCATCATTAACCCGGATATAATACATCTTCACGGCAGTAAGTTGTACGACTTTTTGTATCGCCGATGGTATCAGGGTGGAGCTTGCCGCGTATGCTCCACATTGCATGCCATGCCGTACGGCGTATTAGGAAGCTCTCTCAGGGTAATCAGAATAGTCCAGGATCTGATATGTCATCAGGGTGGAAATGTGATCAATATTAACAGAATAAATAAAGTATTCTCAATTAGCAATATTGTTGCAGAATCCCTGAAATCGAACTACGGAGTGGATTCGACGGTGGTATATAACGGAATTCAAACCCGGTTGTTCGAACAGCGGGATGTTGTAATGTGCGGAGACGTTATTCGCATTGTCCAAGTCTCCAGACTTCATTATGAGAAAAAAGGGCAGGATTTGCTCATAGAAGCTGCAGGCAGATTGGCGAAAAAAGGGTTTGGATTTAAAATTGATTTCATCGGTGACGGTGAATCAAAGTCATATCTTGAGTCGTTATCATTGAAGTTAGGGTTAAAAGATAAGGTGAAGTTTCTTGGTGCAATGCCTCAAGACTACCTCATAAAACACTTGAAAGATTATGATCTTTTCGTGCAGCCTTCCCGATATGAGGGATTCGGACTGACAGTGGCGGAAGCCATGTCTGCAAATGTCCCGGTGCTTGTGTCATCAGGACAGGGCCCTGCAGAAGTTACCGAAGGCGAGCGCTATGGGTGGGTGTTTGAGCGTAACAGTGTTGACGACCTGACCGCTCGGTTGGAATATATCTTCACACATTATGATTTGTGTCTGGACAAAGTTGAAAGGGCACGAAAGCATGTCATGAGTAATTATGACGTAAAAGTTACGGCTCGCAGATATCTGGAAATGTATAGAAACATTTTTGAAGAAGACGCAAAGAATTGATTGATTAATAAAAAATGAATATTGCATTAATTATCGCAGGCGGTGTTGGTGCCAGAATGGGGCAGGACATCCCGAAACAGTTTATTAACGTGTATGACAAGCCTGTCGTTGTATATACAATGGAGGCCTTCCAGAAACATCCCAATATTGACGGGATAGAGGTGGTTTGCCTTGAAGGGTGGCACGAAGTGCTTTATGCTTATGCCAAGCAGTACGGCATCACAAAACTGGAAAATGTTGTTAACGGAGGAGTGAATGGGCAGGATTCGATCAGAAACGGACTTCAGGATATTGCAACAAGACATCACAATGACGATGACATTGTGCTGGTTCATGATGCAATACGCCCCATGCTGAGTCAGGATATTATTTCCGACAACATACGCGTGTGCAGGCAGTATGGAAACGCCATTACTGTGGTGCCGTGCACGGCAGCCATGTTGAAAACATTTGACGGCGTTTCTTCAGAAGAACAGGTGCCCCGTGACAATCTGAAAACCACTCAAACGCCACAAACATTCTTTTTGAAAGATATTCTTGACGCACATCGGGAAGCTCTTGAAAAGGGTATCACCAAGTCCGTTGCGTCATGCACGATGTATATAGAACTGGGTCGCAAATTGCACATGTCAATGGGGTCGGAAAAGAATTTGAAGCTGACGACCCCAGACGATATTGATATATTCAAAGCATTATTGAATGCCAAGAAAGACAGGTGGATGCATTGATATGATAAATAATCCCGTTTACAGAACTTCTTTGGAAAAAGCCATCCCGGATATTGCTATTCAGGACGGCAAAATCCTGGTGACCGGTGCATCAGGGCTGATTGGATCATGTCTGACAGATCTGCTCCTGTTGGCAAACAGTCGTGGAAGAAAGTTTGAAATATATGCATTGGGAAGGGATTCGGGGAAGCTCGCCAAAAGATTTGCATACTGCAGCGACCCGAACCGCCTTTGTTTCATAGAACAGGACATACGCAAACCGCTGGAAGATGATGTTGAATACGACTATATCATTCATGGCGCGAGCAATGCAGATCCGCGGAGTTATGCGCTTTATCCGGCTGAAACAATGCTCATCAATCTTGAAGGAGCCGCAAATGTCCTTAACTACTGTAAGAAACATCCGGCGACAAAAGTTATCATGCTTTCTACATTTGAGGTATACGGAAATGCAGACAAGGATGTATATAAAGAGACTGATGCAGGAGTGATTGATCTGAATGCGCTTCGCTCCAGTTATCCGGAAAGCAAGCGTTGCATGGAGATACTCACCCGTTGCTATATCGATGAATATCGTGTTAATGCGGTTATAGGAAGACTCTGCAGCATCTATGGTCCGACAATGGTAAATGATGACAGCAAAGCCCATGCACAATTTATACGGAATGCCCTTAACGGTGAAAACATAGTATTGAAAAGCAAGGGAGAACAACGCAGGACGTATTGCTATGTTTTGGATGCTGTAACAGGCATACTTTGTGTACTTGAAAAAGGCGTTGCCGGGGAGGCATACAACATCTCGTATGAAGGGAGTGTAGCATCCATTGCGGAAGTCGCTCAAACTGTTGCGAAAATAGCTCACACCAAAGTCGTTTATGATTTGCCTGACGATGTGGAAAAGAAAGGATTCTCAAGAGCTCAAAATTGCATTTTGGATAACGGAAAGCTGAAATCTTTGGGGTGGGAAGGCCATTACAGTGTCGAGGCCGGATTATCAGCGTGTATTGAGATATTAAAAAATAGCCAAAACTGACAGATATGAGAGAGATAGGGTCAGATGAGTCAAAAAAGATTCAATTGGATATTCTTCAATCCATTCACGAATTTTGTACAGCCAACAGCGTTAAATATTCCATTTGTGGAGGAACGCTGATAGGGGCGGTCCGGCACAAAGGTTTTATCCCTTGGGATGATGATATTGATATCTTTATGCTGAGAGAAGATTACATCAAGTTTATCCATGGCTATAAAGACACGTCGGGAAGATACAGGTTACATTGTTTGGAGAATGATGAATCTTACTGTTACCCGTATGCAAAAGTTGAAGATGTAAGAACATGCATTGAAGAAGAAGTGACGGCTGACAATATGGGAATAGCAGTTGATGTGTTTCCTGTAGACAATTGTATGAATGACAGGGAAAAGTCTATAATATATATCAATGGAGCCATCAGATGCCAGAAACTGTATAAAGCAAAACTCGTCAGACCAACGAAGAATAATTCTTTTCTGAAAAAATGCGGAATAATTGCTTTAAAAATGCTGTTGACGGGACACTCTTTAAGAAAACTCGCGGTAAAATTGTCCGAATACAGTCAGGGAGGCATGAAAGACAGCCGATTTGTAGCAACAATGGTTTCCGGATACGGCACGAAGGAACTTCAATTGAAGTCCTCTTTCGACGATCTGATTGAGTTGCCTTTTGAGGACAGAACATTTCTGGCTATAAAAGGATATGATCAATATTTGTCAAATGTTTATGGAGATTACATGAAGCTTCCACCTGTTGAAAAGAGAAGATCGCCTCATGTGATAGAACATGCTTATTGGAAATAATGAGAATACTACTGTGTAACAAATTCTACTATCGTCGCGGTGGAGACTGCATTGTTTCCATAAATCTTGAGCAACTCCTGAGAGCTCACGGGCATGAGGTGGCGGTGTATGCAATGCAGTATCCTGAGAATCTGTCATCAGAGTGGAGTAAGTACTGGCCGGCAAACATGAGCAGACTGGATGCTTTGACACGTCCGTTCGGGGCAAAGCAGGTGATAAAAGGATTTTCGGAACTGATAGATGATTTTAAACCGGAGGTAGTACATCTGAACAATATCCACACCCAACTTTCACCGGTGATTGCGGAAATAGCTCATCAACGGGGAATCAAGGTGGTGTGGACACTGCACGATTACAAATTGCTGTGTCCAAGGTATGATTGTCTGCAGAACGGAAACAGCATATGCGAGGAATGTTTCACGGATAAAAAGTCTGTTTTGAGGCATTCGTGTATGAAAAACTCCAAACTTGCCAGTGTCATTGCCTATTTGGAAGCAAAGAAATGGAATCGCGAGAAACTGGAGCAGGAAACAGATGTCTTTGTGTGTCCCAGTCAGTTTATGGCAGACAAGATGGCTCAAGGCGGTTTTGAGAGTAATAAACTCAGGACTCTTTGTAATTTTATTGATGCAGAAAAATGCAGGCGTGATTCATACGAGAAAGGTGACTATTATTGTTTTATTGGCAGACTGAGTCATGAAAAAGGAGTCAAAACACTGATATCGGCAGCAAAGGAGCTGCCATATAAACTGGTTGTTGTCGGAGGAGGACCTTTAACGGATGCTTTAAAAGCAGTCGCCCATCCAACTGTTGTATTTGTCGGTTTTAAACAGTGGGATGAAATCAAAGACATTGTCGGAAAGGCGAAATTTTCTGTCATTCCGTCTGAGTGGTATGAGAATAATCCATTGTCTGTGATTGAGGCACAGTGTCTTGGAACTCCTGTGCTTGGCGCTAGGATTGGAGGCGTTCCGGAATTGATAGAAGAAGGTGTGACGGGCATGACATTTGAAAGCCGAAATGTGGCGGATTTAAAGGAGAAGATTCAGACTATGTGGAATGCTTCATGGAACTATGAACAGATAGCCTCTCAATCACAAAAACGATACAGTGCAGAAAAATATTATCGGGAGATAATTAATATTTATATGAACTAATATATGGCAGAAAAGAAATTAAACGGTACGGTTATCGTTACATATAGGTGTAATGCACGTTGCTCAATGTGCAACCGATATAAGGCTCCTTCGAAGGCGGAGGAAGAAATCTCAATTGAGACAATAAAGAAACTTCCTCGCATGTACTTCACCAACATTACCGGTGGAGAGCCGTTTATACGTACAGACCTGAAAGAGATGGTTCGTGAACTATATAAGTTGAGTGACCGTATTGTAATTTCCACAAACGGTTTTTTTACCGACAGGATTATAGATCTTTGCGAGGAATTTCCACAAATAGGAATACGTATTTCGATTGAAGGTCTTGAAAAAACCAATAACGAAATCAGAGGGCTGAACGACGGTTACCAGCGTGGCTATACAACGTTGAAGAAACTGCGCGAAATGGGTATGAAGGATGTAGGCTTCGGTATGACCGTGCAAGACAAGAATGCTCCAGACTTGGTGCCTCTGTATGAGATATCTAATGAAATGGGTATGGAGTTTGCTACGGCTTCTCTGCATAACTCTTTCTATTTCGTGGAGGCGAAGAACATTATTAAGGATCGTCCTATGGTTGCCAAGAATTTCGAGAATCTGGTTAATAGGCTTCTTGAGTCTAGTTCTCCGAAGAAATGGTTCCGGGCATACTTTAACCACGGACTTATCAACTATATATACGGACAGAAACGCTTACTTCCCTGCGATATGAGTTTTGACACTTTCTTTATCGACCCCTATGGGGATGTGATGCCCTGCAACGGGACGAAGGATAAGGAAGTGATGGGAAACCTAAACCGTCAGACTTGGGAAGAACTGTGGAATTCTCCTGAAGCAGAAAAGGTTCGCAAGAAGGTTCGCTGCTGTGATCGCGACTGTTGGATGATAGGCAGTGTGGCGCCGGCAATGAAGAAATACATCTGGCGCGTCATTCCATGGGTGATCTGGCATAAGGCAAAGAGACTGATGGGTGTCAAATACTCGATGTACGAACAGGACATCTGTTGCAAATACCGTGATGGTAAAGTTAGCAAAGAGGAACTGGACAAATGCTCAACATGCGATTTGAACGCCGAAATCAACAATGGTCTTTCTGAAGGTTCAAAGGAGGCTTTGAAAGGAAAACGTGGTGAAGATATTGTAAATGCAGATGTGGCAGGTCAAGGTTATGAAGCAACAAAAGCTGAAACGAGCAGACAAATAGATATTAATTAGCATGAAGGTTGTAGTAACAGGGACACGTGGCATACCCAACATTATGGGAGGTGTGGAGACACATTGTGAAGAGCTGTTGCCCAGACTGGCCGGGCTTGGATATGATGTAACTGTTATTCGTCGGAAAAGCTATGTCAGGGAAGAAACGCCTTTAACCGAATGGAAAGGGGTGAAGATTGTAGATATCGATGCGCCTAAGTCCAAGAAGTTTGAGGCAATCATACATACTTTCCGAGCCATCAATAAGGCAAAAGAATTAAATGCCGACATCGTGCACATACATGCCATCGGGCCCGCACTGCTGACACCCTATGCCAAACTGCGCGGCATGAAGGTGGTCTTTACGCATCACGGCCCGGACTACGACAGGGACAAATGGGGCTTTGCAGCCAAGACCATGCTGAGGCTTGGCGAATGGATCGGATGCAGGTTCGCAGACCATGTTATTGTCATCAGTGAGGTGATTAGGAACCTGATTGCCAAACAATGCGGCAGGACAAAAAATGTTCACCTCGTTTATAACGGTGTTCCGCAACCGGAGATTTGCGATTTCCCTGAATATTTTGAGGAACTTGGTATTGAAAAAGGAAAATATGTCCTTGGCATGTGCAGATTTGTGCCGGAAAAGAACCTTCATCATCTGGTTGAGGCTTTTGCCGGATTAAAGAATGCAGATGGCATCAAACTCGTTCTGGCAGGAGATGCGGATTTCGAGGATGAATACTCAAAGAATCTGAAGGATAGCGCACGAAAGAACGGCGTCATTCTGACGGGCTTTATTAAGGGACGGAAGTTGCATTCTCTTTTGACAAACACGCGTTGTTTCGTCCTGCCTTCATCACACGAAGGATTGCCCATCGCTCTCTTGGAGGCCATGAGTTACAACGTGCCGGTCATCGTGAGCGACATTCCTGCCAATAAAGAGGTAGGGTTGCAGGAGGCTTGCTATTTCCCTGTGGGTGATATAGACAGCCTGACCAAGAAACTGCAGAAGAACATTGATTCGGACAATCTCAGGATTGACTATGATCTGAGCAGATACGACTGGAATCGCATTGCAGATCAAGTGGAAAAGATATACTCACAATCGGTCTGTTGACCGACCTGTAACTGCCGGCAGGTAAACACTGAAAATAATGATGAAAGAAGCAGCAACGACAGCCCCAAAGAAGATGCACGGCACGAAGATGTGCTTTGCTTTTATACGGTATGCCATCAACCCGACTGACTTTAAGCCTCCAATGATGAGCGAGGAGGATTGGCTGACGCTATTCCGCTTCTCCGTCAGACAGGCCATTGTGGGCGTGGTGTTTGAGGGGGTCAACCGATACAACGTGCCGGGATCGACTCCCTCCGAAGCCATCGCTGATCAATGGGTCATCAAAATGGCAAACATTGAACGGAAGAATAAATACACCAACAAAGTCACTGCTCAGTTTGTCAAACAGGTCGAGAACGACGGCTTCAAATGCTGCATACTGAAAGGGCAGGGCAACAACCTGCTGTATCCGAATCCCTACAGCAGGATGTCGGGCGACATCGACCTGTGGATGGCGCAGACAGGAGATTTTGCGAAGGACACCAAAAGGATTCTGAAATATGTGAGAGACAAGAATCCAAGGGGAAAAGCATCATATCATCACTTTGAATACGGCTATTTCAACAAGGTTGAGGTAGAGGTTCATTACCGACCTTCGTTCCTGAACAACCTCCTTTACAATCGCAGGCTTCAAAAATGGTTCAGCGAGCAGGCCGACACGCAATTTTCAAACCGCGCGGAGCTGCCCGACAACGCCGGCACCATAGCGATTCCCACACCGGAATTCAACGCCGTATACCAACTGGTTCACATCTATCAACACGTCATCAATAAGGGCGTGGGCTTGCGTCACATTATCGACTATTATTATGTGTTGATGTCCCTCAAAGACAAGCAACACATGGATGCCACTCTGCGCTATTTAGGTCTGGAGAAAATAGCCGGAGCCGTGATGTGGGTGCTCAACAAAATGCTTGGTATGGAGGAGGCTTACATGATTACGGTGCCTGACGAACGCCTGGGTCGTGTGTTGGCCAGAGAAATCATGAACAGCGGAGATTTCGGGAAACAGTCAAAAAATAGCGGCGCCTCGACGAACGGCAAACAGAAAGCGGCGTGGTTTTCCGCTCTTAATCATAACCTGCAGCGCTTCAAATTTGACATGCGGTTACTGCGCTATTTCCCCTCCGAATGTCTTTGCGAGCCTCTGTTCCGAATCTACCACTTCTTCTGGAGATGCGTTATGTGATACAAGGTATCAGGCGCTAAACAGGAAAAAGGGGTCGTCGATGAAATCTGACACTGTTCGCGGCAATTTATTCCGATAATCGCTTGCCGTATGAAAAAAAATTAATATATTTGCAAAGGAATTGCTGATAAAGGCAGTGGACGACATGAAAAACGAGATAATGACTATCTTCGGATTTGACGCGACACAGCACAGGGTGCGCACGGAGATTTATGCCGGCATCACCACCTTTCTCACCATGGCCTATATCCTGGCCGTGAACCCCAGCATATTCAGCGCACTGGAGCCGATGGGCATGCCCTCTGGCGCCGTGTTCACCGCCACGGTGCTGGCCTCCGTCGTCGGTACACTGGCGATGGCCCTCCATGCCAAAAAGCCTTTCGGGCTGGCGCCCGGCATGGGCATCAACGCCTTCTTCGTGTTCGGCGTCTGTCTCGGCATGGGCTACAGCTGGCAGATGGCGCTGACGGCCGTCTTCATCGAAGGCCTCCTCTTCATCCTCCTCTCGCTCTTCAAAGTCAGGGAACAAATAGCCAACGCCATCCCCACCGGCATGAAGTCGGCCATAGGAGGCGGCATAGGGCTCTTCATCTCCTATATCGGCCTGCAGCACTGCGGCATCGTCATAGCCGATGAAAACACGCAGGTCACCCTCGCCAACTTCAACACGCCGGAGGTGCAGCTGGCGCTCATCGGCATCGTCATCTGCGGACTGATGGTGGTCAGGAACATCATGGGAGGGCTGCTCTGGGGCATCCTGCTGACGGCGCTCATCGGCATCCCGATGGGTGTGACACATGTTGGGGAGATATTCTCCGCACCGCCGTCACTGGCCCCGATCTTCCTGCAGTTTGAGTGGCACAACATCCTCACATGGGACATGTTTGTTGTGGTGCTGACCTTCCTCTTCATAGACCTCTTCGACACCATCGGCACCGTGATTGCCGTCTCGCTGAAGGCCGGCATGGTGGACAAAGACGGCAAGGTGGACGGCGTGGGGCGCATGCTGATGGCCGACGCCATAGCCACCACCGCCGGCGCCTGTCTGGGCACTTCGACCACGACGACCTATGTGGAGAGCGCCGCAGGTGTGGCCGTGGGCGGACGCACCGGACTCACGGCCTTCGTCGTGGCGGTGTGCTTCCTGCTGTCGCTGTTCTTCGCACCCCTGTTTCTCGCCATTCCCGCCGCCGCAACAGGCCCCGCCCTCGTCATCGTG
>Ga0326511_10002978_pt1 | contig 13690 bp, 10 predicted proteins | sample 0_2496_0518_D_FD_203701 | JGI IMG/M metagenome (GOLD analysis project Ga0326511, IMG submission 203701) | Bovine rumen microbial communities from UC Davis, California, United States - 0_2496_0518 | ecosystem: Host-associated > Mammals > Digestive system > Stomach > Rumen | place: USA... | reverse complement strand
AGAATGCTTCCGTAGCCAAAGCCAGGAACAAAGCCGTCAACAGAAGCATTCTTGGTTTCAAGTTCGATCTTTTCAATCTTGGCAGCCGTATCAGCCGGATTCCAAGCCTTGACCTGGGCGGCGACAGAGTTCAAGTAAACTTCGGCAGCCTTGCCAGCCTTCTGCTTGAGGAGCGTTTCCTTGATGTCATTGTAGTAGAGAGCGAGGCTACGTTCGCCAGCCTTATAAGCACCAACCTTCTTGGCAATGACAACCCACTTGTTGTTTCTGAGCACACCAGAAATTTCGCTTTCTTCCTTCGGGAGGTTTTCGTTCGGCCAAGCGAAAGAAGCAAGACCCTTGAGGTAGCCAAATGCAGCAATGTTGCCATCACGAGAAACCCATTCAGAAGTCTTGACTTCAAGACCACGAGCCTGAGCTTCGGTGAGCAAGTCAGAGCCAGCATCGACATCCTTCTTGATGTTGGTGAGGATCTTTTCGAGGCTATCGATTGTATTGGAAGAAGCCGTAACAGTGAGGAGGATGTGGCCGACCTTGACCTTTTCAACTTCACCCTTGGCATTCTTCACGTTGCCGTAAGACTTGATGATGTGGTAACCGAACTGGGAACGGACCGGTTCAGAAATCTTGCCGGAATCAAGAGCGAAAGCAGCATCTTCGAACGGCTTCACGTAAGTGCCACGGCCAACGAAATCTTCGCTCAAGATACCACCCTTTTCAGCACTGCCCGGATCTTCAGAAGAAACGCGAGCCATGTCTTCGAATGTCGTAGCGGAAGAGGAATCCGTGAGCTGGTAGTAGAGCGTCATAGCGTATTCGCGAATGCTTGCATCATCAGCGGCAGTAGCTTCAACCGGGAGGGAAACATACTGGAACTGGGCAGCGTCATTCTTAACAAAGAAGCTATCAATATGAGCATTGAAGTAGCCAGCGACCATCACGCTATCCACGGAATTGGAATCCACAACAAATGCAGAACTCGGAGCAACCGCCACCTGCAGTTCGTAATCCGTCATGCGACGTTCAACGCTCCACTTGGCTTCAAGAGAAGTCGGATGGACAGAAGCGCCGACCAGCGTCTGAAGTTGACGAGCCGGAATAGTATTATTCTTCATTTCGTCTTCGAGCATGAGCATGGAGTTCCAGCGGTATGCGGCCGGAGTTTCAATCCAAGCGTCATAATCGGCCTTGTTGAAAGTCGTGTCCGTGAGGAACTTCGGGAGAGACGAAATGTAAGCCTGAGAACGCTGAATCAAGTCGTCCTGAGAAGTAGCCTGCTGCTGGATAGCATAGAGGTGAGCCTGAGCTTCCTGGACCAAACGTGCGCGGACAGCATCGGAATTGCGCTTGAACTCGTTCTTGAGTTCGGCAACCGAGGCACTCAGTTCGGCCTTTTCGTACTGTTCAGCAAAAAGAGCCTGACGAACGAAGCTGGAGAACACCTGAGCGCGGAGCTGGGAGTACTGTTCGTCGTCCAAGTGCTGGTTCTGGTACTGATTCTGCACGATCATCTTCACGCGAGAATCAAAGTCCGTGTAAGAAATCTTGGTGTCGTTGACAATGCCGATAGGATAGCTACGTCCCTGATCCGGAACACGGTCCATGGCGAGAAGACCGATGGCGATACCGGCGGCAAAGATCACAATTACCCACTTGGCTTTTTCATTAATCCAGGTTAACATAGAGACAACTCCATTAAAATTTTGTCGCCCGAAAAATAGCAAAAAAAAATGTTTGCATTTTATTTTATCGAAATTACAAGCCAAATATAATGCCGAAAAGCCCTATTTTTTTTGCATCTATAACTATGAATTTCAATAGAATGGATGTTCAAGCAATCTTTCTTCAAAAAAAACTATTACTAAACGCTTTAACGTAATTTTTTTCGAATAAAAATAACAAGTTGTTATCGTTAGAATAAAAGCGTCGGCCAAGGTATTTTCTTCGCAGTAGCGTGCAAAACGAGTGTCGCGAACGACTGCTAGTAGGCGTTCATGACCGAGTGAAGCCGCTGACGCCATAGGCGTCAACTCCGAGCTGGGGCCCCGCCCGCATAAACTTCTTTCTTGAATTTCAATAAAAATACTTTGCAAGTGAAGCCTATTTTTTCTATTTATTGGACATAAAAAAATACATCAATTCCTTTGGAGTATCTCATGTACGATATTTTGGTTCTGGGTGCCGGCATTTCTGGATTGAGCGCAGCTCTCCACGCGGCAGAAAAAGGTTTCCACGTAGTTATCCTAACCAAAGGAGCAAAACCGGACGGTTCATCAAACTACGCCCAGGGCGGAATCGCTACCGTTACCGAAAAGACAGACAAGTTTGAATTCCACATTGCAGACACGCTCGAAGCGGGAGCCGGCCTCTGCAAAAAGGAACCCGTCAACATCCTCACCAAGAGCGGTCCTTCGACCATCAAGCAACTCGTCAAGTGGGGCGTCCAGTTCACACCGTCGCCCGAAGACAAGTCGCAGTTCGACCTTCACCTCGAAGGCGGACACAGCCACCACCGCATTTTGCACGCCGCTGACCTCACCGGTAAAGAGATCATGCGCGCCCTCCTCTGCAAGCTTCACGAACAGAAGAACATAAACTACCTTGAAAACTGCTATATCAAGGACTTGATTTGCGAAGGCGAAGGTAAGAACAAGCGCTGCGTCGGTGCAAAGATTATCCACCAGAAGTCTGGAGAAGTCGAAAGCATCTACGCCAAGGCAACAATTCTTTCGACAGGTGGTGCAGGCCGCATTTGGCAGTACACCGTCTGCCCGCCCGATAGCTGTGGCGACGGCATGGCCATTGCAGCCCGCGCAGGAGCCGCCCTCCAGGACATCGAGTTCATGCAGTTCCACCCCACTAGCTTGTACGCACCGAAGTTCAAGAAGCCGTTCCTCATCTCCGAAGCTGTGCGCGGTTTCGGCGGCATCCTCAAGAACGAAAAGGGCGAAGAATTCATGAACCAGGTGCATCCGCTGCACTCCCTCGCCCCGCGTGACATTGTCGCTCGCGCGATCCACAGCGAAATGCAGCGTCTCGGCAAGGACCACATGTTTATCGACCTCTCTGGCCGTACGCCAAAGGACATCAAGAGCCACTTCCCGCACATTTATTCTAAATGCATGGATGCAGGCATCGACATCACGAAGGAATGGATCCCGGTCGTTCCGGCAGCCCACTACATGTGCGGCGGCGTTCTCGTCGATACCTGGTCCCGCACCGAAATCAAGGGACTCTATGCTTGCGGCGAAGTAGCAGCAACCGGCGTCCACGGCGCAAACCGCCTCGCCTCGAACTCGCTCCTGGAAAGCGTCGTGTTTGCCATCCGCGCTGTCGATGATATCGAAAAGAGCGGCATCACTAAGGACAAATTCACCGCCCCCAAGTCCAAGAAAGAGACCGTCAGCTTCGCAAAGGCCGCCTACTGGAAGAAGCGCAAGAAGATGCTCCAGGACATGATGTGGACACACTGCGGCATTGTCCGTACCGTTGCCGGCCTCAATCAGGGACTCAAGGTCATCGAAGAACTCCAGAAAGATGTCGATACCGCCATCAAGAACAAAGAAACAGAAAACTTGCACTTCCTTGAATTCCTGAACGCACTCCAGGTTTCCAAGATGATCCTCATCGCCGCCCTCCGTCGCAAGGAATCTCGCGGGCTTCACTACATCCTCGACTACCCGAATCAGGATCCGAAGACGAAGCACCAGAGCATTTACCTGAGCGACAAGAAATAAATCTTTTTCTATATAGGGCAGCATGGAAGAGGTCAAGGCAACACAGTCCAGAAAGAAAGTCAAAGATCAGCTTCCGTCTAAAATAGGCGGATACAAGCCAATACAAGCTCTCAATAGCGGAGCCATGGGCAGTCTATGGCTTTGCAGGGACCCGTCCCTCGACAGGCTCGTCGTAGCGAAAAGGCTCAACACCAACCTGAACCAGCAGGACATCTACATCAAGAGATTCCTGCAAGAAGGGAGCATCCTCGCCCACCTGAATCATCCGAACATCATCCAGCCGTATGCCCTCTGGAAAGACAGCGACGGCAATTATACGATGTCGATGGAGTATGTACAAGGTTCAAGCCTCAAAGACTTGCTACTCAGGAACAAGCGACCGCCCATCTGGGTTGTTGAGACCATTTTGTACGAACTCCTGAGCGCACTCAGCCATGCCCATAGAAACGGAGTCACCCACCGCGACTTGAAGCCCGCAAACATGATGATCGACAAAGACGGTCGTGTTCGCCTCCTGGACTTTGGCATCGCCCACACGGATACGCCACTCGAAATCGGCAAGGAACTTACGCAGACAGGCTGCATCATCGGTACCGCCGCCTACATGAGTCCCGAACAGATCATGGGCGAAAAGGTCAACTACGCAAGCGACCTCTTTAGCGTAGGCATCATCGCCTGTGAAATGCTCATCGGTGAGAACCTTTTCCGAGGCAAGGACTTCGAAGAAACGCGCGAAAACATCCTCAAGATGAAGTTCAAGCCAGAAGTCTTCCCGAACGATGTTCCCAAGCCGCTCCGCAAATTCGTCTTGAAGCTGCTCAATAAACGTGCAAGCAAGCGCCCGTCCTCGGCCTGCGACGCCGCCAACGAGCTTGCCGACCTCATGAAGGAATACCCGCGCGACATGACTCCCTACATCGCCGATTGGGCAGATACGGTAAATGAAGACCAACCGATCGATTCAGTGATATCTCCGAAGCCGCAAAAAACTACATTTAAGTATGGAATAGGATTTTTACTAGGAGTGGTAGTTGCAGCCATCGCATTTATCGGTGTGCAGGTAGCTATCTAGAGGATTTGTCCAATGAATTGGATAGATATAGCATGCGCGGCTTGCTTACTCGTGTTCAGTGTCATCGGCTTATGGCGTGGACTATTAAGCAGCGTGTTTAAGCTTTGCGGTTGGGTGGCAGCAATTTTAGGTGCCTACTTTGCCCAAGATCTTTTTGGCGATTTTTTCGTGCGCAACTTTGCCTTTGGAGATTTCGCGGCGCGCCTCATCTGCACAAGCATCGGTTTTCTAATTCCATTCCTTTTATTTTCGTTTATCGGCCATGTTGTCGGCGATTCCATCAAGAACACAATCGTCGGAAAGACGAACCGCATTCTCGGAATGGTATTCGGCATCATCAAGGCAACTGTGGTCTGCTTTGTATTGCTTACCATTTTACACTTGCTTCCCGTCGAAGGAAAACTGAAATCACTGAGAAACGAAGCCGTAGCCTACGGCCTTTACAAGTCTTCTCTTGAAGCCATGGGATACTCATCTGATGAAGTTAATCTCCGCAAGATGGCTAAAGAAAAAGCAAGCGAACTTACAAAGACCATTACAGACAAAGCAAAAGGTTCAACTGAACAAGCCGCCGATAGCGCAAAGGCTGCCGTCAAAAATGCAGCGGACAGTCTCTCAAATAAAGTTAGCGAAACAGCCGAGAAGGCCAAAGACGCCGCTATCGCCGCTAAGGATGCCGCAGTCAAGACGTTTGAAAACGGCAAGTCCAGTTCATCGACAAATTCTTCAAGTACTGCTAAGAAGTAAATACAAGATTTGACTAGATCCTTCGACTTCGTGCTACGCACTTCGCTCAGGATGACAAAAAAGGAGATGCCCGATCACGTCGGGCATGACAAAGCGGCATCAGAATGCCGCCTCTTTATTTAGAAGCGAGGCGGGCAGCGCATTCGCGGGCGTTACGGAGAATCTCTTCTTCCCCATCGACATGGCGACCGCGCATCACGAACTTGCCATTGCACATCACGGAATCAATTGCACTAGAATTTGCTGAATAAACCCAGTTGCTATAGATGTTGTAGCACGGCACCATGCGTTCGTTGTTCAAGTCTATGAGCAAGCAATCCGCAAGATAGCCTTCCGCAATGCGGCCAGCATTGATTCCAAAGAACTGCGCAACATTGCATGTAGCCATCTTGAGAGCATCTTCGGCAGGAAGCGTTTCTGCAGAGCCAAGATACTTCGCGAGGAGTGCAATCGTTTTCATTTCTTCTTGCATGTCGAGGTTGTTGTTCGAAGAATCTCCATCCGTGCCAAGACCAAGTTTCAAGCCATCCTTGATCATTTCGGCAACCTGCGGAATACCGCTATTCAACTTCATGTTGGAACACGGATTCAGAATTGCGGTTGCACCTGATTCCGCAAAAATCTTGCGGTCAGAGGCCGTGAAATGCGTACAGTGCGCCGCCGAGAAATTCGAATTCAAACCGCCCAAACGCTTCCAGAATTCCACAGGAGTACACTTGAACTTTTCCTCGCAATTTTTGACTTCAGTTGTCGTTTCGGACAAATGAGTATGAATCTTGTAGTTTTCGGCATGGGCAAGTTCAATCAATTCAGCCGTTTTCTCCTCGCCCACCGTGTAAATTGCATGCGGCATTACCACGAGCTGCACACGTTCCGATTCGCACTTGTGCTTTCTCATGAAGTCTATATTTCTCGCCCAGCCCTCAGGAGTCAACAAATTTTCGGCCATGGTAACGCCAATAGCCGCACGGATTCCCATATCTTCGACAGCTTGTGCAGTTTGTTCGCGATGCCAATACATGTCCGCAAAGAAAACCGTTCCCGACTTGATCATTTCGAGAATCGCTAGACGGCTACCGATTGCAATATCGTCATCCGTGAGTTTCGCTTCGGCGGGCCAGATGTATTCGTTGAGCCACTTGTGAAGTTCCATGTCGTCCGCAAAACCACGCAGCAAGCTCATCGACGCATGCGTATGGCCGTTATAGAACGCGGGCATAATTGCAAAATGCGAGCAATCGACGATTTTAGCGCCTTCGTAATCGACAGGTTCAAGCGGACGCGTGACCTTTTCAAAGAGATTACCGACAATCAAGATGTCGCGCTTGGCGCCATCAAAGAAAACATTTTTTAAAACAGTCTTTTTGTCCATTGCAATTATCCCCTATTTTTGACAGGACCGCGCAATCCTAACACGACCGCACGATCCTGATGCGCGCTTAACGATTTTCCAAAAGTTGCTTTACCGAGCGAGCAAACTCTTGCAAGCTCGGGTCTCTTGCCCCCATCAGCAAAATCGTATCGCCAGGCTCTGCATATTCTAGCATTTTCTTCGCGCACTCGTTGCGGTCGGCAATGTAAATCGCTTCGCAGCCCTTGAGAATCAAGTCATCCGCAAGGTCGCCTGCGCTAATGTCACGCGTGACCGTTCCGCCAGCGTAATAGATTTCGCTGAAGAACATCACATCGTTCTTGCGGTCAAAATCCATGTCCATCGGGCGGAGCGTTTTGGCGATAAAGTCCACCAAGTCCTTGCGCAAGAATCGCGTCGGACCAAAGCCATGCGGCTGGAACCAAGCAATCACGCGGCCTTCGGTAAAGTCCTGGGCGCTCTTGATGCTCGCGGCAATCTTTGCCGGATTGTGAGCAAAGTCATCAACAAGCGTGATACCGTTGAACGTTCCAAGAATCTGGTGACGGCGGAACACGCCCGGGAAAGACGAAAGCGCATCGGCGCATGTGTGGAGCGAAACGCCTGCACGGAGCGCAGCAGCAGTCGCAGCCAAGGCATTTTCCATATTGTGCTTGCCTGGCAGCGGAATTTCGAACTTCACAAGTTCATTGCCATGGCGAACACGGAACTGGATATGCGTTCCGACCGACTTAAAGTCAATTCCCTGGACGCTCACATAACTTTCATAGCCAAAGTCAAATTCACGGCCTGCGCTGAACTTCTTTGCAAGCGGATGCGCATCGTTCACAATCAAGATGTGGCCTGCGCTCAAGACGTTCTGGCTGAACTTGAGGAAAATTTGTTCAAGTTCAGAGATTTCCTTGTGGTCTTTGTCGATATTCAAAATGACGCCAATTTCCGGTTCATAGCGAACAAGCGTTCCATCGCTTTCATCGACTTCGGCAACGAGCCATTCACCCTTGCCACTCACAGCATTGCCAATCTTGCCCTGAGCCTGCAAGTTTACAAGACCTGCACCCGTCATCACGGACGGCTGGAGTCCAGCGTATTCCAAGATGTGGTAAATCATCGCGGTCACCGTTGACTTTCCGCTCGTGCCCGAAACAGCAATCGTGCGCGCTTCCTTCGAAATCTTCGCGAGCATTTCGCTGCGGTGCATCACCGGAACGCCAAGTTCCTTCGCGCGCTTCAAATCCGGATTCGAATTTTCAATAGCGGTGCTCACCACAACTGCGGTAAGGCCTTCGACAACGCCGGAACCATCCTGCGCAAAGCACTTGATTCCGCAATCTTCGAGTTGGCTCATGACAAGCGGCTTTTCGGCATTTCCGTTCAGGAACTCGCCAAACTGACGGTCGCTACCGCTCACGGCAACGCCCTTGCCCACCAAATACTGCGCGATGGCACTCATGCCCACGCCCGCAACACCGATAAAGAAGTAAGATTCGTTCATAATTGAGTAGGAAGTTAGAAGTAGGAAGTAGACAGTAAATCAGCTATGGGGTATGAGGTCGGTCACCTTCGGTTCCCTTTGGGGTATGAGAATCGCCCATAGCCCAAAGCGAAGCGACCTGAAAGTGCGAAGCACGCCCCCATACCTGATTATTCCAACAGCTCAGGATCGATTGTGGGTTCGTAACCCGGTTCCACGAAATCTTCCGGGGCGATTCCCTTGCGGCGAGCGGCCTTCATCTGCTTGATGAGCTTGCGTTCGGCAGCAACGGCACGGCGCTTGGCGGCAGTCGCCTTTTTCTCGGCGAGGCGCTGGGCACGAGTCTTGCGTTCCTTCACGGGAGCGGCTTCATCCGGCGAGATTTCGAGCGGTTCTGCGTATTCGTCAAAATCTTCATCATCTTCGTCAAAGCGAATCTGCGCGTCAAAATCGCGGAAGCCTTCTTCTTCGTCATACACAGGCGCCGACGCCGGACATTCCTTCTTCAAGAGCTTGAGCACATTTGCAAACGGCTCTTCCATCGGAACCTTGAACGTGAGCTTCTTGTTCGTGCGCGGATGGATGAGTTCGATTTTCACAGCCTGCAAAAGCTGCGCCGGTGCAATTTCAAGAACCTTCTCAGCAACCGGCTTCATCAGAGGCGGCACACGGTTCAAGCTTTCATCGCGACCATCGTAGAGCGGATCGCCCACGACCGGATGGCCCGTGTAACGGCTATGTACGCGAATCTGGTGCGTACGTCCCGATTCCAGTTGCAATTCCAAAAGCGTTGCAATCGCAAAGAACTGCTTCGCAACGTAATGCGTACGGCTTTCCTTACCGCCCTTCACCACAGCCATCTTGAGACGATTCTTCGGGTTACGGCCAATCGGAGCGTCAATCGTTCCTTCGAGGTCACGCGGGCAACCCCACACAAGCGCATTGTACGTGCGATGGAGCGTACGCGTTTCAAGCTGATGCGCCAAATGCCTGTGCGCAGCATCGTTTTTCGCGACCACCATAAGCCCCGGCGTATCCTTGTCCAGACGGTGGACAATACCCGGACGGAGCGGACCGTTCACTGTCGAAAGATTTTCCTTGAAGTGGTACAGGAGAGCTGCGGCAAGCGTTCCTTTGCTCACACCATTACCCGGGTGCACCACCAAATTGCGCGGCTTGTTGATGACCACGATATCGTCATCTTCGTAAACGATGTTCAGCGGAATATCTTCGGGTTCAAGCGTCGAAGATTCCTTCTCGATCATCTTTTCAACGACAACCGCCATCCCCGTTTCTACGCGGAAGTTCTTGGAGACTTTGCCACCGCCGACCTTGACTTCGCCCGCTTCAATCAGCTTCTGCACGTCTGTGCGGGAGACATTTTCCATAACGCCGACAAGAAACTTGTCGATACGTTCACCATTATGCTTTTCTTCTACGATGTAATTCATTTTTCGGGTCGCGGCTTCGCCGCTTTGAGGTATGGGGTTGTGTTAACTTTTTTCATGTCATGCCCGCCTCCGAGCGGGCATCTCCTCTTCTATTTTTTCAAGAAGGGGATTGAGCAATGCTCATCTCCCCTCGCTTCAGTCATAAAATATACAAGTATATTTTGCGACATTCAGCTCGATGGAGATTCCCGGTCTAAGCCGGGAATGACAGCTAATTCTTATTTTTTTCAGCAGCGTCTTTCTCTTCTTTAATTTGTTTATGCAACTTACGCAAGATCACGGGAGACAAAATCACAAGAGCAACACCGACGGTCACAAACGAGTCCGCCACGTTGAACGTCGGGAAACGAGTCATAATAAAGTCTGGAAAATCGCAGTCGATAAAGTCCACGACCATCTGCATGCGCATACGGTCAATGAAGTTTCCGACAGCACCGCCAAGAATCATCACGACGCCCAAGCGGCTCAAGTAATCGCGCTTGTCGATGGACTTGTAGAACCATACGAGCGCAAAAGCGGCGACAATCGAAATCAGCAAAAAGAAAAGCCAAGGCGGCAAAAACGGCATCAAGTCCTGCGGACGGCTACTGAAAGCTGCACCCTTGTTGTACACAAGCTGGAACCGCACAAGTTCGCCAATCACAGGAATTTTCTCGTACGTAAAATTCCCAGCTTCGTCGGTAAAACGCGCGACCGCCCACAGCTTCGTCAACTGGTCTGCAACAATGCTAAAAACAATCACCGCCACATGGAACGGCCTCTTATTGTAAAACTTTTCCATATTATCCTTTAATTTTCTTATAAGCCAAATCAATCCACTTGTCCGAATAGAAGTGCATCGACGTTTCCTTCACGATCCGCTTCACGGTATCGCGGGTAATTTTCACCTTCTTGTCCGAAGTGAACACCGACACGCCATCCCCGATCAAACTCAAGTTTTCCGCGGCCATAAAGAGCGGCCAAAGGCAGAATAGCCTCGTACGCATCTTGATGTTCGGGATGAGCTTCGTGTAGGCAATCGCATCGTCCAGATGATGCCAAGCCTTTTCGACAAGTTCCGCAAGCACGGCGCCGCATTTTTGAGCGTCAGCCCCTGCGGCAAACAGTTCGCTCGGGTGCGCAAAACCATGTCGCTTGCAAATTTCTTCGGGGATAAAGCACACGCGGCGTCCAGAATCCTCGACGCAATCCTTTACGATGTTCACGACCTGCAAGGCAAGCCCAAAGCTCACGTCCAGCTTCGAAAGTTCAGCCTCACGTTCCGCACTGATAAAGCACGTATCCGCCGAGAATAGCTTCGTCAAGAGCTTCCCGACAATGCCAGCCACATAGTAGCAGTATTCGTCCAGTTCGCCCACGTTCGCAAGCGTGAACCAACCCGCCGAAAGCGCCGCTTCCTGACGGAGCGCAAACTTCGCCATACCGCCGCACATTTCAATCACGACATTGCAAACCGGCTTCTGGTAGTTCTTGGGGAGCGACTTCAAAAGCGGCACCACGACTTCGGACTTTACGCAAAGATCCTTGTTCGGGTCTTCGGAGCCATGCCAGGATTCCGGGAGCGCGGCCACAAACGTGCGAATTTTCTCAGTCTCGAGTTCGCCCGTCCTGAACACATCGGCAAACAGCGCAAGAACGCGGTCCTTTTCGGTCGCTATCATGTCCGGGTCATCTTCGACCGTATCGGCAATGCGCAAATAAAGGTACGCAAGCAGAATACTGCGGTGCAACTTGCCACGCAAAACCTGGATGTTCAGCGCAAACGTACGCGACACCAACTGCAAGATATCTTCGGCGTACTTCCACGCCGCCTTGCCTTCGAGCACCTTCTCGCCCACATCTAAAGAATCCAATTTATCAATCATACTTGCTCTACTTGGTCAATGGTCATTAGTCAATAGCCGTCAGACAAGAGGTGAGGGCGATGCCCGATCGGTGTCGGGCATGACAAACAAAAACAAACTCATAACATTCCTGTTTACAATCCACTGTCTACTTCCTACCGCCTACTTCCTACTAAAAAAACTCTTGTCTTTCGTCTAATCAATACACCTCGAACATTTCCGGCGGGACTTTTTTAGATGCGGCCATCGACTTTACGTACTTCCAAAAACGTCCATGGTCTTCGGCATTGCGGAGCTTATGCGCATAGCTGAGTCCCGCGCGGTCACGCACATTTTCTTCCGACATCGCAATACCCTTGCGCTGGATCCCATAATTCACCCAACGGTATTCCAGGTAAAAAGCCGACTGGAACAAGTCCGTGAGCTTGAGTTCCGTCCTGCGCTTCATCAAATGAGCAATCCAGGCAAAAACAAACACGGACACAAATCCATAATAGGCATTGGAACCGAGTCCAATCTTTTGGAGCATCCACACTATAAACGCCGCCGTAGCGACCGACGTCACCCCCGTAAACAGATAATCGCAAAAGCGCAAAAAGCTCACTCGACCCGGATTTTTCACAAATCCGCTCAGCACGTAAGCCCATTTTTCGCCTCGATCAAGCTGATTTTTCAAAAAAACGACGTACGAGACATTCCTAAACCAAAAATGGAGACCGACCCAAAGCAAGACGGGCGTCCAGAAACAGTATTCCACAAGCGTATTCATTACCATCGTAGAAAAAATTAGAAAATTTGCAAATTTTAGAGGAATAAAGCCAATCGATAAAAGCGCGTACAAGGACGTTAATTTTCATTTACAAAGAAGTAAGAAAATTTTTAGGTTTATTTCAACACCAATCTATCAACATTTCAAAGAATTAGCTAAATTATTACGCCTAGTTGTTGATAGATTTTGAACTCAGATCGGATGAGGATTGAAGAATGCAAGTTGAATGGGAAAGATGCTTGAACTACCTCCATGGAATGCTGTCGGATACGGTATTCAAGACATATTTTGCACAGACCAAGCTTGTAAGCCAAACCCCAGGACACGCCGTCATCGCAGTGCCCCCCGGACTTGACGTCAAAGTCTATGCCGCTTACAAGGACCTGATCCGCCTCGCCTGGAAAGACGTTTCCCACGACGACGCTCCGGTGGAATTCGAATTTCAGCCACAGGATGTTTACCAGCCGCAAGCAAGCTCTTCCGACAACTCTTTCCGCGAATTTATCAAGCCGAGCGTTCCGCTCTCTGGCAGCTTCCGTTTTGAAAACTTCGTCCCGGGTGACAAGGCCCAGCTCGCCTTCAACGCCGCCCTCGCCGTCGCGAGAAACCCGGATGGAACGCAGTACAACCCGCTATTTATTTATGGGTCTTCAGGTCTTGGCAAGACGCACTTGCTCCAGTCCATCGGTAACTACATTCTCGAAGAAGATCCGACCAAGCGCGTCATTTACCTCACGTCCGAAGACTTCTCGCAGCAGTACATGAAGTGCCTGCAAGAAAAGCGCATCACCGAAATGTCCGACTTCTACCGCAACGAAGTGGACATTCTCCTCATCGATGACATCCAGAACTGGACGGGCAAGTACGAAACGCAAAACGAATTTTTCTTGATCTTTAATGCGCTGCACCAGGCAGGCAAGCAGATCGTTCTCACCTCAGACGCTCCCGCCGCCGAAGTGAAGAACCTCTCCGACCGCCTCGTGAGCCGCTTCTCCTGGGGCTTAACTGTTGACATCCAGCCGCCTGACGTCGAAACGCGCGAAGCCATTCTCCACAAGAAGGCCGAAGAACGCCATCTCGAAATCAGCGACGAAGTCATCCGTTACCTTGCTGAAAATATTGCAAGCAACGTACGCTGCCTCGAAAGCGCCATCATCAAGCTCACGCTCCAGTCGAGCCTTATGAGCCACGACATCGACATGAATATCGCACAGAAGGTCGTCA
>Ga0326511_10002976_pt1 | contig 13699 bp, 10 predicted proteins | sample 0_2496_0518_D_FD_203701 | JGI IMG/M metagenome (GOLD analysis project Ga0326511, IMG submission 203701) | Bovine rumen microbial communities from UC Davis, California, United States - 0_2496_0518 | ecosystem: Host-associated > Mammals > Digestive system > Stomach > Rumen | place: USA... | reverse complement strand
GCGCGTCTCGTCAAGGGCGAGCAGGGTATTCTCGGCGTGATGATGGAAAGTTTCCTGGTGGCGGGCAATCAGAAGCCTGCGCCGCTTGACCGGCTGGTGTATGGCCAGTCCGTCACCGATTCGTGCATTCCGTGGAATCGCACCGAGCAGTTGCTGCATACGCTGGCCGACGCGGTCGAGACCCGCAGGGCCGCCGCTCGCGCGTAGCACCCGCGTGCCGTGCATGTGCCGCCATCGCAGTGGCGAATAGGCATGTGAGCATAAGACATATGGGATGGGCCATGACGGAATCGTCATGGCCCATCTGTGTAATATCGACGGCATCGCACGGCATGATGTCATGCCGTCGCTTTGCGTCGTGCCGTATCACATGTCCTGCAGGTCGTCCTTTCCTTCAAGCTCGGTCTGCATGTCGAACCACATGCGTTCGGCGGGGTTGATGTCGCGTACCTCAAGCAGCTTCTGATACATGGGGTACAGGACGTGCAGCCACGGGTACATGATGTACAGCGTGTGCTCCGACTTGTGGTTGCGCCAATGCTCCGGATGCGCTTCGAAGGTGTTGCGGAAGCGTTTCATATAGTTGTGGAACGAGATGGGCGACGTGTACATGCGTCGCGCGGAGATGCCGCACACCATGCGTTTGGAGTACACGGTTTTCAGTCCCCGGCCCAGCAGGTGCAGTGATACGTCCACATCCTCGTGCATCACGTCGGATTTGTCGCGGCACACTTCGTCCCTGATCTGCTTCCATGCGGTGGCGCGCAACGCCATGTTCGAACCGAACAGCAGCACCTGGCCGTCGTCGGCGCGGTAGGAGTGGCGGCGCACATGGTCGTCGCCGCGCAACGCGATGCGGCGGGCGGGCATATCGTAGTAGCTTACCGGTCCGGTCGCGCCCATGGCTTCGTCGTCCTCGGTGAAGATGCCGGCCACGACTTCGACCCAGTCGGGTTTGAGCATGCAATCCGCGTCGATACGGCCGAGCACGTCGCCCGTGGCCGCGTCGAGACCGTAGTTTCTGGTGGGGATCAGTCCCTGTTCATCATTCTGATGCAGCAGTCGGATCGGCGCTTCGGGATGTTGCGCCATGAATTCCTCCACGATCGTGCAGGTGGAGTCGGTGCTGCGATTGTCGACCACCAGGATCTCGTGGGGCATTGCGGTCTGTCGGATGGTGTTGGTCAGGCAGTCCGCGATACGTTCCTCTTCGTTCCACGCCGGGATGATAATCGAGACATTCAACATACTTTCAAGAATAAATAGTCGTGCGTACACTATTCGTCGAACAACAGGGATACTGGCGGTACAGCCCTCATCGCTACAATGGGGTGCCATGAACGAACGCGCGAATGAATGCGATGAGACTGAAAACGGTAGGCGGGAGGGCTTGCGATGGGATTTGGGGACCTTGTTCCCCGCGAAGGGCGATGACAGGCGGCCACCGGAATGGTTCGGCAGAGCGTTGCTGTACGTCGCCATCGCCGTGGTTCTGTTCTCCTACTGCTGGCGGTCGTGGGGATCGGTCGCGTACCTGATCTACGACATCCTCATTTCGCTGTTCCTCGCACTCGCGATCGAACCGATGGTGAAGGGACTGGTGGTTCACGGTTGGAACCGCGTGGTCGCGGCGCTGCTGTCGTTCGCCGTGGTGATCGTCGCAGTATGCGTACTGCTGCTGCTGTTCGGCAACATGTTCATCCAGCAGGTGATCGCATTGATTTCGGGGCTTCCCGATATGTATGAGCAGGCGCGGACCTTCGTCGATCAGCGTTTCTCCTTCAACCTGCCGGAGATCAACAATCTTGGGCCGGAGATCCTGAAGAACATCCAAACCTCGTGGGTGTCCGACTTCGCCGGTCAGGCCATGCACACCGTTTCCGGTGTTTCCGCGGCGTTCATCGACATCACCACCATTCTGATGGTCACCTACTATATTTCCGCGGCGGGCCCCAAGTTGCGTCGTTCCGTTTGCCAGTGGTTCGCGCCTTCCGCCCAGCGTCGCATCCTCACCGTATGGACGGTCGCCCAGGATCAGATTTCGTCCTTCCTGTTCTCCCGTACCGTTCTCGCCGCGCTCAACGCCTTCTTCACCGGCGTTTTCCTGGTGATCATGGACGTGCCGTATTGGCTGCCGCTGGCGCTGTTCTGCGGTATCGTCTCGCAGTTCATCCCGATGGTCGGTACTTTCGTGGGCGGCGCCGCGCCGGTGCTGTTCGCATGGGGCAACAACGGTCTGATGGCGGGTATTGCCGTCATCGTGTTCATCACCATCTACCAGCAGATCGAGAACTTCATCTTCCTGCCGAAGATCTCGCAGCGCACCATGGATATTAACGAGGCCGTGGCGTTCATCTCCGTGCTGTTCTTCGGCTCGCTGTTCGGAGCCATCGGTGCGTTCCTCGCGTTGCCAATCGCCGCCTCCATCCAGGTGATCGTGCATGCGGGCACCCGCCGTTACGAACTGGTGGATTCGCCGTTGATGGATGATCCCGCGCCGAAGAAGAAGTCGAAGGTGGTCGAGGCCGGCGAAGCCTTCAACGAGCATGTGATCCAGCCCATCAACCATGCCATTCCGCGCGCGGTCAAGGGCACCGCGAACCGTGTGCACGTGGATGACGAGATCCGCCAGATGCAGGAGATCTTCTACTCCATGTCCGACGAGGAGCTGCGCGAGGGCATGGAGGATGAATCCGCTACGGTGGCGATTCCGAAGCATGTGCTGAAAAGCGCTGCGAGCGGAGCGGGGAATACGGGTAAGCCGGGCAAACCGGTGCTGAAGGGCGTTGAGGCCGACGACGAGGGATCCGCCGGATCCGCCGAATCCGCCGAACCTGTCAAAACGAACGAAACGAACGAAACTGACAAGGCATCCAAGTCCGGCAGCGGTCCGGATATATCAAGCAATCCAAGGAAGGGGTGGCGCTGATGGTATTGCTTACCGTACTTGATGTGCTGCTGTCCGTCGTGGGCGCGGTCGGTATGGTCTACCAGGGCGTGTGCATCGTGGCGTCGCTGTTCGCCAAGCCCGTGACCTTCCCCGAAGCGCCCATGGACAAGCGGTACGCCGTGCTCATCTCGGCACGCAACGAGGAGAACGTGATCGGCAACCTCATCACCTGCCTGCACGAACAGACCTACCCCTCGGAGCTCATCGACATCTGGGTGGTGGCCGACAACTGCACCGATGACACGGCCGGGGTCGTGCGCGACATGGGCTGCCATGTGGTCGAACGCCACAATCTGGAACTCGTCGGCAAGGGCTACGCGCTCACCTACCTGCTTGATTACATGATCGATGCCGGGCTGTCCGACACGTATGACGCGTATTTCGTGTTCGATGCTGACAACAAGCTCGACCGCCACTACTTCGAGGAGATGAACAAGGGTTTCCAATCCGGTTTCAAGATCCTCACCAGCTACCGCAATTCGGTGAATCTGGCCGACAACTGGGTGTCCTCCGGCTCCGCGCTGTGGTTCATCCGCGAATCGAGGTTCCTCAACAACTCCCGTATGCTGTTCGGCTCCAGCTGCCATGTGGGCGGCACGGGTTTCATGTTCTCCAAGGAGATCATGAAGCGCAACAAGGGGTGGAAGTTCCATCTGCTCACCGAGGATCTCGAATTCACCATGGATTCCGTGCTGCACGGCGATCGCGTCGGCTACTGCGGCAATGCGATCCTGTACGACGAGCAGCCCGTCACCTTCGCGCAGAGTTGGCGTCAGCGCCTGCGCTGGAGCAAGGGCTTCCTGCAGGTGTTCAGGTATTACGGCCCGCAGCTGATCCGTCGCGCGGTACGCGAACGCGACTTCTCCGCTGTCGATTTCACCCTGTTGCTGTGTCCGTTCACGGTGCTCGGCGTGATCCGCGTGGTCATGGGCATCATCTTCGCGGCCTGCGGTTTCGTCACCTGGCAGAGCCAGTTGGGTGCCGTCACCGGGTGGAGCAGCGGCATTCTGCTGTCCATAGTCGGCATGATGGCGCTCGCGGCTCTGACGATCATCGCCGAACGCAGGCAGATCGGCGCTACGAACAAGGAGCTGTTCGCCTATGTGCTCAGTTTCCCGATCTACATGCTCAGCTATGTGCCGATCTCCTTCCAGGCCATCTTCTCCAAGGTGCAGTGGAAGCCCATCGAGCATAAGGGCTGATTTCCGTACGCATATGGCGGTATAACACTCGTTGATTCGGGAGCGGAACGGTTTCATTCGACTGTTATCATTATCGCTATGAGTGGGAAAATGGCAGTTTCCAATGAAATGACAACTTCGCAGGGCAATGGTGTCGCAAATCCGCGGATGGCGGTGTCCATCCGCGGATTGGTCAAGCGATTCGGCGCCAAAACCGCGGTGAACAATCTGAACCTCGACATCCCGGTCTCATCCTTCTACGGACTGGTCGGCCCCAACGGCGCCGGCAAGACCACCACCCTGAGGATGCTCACCGGACTGCTGGCCCCCGACGCCGGAAGCGTTTCGATTTTCGGTCATGACGTGTGGACCGACGTGAACGCGGCCAAGCGCATGATCGGCGTGATGCCGGAATCGAGCCAGATCTTCGACAGGCTCACCGGCATGCAGTTGCTCGTCTACTCCGGCATGCTGCGCGGCATGAAGCGCAAGGAATCCATCGCCCGTGCGCGTGACCTCATCAAAGCCTTCGACCTGCAGGATTCGGCGAACGTCATGGTCGCCGACTATTCGACCGGCATGACGAAGAAGATCTGCCTGGCGAGCGCGATGATCCACAGCCCGCGCGTTCTGGTGCTCGACGAGCCGTTCGAAGCCGTCGATCCGGTGTCCAGCGCCAATCTCAAGGACATCCTCATCGAATACGCCGCGACTGGCGGTACGGTCATCATCTCCTCGCATGTCATGGCGCTGGTGGAGCGCATGTGCACCCATGTGGCGGTGATCGACAAGGGGCATGTGTGCGCTTCCGGCACCGTGGACGAGGTCGCCGCCGGTCAGGATCTCGAGGATCGTTTCCTGCAACTGGTTGGCGGTCGTCACGCCGCCGCGCATCTCGACTGGCTTGACGGTGGTGCCCGATGAGCGAAGTGCTGTCGATCATTCGTCTGCGCTGGACGATGCAGCGCTCGGCCATGCGCGCCAAGCCGGTGAGCATGGTGATGTTCGTGCTGGGATTGCTGTTCTCCATGGCCCTCATCGTAGGGACCGGCATTTGCTGCTGGTCATTGGGGTCCGTGGACACGTCGGAATCGAACATCCTGCATGCCGCCATGCTGCTGGTTGGTGCGCTGCTATCGTTCGGCGCGCTGCTGTTGCAGATCATGAGTCTCGGTCAAGGCACCGTGCTGAGCTTGTCGAAGTTCGAACTGTTCGGCATCCGTGACCGTGTGCTGTCCATCAGTTTGCTGTTGGCCAGCGTCTGCGGGATTCCCGGCATCACGATCCTGCTCACCCTGCTGGCATCCGGCTTCGCGTACCGTTCCACGAGTGTGGCGGTCATAGTGACAGCCGTGGTGAGTGCGTTCCTGGCGGTCATCACCATATTCGTGCTGACCCGCATCATCACCATCCTGCTGTCTTCGGTGACCTTCTCGAAGAAAGGCAGGAACATCCTGCATGTGGGCGCGTTCCTCGTTCTCATGGCCATCGGCCAGCTGCCCAACCTGCTGGGAAACGACTACCTCGAACTGCTGCTGTACGGTTCGGCGTCGCGTGGCGTGCTGGGCATGCTGGCATGGACGCCGTTCGTCGCCGCATTCCAGCTTCCCTTCGACGCGATGGCCGGGCAGTGGCTTTTCGTTGCGATTCGAGTGCTCGTCATTGCGGTGACCTGGGCGTTCTGCCATTGGCTGTGCATGTGGTATCTGCGCAAGGCTCGCCAATCCTCCGGCTCGTCCACAGTGAAGGTCGTCAGCGGCCAGAAGGGGCTGGGATTGTTCAGGTTCGTGCCGGACAATGCTTCCGGTGCCGTCAGCGCCCGTCTGGCGATCTACCTGCGCAAGGATGTCCGCCAGATCTCGATGCTCATCCTCCCGCTGCTGCTCGTGGTGATGGCGGCCTTCCGTGGCGCGAACGCATCCGACGCGGTATGGCAGGCGACGCTCGTCGGTCCGCTGCTCGTGATGATCTGCGAAAGCAATGGCCTCGCCTACGACGGCCGCGGCCTGTATATGGAGGCGATTTGCGGTGTGCGCGGATGGTATGACCGTATTGGCCGTATGCGCGTGAACGCCGCGATAATCGTGGTCTATGGCATGCTGCTTATGGTGATCGCCTTCGCCATCACCGGGTATTGGAAGACCCCGGAGCATATTCTGGAAGGATTAATCTACACGGTCGCTGCCATGTCGGTGGGATTGTGCAGCCTGGGTGTGGCCGAGGTTGTTTCCTGCACGCTTATGTATCCGGTGGCGCCGATGGATCGTCCGTTCTCGGCTCCGCAGGGGCGTGGCGCGACGCAGTTCCTGTTCCCCATCATCCATGTGGTCGTTTCGTTGGTGACGCTGCTGCCCAGCATTCTGGTCGTGGTGCTGCTGCTCGTCACCCATAATGCGGGCCTGATGTGGATCATGATGCCGGTATCCCTGATCAACGGACTGGCCGTGTTGTTCCTTGGTTCATGGCTGGGCGGTAAGCTGATGGATGCTCGGATGACGAAGATCCTGTCCACGCTCGACGATTTCGCCTCCCTGCAGCAGTAATCGAATAATCATGAAATGACTGGGAGGCAGCGTGGCATGTAGGGCATCGGCTCGCCGAAGCCGTCGCATCGTCGTCGTATCGGTGAGTGTGGTGGTGACGCTCGCCATCTGCATCGGATATACGATCGCGGATATTCACGACACGGTTCCGGGACTGCTCACCTCCAAGGCCGCGCCGACACGTACCTACACCGCCATCCCCAAGCCGGTGGCGGCAGGTGCCGTGGCCGGCAAGGCGGATCGTGACGTGGCGATCGACAAGACACGTGCCGAAGCGCTCATCGAACAGCTTTCCAAGAAGGACGGCGTGGGCGACGGCCTTTCCGTGGCCATCGCCTCCGCCGACGGTATGGTGGTGGCGGGGCGGAACGTCGGCATCGACCGTGAACCGGCATCCACGACGAAGACCCTCACCGCGTTCGCCGCCAGCGAGACATTGGAAATGAGCGGCACCTTGGATACCGAGGTCTATCTGACCCATGCGGACACCACGCCTACCATCGTGCTGCAAGGGCATGGCGACATGCTGCTCGGATCGGGCGAGAACGACCCATCCCACGTCAACGGTCGTGCCGGTCTCGCCACGCTCGCAAGCGACACGGCCGCCGCGCTTACGCAACGCGGCATCACGCAGGTGGCGCTCGCCGTGGACGATACGCTGTTCGGCAGTGATCGCACTTCCAGCGCCGTGGAACAGAACAACGAGGCGAGCGCGATGTACACGCCGCTGTCCAGCATGGCCGTCGATGGCGGTCGAATCCGTTCTGGCGAGAGCGTGGACCCCGATGCGTTCACCGATTATCCGACGCTCTCCCAAAGCACGGCAGCCGATGCCGCCGCCACGTTCAAGGCGCTGCTCGCCCAGCAGGGCATCACCGTCATCGATTCGTCCGATATCAGCGGAACCGAGGCTTCGGCCCGCATCGCCAAGGTCAGTTCGGCGCCGTTGAACGAGGTGATGGCGTTCATGCTGCGCCATTCCGACAACACGCTCTCCGAACTGTTCGCAAGGCTCACCGCATTGAAGCTCGGCTTGGGAAATTCGATGGACGCCGATATCCAAGCGGTCACGCAGGTGCTGCGCGAGCATGACATTCCCGTGGACGGCCTGCATCTGACCAGCTGTTCGGGGTTGGCGGCGGGAACGCATCTGCGCATCCCCACGCTGCTGGGCGTGCAGCGTCTGCTCGTCGCCGTCGATGGCGGCGGCACCTCGGAGCTTGAAGGGCTTTCCGTGCCCGGTCTGACCGGAACGGCCCGCGACAGGGCGGCATCCGAGGGTGTGAAGGGGCTTGCGAGAGTCAAAACGGGCAGTCTCACCGGGGTGCGCACCTTGGCGGGCAATGTTTCGCGCGAACATGGCGGCGTGCTGCTGTTCACCGTGCTCGTCAACGGCTCCGACGATCCATGGGCCGCGAACAACGCCATCGACGAATTCGTCGCCGGGCTCGCCAAGCTGTAAAAAACGCCCGGTTTCTCCCAGCTTCTCTTCAGGTAACGGCTAGAAACACGTCATTCGCCTGTGCCAATATAGTGCCCATGCGAATCGCTGATGTACAAGAAGATATCGACCACGAACTGGTCAGCAAAGAGGAAATCCACACCATCATCGCCAAGGCCGCAGCGCAGGCGAGCAAGGATTACGCGGGCAAGGATCCGCTGCTCATCGCGGTGCTCAAAGGCGCGATCAATACGTTGGCGGTGTTCTCGCAGGAGATGTCCATTCCGTGTCAGCTCGACTTCATGAGCCTGTCGAGCTATGGTTCGGGAACCAAATCGTCCGGTACCGTGACGATTCGTCAGGACCTGTCGACTGATGTTCGCGGTCGGCACATTCTCATCGTCGAGGATATTGTGGATTCGGGGCGCACACTTGACTGGCTGGTCAAGGAACTGAAGAGACGCGGCGCCGCGTCCGTTGAGATCTTCGCGTTGCTTGAGAAGCCCTCGCGCAGAGAGGTCGAAGTGGATGTGAAGTACCCGGGTCTGGAGATCCCCGACGAGTTCGTCGTCGGATTCGGTCTCGACTACGACGAACGGTACCGCAACCTCGACTCCATCGCAGTGCTGAAGCCCGAAGTGTATCAAGGAGAACAAGCATGAGCTTCCCTCAGGGACCGGGGCAGCCGAACAACAACGGCAACCCCTTCAACAATCCGTTCCGCCAGAACGGGAACAACGGCGGCAAAGGTGACAAGCCGAACCGCGCCAACGGCGGTAACAAGCCGTTCTGGCAGTCGCCATGGCTATGGGGAGCTGTGGTCGTCATCCTCGTGATCACGATGTTCCAGATGTTCACCGGCATGGGCACGCAGACCATTGACACCAAGGATGGTCTGGAACTGCTCAAGGACGGTCAGGTCAGCTATGCCAAGATCGTCGACAACAAGCAGAAGGTCACGTTGCAGCTGAAGAACGACTACACCAAGCGTGACGCCGACACAGGAAAGACGCATAATTACGGCAAGAACGTACAATTCTACTATACGTTCGCGCAGGGGCAGGATATCGTCAAGGCCGTCGAAAAGGCCGACCCGTCCAAGGGTTGGAGCGCCGACATCGAATCCAGCAGCATGATGGCCTACCTAATCCAATCGATCCTGCCGTTCATCATCTTCTTCGCATTCGCCTGGTTCCTCATGAGCCGCATGGGCGCGGGCAGCATGCTCGGCATGGGCGGCAAGAAGAACAACGGCAAACTGCTTGACGGGCAGACGCCGAAGACCAAGTTCTCCGACGTGGCCGGTGAGGACGAGGCCCTCGCCGAAGTCGAGGAGATCAAGGACTTCCTCAAGGATCCCTCCAAGTACAAGGCGCTGGGCGCGCGTATTCCGCGCGGCGTGCTGCTGTACGGCCCTCCGGGCACCGGTAAGACCCTGCTCGCCCGCGCCATCGCCGGTGAGGCCGGTGTGCCGTTCTACTCGATGGCGGGTTCCGACTTCGTGGAGATGTTCGTGGGCCTCGGCGCATCCCGTGTGCGCGACCTGTTCGACGAGGCGAAGAAGAACGCCCCGGCCATCATCTTCATCGACGAGATCGACGCCGTCGGCCGCAAGCGCGGATCCGGCATGGGCGGCGGCCATGATGAGCGCGAACAGACGCTCAACCAGCTGCTCGTCGAAATGGACGGCTTCGACAACGATACGAACCTCATCATCATCGCCGCGACCAACCGTCCCGACGTGCTCGACCCGGCACTGCTGCGCCCCGGCCGTTTCGACCGTCAGGTGGGCGTGGCCGCCCCGGATCTGGAAGGCCGCGAGGCGATCCTGAAGGTGCACGCCAAGGGCAAGCCGTTCGTGCCGGATGTGGATCTGCATATGGTCGCCGTCCGTACGCCGGGCTTCACCGGCGCCGATCTGGCCAACGTGCTCAACGAGGCCGCGCTGCTGTGCGCCCGCGCAGGTGCCCAGCTCATCGACAACCGTGCCATCGACGAGGCCATCGACCGCGTTCAGGCCGGTCCGAAGAAGCAGTCGAAGGGCATGGCGTTGGAGGAGCTGCGCAACACCGCCTACCATGAGGGTGGCCACGCGCTCGTCGCCGCGGCGCTCAACGACACCGATCCGGTGACCAAGGTGACGATTCTGCCACGAGGCCGCGCGCTCGGCTACACCGCCGTCATGCCGACCTCCGACCGCTACTCCCAGTCGCGCAACCAGCTGCTCGACCAGATGGCCTACGCCATGGGCGGCCGCACCGCCGAGGAGATCGTGTTCCACGATCCGACGACCGGCGCCTCCAACGACATCGAAAAGGCCACGAACATCGCCCGCACCATGGTCGGCGAATACGGTTTCTCCGATCGCCTGGGCGCGATCAAGTGGACCGAGGACGATGACCAGAGCGACATGGGAGGCCTCGCCCCGCACAAGTATTCCGACCGCATCGCCGAAACCATCGACGAGGAGGTGCTCAAGCTCGTCGAAACCGCCCACACCGAAGCGTGGACGATCATCAACGAGAACCGTGACATCCTCGACGAACTCGTCCGCCAGCTGCTCGTCAAGGAGACGCTGAACGAGAAGGAACTGGCCGAGATCTTCGCGCCCATCAAGAAGGCGCCGAAGCGCAAGGTGTGGCTCTCCAACGAGAACCGCCCCGATTCGGACAAGCCTCCGGTGGAGATCCCCGAATCGCTCAAGCGGTCCGTCGGCATGAAGACTGAGGAGAAGTAACGGTATGACCGAACAGGAGCATGGCATCGGCGACGCCGTCAAGCCGTACGACGAGGAAGGTGTGCGCAGATCCGTGCGCCTGTTCCTGCAATCCATAGGCGAGGACCCCGACCGCGAGGGGCTGCTGGAGACGCCCGACCGCATCGCACGGGCGTGCCGGGAGATCTTCGCGGGGCTTGGCTCCTCGCCCGCCGACGTGTTGGAAAAGCATTTCGACGTGGACACCGACGAGCTCGTACTCGTCAAGGACATCGAACTGTATTCGGTGTGCGAGCATCATCTGCTGCCCTTCCACGGTGTGGCGCACGTGGGGTACATTCCCGCGAAGAACGGTGTGATGGGGTTGAGCAAGCTGGCCCGTCTGGTCGAAGTGTATGCCAGACGCCCGCAGGTGCAGGAACGCCTGACCCAGCAGATCGCCGACGCGCTCGTGGATTATGCGGGCGCACGTGGTGTGATCGTGGTCACCGAATGCGAGCATCTGTGCATGTCGATGCGCGGCATCAAGAAATCCGAGGCCCGCACGGTGACCTCCGCGGTGAGAGGGCTGTTGCGCAATCCGGCCACCCGAGCCGAGGCCATGAGCCTGATCCTCAACCACTGATCCAAGGCCCCGCCGCCGGCACGATGCGATCGCCGACGCGGGGCCGTTCCATAGCGCTGCACATCGCGGCCATCATATTTTCCGGATTCCATGTTTTCCATGTTTGTCAGATTTGTCGGTTTGTCAGGAAGGAACGACAATGGCTGAACTGCAATCGATCCGTGATGCCGGGCGCACGCTGGTTATGGGCGTGCTGAACATCACCGAGGATTCCTTCTCCGATGGGGGTCTGTGGCTCGATCCGGGCAAAGCCGCCGAGCACGGCCGCGATATGATGGCCACCGGCGCGGACATCATCGACATCGGCGCGGAATCCACCAGACCGGGGGCCAAGCGTGTGTCCGAAGCGGATGAGCTGGCCAGGATCAAGGGCGCGGTCGAGGCGCTGATCCCCGAAGGCGCGGTGCTGTCCATCGACACCACACGCTCGAGCGTGGCGGCCGGAGCGTTGGAACTCGGTGCGCAGATCATCAACGATGTGTCCGGCGGCATGCTCGACAAGGAACTGCCGCACGTCGTGGCCGATCACGACTGCCTGTACATCGTGCAGCATTGGCGCGGTTGGCTTGCCGGTTCGCACGGCTCCACGCCGGATGCCGACACCTCCCGTTACGAACATGGCGTGCTCGCCGACGTGCGTGACGAGCTCATGCGCCAGGTCGATGCGGTGATCGCCGCCGGCGTGGACCCCAAGCGGATCATCATCGATCCGGGCTTGGGATTCTCCAAACCCGGCGTGGAGCATAACCTGCCGTTGTTGGCCGGTCTTGATGCGTTCACCGGCACCGGGTACCCGGTGCTGATCGGGCAATCCCGCAAACGTTTCGTCTCCGCGCTGCTCGCCGATGCCGGGTTCGACCGGATCGATATGGACGAGCGTGACGATGCCACGGCGGCGATTTCGGCTCTGAGCGCCGAACATGGTGCCTGGGCGGTGCGCGTGCATGATGTGGCCCGTTCACGTGTCGCGGTTGCGGTCGGCGATGCCTGGCGGGACTACGCGAAGCGCTAAACGGCGTTCGACGGTGTTCGGCGGCGTTCGGCAATGGAACCCGCGACTTACATGTAGACGATTTCGGCAAAGCCCGGCGAAGTTTCCGGGCAAAGGCATGCGGGCGGCGCATGCGGAAAGGAATCCATGGATAGGATCGTTCTCACCGGCGTGCGTGCCAGCGGCAGGCACGGCGTGCTTGATTTCGAACATGAGCGTGCGCAGCAGTTCATCGTCGACGCCACACTGCATCTGGACCTGACGGCGGCCGGGGCGAGCGACGACCTGAACGATACCGTCGATTACGGTCGCGCCGCGAAGGAGATCGTCGCCGTCATCGAAGGCGAACACGCCGATCTCATCGAACATCTCGCGCAACGCATCGCGGACAGGCTGCTCGCCATCCCGCCGATCGCCCAAGTGGACGTGACCGTGCACAAGCCGCACGCGCCCATCACCGTGCCCTTCGACGACGTGTCCGTCAGCATCACACGTTCGAGGGCGAACACCGACGAGCATGCCGTGCGGCAACGCTCCGCGCAGGATTCCACGCGGAGCGTCCATCACGCGGTTATTGCCATCGGCGGCAATCAAGGCGACGTGGAAGCCACGATGCGTGACGCGGTCCGTCGCATCGACGGGCTTGCCGGCACGCAGATCACTGGTGTCTCGCCGCTGTACCGCACCTCCGCATGGGGTATGCCGGACGGTACGCCGGACTTCCTGAACGCCGTGGTGGAGGTGACCACCACCTTGGATGCGTACCGTCTGCTCGACGGCCTGCATGACATCGAAAACGACCATGGCCGCAAACGTGACACCCATTGGTCCAGTCGCACGCTTGATCTGGACATCATCGACTATGACGGCGTGGAATCGGAGGATACGGCGCTCACCCTGCCGCATCCGCGCGCATGGCAGCGGGCCTTCGTGCTGGTACCGTGGGCCGCGCTCGATCCGGAAGCCGATCTGCCGGGCATGCATGGCGGGCCGGTGGGCGAGCTTGCCGACGGTCTGCTTGACGAATCGGATGAACCGCCCGTCGAATTCGTGGCATCGGATTGGCTGAGCGGCGGTTCCGGCACGCGCGGTTCCAGGCATGGCATCGATCGCAAGGCCAGGCGTGGAGCCGGGCGCGATACGGGACGCGACACCGGTCATGGCGCAGAAGGAAACCGTCAACCGCGGCATGCCGTCACGAACGTTTCCGCATCCGCAGGCGCTGCCGCCGCATCGGGTGCGACGAGCGCGT
>Ga0326511_10002975_pt1 | contig 13700 bp, 7 predicted proteins | sample 0_2496_0518_D_FD_203701 | JGI IMG/M metagenome (GOLD analysis project Ga0326511, IMG submission 203701) | Bovine rumen microbial communities from UC Davis, California, United States - 0_2496_0518 | ecosystem: Host-associated > Mammals > Digestive system > Stomach > Rumen | place: USA: California... | reverse complement strand
TGACCCCACGCTCTATCAGAACCTGACGTCGACAGTCGCTTCGGCTGACTCATTGCTGACAGACCTGAAAGCTCATCCAAAACGCTACGTACACTTCTCAGTTTTCGGCAGAAAAAACTAATAAAATTTAGTCTAATTTTGATTTTGTCTAAATAATAAGGGGAGTACGAAATTACTTCTACACAGACATCCCAACTGCTTGATATACTAGCGGTTTGTGGCTTGTGAAAAAGATGGGAATGCACAGTGGAAATGGGGTGTGCATAGATGTATAAACGCTTGATATTCAGCGGGGTGAATTTTTGCAAGTAGGTATTTGTAATCTGTGACTTTCCAAACCTTTTAAAGTCCCTAAAATAAGCATGTTACGACGTCTTGTATATAACGTGATAAAAAATACAAATTTGGAGGATTGAGAAAAAATTGCGACCTTTGCAATCGAAACAATAAACGCAGACCAAATAGTCTTATTAATAATTAAAAAGGTATAACACCGCATGGTAAATGATCCAAAGGTGCTTTGGGACAACTGCCTTCATCTGATTAAGGAGAACGTCACTGAGCAACAATACAAAACCTGGTTCGAGTCTATCGTCTTCGAACGCTTCGATGCCGACAGCCGGACTCTTCTCGTACAAGTGCCGAGCATGTACGTGTACGAGTATTTGGAGCAATACTATGTGGGATTGCTGAGCAAAGTGCTGACACGCTGCTTCGGACAGAGTATCCAGCTGACCTATCGCGTCATCACAGACCGCCAGCATAATATTGGTCAGAAGATTGAGGGTGAGTCGGCCGTAGATATTGAATCGACACCTGTCACCACCCGAGCTAACAAGGCACCAACGGTATTGGATGCTGTTCCACAGGACTTGAATCCTCAGTTGGATATCCATAAGACTTTCCAGAACTTCATCGAGGGCGACAGCAACAAGTTGCCACGTACCGTAGGTATGTCTATCGCTGAGCATCCGGGTAAGTCGACATTCAATCCATTCTTCGTCTATGGACCATCGGGATGCGGTAAGACACACCTGATCAATGCCATTGGTGTGCATTGTAAGGAGATGTACCAGCGTAAGCGTGTGCTCTATGTGTCAGCCCGCTTGTTTCAGGTACAGTTCACGGATGCGGTGCGTCAGAACACGGTGAATGAGTTCATCCAGTTCTATCAGAGCATCGATGTGCTCATAGTCGATGATATACAAGAGTGGGCAACGGCAGCTAAGACGCTCGACACCTTCTTCCATATCTTCGACCACTTGTTCCGTCTGGGCAAGCAGATCATCTTGGCCTCTGACCGTCCTCCTGTCGACCTGTTGGGTGTGAAGGACCGTCTGCTGACGCGTTTCTCCTGTGGCCTGATTGCTGAATTGGAGCAGCCTAACGTACAGCTGTGTGTTGATATCCTGAATGCAAAGTGTCGTCGTGATGGCTTGAAGATTCCTGAGGATGTCATCCAGTTCATCGCTGAGACAGCCAACGGATCGGTGCGCGACCTAGAAGGTGTCATCAACTCGCTGTTGGCTTATAGCGTGGTCTATAATTCCAATATCGATATGCGACTGGCTGAGCGTGTCATCAAACGTGCTGTGAAGGTGGATAACCATCCGTTGACCATCGATGATATCCTGGATAAGGTATGTACTCATTACAATGTCAGCCAGCAACAGGTTGTCAGCCGTTCACGCAAACGAGACTATGTATTGGTGCGTCAGGTGTCAATGTATCTGGCACAGAAGTACACCAAGATGCCTGCCGGACGCATCGGACAGCTCATCGGAGGTCGCGACCACTCTACTGTCATCCATAGTTGTTCGAACATCGTGCAGCGCCTGAAGGTAGACAAGGCTTTTGTCGCTGAGCTGAACAGTATTGAGAATTCCTTCAAGCTGAAGAAATAAAAAATCGGACGACCTCCAGAAGGCTGTCCGATTTTTGATTGTATTTTAATGTGCTAGTTATCTGATGATAATTCCTCCGTTGGGTTGCATCACCACTTTCACTTGCTGCTTCTTGTCGATTTTGAGCTGCTTTAGTTCGGCATACCCTTCTTTGTTGTCAGTATAGTAGCTGACAGTCTGACCCGACTGGAACATAGGCAGTTGTAAGGTGAGTTTCTTGGCTTCTTTCTCCGCATTCAGTCCGGCAATATACCATTGGTTGCCATGACGACGGGTCAATACCACATAACGGCCTGGATAGCCGTCGATGTAGCGTGTCTCATCCCATGTCGTGGGCAGCTGACGCAGGAAGTCAAGTTCCACCTGAGGCAGTTCCGTCAGGTTGTTGGGTTGTAGGGCAACGCATTGGATGCTGGTCTGGATGGTAATACCTGCCGCCATCTCGAACACGTCGGTCGTCTTACGGGTGTGGCGACTCTTGTTGTCTTTGCTCATGTAACGGTTCATGATGGTTCCTCCCCAGTCCATTGCTGCTGTCGCATTACGACAGAAGGGGTGGAGCGTCAGGTCGAAAGCCTCGCGGATGGCTGCGCCCTCGTTGAAGTAGACGTTTTCTGAAGCCAGCACAGCTTCTGATGCAACGTAGTTAGGATACAGACGCTCCCAGCCTCGCGGAAGGGTACATCCGTGGAAGATGACCTGCAGTCCGTAGCGGTTCGCATCGTAGAGAATGTCTTCATAGAGCTGCATCACCTGCTGCTTATCGCCTCCGAAGAAGTCGACCTTGATACCCTTGATGCCTATCTTCTTCATCCATGCCATCTCCTGGTCGCGGATGATGGCATTGTCCATCTTATGGCGAGGCCCTTGTGGAGCATCGTTCTCACACCCGTTGGAGTTATACCACAACAGTAAGTTCACCCCTTTGCTCTGGGCGTAGCGTGACAGCTCTTCTACCTTGTCATAGCCTATCTGGGTATCCCAGAGGGCATCCACCAAGCAGTATTCATACCCCATGGTAGCAGCTAAGTCAATAAATTTCACCTGGTCCTGATAGTTACAGCTGTTATCTTGCCAGATGAGCCACGACCAGGTGTAACGTCCTGGCTGGTAGGACTGTGAGGGCTGATAGAGTGGCTCTACCACGTCGTAGCTGATGGTCGTCTCGACAATAGGCTTCAGACTGTTGCCAATGGTGATGGTACGCCACGGAGTGCTGCCAGGCACGGGGATGCCTGCATAGGTGCAACCCAGTCCGTTGAGCTCGCCTGCCATAGGATAGGCGATGGTATAACCGTTTTGACTGTCGAAGTCGCTGAGGTGTGCTCCTACATAACCACTGGTGACGCCCGTCTCAGAGATGAGCGCCCATCCGTCGGTGCCGATATGGAAAAGGGCAGGGAAGACGTATCCCTCGCCAAACTGTGATGGGGTGTTCATCGGAGCGTCAGCAGAGTAAACTTCCTCGTAGCTGGGTTTGGTACGTTCCCATCCGACCATCGACTTGCTTTGTGGTGAAATGAAGGTGGTAGTACCATCGGGCAGACGGAACGAAGACGCCTCGCTGAAGATGACGGCAGTCTTGGGATTTCCTTTCTTTTGGGGGTGTAGGGTGTAGCGGAAAGCCACATCGTTATTGCTTACCAGGAAGGTTACGGTGATGAGGTGCCCCTTGGCATTCTGCATCACGACATCCAGTTGGTTAGCCTTGTAGTCGGAGTGCGAAGTCTTGGTGCGCGTCATGTCGTAATGTTTCTCAACGCTGCTCTCCTTCGCTTCCTTGATGGTCAGCCCTTTGGTGAAGTCGCCAATGTTGGAAGAGAGTCCTAACCTTGAGGGCATCAGCATCTGATGTCCGTTGAATGTGATGGCATAGGTGGCCAATCCCTGCTCTGCATCAACGACAACCGTCAGCTGCCCATTCGGGGAGCTGACGGTATGGTGAGCCTGTAGAGCAAGTGCGGTGCAAAACACCAGGATAAGCAATACAGTCTTTTTCATTTACAGCAAGTTGTCCTTTTCAATATCTTTGAAATACTTGTAGGTAGATACTTTCAGTTCATCAGTAGCGGGCTCGTCAGCAACGATGATGCCATGCTGGTGCATCTGCAGGGCTGAGATGGTCCACTCATGCGTTACAGCTCCCTCGACGGCAGCTTTCATTGCGCGAGCCTTGTGGTGGCCATTCACGAGGATCATCACCTCACGGGCATCCATTACAGTACCCACACCAACGGTCAGCGCCAGCTTGGGCACCTTGTTTACATCATTGTCGAAGAAACGTGAGTTGGCGATGATGGTATCTGTTGTAAGTGTCTTTACGCGAGTGCGAGAAGTCAGTGAAGAGTAGGGCTCGTTGAAGGCGATGTGTCCGTCAGGACCGATACCTCCGATGAAGAGGTCAATACCACCAGCCTCCTTGATCATCTCCTCGTAGTGTGCACACTCAGCAGCCAGGTCCTTGGCGTTTCCGTTCAGGATGTGGATGTTCTCCTTGGGGCAGTCGATGTGGTCGAACAGGTTGCGAGCCATGAAAGAGTGGTAGCTCTCGGGATGGCTCTCGGGCAGATTCACATACTCGTCCATGTTGAACGTCAATACGTTCTTGAACGATACGCGACCTTCCTTGTTTGCTTTTACCAGGCAGGCATACATTCCTTCGGGTGAAGAACCTGTCGGAAGACCAAGCACGAAGGGTTTCTCCTTGGTGGGTTGGAAGGCGTTGATACGCTCGATCACATGTTCTGCAGCCCACTGCGACATTTTCTGATAGTCAGATTCAATAATTACTCTCATAAGTGTAAAAATATAAAGTTTTTGTCTTATCGACTGCAAAGGTAAGAAAAAATTGGAAAAAACGAATAATTATAGATATTTTTTTCGTACCTTTGCCCCGATATATTAATATATGAAGGAATTTGTAATATCTGAGGTCAAGGCTGAGACTGCTGTACTGGTGGGACTGATTACCCAACAGCAGGACGAGGCGAAGACAAAAGAATATCTCGACGAGCTGGAATTTCTGGCTGATACCGCTGGTGCTGTCACCGTGAAGCGTTTCACGCAGAAGGTGCAAGGGCCCAGTCAGGTAACCTATGTCGGCAAGGGAAAGCTCGACGAGATCAAGCAATTTATCAAGCAACAAGAAGATGCCTATTACGACTGGCTTGACGCTGGCTCGCCAGATCCAGAGGAGGGTGGGGAAGTACCCCAGCCCGTAGGAATGGTCATCTTCGACGATGAGCTGAGTGCCAAGCAGATACGCAATATTGAGGGCGAACTGAAGGTGAAGATACTGGACCGTACCTCGCTGATATTGGACATCTTTGCTATGCGTGCCCAGTCTGCTGAGGCCAAGACGCAGGTTGAACTGGCGCAGTATCGTTATATGCTGCCCCGTCTGCAACGTCTGTGGACCCACCTCGAACGTCAGGGCGGTGGTTCTGGCTCTGGTGGCGGAAAGGGTTCTGTAGGCTTGCGTGGACCTGGTGAGACGCAGTTGGAGATGGACCAGCGTATCATCCGTCAGCGTATCTCACTGCTGAAAGAACGTCTTGTGGAGATTGACAAGCAGAAGACCACCCAGCGTAAGAATCGTGGTCGACTGATCCGTGTGGCATTGGTGGGTTATACCAATGTCGGCAAGTCGACGATGATGAACCTGTTGGCCAAGAGCGATGTCTTTGCTGAGAACAAGCTCTTCGCTACGTTGGATACCACAGTGCGTAAGATGGTCATCGACAACCTGCCCTTCCTGCTGGCTGACACCGTAGGATTTATCCGTAAGCTGCCTACTGACCTGGTAGACTCTTTCAAGTCAACGCTCGACGAGGTGCGCGAGGCCGACCTGTTGGTGCATGTTGTAGATATCTCACATCCTGACTTCGAGGAACAGATCCAGGTGGTCGAGAAGACGCTGGCTGATCTGGGATGTGCTGACAAACCCTCAATGCTGGTATTCAACAAGATAGACGCCTACACCTGGACCCCTCAGGATGAAGACGACCTGACGGAGCCGACGCGTGAAAACATCTCGCTCGACGAGTTGAAGCGTACCTGGATGGCGAAGATGCAGGGCGATTGTCTGTTTATCAGTGCCAAGAAGAAAGAGAATATCGACGAGCTGCGTGACGTCCTGTATAAGAAAGTCCGCGAGCTCCACGTGCAGAAATATCCGTATAACGACTTTTTGTATACTGTAGAGGATTGAACCATACACAAAAAATAATTACTTATGAGAGATTACAGACATTTAACACAAGAGGAGATTAGTGTTCTCGACAACAATAGTTGTTGGGCAGAAGACTGGAACCGTGTCATGGTGGACGAGGCTTTCACGCCTTATGGTTTCCATCGTGTAGTATTCTATGGCGACATCCGCCTGGGTAAGTTTGAGAAGCAGGTTGAAGTGACCAAGGGCTTCACCAAGCATGCCGGTATCAACGATGCCACCCTGCGCAACGTCACCGTTGGCGACAACTGTCTGATCGAGAAGATAGGTAACTTCATCAACAACTATACCATTGGTGACGACTGTTACATTTCGAACATCAGTACGATGGAGACTACCGATGGCGCAACCTTTGGCGAGGGTCATATGGTCAGTGTACTCAACGAGATGGGCGATGGTAACGTCATCCTGTTCCACGACCTCAACTCGCAGTTGGCTGCCTTGATGGTCAAACACTTCAATGACAAGCAGTTGAAGGACAAGCTCACCCGACTGGTGAACGAGGAGATCCGCTTCACCCAGCCCGAGCGTGGTACGATAGGTAATGGTGTCAAGATTATCAACTCCAAGGAGATTACCAATACCGTCGTCAAGGACGAGTGCGAGATTAATGGAGCAGCCCGTTTGAGCGACTGTACCATCCTGAGTTCCAAGGATGATTCCGTTTACATTGGAACGGGTGTTATCTGCGAGAATTCTATCATCTCGAATGGCTGTTCGATTACCAACTCCGTGAAGATGCAAGACTGCTTCGTCGGCGAGGCCTGTCAGATTACCAACGGCTTCACGGCAGAGGCCAGCGTGTTCTTTGCTAACTCGTATATGGCCAATGGCGAGGCGTGTGCCGCTTTCTGCGGACCGTTCTCGGCCTCTCACCATAAGAGTTCGCTGCTCATTGGTGGCGAGTTCTCGTTCTATAATGCCGGTTCGAACACCAACTTCTCGAACCATGCTTACAAGATGGGTCCACTTCACTATGGAACATTGGAGCGCGGTACGAAGACGGCCTCTGGTGCCTATGTGCTGATGCCTGCCAAGATCGGTGCTTTCAGTGTCTGCTTCGGTAAGCTGATGAACCACCCCGACATGCGCTGTCTGCCCTTCGCCTATCTGCTGGCCTATGGTGAGACGATGTATATCGTACCCGGTCGTAACATCACGACAGTAGGTCTGTATCGTGACATCAAGAAGTGGCCTAAGCGCGACAAGCGTGCTGCTTCTTCACGTAAGAGTATCATCAACTTCGATTGGCTCTCACCCTTCACCGTGGGCGAGATCGTGCAGGGCAAGAAGATTCTGGAGGCCCTCCGTCAGGCTGGTGGCGACAATGTGTCCAGCTACAACTACCACGAGTATATCATCAATGCCTCGTCGCTCCGCAAGGGCATCAAGTATTACGATATCGCCCTGCGCATCTATATGGGTGCCGTGCTGAAGCGTGCCGTCAAGGGCGGATTCCTGGGCAAACCCCAATCTACCGTTGGCGAGGGCGACTGGAACGACCTGTCGGGTCTGCTGCTCCCTGCCAGCGAGGAACAGCGTCTCATTGACGACATCAAGAACGGAACCATTGAGAGCATTCAGGACGTGCTGGATCGCTTCAAGGATATGGACGAACACTATCGCGAATATCAGTGGGCATGGACCTACAAGCTGATTCTCGACTACTACGGTCTCGACGAACTGACGGAGGCTGCCATGCAGCGTATCCGTGAGGACTATGTCAAGGCCCGTCGTGCCTGGATTGCTGAGATCCGCAAGGATGCCCAGAAGGAGTTTGAGATGGGCGATGTGGAGCAGGACGTTTACGACGACTTTATATCCAAATTAGATCACGAAATAGATTATGAAGATTAAGCAGATACTATTGTTTTTTGGCCTTTTGGCTGTTTTACCTTTAACGGCTCGTGACTACGAACAGGTTGCGGGCGATTTGACCAAGACCCGTATTTATACGTTGGATAATGGGTTGAAGATTTATTTGAGTGTAAACAAGGAAAAGCCTCGTATTCAGACGTATATCGCCGTTAGAACGGGTTCTAAGAATGACCCTGCAGAGACTACCGGACTGGCCCACTACTTGGAACACCTGATGTTCAAGGGTTCCCTGCAGTTTGGTACCAACAACCCCACTGCTGAGGCTCCACTGCTCGACGAGATAGAGCAGCGTTATGAGGCCTACCGTAAGCTGACGGACCCCCAGGCTCGTAAGCAGGCTTACCATGAGATTGACTCTGTCTCGCAGGTGGCTGCCCAGTACTTCATCCCCAATGAGTACGACAAGCTGATGGCTGCCATCGGTGCCAAGGGTACCAATGCCTTCACGTCCGACGATGTCACCTGCTATACGGAGGATATCCCCAGCAACGAGATTGAGAACTGGGCGAAGATTCAGGCTGACCGTTTCCAGCACATGGTGATTCGTGGTTTCCACACCGAGCTGGAGGCCGTCTACGAGGAGTATAACATCTATCTGACCGACGATGGCGACAAGATATTCAGTGCCTTGGGCAAGAAGCTGACTCCTACACATCCCTATGGCACCCAGACCACTATTGGTACACAGGATCACCTGAAGAACCCCTCTATCACCAACATCAAGAACTACTTCAACAAGTGGTACGTGCCCAACAACGTGGCTATCTGTATGGCAGGCGACTTTGACCCCGACAAGACGGTAGCCATCCTGGAGAAGTATTTCGGTATGTGGAAGCCCGGTGCTGATGTTCGTCAGCCCGTGTTCCCCGTGCAGCGCCCGTTGACGGCTCCTGCCGATACTACAGTTATCGGTCAGCAGGCCGAGCAGGTATGGATGGGTTGGCTGGCCAAGAAAGCCTCTGATTTACAGTGTGATACACTAAAAGTCATCGAGGATATGTTAAGCAATGGCAAGGCCGGTATCTTCGATCTGAACCTGAACCAGCAGATGAAGGTACAGATGGCAGGAGGCGGCGTCCAGACAGGACAGGACTATTCCAAATTCCTGCTTATCGGCATGCCCAAGCCGGGACAGACGCTCGAAGAGGTGCGCCAGCTGATGTTGGCCGAACTCGATAACCTGAAGAAGGGTAACTTCTCCGACGACCTGTTGCCCTCAGTCATCAACAATAAGAAGCTGAGCTATCAGCAGGCTTTGGACGATAACCTGTGGCGTGTGCGCCAGCACATGAATGCCTTCATCAATGGCGAGTCGTGGCAGCAGCACACCGAGCAGATAGACCGCATCTCGCACATGACCAAGCAGCAGATTGTCGACTTCGCCAACCGCTTCTTCACCAATGGCTATGCCACCGTTTTCAAGAATCAGGGCATTGACACGCTGCAGAAGAAGATCGACAAGCCTGCCATCACGCCTATCCCCACCAACCGCGATATGATCAGCCAGTTTGTGAAGGATATCCAGAATGGCAAGGTGGAGCCCATCGAGCCCCAGTTTGTTGATTTCAAGCGCGACCTGACTGTCACCAAGACCAAGAAGAAGTTGCCCTTGCTCTATAAGCAGAACACCGACAACCAGCTCTTCAACCTCACTTTCCGCTATGATTTCGGACATGAGGATGACAACCGCTATGCCATCGTTCGTGACTATCTGGACTATGTAGGCACTGATAAGCTCTCTGCCGCTGACATCAAGCAACAGTTCTACAAACTGGCCTGCAACTATAGTGTCAACGTACATGCTGACATCCTCAACATTTCGCTGTCAGGTCTTGACGAGAACATGGTGCCAGCCCTGCAGCTGATGGAACAGGTGCTGCGTAATGCCAAGGCCGATAAGGAATCCTACGACCAGTTCGTAGCCCTTACGCTGAAGGGACGCAACGATGCCAAGTCCGACCAGCGTACCTGCTTCGACTATCTCTATTATTATGGAGCCTACGGCCCTCATAACCATCGCCGTGCCGACATGACCGAGCAGCAGCTGCGTCAGGCTGATCCCCAGCAGCTGTTAGATCTGTTGAAAGGACTCTCTGGCATGCAGCATACCGTGCTCTATTACGGTCCGAAGACGGAGCAGCAGCTCTCTGCCATTCTGGACAAGGAGCATAAGACAGCCAAGCGTCTCGCTCCTGTGCCTCAGGGCGAGCCCTATACCACCCAGCAGACTCCTCAGAACGAGGTGTGGATAGCCCCCTACGATGCTAAGAACATCTATATGCGTATGTACCACAACGAAGGTCGCGCTACGAATATGGACGAAGAGGCTACCATCCGTCTGTTCAACGAGTATTATGGCGGTGGCATGAACGGCATCGTCTTCCAGGAGCTGCGTGAGGCTCGTGGACTGGCCTACAGTGCCTCTGCGCTCTATGCTCGTGTCAGCAAGAAGGACCAGAAGGAGTATTACGTCACCAATATCATCACGCAGAATGATAAGATGATGGACTGCGTCCGTCAGTTCCACCAGATTCTCGATACCATTCCGCAGTCAGAGGCTGCTTTCCGCATTGCCAAAGATGCTGTGCAGAAGCAGTTGGCTAGCCAGCGCATCACCAAGTTTGGCGTCATCAGTCATTACCTGAACATGCAGCGTTTGGGTCTTGATTACGACCTCAACGCGAAGGTGTATCGTGACCTCCAGCAGCTGACGCTGACTGACATCGTACGCTTCGAACAGCAGCAGATGGCTCACAAGCCCTATCGCTACCTGATTCTTGGCGACGAGAAGGAGCTCGACATCCCCTCACTCGAGAAGATGGCTCCCATCCGTCGTCTCACCCTTGAAGAAATTTTCGGTTATTAATCGCTAAACGCTAAACGTTAAACAAAAATACTATTATGGCTAAAAACGTAGATTTCAAGTACGCTCCTATGTTCCAGATGGGCAAGGACGAAACGCAGTACAGGCTGCTCACCAAGGAAGGTGTGTCGACAGCCGAGTTTGAAGGAAAGCAGATTGTGAAGGTTTCGAAGGAAGCCCTGACACTCTTGGCCCAGCAGGCCTTCCATGATGTGGAGTTCATGCTGCGTCGCGAGCATAACCTGCAGGTTGCTCAGATCCTGAACGACCCTGAGGCCTCTGAGAATGATAAGTATGTAGCTCTGCAGTTCCTGCGCAACGCCGAGGTGGCTGCTCGTGGCATCCTGCCTTTCTGCCAGGACACGGGTACGGCTATCATCCATGGTGAGAAGGGTCAGCAGGTATGGACCGGCTTCGAGGATGAAGAGGCTTTGAGCCTTGGTGTCTTCAACACCTTCACTCAGGACAACCTGCGCTATTCGCAGAATGCTCCGCTGAACATGTACGACGAGGTGAACACCCGTTGTAACCTCCCTGCACAGATTGATATCGAGGCCTGCGAGGGTGCTGAGTATAAGTTTGTGATGGTGGCTAAGGGTGGCGGTTCTGCCAACAAGACCTATTTTTACCCCATGACCAAGGCTACCATCCAGAACGAGGGTACGCTCATTCCGTTCCTCGTTGAGAAGATGAAGTCGCTCGGAACTGCAGCTTGTCCTCCTTACCACATCGCTTTCGTCATTGGTGGTACCTCTGCTGAGAAGAACCTGCTCACCGTGAAGCTCGCTTCTATCAAGTACTACGACTCGCTGCCTACCACAGGCGATGAGACAGGTCGTGCCTTCCGCGACGTTGACCTTGAGCAGAAGCTGCTCGCTGAGGCACATAAGATTGGTCTGGGTGCTCAGTTTGGTGGTAAGTATCTGGCTCATGACATCCGTGTCATCCGTCTGCCTCGTCATGGAGCCAGCTGTCCTATCGGTATGGGTGTTAGCTGCTCTGCAGATAGAAATATCAAGGCTAAGATCAATGCCGACGGTATCTGGTTGGAGCAGATGGATGCCAATCCTTCTGAGCTGATTCCTGCTGAGTATGCCAAGGCTGGCGAGGGTAAGAATACCATCGTCATCGACCTGAACGAGGGCATCGATGCTGTTCGCAAGGAGCTGTCTAAGTATCCCGTTTCTACCCGTGTCAACCTGAAGGGAACCATCATCGTAGCTCGTGATATCGCACATGCCAAGCTGAAGGCACGCATTGATGCTGGCGAGGACATGCCCGACTACTTCAAGAAGTATCCTGTGCTCTACGCTGGTCCCGCCAAGACGCCAGAGGGCTATCCTTGTGGTTCTATGGGCCCGACGACGGCTAACCGTATGGACCCCTATGTTGATGAGTTCCAGTCGCTGGGTGCTTCGCTCGTCATGATTGCCAAGGGTAATCGTAGTGATGTGGTTACCGAGGCTTGTAAGAAGCATGGTGGCTTCTATCTCGGTTCTATCGGTGGTGTCGCTGCCGTACTGTCGCAGTCCAGCATCAAGAGCATCGAGTGCGTAGAATATCCTGAACTCGGCATGGAGGCTATCTGGAAGATTGACGTTGAAGACTTCCCCGCCTTCATCCTCGTCGATGACAAGGGCAACGACTTCTTCAAGACCTTGAAACCCTGGTGCCCTGCTTCGAAATGATGCGAATGAGCCGAATCATATCATCTCTCTTTCTGCTGCTGCTTGTCTTCGTGACGGCGGCAGCAGATCATCCTCGCCGCCATGGAGCCTTGCGCCCACTTCCTGTGTCGGAGTGGGGTAGCGGTGCCCCTGTGTTGCGCAGAGCTGCCTCTACCATCTATTCTGGCGAGAGACGCCAATTGGTCATACTGGTGGCGTTCAAGGACAATATGTTCAAAGACGCTTCACCTGCAGAATTGTGGGGTAGCATCTTTAATACTCCGGGCTACAATGAGGCTCCCTTTGTAGGATCGGTTCACGACTATTTTCTCGACCAGAGCTATAACCAGTTTGATTTGAAGTTCGACCTTCACTATGTCAAGCTTGACAAACCCTACTATGATTATCATAGCACATATGCTGGCGACGATTCCCGTTCAGGACAGCTACTGATTGATTTGATGGAAGTCATGGGCTCGCAAGTGGCTGACTGGAGCCAGTATGACTGGGATGCTGATGGCAATGTTGACCAAGTCCTGATGCTCTTTCCTGGTAAGGGACAGAATGACGGAGGAGAAAGAGATTCTTCCATCTGGGCTCATCAGGGGGCATTAAGCTTTTATGATCGAGAGCCTATAAAAATCACCCAGGGAGATAAAACTTATCTGATAGATCGTTACGGCATTTTCCCCGAGCTGAGCGGCACTGGCGATTATGGCTCTTTTGGTACGCTCTGTCATGAGTATGGCCATTGTTTGGGACTTCCTGATTTTTATTACAGTGGTAATAAATCAGTAGTGTATAAGTGGGATATTATGGATCATGGCAATTATAATTCCGGAGGCTATTGTCCTCCCTCTTACTCTGCTCATGAGCGTATGGTGCTGGGGTGGCTTACACCCACCGAACTGGCTGAGCCGACGACCATCACTGAACTGAAAGAACTCAACACCTCGAAGCAGGCTTATCTCATTCGCAACGATGCTTATGCCAACGAATACTACATCGTAGAGAACCGACAGCAGGAGGGCACGAAGTGGGACGCTTCTCTGCCTGGCAGCGGACTCGTGGTATTCCATATCGACTTCGACACTAAAGTGTGGCGAGAGGGTGTGCCTAACAGCGCCAATTATAAGCGTTACTCTATCATACCGGCT
>Ga0326511_10002974_pt1 | contig 13703 bp, 13 predicted proteins | sample 0_2496_0518_D_FD_203701 | JGI IMG/M metagenome (GOLD analysis project Ga0326511, IMG submission 203701) | Bovine rumen microbial communities from UC Davis, California, United States - 0_2496_0518 | ecosystem: Host-associated > Mammals > Digestive system > Stomach > Rumen | place: USA... | reverse complement strand
CATCGCGCTCGTCTGTCATGGTCTTAAATTTAATAACCTTAAATATCTTACCATCCTTACCTGGCCTGTCTTGCAGAAAATAGGCCCCTGCGCCTTTGTTGGCAAAGTGCAACCAGATGGTTACCACAATAAGTATTGGGCTGATGCAAATCAGTACAATGAACGATATCCAGAAATCCAGAAACCGCTTGAAAAAAAATTTGTACATGCCCACTACTTTTTCTTTAAATTCTTGTATGCCATTTCTATCACATCAGCCACCTTAGCCGACAAGATATCTTTATTGAACACCTCAACAGAAAGCCTGCGGGCATTCTCACCCCAGCGTTTCAATGTATCGGGCTCATTCTTGTATAACAACAACTTCTCAGCAAAGTCATTTGGGTTATCTGGATCCACAAAGAATCCACAATCTTCTTTCTCCACCAAATCCTTCGTCCACCCAGCCGAGTTCACGATGATAGGCTTGCCTGCAGATAACGAGTCGAAGAGTTTATTCGGGGAATTAGTTTTCAGAATAGGCAAGTTTAGGAAAGAGGTTACACTGGCATCACTAAGATTCACTAACTCTGTTAATGTATTCATTGGGTGATTACCCAAGAATTTAACGTTCTTGAGTCCCTGTTCTTCCACCTGCTTCTTTAATAGAGATTCCGTAGCTCCACCTCCCATGAAGATGAAGTTCACATCCTCATTGCCTTTATCCTTTAAAATCTTTGCGGCATCAATAATATATTTCAGGCCATTAGCCTTTCCCATTGACCCAAAGTGAATCACATTGAACTTCGTCAAGTCCACACCAAACTGTCTGGCAATCTCCTTATTCGGTTCATGCGGAAAGAACTTGTCAGGCTTCGACATATTCGGCACCATACTAGTCTTCTCCTTCGGTGTTCCAACAGCAATGACACCTTCCTGCATGCCTGGCGACAATGCCACCACATGTTCAGACCGTTCATAAATATGTCGTTCCAAGCGGCGTAGATACCTGATAACAAGTTTGTTCTTGATAGCACCTATCTGAATCGGGAACTCCGGCCACAGGTCACGCACCTCAAACACATAAGGCCATCCCTTTTTCTTTTTCAGCTGCATGGCAATATATCCAACCGTCAATGGAGTCGAGGTTGCGAAAACCATGTCAACATTTTTTTCTTTTTGGGCTTCTTTTATACATTGTTTAATAAACCCTGCAAAAGAAGCCAGTTTTTGGGGTATAGACATTTTATTATTATACTCATTTTTCACATAAACTACATCTATGCCGTCTATGTCTCGTCTACCAGGTTCTTTTCCTAGAGAGGAAGTTATCATCGTCACATGATGGCCACGTCTTGTCAACTCCTTTGCAATCCAATAGGACCTGTTGCCTCCTGGTTCGTAGGGAGTGCAAAAATACTGATGAATATAAAGTATATGCATAATAACTATATTTTACTATTTAAGAGTTTGAAGAAATTATCATTGATGTTTAGAACATCTTTTTTGTTTATCTTCTTTATGTTTTCGATAGTTCGATCAATTTGCTCTGATGAAAGTTGTTTCACAAAATTGACAACCATATTATCGTCCATAGCATCAATATCGAAACCGAGACCAAGTCTGTTCACTTTCTCTGACAGATAAGTATTCGAGCTTACAATAATAGGAGTTTCAAAATAGATAGCTTCATAAATCTTATTTGGTTCTGCATACCGCACATTTTCTGAACTTACATCGTATGTAGATAATACCAAGTCTATCTGGGAATATATCATATTTAGTTCGTCTGGACTTTTAAAAGATCCATGAAAAAAACAGTTCTTGTATTCTTTCAACACTCTAAAAGACCTCTCATTTGTTTCGGATGTGAAAGTACCATAAAAATGGAATTCATGTTGCGGAAACTCCCGACAGAAAACCTTTGCAAAATTCAATATCGACTTATACCTAATAAAACCGACATAACCGATTTTTAAGTGGTCAATGTCAATAGGCCTTTTGGGTAAAACTTCAAAATCTTTAATACCAACATTTAACCTATTGGCGATAATATGCACATTATCGGGAATATCATCTCCAAAATGATATTTCAAAAATCCTTCCGACCTAAACACGGAAATGAGAGAGTGCTTAATAGTTGATCTATCAATCCTTTCATAGATATTTTTGATAGCCGACACTTTAATGTTTGTATGAACCAAATCTGCCTCTTCAAATATATATGCTCCTTTGGATTGAAGCCTAAAGAAGATTGCTATATCTAACCCTATAAGATAATAAATACAATTCTGGTCTTTTGTTTCATACAAGACTCTTTTGATACCCTTAAATATAATAGAGCACCTTTTATAATAAGAGAGGTTGTTCTTATATGTCCCAAGTATCTCTATATCTACATACTTTGACTTGTTAGGCACATCAACATCCCTCTTGAATCCGTATGCCTTTACGTGATATCCTCTTGACACGAACTCATCAATACGCTTAAGGCTATTAGGGTTCACTGATGAGGTGAGAATAAATACAATTTCTCTAGATGTCATACTATACTATAAAAAAGATAAATATTTTCACACGCAGAACCTCTTTTTCAGATGATTTGAGAAATAGATACCATTATCACCATGCTTTACATAGTCATCCAATGATATTGTAAAAGAGATTCCCGCTGCTTCCAAATCACGTTTTAAATCAACGATATGTTCCCTATAGGTATGATCCTTTTCTGAATAAAACAAGTTAACAATTGTAGCTGAGTGTGCTTTATCCCTAATCATTTGGGGCAGTTCCTCATTGACTGTTCTTACGTCTTCTGAAGTATAATTCTTACCCATCATTCCTTCAAGGATTTTTCTGTGCGCCTCGGTATTCAGATAGTCACCGACATGGTAAACGTCCACTTCTCCGCAGAATCATTGGAGACGCCTATAAACAGGGTGTTTCCTGATTCTATAAAAAATAGCAAATCTTTGATTTTAACACTTTACAGCCCGATATAGCAGGGCAAAAGCTGCTTTTTCTCCACTGTCTTGTTGTGAAGACCCGGTTTTCTCACCATTGAAGCAAATACAACGTTGCTGCCGGCACCTAAAAAATAGCATTCACCACCAAGTTGTTTCAAAAGAGAAATAAGTTCATCCGTATTTTCAGGAAAATACATCACATCACATCTACTATGCGTTCGCATAGTGCTGTAACTATAAAGGTCCACGTCTTTTTCTATATGCATACTAAACTATAATTTATTGTTACCATTAAGTGTCGCTATTCAAAAGCGCTAGAAATTATTTTGCAAAACACATCATCCTGGCTGTTCCATAAAATCTTATCTTTATTCTTCCTAATATCTTCAATAATTTTATTATGTTTAGAAAGAGCCTCTTTCAAACCAGCCGTGATACCTTCCACATCACTTCCGTCATCTTTTAATACAACACCAAAGTTATATTTTTCAACCAAAGACTTCATTGGCGGATTAATTCCCACAACTACGGGACATTCATTGATAATACTCTGGAACATGCGATTAGGCTCGCAATAGTAATTATTTGGTCTAGTTTTGCGATACAACACGAGTGACACTTTGCAACAACGAATATAATGGGGAGTCATCTTTTGGCGAACCATTCCCGTAAAGAACATACGCCTTTCAAGCTCACCATCAAACTCCTCTTGAAGCTGCCGTTTTAACTTTTCATCGAATTTACCTACTACTACTGCTTTTAACCCATCAATGGCCATGATACCTCTAACGGATTCTAACCCGCAACGGACTTCGCTACCGGCACCTTGCAAATAAACACAATCATCATCGCCAAGCCACAATTTAAATGTTGCAAACTTTTCATCTGTTTGTTTATCTGCATCATTAAAATTGGGATAATTGCGAATGACGAACTGCCTCTTTTTATTTGACAATCCACGAACAGAGTCAATGTAATCAATGCGTTCAGGATTAGCATGAACTACAGCCTTACATCTCTTCATAAGAACACGCAAGAGAAACTTCATGTATCCGCGACCGAGGAAAGGTGTTGGCAACTCGTGCCAATCCCATATAATCGGCTTATGACAAAATGCCACAAAAAAGACAACCCTTTCATTAGCCACCCATAAGGCGTCAAAGTCCTTCAGCATCGGGGTAACAGTCTTGTAGAAGTCGTATGCCTTTGCCAGTAAGTGGGTGCCTGGTTTGTATTTTGTTCTGGACTTCAATTGTGGAATATAGTATTCCACACCATAGTCTGACACGCCATCTTCTGTCACGTTTACATCACCATCGATAATCGCAAAGATTTTGAACTTGATGTCAGGATATAACTTCATCACCGTAAGCATCTCTTTGCGTATACGGTCATCATACTCTATACCATTGGTATGGAGTATCATTGCTATCTTTCTCATATATTTACTGTTATCGCTTTTTTACTAAATTCCATGAAATCCCAATGCCATGTATCATGAATTGTTTACAATTCAATCCGCTACTTACTACTGTATCTTTAACCAGTTGGAACCAATTAACATATTCTTTTTACGGCTTGTTTTTACCTTGGGTATGGCACGAAAATAAAGACAATAACCAGTAATAATAGTATTAAACTCGGCAAAGTGTAGTTTTAATAGAGCGAACATTGCATCTTTGAAATGCCACAGGTGAAGTTTCATACGTTTCCAACATGGATGGAAACGAGGCTCGTTGATGTTGGTATATGTGGTAAGCAGACGAGACACGACAGCGCGTTTATTGTATACTTGATTATTGCCGTGTAATCCACGGTCATGATGGATAAAGGCCGATGGTACGACAGCTAAAGTCTCATGGTGAAATTTCAGGCGTAAAGTATAGTTAGTGTCCTCCGCATATATGAAGAATATTGGGTCAAATCCACCTATTTTTTCTATACATCTTCGTGATACCATCCACGCTGCTGCATTGACGAAGGGGACTTCGTAATACTGCTTCAAGTCTCCTGTCACCAAATCACTCACAAAGCAGATATTTCTTTGTTTCATTACAACATAGGAAAAGAAAGGTGAGTCCATTTTATCGCCCAAACCATTCAAATGAATGGGACTAACCACCGCAAGATCATTCTTATCTTGGACTGCAACCAGATTTCCAATGGAATCAGGTTCCACCCAGGCGTCTTGGTTTAAGAGAAAAAAATGCGTTGCTCCTTGAGCATACGCCCACTCTATCCCTTGGTTATTAGCTTGCCCGAACCCACGGTTTTCATTGTTAACAATCAGATGAGCTTCTGGGTAATGATCACGGATATAAGAAACCGTTTCGTCTTTCGACAAATTATCAACTATCACAGGCACACAAGGCATCTCACTTTTCTGGAGACTCCCCAGACACTTGTCCACCCATTTCATCGCATTGTAGGTGACAACGATGACATAAACTTTTATTTCCATAGTTTTATTTATTAGCATTTTGACCTGTCTTTCTGGGTGTTACAATATAGAAAAGTATCAACCAAAAGATAATAGAGAACGATTTGGTTGCAGAAGCATAATAATGACCGAAAAGCCCCATAAAAAGGACTGATGCACATAACATATAAAAATAGGCCTGTCTTAAATTAGTCACGCCATGTTTAACTCTTCTTGTAACGGCTAAAGAGATAACAAACAATATAACACAATACAAAATTCCGACAAAATTATTAGTTGTCGTTATAATCTGTCCTATAAAAGTATAAAACACGCCGAGTACCTTTCCAGACATTGCAGATAGCATCTGTTGTACAGCAACACTTCCTTGTATTGGATATCCTATAAGTTTGTATGTAAAAGGAAATATTATTTGAAGTGTTGGCAACGGACAATCAAAAGTGTCAAAAAAGTAGCAAAAATTGATAAAAGATTGGCCCATATAGGATATCAAACTTCCATTAGTCCCACTAATATCACCGGCATAACGATCGCTAAAACGAGAGATTGTCATTGCTACAAGGTAAAAAGCGAAAAGCGATGCAATAATTGTAAATAAACCTATGAACCTTCTTTTATACTTTTTGTTCATATATGGTAAGAAAAACAAGAACCCAGCAATTGCTCCAATTAACCAATATATCATTGCGCTTCTACCACCCGTATTTATATTATCAATAATACCATTAATTGATGATACAAAAAACATGATAGAATAAGTACTTGGCATTTTTTGAATAACCTGGCAATAACATGCAAGAAAAATAAAAAGCCAAGAACAACCTGAAATCAAATTTAGTGGTATGAAAGGAAGTCTGGCTGCAAAAGGAAGCTTTGACAGCCATGTTTCCTCATCAAAACCTCTATAATGATCAGCTCTAATATCTACCATGTCTTCCGCTGTAACAACTCGAACTATATTATCAAACGAAAAATAGAAATTAATGAAAAAGTACAAGAAAAAAATTATAGCGAAAAATTTGAGGATACCACTATTTCTAATAGGTTCAATTCTCGTTATTTTCAAATTAGAATATGTCATGAAAGGTATTGTACATAAAGTTATCAGTCCACAATAAACAAATGTTGCGGTGAATGATATCTTATATGATTGAGTGTCAAAAGAACGTAACTCAAACACATCTATCAAAATTGAAAAGAACCCAGAAAAGGCAAAGAGTACCAATATGAAACTGGCAATATCAATACGCCATTTATTTTTGCGTAAATGATGTAACAATAAAGCTAAAAAATAAATAAATGGAATAGCTACCATATCAAATGTTTTTTTTCTTTGTTACAAACCCTAATACAAATCCCCTATCTCTTCTATTGAATAGTATAAACCATACTACCACCAGATATAAAATGCCACAGCATACTGTCTTACTAATTACCATCATGAGTGTGGAAGCTGTTACAGCAGTAAATGCGTAATTAACAACTACACCCATCAAACTCAAAACCACCCATACCGGTAAAACTCCTTTCAAAAAAACCTCCCGTGTGTTTATTTTGAATTTACGTGGTAGGAAATACGAATAGTAAAACAGTGTGTGTGTCAACTCATGAGCAGCAAAACCAATTACAACGCCACCAACACCATAGATTGGAATAAAGACGAAATAACAAGCCAACGCTAAACACATGGCGACCGCTCCCATCACAGCTACCGATTTTATACGTTTCTCAGTAAAAACCAGTGACGTCATTACGTTACGATGACTGAGCAGAAGAGTAAGCAACCACAGAATCATCCATTTTGAAAGTGACACATATTCCTCACCGACATAAAGTGTAAAAAGATCATCAATGTTTATCACGAGGAGAAACACAATGACACTAAGAATAATTGCCACATACTTGGTCCCTGTAAACATCATACGTTGTATGGATTCTTTTTCTCCTCGAACGGTCATTTTAGTAACAATCGGCAGCAGCACTTGCATTAAAGAACCTGAAATAACCGTCACAACCATTGCGATGGTATTCATTACATTATACTCTGCAACCGCACCAGGGCCAGACATATTACCCAGGAATAAAGGGCGGAAATTGAATGCTATATAATGGAATATGCTGAAAGAAAAAATACTAATAGCATAAGGAAAGATACTATGAAATACAACTCTATCGAATTTCCAATTCAATTTCAATTCCGGCATAAGCTTCTTTGCCTTTACAATAGTTAGAGGCAAAATAACCGTAGCCATAAAAATATACCCAAAGAAATACCTTTCAATAGAAAGGTGCAGCCAAATAGTAATCCAGAGGATAGCAAACTGCATAACCTTCAAAAAAGTGAGTCGTTTCTTTATCCAGTCAATAAGCTCATTGGCCCGAAGAAACTGATCAAAACAGACAGAAATCCAGGAGAATGTAGCATTAAGTGCCAATATCCACAGCAGATTGCGGAGTGTAATTGCCTGTTCTGGTGTTACCTTAAATAAGGTACTGACACAAAACGACAGCCCGAATAGAATTAATGCATTAAGCAGCCCAATCGCTGTATAGAAAAGATGGGTTAAACTGAATAGTTTTTGAACATTTTCTTTCTCGCCCTTTGCCAGATATTCACTAAAAAAACGGACGTTAGAGTTGGTCATGCCCATATCAAGCAGTTGAATATAGACATTAACAGACAAGGCCAGTCCTATTAACCCGTATTCTTCTTTACCAAAATAATTAATTAAGAACGGCACGGAAATAATGCCATACAGGATGTTAATCACATTCTGTATAACCGTCCACGCGACTCCTGATACAATTACCTTAGTCTTTCCCATCTAAAAAACGAATTGTTATTAAACTCACATTTGCCTAACACACTTTTTTAGAGAATCCGTCCAATACGGAACGATTATCTCAAAGCTTCCCTTTATCTTGGTTTTATCCAACACAGAGAAAGCTGGGCGTTTTACCAAACTTGGAAATTCATCACTATGACATGGCTGAATATCGCAATTATTATTGCCTGCTAACTCAGCAATCATTTTTGTAAAATCATACCAAGAGCAAACACCTTCGTTCGAAAAATGGTAGATGCCATTTTGGGTGAAAGTTTCATGGTTCAAGGTTAATGATTCCTTATTGTAGTTATCAAGAATTACCATTATTGCTTTCGCAAGGTCGTAGGCGTATGTGGGTGTGCCAACTTGGTCAAAGACAACCTTTAATAGCGGTTTGGTGGCTGTAAGGTTGAGCATTGTTTTCACGAAGTTCTTCCCAAACTCACTATAAAGCCAAGCGGTACGGATGATAACATGGTTGCAACCCTCATCTTGAATAGCTTGTTCACCATGAAGTTTTGTCAGGCCATATACACCCGTCGGTGTTCCTTTCTGATCTTCCTTACAAGGGGTATTGTAAGGGTCGCCACCAAATACGTAATCCGTACTGATATGTACTAGTAAGCCGTCAACCTCTTTCATTGCTATTGCCAGGTTTTCTGGTGCCTTGGCATTCAGAAGTTCAGCCAGTTCTTGGTTGCTCTCTGCCGCATCCACATTGGTATATGCAGCACAGTTGACAATGACCCTGACGTCATTTCGCTTTACCATATCTCGAATTGCATCGAGATTGGTGATGTCAAGATGAATGGTATCCGTATTTATATCTTCTCCTGCCAGTTTTTTCAACATGGCAATGGAATCCTCAGAAGCATCCACGACATCCGTGAAGATATACGTATCCTCACTGTTCATGGAAACAATCCGCATCTCATTGCCCAACTGACCGTTGGCACCAGTAACCAGTATGTTCATTCTGCGTAATAATCAATATTATAGTCAAAGATTTCAGGGCTATTAGCTAATGTAGGATGTAGTTTGTCCTTGGCTGACAACATCACATCTTCTACCGATATTTGCCAATCTATACCAAGTGCAGGGTCATTCCAAACAATTGCCCCCTCTGATTGTGGCGCATAAAGGTTGTCACACTTATACTGGAATACCGCTTCTTCACTCAAGACGACAAAGCCATGTGCAAAACCACGAGGAATGAAAAACTGGCGATGATTCTCACCTGTTAATTCCACCATAACATGCTTGCCAAAGGTAGGAGATCCTTTACGAATATCAACGGCCACATCCAGCACACGGCCTTTCAGCACTCGAACTAATTTGCTTTGGGCATCCTTTCCCTTTTGAAAGTGCAAGCCACGTAGAACACCATAAGAACTCTTACTTTCGTTGTCCTGGACAAACTTTATGGGACGCACCTGCTCATCAAAGTCCTTCTGTGACCAGGTCTCCATAAAATAACCTCGCTCATCACCAAAGAGTTTTGGCTCAATGATAACAACTCCGGGAATCTCAGTCTGTATTACGTTTATCATATTATTCGTTTAGAAATTGTCAATATTACCAGCTCCGTTCTTCTCAAATTCATCTGCCATCTTCATCAGGTACTGGCCATACTGATTCTTGAGCATGGGCTTTGCAAGTTCACGCATCTTATCTGTAGTTATCCAACCTTTACGGAGAGCAATTCCCTCCAGACAAGCGACCTTAAGGCCTTGACGCTTTTCAATAGTCTCGATGTAATTAGTGGCCTCCGTAAGACTATCATGAGTGCCGGTATCTAACCATGCAAAGCCACGACCAAGGGTCTGCACTTTCAGCTCGCCGTCTTTCAAGAACTCTTGGTTAACGGTGGTTATCTCTAACTCACCACGTGCAGAAGGTTTAATATGCTTAGCCACATCTACCACTTTGTTTGGATAGAAGTACAAGCCAACCACAGCATAGTTACTCTTTGGCTCTTTGGGTTTCTCTTCTATACTTAGGCAGTTACCTTCCTTATCAAACTCAGCAACACCATAACGTTCAGGATCATTCACCCAATAGCCAAATACTGTGGCTTTCTTATCTTCCTCTGCTGTGCGTACAGACTCCTTCAATAATGCACTAAAGCCTGCACCATGGAAGATATTATCGCCAAGAACCAGACAAGCAGAATCATCACCAATAAATTCTTCACCTATGATGAATGCCTGTGCAAGACCATCTGGTGACGGTTGTTCAGCGTACTGGAAATTCACGCCATAATCAGAACCATCACCCAGTAGACGCTTGAAACCAGGAAGGTCGTAAGGAGTACTGATAATCAGTATATCCTTGATACCAGCGAGCATAAGCACACTGATAGGATAATACACCATGGGCTTGTCATAAATGGGAAGTAATTGCTTACTGACACCCTTTGTGATAGGGTAAAGTCTGGTGCCGGAGCCTCCAGCAAGTACGATTCCTTTCATAAACTCGTAATTTTAATTCGTTCTGGCAGGCAGTATCGAACTGCGAACTATCGTCCCACCTGTGCTGCCAGAAATCCATTATTGCTTAGATATGATAAACTCCCTCTAACGGGCAAATATTATGACAATCAAGAATCACCTTGCCTTTCAGTTTGTCCCAATTCTGCTTAATATGGTCATGCTTGACCATAATGACCACCATATCAACCTCATTGAGGAACTGATCGAAATCCAGAATCTGGTTCTTCACAATCTCCTTCTGAGTGAAGAAAGGATCGAAGGTCTTCAAAGGACGGGCCAAGTGGCGCTCCTGAATATCGAGCATCTGGAGTGTGGGGCTCTCACGGATGTCGTCCACATTCTCCTTATAGGTCAAGCCATACAGACCTACTTTGCGGTTATCAGTGATGTTGTGCTCCTCCATAATCTCATGGATGCGCTCGAGCACGAACACGGGCTGGTATTCATTGGTCTTCATCGACTCGTCGATCACCTTAGCCAGCTGGGGATAGTCACCCACGAGGAACCAAGGGTCAACAGAGATGCAGTGACCACCAACGCCAGGACCGGGCTGCAGGATGTTTACACGGGGGTGCATGTTACAGATTTTGATGATTTCGTACACGTCCATATTGTCGTGACGGCAAATGCGGCTGAGTTCATTAGCAAAAGCAATGTTTACAGCACGGTAGGTGTTCTCAACCACCTTGGTCATTTCAGCGGTACGTATGTCGGTAACAACAATCTCACCCTGGCAGAAAGAGGCGTAGTATTGCTTTACCTTCTCACCAATCTCACGGCTGTCAGCACCAATAGTGCGGTTGTTATGGAGCAACTCATACACCATATTGCCAGGGATGATACGCTCAGGAGCGTGTACAAGATTGATGTCCTCACCAATCTTGAAGCCGTTGGCCTCAATGACGGGGCGAACGAACTTATCAATGGTTCCAGGGCTAACAGTGGATTCAACAACGACGGTTGCTCCCTTGGGACATACCTTCATCACTTCTTTGACGGCAGCTACTACATAGCATGCGTCAACTTTCTTGCTAAACTTGTCATAAGGAGTAGGAACACTGACAATGTACATATCAGTTTTCTGATACTCTGTAGTGAACTTGATACCAGCCTTTACAGCAGATTGGAACAATTCATCCAGACCATCTTCCTTGAAGGTGGTCTTACCTGCGTTAAGAGTAGCAACAAGTTCCTTGTTGTAGTCTGTACCGATGACTTCCACGCCGTGGGATGCCATCATCAATGCTGTGGGCAGTCCAATATAGCCCAGTCCAATTACGTTAATCATATTTATTAAATTGAAAATTGACAGTTGAAAATTGAAAATTAATCTATCGCATACCTATCTACGGTTTCTCCGTTGAGAGCACGGACAATGCGTGAGCAGGCTTTGCCGTCTCCGTAGGGGTTCACGGCTTTGCTCATCTTTTCGTATGCAACAGGGTCATCAAGCAGGGTGCTTACCTCATTCACGATCAGGTCGTGATTGGTGCCCACCAGATGTACTGTGCCACTCTTCAGTGCCTCAGGACGCTCAGTGGTATCGCGCATCACAAGCACAGGCTTGCCAAGTCCAGGAGCTTCCTCCTGGATACCACCTGAGTCGGTGAGCACAACTGTACTCTTCTCCATCAGGTACACAAACTCCAAGTACTGCAGGGGTTCAATGAAGAAGAAGTTCGGACGGGTTAAGTCCTCGCCAAACACCTCGTGAATGGGCTTGCGGACATTGGGGTTCAGGTGCATCGGATAAACAAAGTCCACATCAGGATATTTCTCGCTGAGGTCTTTCATGGCGGTTACCATGCTGATGAAGCCGTCACCAAAGTTTTCCCTTCTGTGTCCCGTTATCAAAACCAGCTTCTTCCCTCCGTCAAGACGAGTTACGTCGTACCCGGCATTCTTGAGCACATTGATTTGCTCATTGGCAAGAGCTTTATCGCCCTTGAGTTTCTCCACCACCATATGGAGGGCATCGATAACGGTATTGCCGGTGACGAAGATCTGGCCCTGGGCCTTCTCGTCCAGCAGGTTCTGCTCGCTGAGGGGCGTGGGGGCAAAGTCGTAAGTAGCAATGCGGCCAGTAATCTGGCGGTTCATCTCTTCCGGCCAGGGGCTGTAGATGTTGTGGGTACGCAGACCTGCCTCCACGTGACCTACAGGAATCTGCTGGTAGAAGGCTGCCAGTGCAGCAGCTGTGCTGGTGGTGGTATCTCCGTGAACGAGCACCACATCGGGCTTGCACTCCTTGAATACATCGCGCATACCAGTGAGCACACGGGCAGTCACATCATACAGGTCCTGTCCCTGCTTCATGATGTTCAGGTCGTAATCTGGCTTCACATCAAAGATGGTGAGCACCTGATCCAGCATTTCGCGGTGCTGACCCGTCACGCAAACAATCGTTTCAAACTCGCTTGGATGTTTCTGGAACTCCTTCACCAGCGGGCACATCTTGATTGCCTCTGGGCGTGTTCCAAACACTAACATTACTTTTTTCATAATAAATACTGATTAGTTGTTCTGACTGGCAGTATCGAACTGCATCACCTTTGCGACCACCTGTGCAGTCGGAAGATGTATGATGTAAGATGTTAGAGGGCAGATGTATTACCAATGGCCCTCTAACTTCCTTCATGCTTTTATAACAAATTATCTTTCTCGATATCCTTGAAATATTTGTAGGTGCCGTGCTTCAGTTCGTCGGTGGCATCTTCGTCACAGACGATGATAGCATGGGGATGCTGCTGCAAGCAGCTGATAGTCCACATGTGGTTGACGGGCTCTTCGACCCCATGACGAAGGGCGCGGGCCTTGTTGTGGCCATTCACCATAATCATCACTTGCTTGGCATCCATCACTGTGCCGACCCCTACGGTCAGAGCAGTCTTCGGTACCAGGTTGACATCGTTGTCGAAGAAACGACTATTAGCAATCACTGTATCTGTGGTGAGGGTCTTCTGGCGGGTGCGGCTCTGCAGGCTGGAGCCTGGCTCGT
>Ga0326511_10002973_pt1 | contig 13705 bp, 13 predicted proteins | sample 0_2496_0518_D_FD_203701 | JGI IMG/M metagenome (GOLD analysis project Ga0326511, IMG submission 203701) | Bovine rumen microbial communities from UC Davis, California, United States - 0_2496_0518 | ecosystem: Host-associated > Mammals > Digestive system > Stomach > Rumen | place: USA... | reverse complement strand
TCAACTTATGAGAAAGCTTATGCAAAGCTACAAGAGTGGTGTAACAAATATGGTTATGAATTAGAAGAAGAACCATATGATGTATGGTATCATAATCAATTATTAAATGAAGCAAAATGCTGCCATAATTTTAGAGGTTGGTCAAGCTGGGGTACTGCATATGCATTTACTATTGTAGAATTTAAGACACCAGAAGAATATGAACATGATTTATTAGAATATAGCCAATCATTTTAATATTAACAAAAATTATCAAAAATTTATTGTATAATATAATGTAAGAATAAAACTCCTAATGATCTTACAAATAATTTTGGTCCAGCTCATGACCAATTAAACCGAGTAATTATATACTATAGTTTAGCAAATCTAGTATTGTGACCTAAGCATGTCCCTAAACTGCTTATTCCCTCTAACTATAAGTATAAACAGGAGATATTATGAAATTTACACATTTAAACGCTTACAAAGATGCAAAGGGCCGCGAATATATCGTGGTAGAATTAGACAATGGAGAGAAAGTATTTATTAATAAGGCAATTATTAAATATGCTTTTGATCATGTCAGAGAAGTTAAACCTAAGGAGGCCAAGTAATATGCTTGACCTTACTGAAGCTTTATTAAAAGCAAAAGAAGAGCATATGAGTGTTGAGAAAGCACTAGAATATTTATTATTTGGTAAGGAGATTAAGGATCTTGACTCAGAAGAAGAAGTTTACGATGCCGACAGTGTACAAGGGTAAGCTAATTACATCAATTAGCTGGGACCTAGAAGTGTGGATGTACATTAAGACATTGGCTAGTAATAATAATATGACATTATCCACATTCTTAAACAAATATTTTGCTGATCTAAAGGAAACAGCAGAAGATTTAGATGATTTTGAAGAACATTTTAAATTCCATAAATAGGAGATTATATGAAAGACCTAGAGATAGACTTTGAAAAAGTATTAGATGACTATGCTTCATGTAAACTCTCTAGACGCCAGATGCTATCTTATTTTAATAATGATGGTTATTTATTAAGACATTTTAAGAAGAAGATTAAAGAAGCTGCAGAATGTAGATCTTGGATTTTATCTAATAGGAACCTTGAAGTAATTTATATTCAAGGTCCTTCAGGATCTGGTAAAACCACTGCAGCTAAATATTTTGCTGGAAAGCTTAATTATGACTATTTTGTATCTGGCTCAGGAGAAGATATATTAGATGGCTATGACAATGAAGAATGTATTATATTGGACGATTTTAGAGGTGGTACAATGAAATTCTCTGAATTATTAAAGTTCTTAGATAATAATACAGGCTCATCAGTTAAATCAAGATATTATAATAAGAATATTAATTACTGTAAAGTAATTTTTATTACGTCTGTATTAAAACCAGACGAATTATATCGTATGTTTGAGGATTCAGGACAAGAACCTATTGAACAATTAATGAGAAGACTTAAACATCATTACTTTGTAATTAAAGACGATATGATATTTAATTATAAGACAAATGAAAATAAATATTATAAAGCGTATAGTATAAAGGACATATACACAGAATTAGGAATTAATCCTAAAGAAGTAGACGATACATCAATATTAGATAAGTTTATAACTAATGAAGAAACAGAAATAGACTATGAAGAAAACGATATAAAAGGAGAAATGATACCAGTAAGATTAAATAATATTTAGGAGGGGATTATGAAGTATAATACTAGAATAGAATCAGTATCTGCACAAAAATTTGATAAAGCACTTAATTATTGTGGTAATTATATAGAAGCAGAACCTACTTCTAATTCCCTAATATCAAGAAATAAATATTATTGGCAAGACAATAGATCTAATTATCATTTGGTATTTAAAGATTATGTAACAGGTAAGGTTAGACACTTTATATTTGATCCTTACACTGGTGAAAAAGACGATACTTATGATTATAAATATAGAGCTGGTTTTAAGGCCTTTATGGCTCTTAAATCATTAGCTAATAAATATGATGAGTTAGACGATATAAATAGGTTTAAAGACAGTATTTATGCCAAGGATTATTCTTGGATACCATTTGAACAAATGGATACTAAAAATGTAAATAAATGGGTTAAAGCATGGGAATATGATAGTAATAGTAATTATTTATCTAAAATGAAAATGCCTTTACCTTATGGAGATATTATTAGACAGAATGACTATGTAAGAAAAGGTGAAATAGGCTTTAATATTGAGGCTAATGTTAAAAATGGTAAGAAGTCATTAGTAACTGTATTTATAGGCCATGCTGATCTAATATTTAAAACTAAAATATATAAAAGCTTTTCGGAATTGGCTGATAAAATGTATGCTATAAAAAAATCATTATCTGGTGAAGAAAAGGATAAATATAAGATAAAGGTTTGTGCTCTTCATGGTAACATGAAGAATCACAATATCTTTATTGCAACAGCAATTATTGGTTATTCCTCAGAAGAAATAAAAATGTATAATAATATGGCACATGTATATATGAATACAGTAGATTCAATTATATGTGACCGACCTATAGATGCAATCCCACTTGGTGATGGCCTTGGACAATTTAAATTACAACATGAAGGGGTACTATTCAAATATAGATCTCATGGTATCAAGGAATGGGCTACAGGTGAGAAGAAGCATAAAGGTCAAAAGAAATCAAGAATTGGTATAGAACACCAACAATATTATATACTTAAAGGAGAATTATATCATGTCCAAAATAAAGAGTAAAACTAGATCTGAAGGACAGATTACTTATATATCAGGTCTTAGAATGTCTAAAGCAGTATTAACTAATTATAGAAGAGGTAGATACTCTGACGAGACATTTATAAAACATTTAGTCAAGTATAATGAAGGTAGAAGCGATTTGTTTACTCTTGGAAACGATCAAAGAACATATGAAAAGAAATTAAGAGATCAATACGAATGATTTGAAGAAGACCATCCTGGTCTTTCAAATGAAGAAAAAGCAGACTCTATATTAAAAGCTGCTAGAGCTATATCTAATTGGAAGGATGAAAATAGCGCTTATATGGCTTCTTTGGAAGAAACCTATAACCAAGTACCAGACAGCGTAAAAAAGCAAATAAGAAAGAAATTTGGTACCATAGATTGGGATTCTGCAGTCTATGATGAACAGACTAAGAATATACTTGTAGAAAAAGATGGACTTATATTAACTATGTCTATCAATTCACATGAAGCCGGAGATTATGATGAGGACGCTTTACAATGGCAAGTGACATCGCGAAAGAATTAATTGCTTATAATAAAGCAAAGTCTTTACCTTTCTATAAACTTAGAAGTATATTAGGTTATGACTATATGATTTATTACTTCCTTTTAGGAGGAAGAATGGCCGGCAAATCATACGCTGTAACCGACTTCTATATACATCAATTTGTAGAATATGGAAGACCATTCTACTGGCTAAGACTTACCGAGGCCGGTACTCGAAAGTTGCTCTTAAACAACGCAGAAAAATTGGTAGACCCAGATCTAAGACGTCGTTATAAACTAAACCTTAAGACTAGAGGTGAGAATGTATATAATGTTACCATTGATGAAAATGGTATTGAACATAAAAAATTAATGTGTAAGGTATTAGCCTTATCTACTTTCTATTCAGACAAGGGCCAAGGATTCTTTGATAAGGATTATTTAAAGACAGACAATGCATATTATAATATATGTTTAGATGAAATGAATCGTGAGGCTAATGAAAAAAATAGTTTTGATATTGTATATGCGTTTGCTAATGAGGTTGAAAATATCATTCGTAATACAAAGCATAATATTAGAATTATATGTATTGGAAATACACTTCAAGAAGCATCAGATTTATTATGTGCTATAAACTTCTTGCCAGATCACTTTGGCAGATTTAAATTGGTTAAAAATAAAAAGCAATTATTAGCTATGATATATAAGCTAAAGCATGCTAAGACAGACAAGGAATTACAAGGAATTCACGAACAATATAAGGATTGTGACTTTGGTAAAAGAGCTATTGTAGAATACATGGAACCTACCGAGAGTTATAAGGCAATGAGAAATGGATCTGCTGCTGAGATACTTGCTGCAGACGCTAGTACTTTTACTAATGAAGTGCAGATTGATAGTAGTCTTATAGCAAGACATACTAGATTCCAAAAGCCTACGAATATAATTAAGTTTGCTAAAGGACATAGCTCATGGTTCACAGTATGGGACGGTAATGTAATAGCGCCTTATAATGGCCAACAAGCCACAACCATAGCTATGAGACCTTACATAGACGAGTTCTTCAATCCTGACCTACAGAAAACTATTATAACATTATTCGATACTAGAAGCTACTTGTTTAGAGACCTTAGTACTTTTAAGAGGTTCCAGAAGGAACTTCAGATATTGAAGCCAAGAAAATAAAAAAGACCCTAAGGTCTTTTTTTTTTAACTTATTTTCTTAACCATATGTCCGGTTATCTTAATATTTCAAACTGCATTGTTTCTTGGAGTAGGTGAATTAGGATCATCTACATAGTCTACGTTCAGATTAATAGTACCATCTGCGTTTCAAGTTACAAGTAAATTTGTAAAGTATCCAGCTGAATCATCTGTATCATAATAACCATCATAATTATGTCTACTTATAAGTTGAAGCTCATGATTTAAACCAAAAGACATAGTAGCTCTCTGGCCTTTTAATTGTCCAGAAATTGGATTTGGAAATTCCATTATAGTAGAACCTTGTATTGGTAAATTGGTACCATCAGTAGATATAGTACCTGTAGTCCTACCGGGTAATGATACTGTCATATTTTTCCAATATGAATCTGATTTAGGTGAACTTTTTTCAGTAACAGTTGCACTGCCAGGTCCTAATGTACTATATTGACTTGAATTAAACATATCTACTCTTGCAGTTAAATATCCACCATCATTAGTCTCTGATAAAGCATCATATTTATACCAAAATGAATTAGCAGTATATTTACGTGCATAAAAATTTAATCTTCCAGATACTTCTACTTTAATATTATCAAAGTCTGATAACTTAAATCCGGTATTAAATGTTCGGTTATAAGCTGAAGTACTAACTGTAATTGATTTGTTTAATATTTCCTCATTACTTTCTTGATATAAGTCCCAAGATAAATTATAAGTTTGATTCATAATAATCTCCTTATTTTAATTTTTATACCCAATTAAAAGTCTTATTACCTTGATCATCTACTGTAACTTGTAAAGTGTATGTACCAGCTGTAGTAGGAGCTGCTGGAATATTATTACATTCAATATTACCATCCCAGTCGACGGTTAATGCATTACTTCTTGCATTATGAGAAGTACCGTTACCAATTATAAACGCTTTACTTCTTAATAAAGTAGTATCATTAATATTATATTCACCTATAGTCATTGAACCTTTATGAGCACCTTGACCGTCTGATGCAACACATCTACCTAAAGATGATGAATAGTAAGCTCGATTTTGTTCATTAGAGCTATTTGAATCTACGATATATATAAAACCACTAGTAGATCTTGTGCTAGCTGAATTTCTATTATTACCAAAGATTACACCACCATCACCTTCTACCATCGTGATATTACCATCACTGTATTGACCTGGTTTTTTAGAATATACATAACAAATACCAGCTTTACCAGTAACATCTGCTCTAAAATTTGTAGCATCTGTGCCATTATAATTTTCTCTATAGCCACCTAATAAAGCACCTTTTGCTCTTGCATTCTCAGAACTACTTGTTGGGTTTGTTCCAATAACTATACTATCAGCTACAGAACCTCTATGAATAACATCATTTAAATCCCAGCTAACAGTTCCTGAACTCTCAGTTAAACCATCAGTAAATGTATAGGAACCTCCTGAACCGCCTGATGGAATAGAATAAGTATCGCTACCAATAGTTAATGAAGTCCAGTTAGTTCCATCGTTAGTACCTGAGACTGTAGTAATATCGTTAGTTAATGCCATTGTACCAGTCTTTGCTGGAACTGTAATTAAATAGTCTGTAGCTGGGAATCCTTGGCTAAAGTCTTTAACCTTTAATTGAGCATGTCCTACAGTTGTAACATCTTGTAATACTAATTCATTAGCTGATACTGAAGTACCATTAATTTGACTTGCGCTTACTTGTTGATTAGTAATTAATGTGTCATATGATGTATAAGAAGAACCACTTTGTACATAAATACTAGCATTACCTGTGAATGTTTTAGTTGCTGTAATATCTTGTGCTGTATCTGTAGTTACCATATTTGTTGGAGTAGAACCTGCATCTAAAGCAATAGTTTGATTAGAAGCTTGATTTAATGTAATAGTACCTTTAGTTACTCCACCTTGTGTAAATGTAATTGTTGGATCATTTACTGTAGGAATTGTAGGTTTATCTGTTAAATCATCATAGTCGCCTGAGAAGTTACTTGTACCTGGAGTATATCCTAAAGCAGTAGTAACATCACTTGATGTAATACCTGTAATATAACCTGCATCGTTTGTAAATGCTGATACATTTGTAGGAACTGTAGGAATATCAGTCTTCATAGCTACTGTATTATCAACACTAATAGTGTCATTAGTAATATCAATACCTGTTCCTGCAGTATATGAAGTTCCACCACCTGAAGCTAATCCATAAGTATCAGAACCTATAGTTAAACTTGTCCAGTTTGTACCGTCATTTGTTCCTGAAACTGCGTCTGGAATAGTTGGTTTATTAGTTAAGTCATTATAATCACCAGAGAAAGAAGGAATTTCTCAAACCTTATTATCTGGAGTAGTTATAGCTTGTAAAGTATAATCAGGACTAACTGGGGTTATATTAGAGAAGGTAACAGTTACAGTATCTCCTTGAGGACCTTGAGGACCTGTAGGACCTGTAGCACCAACATCGCCCTTAGGAGCTGTAAATGTTGCAGTAGTTCCATTATCAAATGTTTGTAAATATATATTACCACCTTGTGCGTCTTGTCCTTGTAATACTGTGCTTACGATAGCAGCTCCTGTGGCACCTATTGGACCTTGCGGACCTTGAGGACCTGTTGCTCCAGTAGCACCTGTTTCACCTTTAGGTCCTTGTTCACCTTGTGGACCTTGAGGACCAGTTTCTCCCTGTGGACCTTGAGGTCCTGTTTCACCTTGGATACCTTGAATTCCTTGTGGTCCTTGTTGACCTTCTGGGCCAGTAGCACCTGTAGCTCCTGTATCACCTTTAGGCGCAGTAAATGTAGCTGTAGCGCCATTATCAAAGGTTTGTAGATATATATTACCGCCTTGAGCATCTTGGCCATATAATACTGTACTTACAATCTCAGCACCTGTAGCACCTGGCGCACCGTCTGCTCCTGCTGGACCTTGAATACCTTGAATACCTCTAGGACCTTGTGGACCTTCTGGACCTGTAGCACCGGTTTGACCTTGCGGACCTGCTACACCTTGCTCTCCTTGGACACCTTGAGGACCTTGAGGACCTGCTGGACCTTGAATACCTTGTGGTCCTGCAGCTGCAAATGGTCCTAAGTCTAAATAAGTATCTGTTAATTCATTGTATTGATATACTTCATAAGGATAAGCTGAACCAACCAAGTATAATGCTTGATCAACTGGATCTTCAATATCTGAAGTAGTTGCGAATGGACCGTGATATCCATAAGCTTTCTTTAATGTTTCAATATCTGAAGTATTTTTTCCTACTTGCTCTTGTAAGTTTCTATAAACTTTGCCATCAATTTCTATCATTATTTGTTCTCCTTATTATCTAATGCTTCTTGTAATTCTTTTATTTGATTCATTAAATCAGCAATTTCTTTAGCAGCATCTGCTTTTTCTTGTGTATCTAATTTACCATCATTCATTCTATCCTTCATTCTGCAAATAAAATTAAATAATAATATACCAATATTTAATACGATAAGAATGATGCCCAAAATATTATAAATATTGGCTAAGCCTACTCCTAATCCCGCACTTGCTGTAACGTCTGATAAGATTAGTCCTTTATTTGCCATGTTTTAGTCCTCACTTTCATATAAATATGGATGATAATTAATAGCTTGTTGGAATAATGGTTTAAATTTTGATAAGAATGCATCTGTTACATCTTGTACTAATAAACCATATAACTGACCAAAAGCATCCATCTTAGATTTCTCATATTTTGTTACATTTTGATCATTAATATATTCTAATTCAGTTAATGTTTGAGTAGAAGGTTCAGTACTTGGATTGAATGCATGGTTATAAATTGCAGTTGAACCTTTTAGAATTTCAGCATTGCTTAAAGCTCTAACATCAGCTTGAATCTTTAATTTCTTTTCCCAAGTTGGACCATATTGCCAAATGACTGCTCCTAATTTGGTCTTAAATTGATTTTCATCAAAATTAGCTATTGGACTATTACCAAACTTAGAATAAAGCAAATAATAAAGAATTTGAAGGTTAGATACTTTACCACCAGTATCGTCAGCATCTATGAGCATTGGAAATTTCTGAGTAGTTGTATATTCAGTCTTAAAATCTGAATATTCATCAAAGATATCTGCGAATGTTTTAGTATTATACATTGGTCTCATTGTCATTTTCTTGTCCTCCGTTCTCACCATTTTCATTTCTATCATAAGCAGTTCCATCGCCGTCCATATCCATATTAACGATAGTCTCTGAAGGTTCACACCAAATACCTAGGCCTCAAATACTATTGACAATATTACAGAAGTTTTGTCTAATTGAAAGTCCATCCATTAAGGTTAAACTAACATCAGCACCACCTAGATTCATATTGGTTTGTTCGTTATTAACATATTGTGACTTATCAAACAATCCGCCATTAGGTACACCATGTAAACCTAATCTAAAATTATCAATTGCTTGCATAGCTTGTAAATAATCAGCAGACTTAGTTAACGCACCATCTGTTAACTCTTGGAATTCTAAGTTAGATACGATAGGTGCATAAGGATGTGCTGACAATGCAGATTCTAATAATGTCTTGTTAGCTTCAAATACTTCGTTTGCTGCATCAGCGTCAGGTACTCTCATACCCTTAGTACCAGTACCAAGTAATAGAGCTGTTCTTAAATAAGGCATTACTTCTGCTTCCATATCAATAACAGCATCATTTAATTGTTGAGTAGGAATAATAGTTTGACTTAATTGTTTTGTATAATCATGTAATAATACAGCAGAATCAGTAAAATCTTTTATATCTAATTCTTCTGGTAATTTAATACCATATACACAGTTTAATTTAATATTACTTAAATACTGTGCTTGTGCCTTACCAGCTTTGTCATCAGTACCAGCAGTCATAGGTACTGGATGGATTGTATTATATCTTCCGTAAAAATCTATGGTTCCGTCAAGAGCATAAGGCATGAAATAGAATTCATCTAAATCTTTTAGATAGAAGAATGCTAACTGTCCTTTGTAATATAACATTCTTTCTAACTCTTGACTTGATAAATTACAAGGTAAGTTATACCAAACATATTTATTTACAAAGATTTGCTCGTCATTCTTTCTAATTAACTTTTTAATATCTTCTTTAGTTGTACATCTTTTATTACCAAACTTCATTGGTAATCCTGTCTTAGGATTAATGCCAGCTTGTAATAATGTTTCAATATCTGGAATATTAGGTTTTGCCATTATTTAACTCCTTCCAATGCTTGATTTATTAATGCAAGTTGCTTTTGACTGGCTTCAAGATCAAATTTAAGATCACGTCTTACATTTTGAGCATCCTGTGATTCAATTGCAGCTTTTCTAGCCATTGCCACTCTTTTACTTGTAGCAGGATTTTTAACTCTAGCCATTTGTTTTTGATATTCATTTTCTGCAGCTTCAGATTTAGCTTCTAAGTATTCTTGAACGCCTCTTTGTTCTGCCTGTGCAGGTGTTTCACCATTTTTTGGCTTTAAACCAGCATCATTTTTTTCTAATACCATTTGATGAGTAATAGCTTCAGTATTATCTGCTAACGCATTTTCAGCATTAAATACTGCTTTTTCTGCTTTTACTTTATCAATTTCTAACTGAGCTTTATGTAATTTATTAGCTTCAGTTTGCTTTTCCACAGCTTCAGTTTGCTTTTCCACAGCTTCAGTTTGCTTTTTTATATGTGTACCAAGAGTAGCAGCTCCTGCTGCTGCTCCTAGCATTCCATTAAAACTATTTTGTATTGTTCCCATTACTCGAAGTACACTCCTTTCATTAATTCCTTATTTATTTCGTCAACTTCTTGGGCTGCTAAGGGTTCATTATATTTAATAATACTTGCTTGAACATATCCATCAGGAGTTATGCTACCAACATATCCTGCTGCCATTCCATTATATTCAATGAAATTAGTTAAATATGTTTTTTCTTGGTCTGTTGAAGAATATAATTCAATATAAGGTACATATTTACTATTAGCATTAATTGATGTTGTTTTATTTAATGTATCAGGTAATGCTTTAATATTTTGTAATTGATATCTAAATAAATCTTTTCTAGAGTTTAATGCTTCATCTTGTCTCTTACCTAGATTTTGATAGTCTAAGATACCTGTTCCAAGTGAGGCTAGACCTCCAACAATTGCTCCAGCAGCAGCTCCATAACCACCGCCAACCATACCACCAGCGACAGCACCAGATGCAGCTCCTGTCAATGTTCCAGAAGCAATTTGTCATCCTGCTTCTTCTCTTTGGATACCATATTCTCTTTCCATAGAAGTAATTTCTCTGTTGAATGATTGTTGGTATGTCTTATTATTTAATTCATAATTAATCCAAGAATCTGTTACATTAGCAAGTGAGAAGTCACCAGCAAGTATTAAGCCTCTTGAATCTTTAAAGCTATCACCATACAAATTGTCAAATTCAGGAGCTACTAATATAAATGGATTAAATGGTTTGTATGTACACATTACATTTACAAATGGAATACCATTATTCTTAGCAGGACTAAATTCAAATACTGACGCATAGTTAGGACTACAGAATCTGACAAACTCTGTTTCATTTTGAATCTTTTTATTAGTTATACTATATTTATCAGAAATATTAGTTTTAGTTATATTGTTATTAACAAATACTTGTGTAATATTTCTAGTAAATGATGACTCTGTTGGGAAGAATATGAATCCTACATTTCCAGCAGATCCACCAACTGTTCTTGTTATTTTAACATAATCTAAATCTAATGTAGCATCACCTTTAATTGTTATATAAGTACTTTTCATATTTGCTACTCTAACACAACTGTGGAAAGTTACAGGACAGTAAGGTAATAATTGAACATCATATATATGACTTCCACCTTGAATAATAATATCTTGAGCGACTCTAAATATTGTCTCTCTATCTACTCGCCATCCTTCAATAATTATATCGTCCGAACTACTTGTAGCATTAGGATAAGGCATACAGAACATTCTATAAGGCGCGTCTATTAAATTTCTAGTACCTGCTGTAAATTTATAATTAATTTCACCTGTCGTAGAAACAGTAACATCTTGAGTTGTTAACATGTATTCAGTGAAATTATAAGAATAAGTTGCTTTACCGCTATTCTTAACAGAACCACTTACATGATCTTGGAAACATTGTACTACGTATTGAGTTAATGTATCATTTACTTTTACTCTAGAAGTTTCACCAGAACCAATATATTTAAAATGTATTAAATAAATACCATCAGCGAATTTAATTTTCTTACCATCATAACTTAATAATGTATTAACATCAACTTGATTTATAATATTAGTCTCAGTAACGTTTTCCATTAATCTAGTCTGAGCTGTAGACCAGTTAATTCATTGATATCTATTAGCGTTGTCTTTTACTGAATTATAATTAGATTCTGAGTATCTAATAGTTTCATTACTAGTTCCTACTTCACCAGCAATAGTTTCTGAAGAAGCACCGTTTCTATTTTGATAAGCATGCGCACCTTGGTAACCACCTACCCAGAAATTTCTTTCATAAGATATAATAACATCTGTGTTAACAATATTAAAGTTACTTCTACTAGTAACGCCTACAAGATTATGATATGTCCAAGCATCATAATTTGTAGTGCTTAAATCTACATCAAAATCTTCTGACAATATAATACCTTGTGAAGATCTATCTATTGCTGCGTCCTTGTCCATATAACCAACTATCCAAGGACAGTTTGTTTCGTCATATAAGAATGCTTCATCTTGTTTAATTTGGTTATATTGGAAGGGTTCTTTGTTATAAATTAATGGATTTGTATCTTCTAATTTACATCTATCTATACTGAATATACCAGTACTTAAACCAGTATAATTATCTGCTATAACATCTCTTTTTAATATTAATTTATATTGACCTTTTCTAGTTCTTTTGCTATCTATAACAAACCATCTTTGATCAACTTCTAATGGTTCTTCGTCTTCAATAGTTGCATTCTTTAATACTATCATATAATCTGGAGTTCACGTGTTACTTCAGTTTATAATGTGTTCTGTTATAATTTCATCATTAGGATTGAAATTAGTATTTTGTAATATTTCATAAGTATAATTAGAAAAATTAGTATCTGTTTTAATTCTTCTATTAAAATAATTATTATAATTTTTTAAAAATAATAAATTTGACATTTTTAACTCCTTATTATTTTATTAGTAAAAGTGGGCTAATACCGCCCTTATGATATTAGCCCGTTTAGAGGAGATATATAAATAGGCTTAATACCATCTAGGCAAGCCTAGAGGTATTAATTTGATGCCTTTTTCTTAACTGTAATGAAAGGATAATTCTTTAAGTACTCTAAAGTATTATGACCAAATGTTAAATAATGAGATTCAGTTAATGAACGAGGATTGAAGAATGTAGTTCCTACTTCAAATGCTGACATGTATGGAGGTAATTTAACTAATACTTTACAAATTACATCGTCAGATTGAGTATATGACATACCCTTAGGTGCAGTTTCAGTTGTCTTAATTAAGTCACCTGCAAAGTAATGAGTTGTACCAATCATCATTTCAGTAATAGCACGAACAGTTGAACCGTCACCAGTTGTAGCTGTAGTATTAACAGTACCGAAATATCTAGCAGGTAATACTTCCTCATCAAACTTGTCAACTAAACCTTCTTTATGGAAGATTGTAGGTAAGTCAATTTTCTTGATCTTATTTACATATGCAGAGTTCCAAATAACTTTGATATCTTCATCAGCATAACTTCTTAAATAACCATAGTCATTGAAGTCTCTATTGTAGTCACCCATCTTAACTAATAGGTCAGCTAAACCTTGAGCAATTGCAGTTGCTTCTAATTGAGCAGCTTCAATACCAGTAGCAGAACCTACTGCAGTAGTAATATCAATTTCTTGATCTTGTTCACCAATATTAGTTTCAGTAGTACCAATGTAAACATTGTAGTTAGTTCCGTCATATACTTTCTTAGTATCACGCATCCAACCTAACATAACGCCATTGAATGATGCGAAAGTACCTTCATCAGAGAATGCTCTCTTAGTTAAATAATTGTCAACTACTAAACGAATTTGTCTAAATACGTCTAAAGTAATTGCTTGAACTGCTGGATCTGCAGCTCTATCAGAAACGTCTAATAAGTTAGCTGCTTCAGCGTCATTTCCCCAAGCTGCTGACTTTAATACGTCTGTTGCGTAATATAACTTTTTATCACCAAAAAGTGATCCGTCTAC
>Ga0326511_10002972_pt1 | contig 13706 bp, 9 predicted proteins | sample 0_2496_0518_D_FD_203701 | JGI IMG/M metagenome (GOLD analysis project Ga0326511, IMG submission 203701) | Bovine rumen microbial communities from UC Davis, California, United States - 0_2496_0518 | ecosystem: Host-associated > Mammals > Digestive system > Stomach > Rumen | place: USA: California... | reverse complement strand
TCCATCCAGAACACCCCATTGCCGTGTCTGTGCGTCCATTGTCGCCCAGCAAAGCACCATGCTTATTGTCAGCAATATCTTTATTCTCATCCCCATAACATCATTTTGATGCTGCAAAAGTACTATTTTTTATCGAGATAACTGCTTGGATTGTTCAATTTGTATGTCTGAAACGTGCTTTTCTTCCATTTGTACGCCTGAAACAGCGAGATTGGGACGAAAGAGACACGTGTGTATGCTGTAAAAGGAATAGTTTTGCAGCAGGAAAACAAAAAACAATAAGTAACGTTATGAAGAAAATCAAGGCAATCGTTGGGCTTCTCCTGCTGGTGGTGGGACAGGCCATGGCACAGGAAGAGCATCTGGTGATGCAGTTCGACTTTGAGAATGTGGATGGCAAGAACGTGACCGACCCCGTGTCGGGCATTACCGCCAAAGTGAAGAATCAGGCTTCGGTCGTGGAGATGGGCAGTCGCAGGGTGCTCGATTTAGGCAACGGCACGGGCTACCTTGACATGACGAGGAACGCAGGCGAGGTGGTGAGAAATTTGTCGGACTTTACCGTCTCGGTATATTACCGTGTAGATAGTAATGCATCGCTCTCGGGGGCGGGCTATTTCCTGTGGTGCTTCTCGCAGTCGGCGGCCAACACGCAGACCAGTGCGCCCTATACAGCCTATCGCCTGAACGTCCAGCGCATGGCCACCTCGACGGGCGGATGGGGCAGCGAGGTAGGCATGGAAATGGGCAGCGAGAGTGCGAAAGGCCGCTGGGCGCATATACTCTATCGTCAGAGCGGGCAGAAGGGCGAGCTGTTCCTCGACGGTAAGCGCATGGCGCAGACTACGAACATGCCCTTGCTGAAGAATGCGCTCACCGCCGTGCCCGCCTACAACTGGATAGGCCGCCCACCATTCTCCGGCGACAGCTACCTGAAACAGACGCTCGTCAGCGACTTTCGACTCTACGACGCGGCTTTAAGCGATGCAGCGGTAGCCACGCTGGCTGCCGTGACGGAGCAGCTGGAGGAAGATTATAAATATGGTATGCCTGGCGATTTCTCCACCTTGCAAGCCGTAGTCAGCGAGGCTAAGACATTCATTGCCGGAGCCGCTTCGGACTATGCGCCCAATGCCATTGCTGAGTTGCAAGACGAAGTGGCCGTGGCTGAATTTGAGATAGCATCGGCACGTGCTTCGCAGACGCTTATCGACGAGTATGTCAGCACGCTGAAATCGCTGCTCTCCGCGGCCAAAGCCACCAAGAACTATGCGCCCAAGCAGGTATTCTCCGTGACCGACGACCACGGCTTCGTACACCCCGGCGGCATCGTCTCGCAGGCTGACATCGACCGCGCCAAGCAATTGCTGGCCAACGGCGACACGCGCATCAAGCGGGCGTGGAATATCCTCTGTGCCAACGAATACTCAAACGCCAACATCGCCACATGGCCTACGGAGACTGTGATACGCGGCGGTTCATCGGGCCAGAACTACATGAACTGTGCCCGTGGCGCTGCGATGGCCTTCCAGAACGCCCTGCGCTGGAAAATTGGCGGCACACGGGCGAATGCCGACGCAGCCGTGCGCATACTTATGCAGTGGGCTCGCCAGTGCAAGGGACTTGGCGGTGACACCAACATTTCCCTCGCCGCAGGAATCTATGGTCATGAGTTTGCCAACGCAGCTGAGCTGATGCGCGACTACGACGGTTGGAGCCGCCAGGACTTTGATGAGTTCAAGCAATGGATTATCCGCGTATTCTATAATCCCTCCATCGACTTCCTGCGTCGCCGACACGACACGTGGCTCAACGCACGAAATGCATCGCTCGGCGAGCGTCCTGGTCACTACTGGTCCAACTGGGGCCTGTGCAACGCGCTGTGCGTGATGTCCATCGGCATCCTCTGCGATGACGTTCACATGTATAATCAGGGCGTGTCATTTTATAAATACGACCACGTAGGCACCTACAAAGACCGCTCCGCAGACAACGTCATCCTCAATGACGGATGCGACGAATTCATAGGCAATCTCGTACCGGTAGTTCACAAGGACAGCCGCGGGCCTCTAGGCTATCTCGGACAGATGCAGGAGAGCGGTCGCGACCAGGGACATGCCCTGATGGCTCTCGGCCTCGCACTTGACATCTGTACCGTAGGCTTCAATCAGGGTGACGACCTGTTTGCCTATATGAACGACCGCATAGTTGCCGGCACGGAGTTCGTGGCGGCCATGAATTTCGGCGGCGTAGATGCCGCAGCCCTGCCGTGGACAAATTACAACTATGCCGACTGCCGCGGTCGCATGGGCGCAGGCTGGCACATGGAAGGGCCCAACACCGGTGGCGCAGGCGAATACCGCCCCTACTGGGATCGTGCCATTGGTTACTATGAGGGGCTGCGCGGCGTAAAGCTGCAATATGCCGAACAGGCCAGTGCGAAGATATGTCCTGACGGTGGCGGTGGCAACTACAGTCAAAACAGCGGTGGGTTCGACCATCTCGGCTTCTCCACACTCACCAGTTGGCGCCCAGCCATTGATGCTTCAGCAGGCATCACGCCCCTGAGCGGTGACATATTATATCAGGGTGTGACCTATAAGAACCAGACCAATCTTGGCGGTCTGGGATACAAATATGAGGTGTGTCCGTCAAAAGGCATCCCCGCAGATGGCAGCGACATCACGCTGATGCCACAGTTGCCGGAAGGAGCAGAGGACAGCGGCCAATGGCTGTGGAACACAGGCGAGACCACGCGGCAGATTACTGTCAAGGCCAATTGCAGCTACATCTATCGCGTCAGCTACACCGCACAGAACGGAGCCGTGAGCCACCAGTCGTTTGCCATTGCCGTCAGCGGTGATGCCGCACCCGACGTGATGACCGAAGAGATTACTGTCGATGGCGTGATAGAGCGCGTGACGGAAAAGACCGTCCTTGCTGGCACCAGCGTTATCCTCTATGCTGGCCCCACCACTGGCTGGACCGACGACTACTTGTGGGACAACGGTGTGAAGGGCAGCGTGGTCATAATTCCTGCCATTACTTCCTCGCGCACCTATCTCTGCCAGTATGCCAACCAAAGCGGAGCCGTCAGCGAGAGCCGCTTCAATATCCATGTCGTAGAGGCCCGGCAGAACATCAACGGCGTATTTACCGATGAGGCGGAACTCCTGCCCGGCAACCGTGTTGAAATGCGTTTGACCATTCCCTCGTATGCCAATGCATCTGACATTTTATGGGAAGACGGTACGACGGGAGGAACCTATGTTGTAAGCGAACTGACGGAAGACACCGAGGTTACTGCCACTTATAAGGGCACGGAATATCGCTTTGTACTACGTCTCATGGGCGGCGGCAGTTATCCCATCGACGCCACAAGTCTCATCGTCAACCCTGACTTTGCCACCATCGACGGCACAGGCTGGACGATGACCGGCACCTGGGGCAACCAACGTTTCAACGGTGCTGTGGAGGTATGGCACAGCACAGGTTTCGACTTCTCGCAGACCATCAGCGGACTGCCCGACGGCGAATATACCGTCAGCTGCCAGCTGGTATATGGTGAAGGCTCCAAGACCGGTTACCTCTACGCCACAAGCGACAGTGAGACGTCGAAAGCCACGGTGAAGCAAAGCTGTGCTGGCAGTGACTTCGATACTCAGCGCGACAAGATGGCTGCCAATGCTAACTATGCCCGCCTCTCAGTCACTGTCAACGTCACCGGCGGCACACTCACCATCGGCATTAAAGACACCTCGTCCGGCACCAACTGGCTCGTTTGGGACAACTTTACCCTGACTTGCAGCAGTATTTCCGCTACAGGCATTAGCGAAGTCATAAACCGTCAGTCCACAAACCGTCAATACTTCGACCTTCAGGGTCGCCGAGTCAATGGTACTCCCAAGCATGGTATCTACATCATTGACGGAAAGAAGGTGTTCGTGAAATGAACCTGCACATCGTTACATGATACGAAAGATTCTATTTGCAGTGATGATACTGTGGGCTGTCAGCAGCAGCGCACAGGTAAACTACCAGATGGCTGGTCCTTACGAGGTTGTTGCACGTGACGGACAGTATGCCCACACAAAAGGAGGCAGCGAACGCGATATGTGGATGGCGTGGCAGTCAGCACAAATCGGCGACGGCCAAACAGCTCTGGAGATAATCAATGCCTACGCCCAGACACTGCAGCGGTTCGATGGACACGATGCACCACTGTGTACTATTCAAGCCTACTGGCTATTGCAAGCAATGAGAATGGTAAAGAGCCATCAGACTCCAAAATGGGCTGCGATGATTCGCCGTGCCATCCTGCCGACGTTGAAGCAGTTCGAGGCCGACAGTCCGTATGCCAACGGCAACTGGGGGGCCATCGTGAACCGTTGCAGGATGGCCTGCGCCATCTTCTTGGAGGACAGTGTACTCTATCAAGCCAGCATCGACTACTTTCTGAATGCCAACGACAACGGGGCGTTGCCTCGGTATGTATGCGAGACGGGGCAGTGCCAGGAGACGGGGCGCGACCAAGCCCACGTGCAGTTAGGACTCGGTGCGCTATGCGACATCTGCGAGATGGCTTGGACACAGGGTACTGATTTGTGGGGCGCACTCGACAACCGACTAATGAAGGGGCTGGAATACACAGCCCGCTACAACTTGGGTTATGACGTGCCGTTTGAAACGTGGCGGGACTGCACAGGTCTCTATTGCGATTGGACGGAGCCGGGGGCTATGGGACGCGGTCGCATCCGCTGTATCTATGATGTGGCCTATGAGCATTATACGAAAGTGAAAGGTTTGAATATGCCATATACGAAGAAACTCCTCGACTTGCAACAGAAGGCAGAACAGCGAGGAGAGATTATTCAGAACATGGAGGCTGACCAGTTTATTGTGAAAGGTGTAAAAGAGGGAACGCGGCTGCATCAAGTCCTTACTTATCCCGCTCCTGAAGGTGCGCCTCTGAAGCACGACTACGAAGTGTTTGTACGTCCGCGAAGTGGTCAGGAGTGGACGAAGGTGGATACGTATATGGCGAAAGTAAATGCCTCCGTGGGGGACAATAGACACAAGGTCTCGGAAATCAGCTATTGCATGTTTGACTTTACGGGCGATGTTTTCGTAAAGGTCATCAGCAAGAATAAGAAGTTCAAGGCAGCAAGGATAAGGCCAGACTATCGGGGCGTGATTGCCAATGTGCAGAATGACAGCACCGTTCGGTTCCTACTCTTCCAGCCAGAGAACGTGAGCGTGGAGTTCGACGGTGACATCACCAACAATCTGTTGGTTTTTACCTCCAAGCCGACGGTCAGCAAGGAAGATGCAGAGAAGCAGGCAAAGTCACAAGGACGTGAGTTCAGGTATTACGGTCCAGGCTTTTATAATAAGGAAGATACGATTTTCGGGGCTTCCAATACCACGTTTTATCTCGACGGCGGCGCATATCTAACCGCCACTTTTGCCATCAACGACGCTCACGACGTGAGTATCTTAGGGCGCGGCATAGCCCGTCCGCAGCAAGGCTACGAGGGTGCTCATGTCTATCGCTCGAAAAATGTGCTTATCGATGGCCTCGTGTTGAACACCTGTCCTATTGGCGAGTCGCAGAATGTCACCCTGCACGATGTCCGCAGTATCTCGCATCCCTCATGGGGTGATGGACTGAATGTCTTTGGCGGCTCCAGCGACATTCTCTACGACCGCGTGTTCTGCCGCAACTCTGACGACTGCACTACAGCCTATGCCACCCGCAAGGGCTTCTTCGGCAACTGTAGCAACGTGACCATGCGAAACTCTACGCTTTGGGCCGATGTGGCACACCCCATCTTCATCGGCATTCATGGCAATGCGGAGCGTGGAGATACCATTGAGAACCTGCGGTATGAGAACATCGACATCCTCGGACAGGCTGAGCCACAGGTCGATTACCAAGGTTGTCTGGCCATTAATTGCGGCGACAACAACCTCGTGCGCAACGTCACTTTCGAGAACATCCGCATGGAGCAAATTGAACAGGGAAGCCTGCTACAAGTGAAGGTAGGCTACAACCAGAAATACTGTACTGCTCCTGGCCGTGGCGTAGAAAATGTCACCTTCAGGAATATCCGCTATAAGGGCGAGCAGCCTTATCTCTCCATCATCAACGGCTACAACGATGAGCGCAAGGTGAAAGACATCACCTTTGAAGGTATCAAAATAAATGGCTGTCTGCTACACGACAAAATGGAGGGCAAGCCCGCGTGGTACGCTACCACCGACTACATCCCCATGTACGTGGGCAACCATGTGGAGAACGTGGTATTCAGTGCAGACAGCCGAAGCACGACATCGGTCAGGTGACAAACTGGCTTTCAAAGGTCAAGTAAAGATGTTTTCACGTCAAGTTATCATTTAACCTTTATTTATTGCGTTTATTCGGAATTTATTTGTACTTTTGCCGCCAGAAACAAACATGTTAGGATTATGACAACACTTGCTTTGAACAATCTGTGGACGTACATCCAAGGACTTTCACTTAAACAGAAAGAACGTGAGTGGCTGGCCAGCAAGCTCATTGAACCACAGGCTGACGATGCCAAAACCGCTCGACAAAAGGCGTATGTAAAGGAAACACTGACCCGCGCACTCCGCGAAGTGGAAGACGCCAAACGAGGGAAAACCAAAATGATGACCTTAGACGAATTTGAAGAAGAACTCAGAAAGGACGGAATCTTATGAAGGTGAACCTCATCCCTTCAGTTGAATTTTTGAAACAACTGAAACGTTTGGCCAAGAAGTACAAGTCGATAGGCGAAGATTACAAAGCCTTAAAAGAGTCTTTGCTGGACAATCCTTTTCAAGGTGATAATCTCGGTAACGGCGTGCGCAAGATTCGCATGGCCATCACGTCGAAGGGCAAGGGGAAGAGCGGTGGTGCACGGGTACTGACGTTGAATGTACTGGTGAGCGATGATGCCAATGTAACGTTGCTGACCATCTATGACAAAAACGAAATCGACAATGTTTCCGACGAATACATCCGCTGGCTTGTCAGCGAGGCCAAAGCGTAAGGTTTCACTTTACCCTACCCCATTGGTCAAAACATCATCCCACGTCGCATCTGATGTGGGATGATGTTTTTGTAGGGTCGTAAACTGATTTTCATTGCCCATAAAAGAAGAGGGGGGAGACTGGGCAAAAAAAATTCTTGAAGGAAGAGAGGGGGATTTCAATTTTTTTCATGTACCTTTGCGTCCAAACATTCAATCAGTTTACATGAAATTCCATTACGATGTAGTTGTTGTGGGAGCAGGCCACGCTGGTTGTGAGGCGGCTGCGGCTGCGGCTAACCTGGGTGCGAAGACCTGCCTGATAACAATGGACATGAACAAAATTGCGCAGATGTCGTGCAACCCAGCGGTGGGCGGCATTGCCAAGGGACAGATTGTGCGGGAAATTGACGCACTGGGCGGGCAGATGGGTATCGTGACCGACAGGGCGTCGATACAGTTCCGCATGTTGAACCGCTCGAAGGGGCCTGCGATGTGGAGTCCAAGGGCCCAGTGTGATCGTGAAAAATTTATCTGGGAATGGAGACGGGTTTTGGACCAGACGGAAAATCTGTGCCTATGGCAAGATCAGGTGAAGGAGCTGATTTTTGAGTCGGTTGAAAAACAGGAAGAAGAGGGGGAAAACGAGTGCAAAAACCTTGACAGTGGAAAATCGCCTAAAAAATCAGAGCAGCACGTCCGCGTGGTAGGAGTACGCACCTACACGGACACCGAGTTTGAAGCTAAATGCGTGATTATCACGGCAGGAACCTTCCTGAATGGGTTGATGCACATTGGTCGGACGAAGTTGCAGGGCGGACGATGTGCCGAGCCGGCATCGCTGGAACTGACGGAGAGCATCACGAAGACGGGCATCCGGCACGGACGCATGAAGACGGGTACGCCGGTGCGCATTGACAAGCGGAGTGTGGATTTCTCGCTGATGGAGGAACAGCCCGGCGACGAGGTGGGCGGTTGCTTCAGCTACCTGAACGAGAGAAGCGGACTGAGACAATTGCCCTGCTGGATTACCTACACGAACGAAAAGGTACACGAGGTGTTGCGGTCGGGATTTGCAGACTCGCCCCTCTACAACGGACAGATTCAATCCATCGGTCCGCGTTACTGTCCGTCCATTGAGACGAAGCTGCATACGTTTCCCGACAAGAACCAGCACATGCTGTTCCTGGAGCCAGAAGGTACGGACACGAACGAGATGTACCTGAACGGGTTCTCCTCATCGCTGCCGATAGACACCCAACTGAATGCGCTGCGGGAGATTCCTGCCTTCCGAAGCCTGCGGGTATATCGACCTGGATATGCCATCGAGTACGATTTCTTCGACCCGACGCAATTGACCCACTCGCTGGAGTCAAAAATGGTAGAAAACCTGTTCTTCGCCGGACAGGTGAACGGCACGACAGGATATGAGGAAGCTGCCGGCCAGGGGCTGATTGCCGGTATCAATGCGGCCATCAAATGTTCCGTAGTGAACGCTGAAGGGAGGCCGCTGAACGGAGGTGAGCCTTTCACGCTGTCGAGGAACGAAGCATACATCGGTGTGCTGATTGACGACCTGGTAACGAAGGGCGTGGACGAGCCTTACCGCATGTTTACTTCTCGTGCCGAATATCGAATCTTGCTTCGGCAGGACGATGCGGATATGCGCCTGACGGAGAAGAGCTATCAGTTGGGATTGGCCAAGAGGGAGCGCTATGAGCGGATGGTGGCCAAACGGAAAATGATTGAGGAGATGATGGATTTCTGCCAGAACTTTTCGCTGAAGCCCGCCCTCATCAATGCGGCGTTGGAAGCCCTGGGCACTACCCCACTGAGCCAGGGAATCAAACTGGCCGACCTGTTGGGACGCCCGCAGATTTCCTTTGGAAACATTCTGCCCCACATTGTCCCTTTACAGAAAGCGGTGGAAAAAATTTGCCTGAACGCCGATTGCAGCAAGGAGGAGATTCTGGAAGCAACGGAAATCCGCATCAAATATTCGGGCTACATTGCCCGTGAGCAACAGGCGGCAGAGAAGATGCTCCGGCTGGAAAACATCAAAATTACCGGAAAGTTTGACTACTCCAACCTATCGCAAATCTCGATTGAGGCGCGACAAAAACTACAAGCTATACAACCCGTGACGCTGGCACAAGCCTCACGCATCCCGGGTGTGTCCCCCTCGGACATCAACATCATGTTGGTGCTTTTGGGAAGATGATTCCGAAACTTACTACTATTATAAAACCTTATAAAACCACGTACAAATGAACAACCCTTATCTGATTGAGCACCTACGCTCCATTCCCGACTTCCCAAAAGCCGGAATCAACTTCCGAGACGTAACCACTTTGTTCAAGGATGCAAAATGCCTTGAGATTATGGAAGAGGAACTTTACGAACTCTACAAAGACAAAGGCATCACAAAAGTCGTAGGTCTGGAAACCCGTGGATACATCATGGGCTCCATCCTTGCCCGACGCCTAAACGCAGGATTCGTCATGGCACGCAAACCCGGAAAGTTGCCCGCAACGACCATTCGCGAATCGTTCTCAAAAGAGTATGGCGTGGATTCCATTGAACTACACTTGGACGCCATCACACCCGATGACGTGGTACTGATTCACGACGACCTGCTGGCTACGGGCGGAACCATCAAGGCAGCATGGAAGCTGGTAAAGAAACTGGGGCCCAAGAAGTGCTACATGAACTTCCTGATTGAAATCCGCGACGAAGGATTGACTGGTCGTGAACACATTGGAGAAGGCATCGAAATCACCACACTGATGACCTTGTAAAAAAGCGTTTGGCATCAGGTGCTTCTGGTGCCAAACGCAACCTTTTTGCGAAAAACACTTCAAGCATCCACTTCAGCCACGATGGGCTAACCCCTGCGTATTCGGCAAGTTAGCACGACATTGTTTCACGTGGAACATTAAGTGATACTCTAATGGCAAAAGAACAAGAAAGACTAAGTAGACTAAAGACCATCGTCTCTGCCCTACCAAATTCTCCCGGCTGCTATCAGTATCTTGACGAGGCGGGAAAGATTATCTATGTGGGCAAGGCAAAGAACCTCAAGAACCGAGTTTCCTCCTATTTCCTGAAATCAGTTGACCGAAGAAAGACGGAGGTTCTGGTGTCGAAAATCCAAGACATCAAGTACATTGTCGTTCCGACGGACGAGGATGCCCTACTGCTTGAAAACAACCTCATCAAAAAGTACAAGCCGCGCTACAACATTCTCCTGAAGGATGGAAAGACTTACCCTTCAGTCTGCGTCACGAACGAGTACCTTCCACGGGTTTTCAAGACGAGGAAAATTCAAAAGAAAGGCGGCACCTACTTCGGGCCTTTCTCTCATTTGGGGACGCTGAACAACATATTAGAGCTTATCCACAAAATGTACAAACTGCGCAGGTGTCACCAACCTATAACGGAAGAAGGTATCAAAAAGGGAAAGTACAAAACCTGCTTAGAGTATCACATCAAGAACTGCAAAGGCCCCTGCATCGGACTGCAAAGTCGGGAGGAATACTTGCAAGAAATAACAGAGGTGAAAGAAATCCTCCGTGGAAACACGCGCATCCTATGTGAAAAAATGTTGGAAGACATGGCGCGACTATCAGAAGAAATGCGTTTCGAGGCGGCCATGGAAATCAAGAAACGTTACGACCTTGCATTGGAATACTGCGAGAAATCGGAAGTTGTGGCACACTCCTACCATAACATCGACGTGTTCTCCATTGACGACGAAGAGAAATCCAGCTTCATCAATTACCTGCACGTAACCAACGGCAGCATCAACCAGGCTTTCACGTTCGAGTATAAGAAAAGAGTGGATGAAACGGCAGAAGACATGCTGGCCTTAGGTATCGTTGAAATGCGGGAACGCTATAAAAGCAACTCGAAAGAAATTGTCATCCCTTTCCCTATCGACCTTGAAATGGAGGGAATCACATTTACAATCCCAGAAAGAGGAGACAAAAAGCACTTGCTGGAACTGTCAAAATTGAATGTCCGGCAATACCGAATCGACAGCCTGAAACAAGCAGAAAAACTAAACCCAGAGCAAAGAAGTACAAATATCCTGAAAGAGCTGCAACGAAAACTCGGACTGCCGAAACTGCCGATGCGCATAGAATGTTTTGACAACTCGAACATCTCAGGCAGCGATGCTGTGGCAGGGTGCGTCGTCTATAAACAAGCAAAACCAGCAAAGTCTGAATATCGCAAATTCAATATCAAAACCGTCGTTGGACCCGATGATTACGCTTCGATGAAAGAGGTGGTCTATCGGAAATATAAACGAGCGATGGAAGAAGGAACCGAACTGCCCGACCTAATCATTTGTGACGGTGGAAAGGGGCAAATGGAAATTGTACGACAGGTTATCCAAGACGAATTGAAAATTGACATTCCCATCGCCGGACTGGCAAAAGACAACCGCCACCACACCAACGAACTTCTTTTTGGGTTCCCGCAAAAAACGATTGGCGTTGAAATGGACTCTCCCCTTTTCAAGTTTCTCACCCGCATACAGGACGAAGTACATCGCTTTGCCATCACATTCCATCGGGAGAAACGCAGCAAAAGCCAAACGAAAAGCGAACTTGACGACATCAAGGGAATTGGTCCCGAAACGAAAAAACAGTTACTCCGCACTTTCAAAAGCATGAAGCGCATCAAAGAAGCCAGTGCCGCAGAACTGGAAAAAACCGTCGGACCTGCCAAAACAAAGATTCTCCTTCAGGCTTTTCAGGAAAAAGCAGAAGAGACTTTCCAAGAACAACAGAAATAAAATGAAAGCTACCCCACAACTTCCTGCAAAATTAATCGCACAGAAAGTTGGCAGTGAGCGGTAAATACGCTAACTTTGCACACCTATGAGAGCAGTTATACAACGAGTGGCCCATGCTTCCGTAAGCATCGAAGGGCAAATCAAATCAGAAATCCAACAGGGTTATCTGATCCTCTTAGGTTGCGAGAACGCCGACAGCGAAGAGGACATTCAGTGGCTCGCCCACAAGATTGTCGGCTTGCGCATTTTCGACGATGAAATGGGCGTAATGAACAAATCCATCATGGACATCGGTGGAGAAATCCTGGTCGTTTCTCAGTTTACCTTGTGGGCCTCCTACAAGAAAGGCAACAGACCCAGTTACCTGCGAGCGGGCAAACACGAAATCACAGTCCCCCTCTACGAGCGGTTTGTAAAAGTGTTGTCGGAACAGCTGGGCAAAACCGTACAGACGGGCGAATTTGGCGCTTATATGAAGGTGGAACTACTCAATGACGGCCCCGTGACGATTTGCATGGATACCAAAAACAAAGAGTAAAAAACGTATTTATCTGATAAACAATGTAAAAAGAGTAAGATATGGAAACAAGTAAGTATGAACAAGCATTAAGTTTGTATAACTGTGAACTGGATGACGAAGCCGTTGCACGCCAAGTAAACACCCTGTTGAAAGAGCATCTGGAAGAGAACAACACCCAAGAAGTCAAGAAATTTCTCTTCAACTCCGTGGAACTCACCACATTAAAGACTACTGACAGCGAAGACAGCGTTCTCCGTTTTGTCGAAAAAGTCAACAAGTTCGACCGCGAGTATAGCGAACTGGGCCATGTGGCCACCGTCTGCGTCTATCCCAATTTCGCAAAGATTTGCTACGAATGTCTTGAGAATGACCACGTTGAAATTGCATGTGTCAGCGGAAGTTTCCCTTCAAGCCAGACTTTCTTAGAGGTGAAAATCGCCGAGACTGCTTTGGCCATCAAGGACGGTGCCACAGAGATTGACATTGTGATGCCCGTGGGCAAATTCCTGGCAGAAGACTACGAGGGAGTCTGTGACGACATTTCTGAGCTGAAAGCCATTTGTGGCGACAAGAGCATGAAAGTCATCTTGGAAACTGGCTGCCTGAAAACAGCCAGCAACATCAAAAAAGCCAGCATCCTGGCCATGTACGCAGGAGCAGACTACATCAAGACCTCGACTGGCAAACTGGAACCTGCTGCTACTCCAGAAGCTGCTTTCGTCATGTGCCAAGCTATCAAGGAATACTATGAGAAGACAGGCATACAGGTTGGATTCAAGCCCGCCGGAGGCATGAAAACTGTTGAGGATGCACTCACCTACTACACCATCGTCAAAGAAGTCCTTGGCGAAAAATGGTTGACAAACAAATGGCTGCGTCTCGGTACCAGTTCCTTGGCCAACAAACTGTTGAGCGACATTCTCGAAAAAGACATCAAATTCTTCTAACAATACATTCGCTGAACCATCAGCGAGCCAAAACGAAACGCTCCCAAATGCCTGTTTTAGGCACTCAGGAGCGTTTCTCTCTTTATATTAACAACCTAAACAATTTAGACGGAACGGTCGGAAACAAAATCCACATATTGCATGAGAGCCGTGCGTGTCGGCGAGTCTGGAAATACAGATAACAGGCTTTTGGCTTTGTCAGAATATTCGTGCATCACCTTCCGGGCATAGTCTATACCGCCATTTTCCTTGGTGAAGGCTACCAAACGAGCTACATCAGCATCAGCGACCGTGAAATTTTTCACCGACTCAGCAATGCGGTACATCTCTTGGTTGCCTGTTGACTTCAGGGCATAAATGACAGGAAGCGTCAACTTACCCTCCTTCATGTCGTTCCCCGTTGG
>Ga0326511_10002971_pt1 | contig 13709 bp, 6 predicted proteins | sample 0_2496_0518_D_FD_203701 | JGI IMG/M metagenome (GOLD analysis project Ga0326511, IMG submission 203701) | Bovine rumen microbial communities from UC Davis, California, United States - 0_2496_0518 | ecosystem: Host-associated > Mammals > Digestive system > Stomach > Rumen | place: USA: California... | reverse complement strand
ATGCTTTCAGATATTGCCTCAGAAATGCCGGAAGCCTTGTTTGTCTTCGATCCGAACAGAATCTGTGTCTGGGCAAATGATCAGGGATGCAGACTGACCGGAATTCATGGAAATAATTACGAAAAAGCCTCGGAAGCCCTGATCCGGATGTTCGGCAATTCCAAACAGCCCTCAGCAGAGGGACTGTCTATAGAAAAAATTGTCGGCAGCGGAGAAGATACTAAATATTATATTCTCGAAGAACAGGAAGTCACAGACGAAAAACAGAAATTTACAGGCTCTTATCTGCGTGTCCGTGATGTCACAGAAGAAAAACTTAAACTCAAACGGGAATTATATACTGCAACACATGATACTCTTACCGGATTATATACCCGTGAATATCTCTATCAGAGAATCGCTGAAACTCTGAATGCCAATCCTGATACGGAATATCTGATTATATTCATAGATGTCAAGAATTTCAAGATCGTCAATGATATTTTCGGCAATGCTTTCGGAGATTATGCTCTGCAATGCATCGCAGAATGGGGAAGAAATACGCTTTCAGACGATTGTCTTTACGGCAGACTCGCCGGAGATACTTTCGGAATCTGCATTCCCAGAACAGAATTTGATTCTTCTTATATCGAAGATAAAATTTCTAATTTTATTGTAAAAACTGACAAGGCTGAACATCATCTGCTTGTACAGCTTGGTGTCTATGCTGTAGATCGTTCTAATACAGACGTTTCTGTCATGTTTGACAGAGCACATTTGGCATTGTCTACAATCAAAGACGAATATCATACTCATGTTGCTTATTATGATACTGAAATCCGTCAGAAACTCCTGTGGAATCAGGAAATTTCCGCTCAGCTTTCCCATGCGATTCAAAGCCGTCAAGTATGCCCTTATTTACAGCCGATCGCTGACAGTTCCGGTAAAACAGTCGGAGCAGAGGCCTTGGCAAGATGGATTCATCCGGAACACGGTTTTCTCTCCCCTGCCCTGTTTATTCCGGTATTCGAGAAAAACGGCATGATTGTCGAAGTCGATAAATATATGTGGCGGTGTGCCTGCGAAATTCTGTCACGCTGGACAACAGAACATCCTGATTTATTTATCTCTGTGAATATCTCTCCCAAAGATTTCTATTTTACTGATGTCGTTTCTGAAATCAGAAATCTTGTGAATGAATTTGATATTCACCCCTCCAGACTCAGAATCGAAATCACAGAAACTGTCATGATGAATAATGCTGATAATCGCATGGAAATTCTGAATTTGTTCCGGCAGGCAGGCTTTATTGTAGAAATGGACGATTTCGGAAGCGGTTATTCTTCTCTGAATCTGCTCAAAGATATGCCTGTTGATGTCCTGAAAATTGATATGAAATTCCTAGGCAGAACCAAAGACAGCGGAAAAGCTCAGACTATCGTGAAGAATATCATCAATCTTTCCAAAGAACTGGGAATTACTGCTCTTACAGAGGGTGTCGAAACTGAAACACAGTATCAGGCACTTTCAGAAATGGGCTGTAGTCTGTTTCAGGGCTATTATTTTTCCAAGCCTATACCGGTCGCTGATTTTGAACATTATCTTGAAACAACCAGATAAGAACAACTCCTGCCTGAATTACGGCAGGAGCATTTTTTTTATTTTTCTCTCAGAGATTTTGTGATTTCATGAATATATTGCTGGCCCATACTGCTCAGAGGAGCGTTTTTCTTAGTAATATAGCCGATTTCCATGATAATATCAGGAATTTCCTCTCCGGTTTTCAAGGGAATGACCAGAAATTTATCATTATTCAGATGTTCGTTGAATACGCTCGAACAGAGTGTATATCCGTCCAGACCCTCAAGAAGATTCATCATAGTAGCTCTGTCGCTTGCTTTGATCGTCTTTTGAAAAACATGTTCTGTCAGGAGTTCTTCAGCAAAATAGACTTCTGCATCGCTTCCCTGTTCAAATGACAGACATGGATATGCTTCCAGCTGAGATAAACTGAGTTCTTTTTCCTGAGCGAGCGGATGAGATTTGGCAAGATACACACAGGCAGGACATTTAATCAATGTATGAAATTCCAGTTCCTGTTCTTTCAGGAGACGGGAAATGACACGGCGGTTCTGTTCGCTCATATACAGAATGCCGATTTCACTTTTCATGTTTCCCACATCACGAATGACATTCAGCGTTCTGGTTTCACGAATAATCAGATCAAATTCATTTGCATTATAATGCTTTGCAGTTTCGATAAAGGCCTGAACAGCAAAAGAATAATGCTGCATAGAAATACTGAATTTTCTCCGGAACGTGCCTGCTTCGCTGTATTGATTCCGGATTTCTTCATATTGCTGATAGAGTCGCCGGACAGAAGCAAGAAATTTTTCACCTTCTCCGGTTACAGTAACGCCTTTATGTGTCCGGAAAAAAATCGGGATTCCGATTTCCTGCTCAACATCTTTCACGACACTTGTCAGAGTAGGCTGAGCAATATAGAGCTTTTCAGCGGCTTTGTTCATAGAACGGCTTTCAGCGATGGTCAGGATATAATAAATCTGCTGTAACGTCATAATTATTTCACTCCGTATTATACAATAAGCATATATATTTTCTATTTAATGAGTATAACATAATTTATCTGACTTGTCAAATTGTTATTTTCAATAATATGCTATTGATTTTCCTGATAACCTGTTCTGTTTTTTCTCACTGATTTTTCTGAATTTTATCACATTTCTGTTTTATTTTTTTCAAAATCACGCTGTATAATACAGATAATGAAACAAAACAAAATCAATACGATTCTGAAAGGAAGCGATTTTTATGAAAAAAAATACTATGATGATGATTTTACTCAGTGCTGTGATTTCCCTCGCTATGATCGGATGCAATACTCCTGTTACTACAGACGTAACAGAAAGCATGTCAGCTGAACAGACTGTTATAGAAACAACCGTTCCTGAAGAAACTTCCGCAGATACAGAAGCGACTACGATCAGAGAAACTATCAAGATCAATATCGACCCGCAGACAGAGACAGAGTCCCAGACAGAAACACAGGAACAGATTCCGGTTTCTGAAACTACAGAAGATACCGTTCCTGTTGTCACTGCTTCCTATACTTCCAATACCAATGGCATGATTGATACAACAGATTTATTTTCTGACCGTGATCTGACTCAGACTGCTGATCTCTCAGAAGCTCAGTATCTGACCGTTTCGGATAATCATACAATCAATATTACAGAAGCCGGCGTGTATGTCCTCAGCGGAACTGCTCAGAATTGTACAATCAGAATCGAAGCCGATAAAGAAGCTAAAATTCAGCTTGTTCTGGATAATCTGAATATCACAAATACAGATGCTCCTGCTGTTTATGTTCTTTCTGCTGATAAAGTATTCATCACTGCTACAGATACTGAAAATTCCCTGACAGTCTCCGGAACTTTTGCATCTGACGGCGATTCCAATCCTGATGCTGTCATCTATTCCAAAGATGATTTAGTTCTTAACGGTACAGGTACTCTGAATATCACATCCGCTTCCGGAAACGGCATTACTTCTAAAGATGATCTCAAAATTACCGGAGGTAATTATAATATCAATTCTGCTTTGGATGCGATCGAAGCAAATGATTCTATTTCGATCTGCGGAGGCGTATTCAATATTACAAGCAATAAAGACGGTCTGCACTGTGAAAATGATGAATCCGAAGGCATGATCTATATCGCTGACGGTACTTTCACGATCAATACTGCAAGCGATGGCATTCAGGCTACAAGCATCTTACAGATTGACGGCGGAACATTCAATATCATCTGCTCCGAGGGTATGGAAGCAACTTATGTACAGATCAACGGCGGAACAATCTATATTGAAGCCTCTGATGACGGTATCAATGCCGCAAACAAGAGTAATAATGCTTATCCTGTGACAATCGAATTCAACGGCGGAGATACTACGATTATTATGGGTCAGGGCGATACAGATGCAGTCGATTCCAACGGCTATCTCTATGTCAATGACGGAACGATTAATATCACTGCTCCGACATCTTCTTTTGATTATGATATGTCAGCAGAATATAACGGCGGTACGATCATCATCAACGGCGAACAGGTTTCTGAAATTCCTCAGTCCATGATGGGCGGCGGCGGCTTCGGAGGCGGCTTCGGCGGAGGTCATGGCGACCGTGGAGGCTTCGGAAATGGAATGATGTAATAAAATTCAACAGGCCGTCTCTGAACTTCTCAGAGGCGGCCTGCTGATGAGGAAATGAGTTATTTGGATATAGTACTTGATTGATATGTGTAAGAGCCTGTAAACATAACAGATCTGTCTGTCATCGTTTCGCCCTTAGCAGAAGTCAGAGGCACATCAAGACTGATTTTAATAGTTGCAATGATCATTCCGGAATCCGGATTGTTATTATAAGGCTGTTCGGAATATTCTACAGTACCCTGTACTTTTCCGGAGATACTGCCCTGCCATGTTTCATCACGGGCTTTGTCAGTCAGATAGATTTTCTCATCATTTCCGCTCCAGTAATCCACATACTGATAGGGTAAATATTTATCATAGCCATAGAATGAACTCGGTGAACAGGTTTCAATCTCAGCTGTCCATGCGGACATATCTTTCATATCTGTGAGTCTTCCAGTGGCTGTGAAGCCTTTGAAATCATAAGCATATTCCTCGCATGTACCGTCTGTGTATCCTGAAAACATCGGATTACTGTTATCGTACTCGCCGGAAATATCCGGAAGCGTAAATTTAAAAGTACCATCTTCTTTGAGTTCAAAATGAACGCCATCTACACCAGTATAATTGATTCCTGCCTTGCCGACACTGTAATAACTGCTGTAAGAGAATGTTGTATCAATCACAGGTGTATCACTGCCGAATTTCAGTACAGCGGGTTCTGATTCAGGGCCTCTGAACTCTTTATATTTTTCAGAAGCGGCAATATATTCCTGTACTGTGACACTGAGTTCAAACTGATCTGTCATAGAAACATCAAGATCTTTCGGATAGACGATAATATCATCCGTCCAGTTATTGAAATCAATCAGCTGAGAATATACTTCCTGATTATTGACTTTCCAGATTACTCGGAAACAATCTGTGATTTTATCCTGACCGGCCTTGCTTGCGGCTTCCTGTAAATTCAGATGAAAAGCATGGAGTTCTTTATCATCATACACTAAGACAGGCGATGCAGGAGCTTCAAGGATATAAGCTGTATATTGTGCATTCTGATAATTTCCTCCGCCCTGACGTTCGTAGAAATAACCATACCAGTCATGACAAGTCAAGGCGACTCCGTTTTTTATAGTCTGCCATGACTGCTTGATACCAGACGGCTTCGACAGGCCGAAACCAAATGTCGGCATAATTGAGGAGAAACCATCATCACGGACGAATAATACAGAATAGTGATCAGTATCCGGACAGAAGACATAACCTGATTTTGCAGAATAATTCGCCTGTGTGACGGTAATCTTCTCGGACGGATGATTCTTTCCGAGTGTCATCTTGCGGAGATAACTCGGCATTGCGGCCTGACCATCAGAAGAATACTCTTTGACAACAGCAGTACGATTGCCTAATTTATCAGCAATGCTCTGCAAATAGCCTTTCCAGTATTTAGATAAATCAGCTTTTGAAGTAATGCCGAATACTTTCATAATCGCTCTCAGATTCGACATGTTATTACTGGAATAAGCATCAACTACTTTCCATGCAGTCAGAGTCTTTCCGGTCTGTTCTTCGAGATAGATAAAAAATTCTGAAAGTGTATAGCCATGTGCTTTGAGTACATCCTGATTGAAATCGAAAGAATTCGGAGCAATATCATTTCTGTCGATCGGAACGGCATAAGTTTCATAACCGCCGATATTGGTATTCTCATAAGATGTTGTAATCAGATTATTTTTCTGATAATACTCTGCACACTGCATTTCAAGAATATTCGCTGAAAATTCTGAAAAATCCAGAGAAGCAATATCCGTGCCGTTGTATTTCTTATGCTGATGCATATGAAACATTTCATGAGTTACAGTAATCAGCATATCATCAGCATATTCTTTATTGATTTTATTGCCGTATAATTCACCTTTCGGCGTACCGGTCTTACACAGCTGTGAATCTTTCATCAGATTCGGATCACGCTTGACTATCATGAACGCTTTCCGGAGCAAGGCTTTCGGCTTCTGTTCATTGCCTGAATCCTGAGCAGAAGAAGTAAAAATAATATCAGGTTTATAGCCGAGTTCTCCGGTTTTCTGTTCATCCACAAGATAATGATCAGCAGTCAGAAGCTGTTCTTCCAGCATAGCAACATCAACAGGAATGCTGTCACGGGCGGCAATATCAGCCTGATATTGTTTATTATCCGCAAGAAGCATTTTCTGGAATTCGATAGTACGTTCATTCAGTTTCTTGATGCCATCAAGTTTAGCGGCATAATCTGAACCATAGACATCGAGTGCCATATTTTCGGCATCTGTATAGGCCTGACTTTCAGCGGACTGAATGCGTTTATTTCTCAAAACAGAGTTTTCATCTTCATCAGAATACCAGATGACAAAATCATCTGTTTCCTGACAATGCAGACTTTCCATCTGTTTTGAGTTCAATGCATGTTCTTTATCATACATGCCTGCCCAGTCTGTGATAGTAATTCCGGCGGCAACACAGGCAAGCCAATATAATGCTTCGATCGTATAAATCTTTCCGGCAACGGCAAGACCTGTTGTCGTCAGAAAGCCTAATACTAAAAAGCTGTTCTGAGAGCTGTCCCAGCTGATATGCGAGCCGTTTTTTTCAGTAGCATATTGCTGAATATTCCCCTCGTCATCAATACGGAGAACAATGACATCATCATATAATTCTTCAGGCAGATCAATTGTTTTCAGATCATAATCAGAATGAAATGTTTTCGGGAGATACTCATCCGGCCGGAGATTCGCATTGACATTCCAGCCCTCTATCATGAGAAAACCGAAATCCGTCAGCTGTTGATTCAGATTTTTTCCGGCTGTTTCGGACATTTCAGAAAATTTAAGCTGTCCGTCATAATCAAGAGCGTTTTTTTCTGCTGATACAGTCAGTCCTTCGAGCGGACTCATCTCGAACGCTTTGCTGTTCCCCTCGGAAAGCTGATAGACTGAACTGCTGACTGCCGGAAGCGAAATTGCAGAATCATCAGTATCATCTGAAATTTCTTTTCCGATATTACCGGAAAAGACATCCGTCCGGCCAAGCAGAAAATTCTGAATTTCTTTAATATCATAAATATTCAGAATCCCGTCAGAATTGACATCAGCGGCTTTCTGATCAATCTTTGCCGAGCCGGCTGATCTGATTTCTTTTTTAAGCAAAGTCAGATCGAAAATATTAATTTTTCCGTCCTGATTGACATCTCCGTAAATCATTCCGGAAGCCTCTGCTTTGAGAGCGAATCCGCTGAGAGGCAGTATCGTCAGCGAGACAGCAAAGGCTGTCAGAGCGGATAGTATTTTACTGAATGTCTCTTTCATGAAAGTCATCTCCTTTGCTGAATGTTATTTTATCTGAATATTCATAATAATCAGCTGATCGGAATTTTTCTGAGCACTGTCATAGATACGGATCTGATAATTTCCCTTTTGTTTCGGAACAGGGAATGAAAAACATCCCATGAAATTATTTTTAATCATACTGAGAGCAATTGTCTGATCTGATAATGCTGAGAAATCAGGATTTTCCGGAGTCTCTTCCGGACAAAGCAGAATAACAGCATCTTCCGGAACAGTACCGTCTGTATCAATACGGAGAAGAATTTCTTTATCCCACGAAGCAAGTAATTCTCCTGCTCCGGCATGGAGTCTGATTTCATAATCATCGCATTGGAGAATTTCGCTGTTTCCGGAAGTGACTGAGAATTCCACAGCATCCAGTTCGGTTCTGGAATTTTCATCATAAAGCCGGATTTCATAATCTCCCATCGGAAGAACCGGAAGTTTCCAATTGAATCCCTGACCATTGGACAGACCTGTCAGATTAACTTCTGCTAAATACATAAACAATGTGCCTTGATAATTATGTTCGGCCTGAGCAAATGTCACATAAGCGGTCAGAGAAGATTCCGGAACGGAATTTTCAAGATTAAAATATACTAAGAAATCCTGATCATAGAATTTAAAATTCTGATGATCAAATCTGATATGATTTTCAGATTGTTCCTGAAATGCTGTAATTTTTCCATGCAGAAAATTCTGTATCTGTTTCATATCATCCGTATCCGGAGAGCCGTTCTGATTGACATCAGCATTTTTCAAGGCCTGTTCAGAAAGAATGATCATATGATTCAGATATTTTTTTAATAACAGCATATCAAAAATATTGATTTTTTCATCCTGATTCAGATCGCCGGAAATATCCTGTCTGATCGGATTTGTTTCCGGAAGTGTCTGGACTTCACTGACATTCAGCACGGCATCTAATTCATGATTGAATATCAGATTTCCTGAGCCTTCTGCGATCGCTCTGATCACTGTACCGGAAATTTCAGCAATCTGAGAATCTGAACTGATTCCTCCGGAGAAATTCTGAAAATCCAGCGTTCCTCCGCATGAAATGCCGATGTTTGAAAGATAAGATTCATCATTATCAAAAAAGATTTCATGCTTTCGACTGCCGATAAAATTCACAGCAATTTTAGCATTCGGACAGAACCCTTGACAATCGCCGTCAGCATAGACATATAAATCACCGCCGATTGTCATTTCTGCCGATTTTGCAAGAGAATATTTCAACATGATATTAGAACCTGTTGTTCTCATAATAAAATCTTTTCCGATTTTTACAGTATCAGCCTGATTCATATCAAGACAGCCGGAACTGTTTTCTCCAGAACGTTCTCCCTCGATACGATAACTGCCGTCAATGATCAGAATTCCGCCTCCGACATCAAGCATCCCGCCTGACTGAATCAAATCGCCTTTGATATGCAATATGCCTCCGCCGAGGGCAACTGTTCCGCCGGTCAGGAAAAAATCTCCGTTGACTGTGATTTCATATCCTGCAAGTTTCAGATCACCCTCTGAGAATGTCATATCATTCTGATATGTCAGATTCTGACTCGCTGTGAATCCTGAAAGAGTTTCAGCATCTGCGGAAATTTCTGTACAAGGCAATATCATGCAGAATGCGGACAGAAAAGCTATTAATTTCTTCTGATATGCTTTCATGAAATCACCTCAATATTAAATATTATCTGAAAAAAATACAGATTTAAAATATTTTTTGTGTAGTTTTATTATATCATAAAAAGAAAGCACTGTCAATGAATAAGATATGAATAATAATTTTTGTTTAGTCTGCACAATCCTGATAATTTATTTTGTATCTTATCATCAAAAAAAAGCTCCTGTCGATAGCAGGAGCTTTCTGAATAAAATTCAATTCTGATGAAAACAGCCGGATTCATCAGTCATCTGACTGAATTTCTGCTCGACAAGCCGGACTTCTTCACCGGCACTGACAAAAGCATCTACGATCAGCGGATCAAAATGACTTCCGGAGCCTTCTTTGATGATCTCCATTGCCTTCTCATAAGAGAATGGCTGTTTATAGCTTCGCTTGGAAACAAGGGCATCAAATACATCCGCTACGGCCATGACACGGGCGGAAAGCGGAATATCCAGACCGGAAAGCCCGTAAGGATAACCCTTTCCATTCCATTTTTCATGATGATATGCCGCTAAATTTCGGGCTTCATCGAGATACCCCGAATTCGGAACAAGAGAAATCGCCTGAGAAATAATATCTCTTCCGGCGGCGGCATGATTTTTCATAACAGCAAATTCTTCATCCGTCAGCTTACCGGGTTTATTCAGAATCGCATCAGGAACCTGAATTTTTCCGACATCATGTAACGGAGCGGAATTGACAACATCGGAAATATATTCATCTGTGAGCTGATCTGCATAATAGCCTTTACGCCGCATTTCATGCAGGATAATTTCAGTATAAGCCGCTGTTTTCCGGACATGAGCACCAGTATTCTTGTCACGGCTTTCGACAATATCCGCAAGAACCAGAATCAAGGCATTCTGCATCTGAGCGAGTTCTTCTGTTTTTTTCTGGACATCGGCGACATACTGCATACTGTCATCGGAAGTTTTTGAGATAGCCAGATATAAATTTTCTACTTCATCGCCGGTATGAATATGCAGATCATGAATATGCTCGACACTGTCTTTACGAGTTTTTTCGCTGTCATAGGCGAATGCTCCTGTACTCATAGCAATCGAATTGATAGGGAGAATAATATGATATTCTATCAGCCAGCTGACAAATACAAAAATCAGAATAAAAATTCCCAGAAACAGAGCCAGCATTTCTACAAGAAATTCCCGTTCGATTGATCGGATCTGATTCATTTCCACATCAGCGGCGGCATAGCAGACACAGCGGCCGTCAGAATCATAGACAGGACAATATGCTGTCAGAAGATAGCCATAAGAATCGTTTGTAATCACAGGTTCAATTTCTTCTCCGGCGAGCAGAGCGGGAATATATTCTGTAAAGCCCTGATCAAACGGAATAATATCGCCGACAGCATCGCCGTTTATATTTTCCGTATCAAGATCGAATATCACATGACAGCCATCCGGCATGATTTTATAGACATATAAATATTCAATATTTGTCGAGCTGTCAAGAATTTCATAGAGCATCTGTCTGGTTTCGGCATAGCCGGAAGCAGTTTCGCCCTCCTGAAGATAATACTCGATCTGTCCGGCATCAAGAACGCTTGCAGCGATACGGGCAGTTCCGACAGCAAGCTGAGTATGTTCTTTAATCAATGCATTCCGGTACAAAACAACGCTGATCACTGTAGCGGCTGTCGAGACGGTCACAAGAGAAATGCTTAATACTAACAGAATTTTAGTTCTCAGTGACATCACACGGAAACTGAGTTTCTTAGCTGCTGCGGACTCTTCCGGTGAAAGAGGGGTCTGCATCCAGCCGTTGAAATTAAAAAACGGATAAAATCGCTTGGGAATCAGATGGACAATCAGCAATACCAGCAGGACAGAAACAGATTTATCCAGAAGATCCATCAGCAGACTCGCCGTCAAATGCGCCATTTCCTGTCCGAAAAATCCAGTATCATAGAGAATACCGCTGAGCGATTCGCTGTCGAAAGACAGATCATCCATAAACCATGGAATCAAAGCTCCAAGGCCGCCGCCGATGAGTGTAAATATCAGAATCGCTCCTGTAATGCCGCCGATTTTCCTGAACCATCCGCGGCTGGAAATCCATGCCGCTATCAAAGCAATCATTACATTCAGAACGCCGTAATACAGTGAAGAGGGGTCTGAGAGGCTTTTGAGTACGTTTGTAATGAATCCGACAATCACAGCAGGCAGATAGCCGCCTAAGATCGCAATTACGACACTGCCGACTGTATCAAGATACAGCGGCAGACCGAGCAGTTCAGCAAATTTTCCTAACAGCAGGTTGACTGCAACACCTGCAATACACATAAATAATGTAATCAGATTTCTTTTTCGTCTGGAAATCTGTAAATTCTGATGACTAGTCATATACAGCTCCTTATAATATACTGATAGATTACAGTATTTTTTTTAATAATACTATATCTATCATAGCATATTATCCGAAAATTTTCAAGTCATAACCGACAATTTTACAGAATTTTTACAAAGATCAGCAATCTGATATTATTATTTAAAAGACAGAAAATATCCTGTTTTTAAGAATGCTGATTAGGATTATAATTCGGATTGGGCATCGGCGGCTGATTTACAGCCGGACGCTGTATCAGTGCTCCATACTGATACTGATTCGGAGTCGGGTTCTGACTTAGATTCTGATACTGGTTCGGATAAGAAGCCGGCATTGGATATTGATTCGGATAAGGTGCAGGAGCTGGATATTGACTCGGATTCTGATACTGATTCGGATAAGGCGCAGGAGCTGGATATTGACTCGGATTCTGATACTGATTCGGATAAGGCGCAGGAGCTGGATATTGACTGGGAGTCTGATACTGATTCGGATAAGGTGCAGAAGCTGGATATTGACTCGGAGTCTGATACTGATTCGGATAAGGCACAGGAACAGGATTTACATTCTGACTGGTTGTCTGTTCTGTTACAGGAGTTTCGGGTAATGTAATCGGCGCGTGACCCGTCTCAGCAAGCAGAGTTTCATATTTGGCTTTCAATTCGCTGTATTCATCTTTCATGCGCTTTTTGAGATAATCAAAGCAGTTTTCTTTTACATTCAGATGATAATGAATCGCATAAGCCATATCCCTGCATCTGCTGTAACCGCATGCACCGCAGTTGAGATTGCGGGAAGCAGGATCGTTTTTATGCATCTGTGTGAAAACTTCTTCATAATCCTGCATTGTCAGGCTTTCTCTGTGAACGCTCCGATCACGATAGCTTGTCAGGAAATCCTGCATATCAAGAATTTTATCAAATTCTTTGAACTGCTTGAGTCTGCCGATTCCCAAAAAACCGCCGTTTGTTTCCCGAATACTGTCTTCCATGATGGTATGCATAGTTTGTTCTACATCCAGCAGAGAAGGTTCTTCTTCAGGGACAGCCGTACCACAGTTACAGCCGTGACGACAGTTAAGAACATCGAAAATATCAGGCTTTTTCGCATCAGGAGTCTGCGCATAGCGTTCCAGACCGGAATACAGATCCTGAATGCCCTCGGCATTACGAATCACCAGCGAAGGGTTAAGCATCAGCATTGTTTCTTTCAGACCGGACGGCATAGGATATAATCTGCCGATTGTGCCTTCTTTGGCATCGAATTGGAAATCTTCGAGCTGATTCAGATCAGCTTTATGCTGTTCCATATATTTTGCAAGATTCCGGAATGTGACGTTATAATCATAGAAGCCCTCACGTTCTGCTTCGCTGGTTTTGGCGATACAGGGAGAGAGCATAAACATCGGCGCAGATTCATGCTGATATTTTTTGAGCCATACGGCAAGACAGCCCACAGGACTCATCACAGGGGAAAGATACGGAATCAATTCCGGCTGATATTTCTGGATATAATTGACAACTGCCGGACATGGCTGAGTAATCAGCTTTCTGTCAGGATGTTCCGTAATATATTTATTATAGATATAAGAACAAATATCTGCACCGAAGCCGACATCATAGATACGGCAGTTTCCGTGCATTCTGAGCAGAGCAAGCAGTGTTTTCCATGTACCATCAGGAAAACTTGTCCGGATAGAAGGAGCAACGATCAGGATCATTTCTTTTTTGTTTTCAAAATATTCAGCGAATTTATCAATATGATCATGATAATTTCTTGCATTATGCCGACATATTTTGACACATTCACCACAGTTGATACAGGCATTCGGATCGATTGTAGTGACAAATTCATCAGTCGTATTTTCTTTCAGACGGGTAATATTAGCATGTACAGGGCAAACTCTGACACAGGCATTACAGCCGACACAATGCTTTTCATCTACTGTAATAATATCCATATTGTAAATCTCCTTTTTTTATTTTAGATAGTAATATTTTTAACATATTCAATCTTATCACATTATTTTCTGATTGTCAAGGGAATTTTAATATATTACTATAAATGAGCAAATCGAAAAAATGCACAAAAAAGAAGACAACAGCTCTAAAATGAGTTATAATGGAATTACCACAAAC
>Ga0326511_10002968_pt1 | contig 13711 bp, 6 predicted proteins | sample 0_2496_0518_D_FD_203701 | JGI IMG/M metagenome (GOLD analysis project Ga0326511, IMG submission 203701) | Bovine rumen microbial communities from UC Davis, California, United States - 0_2496_0518 | ecosystem: Host-associated > Mammals > Digestive system > Stomach > Rumen | place: USA: California... | reverse complement strand
CCTCGCGATACCACTTGCCATACGAGCCGTCGCGGCGTTCGATTTTTCCGCCAGGCCATTCATTGCGTGGGGTCAGCGAAACGAGGATGGGCGTGGCACCCTTTTCGCGGCAGTCGTCGATCATTTTCTTCAGATACCAGCCGAAGCTGTAGACCAGTTCGAAAGTACCGTTCTCTAACTTGAACACCTTGCAGCTGTCTTGTGCCGAAGCAATCACGCCACGGGCTTTCTTGTCGGCAATGGGGCAGATATCGTTATGGCCGAACTCGATGGTGACAAAGTCGCCCGGCTGCAGCGAGTTATAGACCTTCTCCCACAGTTCTTCTTTTATAAAGGTGCGCGTAGAGCGTCCGGCACGGGCAGCATTGACCAGCGTGATCTTCGACTCATCGAACACGGTGAAAGCCTGCGAGGCCCAGCCCCACATGCCGTCATCGTCCTTGTCGAAGTTCTTCACCGTAGAGTCGCCTGTGAAGAAGACGACGGGCTTGCCCTTCTCGCGTTTTACCTCGTAGCGGTTCAGAGGCACCTCTTTCATCATGGCCTGCAAGGGCTTCAGCTGAGGATTCTTACTCTCCCAAAGTCCTTCGGCAGCACTGCGGGCATTCATCTCAGCACCGTATTTCGAGGTGTGGATTTTGTCGCCGTAGAAATGGTAGTTCTTCTTCCAGACACTGTAGCTGTCGAGCTTCTGACTGCTACGCTCGTTCAGATCGACGAAGGGAACGCCCTCGATGGCGGCTACATAGGCAGCCCACTGCGTCTGCGGCTTGCGGATGGAGAGTCCCGTCTTCTCGTCGTAGGCATTGCGGGGCGTGAGCGACATGAGGATGGGGTTGGCACCTTTTGCTCGAATCTCGTTGATATACTTGCGCAAGTAGGTTCCGTAGCTGTAGACGGTGTCCTGTCGCTGCGTGCGCTGGTTGAAGCCTACGTAGCAGGTGTCGGGGTCTGTGCCTGGTATGACGGCACGGGCGCGTTTCTGGTCGAAGAAGTCGCCGTTGTCGTTATGACCGATGGAGACGATGACCCAGTCGCCGGGTTTCAGGGCTTCGCGCACGGCAGGCCAGAGGTCGGTATAGAATGTGCGTGTCGACATGCCGCCCAGTGCCTGGTTCTCTACCGTGATCTTGTTGGCATCGAAGTATCTGTTTTCGTAGTAGCCCCAGCCCCACTGTCCGTTCGAGCCGTCGCCACGGGTGCCGTTGCGCATGGTGCTGTTGCCGATGAGGAAGAGCACGGGATTGTTGCCTTTGCGCGACGTGCCAGGCTTGGGGCGCGACATCAGCGCCTTGGCGATAGAGTCTGGAGTGTTGTCAATCACCTTGTTGACATCTTCAATAGGGTCGGGCAGATTGTCGAAGTTCTGTGCCGAAGCGGCGATGGCAAGGCCTGCCATCATGATGGTAGTAAGTAGTTGTTTCATTGCTCTGTTTGTGTATTATTCGTTTGTATAGTAGTCATGACGAATGTCTCCTTCACGCCGCCCAGCCATTTCTTGCCAAACCAGTAGCTGCCATAGAGGTTGAAGGTCTGTGTTTCCGGGGCGTAGTAGCTGCCGTATGTTTCGGGGTCAGCTCGATAGGTGCGCATGTCGCTGAATCTTCTATTGTGTCATTATGGGTGCAAAGTTACGAAAAGTCGAGGGCAAAACAAAAGAATTTGTTCTTTTTTTGCCGAGACCGAGTAACTTCACGACTCCTTATCTTTCGTCCTGTTAGGGGGATTGGCAACTCGCATACGCGCGTATATATATAAATTGGTGTGATGCTTTGTCTCATGGCAGGCACAAGTAATCCTTGATTTTGTCTAATTTTTTGACAGTTCATGATGCGTCTTGTGTCAGATGTCCAATGTACACTTTTGTTATAGAGTGTAAGAAAAATGCAGCTAAAAATTAAAAAAAATCATGAAATAGTTGTCGGATTAAAAAAAATGCAGTAATTTTGCAGTTCTCATGTGCGTAAACTAACGCTAATTAATGTTTTTATCAGTAAGAATAAACAGCTATATGAAGAAAAGACTTGCGATGCTTTTGTTCGGCCTGCTACTCTCTGTAGGTGCTGTGCTGGCGCAGAACAAGGTCTCGGGTACGGTTGTCTCTCAGGAAGATGGTGAGCCGATTATTGGCGCTTCTGTCAAGGTCAAGGGCAGCACAATGGGCGTGACAACGAATATCGATGGTAAGTTTACTATCACAGTGAAGGACGGCCAGAAGCTCGAATTCAGCTACATCGGTATGAAGAGCGTTACGATGACTCCGAAAAACGGTATGAAGGTCACTTTGGCCAGCGACGCCACGATGGTGGAAGAGGTGGTGGTGACGGGTATTCAGAAGATGGACAAGCGCTTGTTTACGGGTGCCACCACGAAAATAGATGCTGAAAAGACTAAGCTTGACGGCGTGGCCGATGTGAGCCGTGCCTTGGAAGGCCGTGCTGCAGGCGTGTCGGTGCAGAATGTATCGGGTACATTTGGCACTGCGCCTAAGATTCGTGTGCGTGGTGCTACGTCAATCTATGGCTCGTCAAGTCCATTGTGGGTGGTCGATGGTGTGATTCTGGAAAGTGCGGTCAAGGTAAGTGCCGATGACCTCTCGTCGGGCGATGCCGTGACGCTGATTTCAAATGCCATTGCCGGCCTGAATGCCGACGATATCGAGTCGTTCCAAGTGTTGAAGGATGGTTCTGCCACTTCTATTTATGGTGCGCGTGCAATGTCTGGCGTGGTCGTTATCACTACTAAGAAAGGTCGTTCGGGCAGTAGCAGCATCAACTATACAGGCGAGTTTACTTATCGTTTGAAACCTAGTTACCGCGATTATAACATCTCGAACTCGCAGGAACAGATGGGTATCTACAAGGAGATGCAAGCCAAGGGGTGGTTGGAGTTCTCACGCTTGGTAAATGGCTCTACCGCAGGTCTATATGGACAGATGTATACGCTGATGAACGAGTACGATCCGGTGATAGGAACCTATAAGTTGCCCCACTCTGAGCAGGGGATGAACGACTATCTGCGTCAAGCAGAGTTCCGTAACACCGACTGGTTTGATTTGCTTTTCAATAACAACATCATGCAGAAGCATTCGGTAAGCATCAGTACGGGTAACGACAAGAGCAATCTCTACGCCTCGCTCTCGGCAATGAACGATCCAGGATGGTACAAGGACAGCAAGGTGGAACTCTACACTGCCAATGTGAATGCAAGTTATAACCTGCGCAAGAACATCACCGTCACCATGCGCGCTTCAGGCAACCACCGCGACCAGCGCGCACCAGGTTCTCTGACCCGAAAGACCAACTCTGTTTCGGGTGTGGTGAGTCGTGACTTTGACATCAACCCTTTCAGTTTTGCCATGAACACCTCGCGTACGTTGTCGCCCGAAGAGACCTACACACGTAGCTATGCACCGTTCAATATCTTTAAGGAGCTTAGTAGCAATTATGAAGATATCTCGCAGACAGAGTTGAAATTCCAGGGCGATATCAACTACAAGCCAATCCTTGGACTTGAAATCAACCTGCTGGGTGCCTATAACGTTTCGAAGAGTACTCGCGAGCATAATATTTTGAACCAGTCAAATCAGGCAGAGGCTTATCGTGCCGGTGTGGACAATCCTAACGTTCGCGACAGCAATCCCTTCCTCTATAAGAATCCTGACGTGACCAACGCACTACCCATATCGGTAATGCCGCAAGGCGGTATTTTCATGGGTAACGAGAACTCCATGAAGCAGTTGAACTTTCGTGGAACGGTGCAGTACAACCACGTATGGAATGATACGCACATCTTCAATACCTTAGTGGGTATGGAGGCTAACCGCATAGAGTATGCAGGAAAATCAGAAAACGTGTTCGGCGTAGATTACAACAACGCACGCAATGTGATCATTGAGACAAATTTTTTCAAGCAAGCTAAGGAAGAGGGTACATCGCTCAACCAATTTTCCCGTCAATGGGATCGCCGGTTAGCCTATTTTGCTAACGTAAACTACTCATATAAGGGTCGCTATTCGGGCAACGTCACTGGACGTTATGATGGTTCAAACCAGCTGGGTAAGTCACGCAGTAGCCGTTGGTTGCCCACGTGGAACGTAAGTGCAGCGTGGAACGCACACGAAGAGCCGTTCTTCCAAAGGTGGATACAGCAGAGCAATGGTGCGGTCACTCATGCTGCCTTGCGTCTGAGCTATTCTCTTGTGGGCGAGTTCCCACCAAACCTTGCAACATCGGCCAGCGCACTGCCCGTCTATGTGCCAGGCACTATCTGGCGTCCTCAGGGAGACCAACAGGAAACAGGTATCTATCGTGCTATGTCTGGTAATTCAGAACTTACTTACGAGAAGAAGAACGAGTTCAATCTAGGCGTAGACCTCGGATTGTTGCAAAATCGCATCAATATCAATGCTGACTTCTACTGGCGCGACAACTTCGATCTTTTGGGCTTTGTCAATACCCAGGGAGCTGGTGGCGAGATTAGTAAGTTTGCCAATGCCGCCTCGATGAAATCGCATGGCATAGAAGCAACCATCTCTACCCGCAATATCATTACCAAGGACTGGAAATGGACCACTGACCTCACCTTTGCTTATACGCATACCGAGATTACTGATCTCGTTTCTTATGCCAACGTAATTCGTCTGGTATACGATTCAGGCTACAACACGCTCGTAGGCTATCCTCACCGCTCGCTATTCTCGATACCTTTTGTTGGACTGAGTGACGATGGCATCCCCATGATTATCAATCAGGAAGGAGAGGTGACCACCACCGACATCAACTTTCAGGAATACGACAAACGAGACTTCTTGAAGTACGAAGGCCCAACAGAGCCAACCATGACTGGCGGTTTAAACAATATGTTGAGCTGGAAGAACTGGCACCTAAATGTGTTTATTACCTATTCGTTTGGCAACAAGCTGCGTCTTGATCCCGTATTTTCTTCAAGCTATAGCGACATGGCCGCTATGCCTAAGGAATTCAAAAATCGTTGGGTAATGCCCGGCGATGAGAAACTCACGGACATTCCCGTAATTCCAAGCACGCGCCAAGTGGCCTCTATTCGCAACCTGCAGTACGCCTACAGCGCATACAATTATTCTACAGCGCGCGTGGCCGATGGTGGCTTTATCCGCTTGAAGGATGTCTCGCTGAGTTACGATTTCGAGCCCAACCTTATCAACAAGATAGGTCTCACCAGTGCATCACTCAAGTTTGATGTCACCAACCTGCTGCTGCTCTATGCCGACAAGAAATTGAACGGCCAGGATCCAGAGTTCGTGAACTCTGGTGGCGTGGCATCACCATTGCCACGACAGTTTACTATGACCATAAGAATGGGTATCTAAAATGAAAATTGAACAGAGAATGAAATTATCAATGAAACATGTAAACAACGCTCTTTGCGCTCTGGTAGTGTCGTTTGGGCTGACAGCGTGTGGCGACAGCTTCCTCGACAAACAACCCGACGAACGTATTGATCTGAACGCAAAGACACTAACTGACGATCAGGTGACAGGATTGCTCAATGCCGCTTACCCTGGTGGAAACTATGGTTGGATAGGTGAGATTTCGAGCGACAATATCATGGACAATAATGCACCGCACATGCCGACAAGTATCCTGGCAGACCAAAAAGAGACACATCTCAATTTGAATGCTTTCGGCAAGGGCGATGACGAGTTGTTCCGTTTCGAGCCCTGCGTGTCTGATATATCGCAGGACACCCCATATAGTGTATGGGAAGACTGCTACAGCACGATAGCACAATGTAACGTGATTATCAATCTCATTGATGAGCAAGAAAAACTGGAGGGCACAAACAATCTTTCTAAGCTGAAGAAGGCTGGACGAGGCGAAGCTAAGGTTCTGCGCGCCTACTGCCATTTCGTGCTGGCCACCATTTTCTGTCAGGCCTATAAGGACGATGATGCCAGCCGCAACGATGTGGGAATTCCCTACGTGACAGGCGAGGAAACTGTGGTACAGGGGCAGTATGACCGCAGCAATGTGACGAAAACTTACCAGCTCATCGACAAGGATTTGATGGAGGGTCTTAGCGAACTCGACGATACCTACATGCAGAAGCCAAAATGGCACTTTAATCTGAACGCAGCCTACGCTTTTGCTGCTCGTTTCTACCTCTTCTATCACAAATACGACAAGACAGTCACCTATGCCGACAAAGTGCTTGGACCGGGCACCTCACAACTGGCAGACATGCTGATGAGCTATGCCCCATTCGACAATTTTGCCTATGTACGTGATTTCGGCAACTATTTTCAGTCGCCTGATCAGAAAAACAACCTCATGTTGTTGTCGACAACCTCTTATAACCTTTATCACTGCATTGGCTATCGCTATGCCATGAATGGCGAGACAGCACGCGCAGTCTTCTTCCACGCTACACCGACGACAGGACTACTGAACATTCATCCCGCTGTCGTTTCCAGCTATCAGATAGCGTCATATAGTTCGGAGGATGCCGACTATGGCTACTATTCTTTCAAACTGAACCAACTGACAGAATATCGTGACAAGGTGGCAGGCACCTATATCTCACATGTCATTCGTCGTGAGTTTACATGTAATACATTGCTGTTGGAGCGTGCAGAGGCAAAGATTCTGAGAGGCGAATACGACGATGCTCTGAATGACCTCATTGCATACGAAGACGGTCGGCAGACTGTTTCAGGAACACTCTACAGTACTTATTCCGTTGCCCCCTACAACGCATTTCAAAAACTGACCAAGGAGGCTGTTCTCGAATGGTACGACCCTGATAAACATTGCATCAACAATACCGAGCTGGATCTGAGAGACCGTCATGAGAATACACTTGACAATAGTGCCGAGGGTTGGGGTAATGCTGTTCACATGGGCATTAATATCCCCGATGCAGCCATCCCCTACATGAATTGTTTGAACGACATGAAGCGATACGAGACGATGTGGGAAGGATTCCGTTTCTTCGACTTGAAGCGATGGGGTATCAAGTATGCACACATGTTGGGTAGTAAATCGGAGCGCATCGAACTCGACTGGAATGACTTGCGCCGTGCGGTAGAAGTGCCTTCCGAGGCTCGTCAGGCAGGTATGGCATCTTCACGTTCAATGGCTAAGGGTAGCACTGCTGCCGAAAGTATTATTGAGAATACGCCCTCGCGCGAAATGGCCATCGAGAAATTGTTTGGCACCCATTAATGATAACAAGGAGAATCAAGACAGATGAAAGAAATGAGAAAAATATGGATTCCGCTTTGTGTGGCTGTTCTTACTGCCCTTTTGTCGTGTAGCGACGATGATTTTACCAAAACCATTTTCGAAAACGAGTCGGTTCAACAGGACAAAAACTCCTATACATACGCTTTCGACGCTTATCTGAAAGCTACTTTCCGAGATCCCTACAATGTAGACTTCATCTATCGCATGCAGGATATCGGCTCTGATATGCAGAAAGATTTGGTGCCCGCCTCCTACGAGCAAAGCGTGCAGCTCGCTGTGCTGAGTGAATATCTTTGGTACGACGTGTATCGCAAGTTGGCTGGAGAAAAAGATGTGTTTCTCAAGAAATACAGTCCACGCATCATACACCTTATCGGCTCGCCAGGCTATAACACGGATGGTACGTTGACACTCGGTTATGCTACCAATGGTACAAAAATCACCTTGCAGGCAGTAAACTGGCTTGACTATCGTGTCATAGAGGGTACGAGAGGACTCAATTACCTGTTTTTTCACACCATGCACCACGAGTTTACGCATATCCTCGACCAAACCATCAGTCATCCACAGGCCTTTAACATTATTTCTACGGGTCTGTATAATTCTGATTGGAACAATACCCCCGAAGAAATTGCCAATAGCAATGGATTTGTGACCGCATATGCATCGGCAAATACTACGGAAGACTGGGCGGAAACTGTGTCAAACTATGTGACTATGAACCAGGATGTTTGGGACAATATGATGATGGTGGCAGACTTTGACTGGGAGTCGATTGACTTCAGAGACAATCAGCAGCGTGACTCGATACAACGGCTCAACAATCTCACGAAAACAGCTCCAGATTTCTACAACATAGACTCCATTGGTTATGCCTTTAAACAAGGAAGTGGAGAATATAAGTGGGTGCGTAAAGCTATCGTGAGGGATGCTATGACAAACGCCCCCGTGACCGATGCTAATGGTAATATCCAGTATCTACACAACAAAACTATCAAGGCTTCTGATATCATCACACAGAAGGTGGAGCTGGCGCGTCTGTGGCTGAAAGACAACTATCAGATTGATATTGACGAACTGCGCAAGGAGGTGCAGACACGCCAATATCTTACCAATGATGACGGCGATTTTATCAAGGTGCCCGATGTCAACGGCAATCTTCAATATGTAAACAGACTGGCAGCACCCGATCCTGAAAACCCAGGACAATCGTTCATGGAAACGCTGCTCAAGACTGTAGATGCTTTCAAAGACAATTAATCACTTCATGTATGAAAAAGAATATTTTGTATATATGCATACTGTTCTCTGCTGCAGTGGGACTGACAAGTTGCGCAGGAGAAGAGGATGATATTTTCGACAAGTCAGCTGCCGAGCGACTCAACGACTCGCGTGGCATATACACCAAGTTGTTGACTGATGCTGCTGATGGTTGGGCTATCCAATACTATCCCATGCTCGATGAAGAGGCAAAGACCGTTTCGCAACGAGGCTACTTGATGCTTGCTAAGTTCAAGACAGATGGTACGGTTGATGTTGCTACGAATTACTGGCCTGAGTGGTATACCGTTGATGATGAAGACAAAGTCCGATACAGACACCTGTATAACGAACACAATAACTCCCTTTGGGAAATCATCACCGACAATGGCCCTGTACTCTCGTTCAACAGCTACAACAGTGTGCTTCATTATTATGCCGACCCAGAGGAATATGCTAACACCGAAGGTTATGGAGGCGATTATGAGTTCAGCATCACGGAAACAGAACAAAACAGTGCCATCGGACAGTATGTGCTATTGAAAGGCAAGAAGACTGGAACATACAATATGCTGACCCCACTGCCCGCAGGCACTGACTTCCAAACTTATTTGGAGGATGTATACAACTTTCAGCAGGAAATGTTCCCTGCCAGTCTGCCCTATACGCCCATGATGAAAGTGCGCGACGAACAGTTTGTGATAGAAGACGCCGACTCGCGTTTCCCCTTAGCCTATCCAGAAGGTACCGACAAAGTGGTAGAGGGCGTTCGACTTCCCTTTATCATCACCAAGACGAATGATTCCTATCGGTTATTCTTCAAGATTATGGGACACGATGCCAACTTTCACGGAGATGAAACCATGAATGAAAATGAAGGAATGGTTTTTGACTATCACACAGATACCGATGAATTTGTTGATGTATATAATTCGAACAATAAAATTTATTCCCCACAGACTGCTCCTTCGTTCTTTGAGAATTATCTAAAAAAAGGTAAGTCGTTCTCCATCTATCGAACAGGCAAAAACAGTATTCTATCTGACGGGATGCGGGCTGCTTTCGATGCTGCAAGTGCTGCTATGGGAAGTGTCAACAGTTCATGGAGAGTAGATTCGCTCAGTCTTACCTTTGATACTCTTACAAACAAGGCTACGTGGAGTTTTCGCTATACATCTGGAGGACGACTCATGCGTTACAATTACGACTTGACGATAAGCAACGGAGAAACTGGCATTAGTTTTCTGGAATCAGTTGATACCTATGCCGAAAACACAATCAACGGCAAGGCAAAGGATAAGACTGCTAATCTGAAAAAATTGCTCACAGAAACGCTGTCACAGGAATTTAAGATTGAAGCATATAAGTCAAAGTTCAATTTGAAGAAGATTAAGCTCACTGCCGTCAATGACCCTGACTTATGGATGATTATTTGTTACTGAATATATTAATTAAATATCAAATCAAAATGAAAAATTATTTACTCGCCGTCATGATGATGGCCGCTGTTAGCACTTCTGCTCAGCAGTTAAATTTTGCTGACAGGGACTATGAGGCCGACCAGCGACAGAAAATCGCTCACTTCGATGTGATTTCTGCCAAAGCTATGGCACCTGTGCTCTCACTGGAAAATGAGAAAACTACAGCAAGAGCCGCAGGACACTCTGCTTATGATAACAATGTATGGTATGCTCGTCCAAAAGGCACTTACTACTATACTTATTTCGGAGAATCGCGTCAATATGCTATGCTTGTCGTTCCGCCCTTCACACCAGTGAAGTTCGAGAATCAGTGTCCTGAAGGCATCGCCAGTCAGGTGAAATGGTCGATCACTAACGGCCAGCAGAGTTACGACATCAGCGCTGCAGCCGATGCCGACAACAATGTTATTGAGCATTACGAGAAGAATAAGTATGGCACTACCTATCCTCCAACGATGACCTACAACGGCACCAGCTTCTCGCTCGTCGATATGGTGGTTATTGCCGATTCGTTCCGAATCTCTTTGGAACCTTTTAACATGACAAAGAGTCGCCCTTCTTACGGTATCAATCCCAATGACAACAATGCATTCAGCTATTTTAATGCTTCTGATCGCATCGGTGACTATGACCTTGATAATGACGAGAAAAAAGATTCTGCTCGCATTCGTGCCATCGCACAGGTCTATGAAAAGCCACTCACAGGTCTATACCTGAGCGAGGTGTCCTGCTATTTCTTGGCAAAGAGCAATCCTTTGGCTGGTGGTAAGAAGCTTACCGCTAGAATCTGTAAACTTGCAAAGGACAATGAGGGAAATTTGCTGAAGAACGCAGCTGGTCGTTACATTGTTGGCGAACAAATAGCAGAAATGATTTCTGAAGAAATGGACGTGACTATGTTTACCAATCAGCAACCTGTGGGCAAAAATAACCTTCAGAGTGGTATTATGTATTTCGCAGCCTTTGGTGAAGACGAACTGGGCAATCCTGTGACTCAACCCATAATGATTGATGAAGAGTTCATGATCATGATTGACGGGCTTGAACAGGAAGGGCTTGACGAAAATGGAGTTGACCTGAACTTTAATTTTGTTGACATAGGCAATGATACCATTGAGTTGCAGTCTGGCGCACAACCCGCCTATATGTATTATCAGGATGTCGCAACTGGTAAGAATTATGATCGCTCGCTGTCTTACTATAGTAAGGAACAATACGTATGCGTGTCGCTGCCCTTGATGCTGGCTGGTGAGCTTGATGGTTTCCAGGTTGTTACTACTCAGAATGTACACAAGCAGACTATCTCTGCCGAAGGTGGCAGAACTTTTGCACAATTTACAACTCAAGATGGAAATAAAGGTAGTTCGCCTGCTGGTATTTGGACCAACTTCCCCATTATGTCGAAAGATGGTGATGACTACTACGATACGGGTAACTACATCTTCGATGGCCTTCCTGATTGGGCTCAGCCTCTTGTCGATGATACCTATTATGAGCATACTGCTGATGCCACGATTGCTGGCGATGAGGATGTCCGCGGTATGAACTATATTTCGTTCATCGTTGATGCACTGCCTGTGGGGCAAACGGGACGAAAAGCTGAAATCAATGTTATCAGTAAGCGTGGAGCAAAAGGCAATGCACCTTTCTATATATTACAGGGTGATGCCATTACTGAGGGCGTTCAGTCTATTCGCTATGATGCCCAGGGCAATTGTCTTGGTGCATACGACATGAATGGTCATCGTATACAAAAGGAGCAGAAGGGACTCATTATTGTCAACGGCAAGAAGTATATTAATAAATAAGAATATAATACTGATATGAGAAAATTATCGCTGCTGCTCTTGTTGGTCTTGGCTTCTGCCTTGCAGGCACATGAGCGTTCAGACGAAGAAATGATGAGCATCGCTCGTCAACAGTTGCAGCAGGTGGCCGCATCGCATCGTGCTGCTCCCGCAGTTTCATCCGTTTCGCGTGCTGCGCAGGCAGAGACCTACAATCTCTATAGCAGTAGTGATGGTTTTGTCGTAGTGAGCCGTGACGATGCTTTCATGCCTGTCCTGGGCTATTCGGAATCATCATACGAGGAGTGCCGCCAGATACCTGCCCTACAGTGGTGGCTCGATCAGACGGAACGTTCGCTGAAAGTGAAGAAGGCTGACCCGAACTATGCACCTCGGAAGGTGAGTTTCACCCCCACACCCTATTTCATGACGTCGCTGTGGGGACAGCAGGCCCCCTACAATTATCTTTGCCCTAAGATCAATGGGGTTTCTACGCTGACGGGTTGCGTGGCAACGGCGATGGCTCAGGTGCTCTATTACTATAAGTATCCAGAGACCTCTACTGGCACGAGCTACTATTATCTGAATGATTCGTCGACACCCAATACCGTGACCGTACAGACTACCTACAACTGGGCTGCGATGAAGAACCAGTACTCGAACCTTGCTACTTCGGCTCAGAAGACGGTAATCGGCCAGCTGATGCGCGATTGTGGCTATGCCTCTCACATGACTTATCGCACAACGGCCAGCAGTGCCCTTACCGGCGATGCCGCAGCAGGATTTGTCGATAATTTCCAGTTCGACGAGCGCAGCATTCGCTTTGCCATGCGCGACTATTACGAGGATAGCGAGTGGCTATCGATGGTCTATGCCGAGTTGGCAGCCCACAGTCCGGTTATCTATGGAGGTGTGGATCCCAATCCCAATGGCGGTGGACACGAGTTCGTACTCGATGGCATCGACGAGGAAGGCAAGGTACATGTGAACTGGGGCTGGAATGGCGTCGGCAACGGTTACTATGAACTGTCGCATCTTGAGCCAACAGGCATTCAAGGGGTTTCGGGGACTAACTATTTCAATACCGATCACGATATGGTGTTCGGCATTACGCCTACACCAGACGAGGAAACACTGTCTAACCCCGTTTGTTCCGAATGGGCAGTCTATGCAGGCACCTATTCGCTTGCTCTGGGGACAAACAATAATATCAAAGTGAACCTCACGTCGACTTCGTTTGTGAATATTCACTATCAACGTTTCAACGGTTCATTGGTGTTGCACGTGGAAGCTACGGATGGTAGTGGCAAGAGCTATAACTATAGTCTGCCAGTCAATACTACGGGTGGAGTCAGACCATATGCTGGTTTCAAGGCATCTGACGGCTTTACGGTGTCAGGCTCGAGTGATCTGCCTGCAGGCAATTATGTAGCCTACCTGGCCAGTAAGTCCTCGAAAGACATGGTCTATCGTCCGTTCCGTTGTCTGGGTGGTCCTATTCGCTTCAAACTGACTAAGCGGGCTAATGGCTCGATTCTGTTTGGTGATGCCGAATTGATCTCAACAGCTGTCGATGCAGTGAAAAACCAGCAGAACAAGGAGGTGAAAGACCGCTACAACCTTCGTGGTCAGCGTGTTGGAAACAAGCAGCGTGGCCTCGTTATTACCCGCTTTGCCGACGGCACAGTGCGTAAGGTACTGAACCGATAAGATTCGCCAATAAAGCATAAATGAAGCACCGCTGTTCTCTATGGAATAGCGGTGCTTCTTTATGTTTTTTTTTGAGCTCATTTTACCAGAACTACCAAGTACTTGCTGGTGCTCCAGAACAATTCGGGGTTAGTGATACGAAGCACGTACTGCTTGTTGGCATCACGCTGTAGTGTATAGGCACTGGCAGGGTGGGCGGTCAGCATCTCGGCATCGCGTGAGTAGAGTTTGATTTCCTTGTCTACGC
>Ga0326511_10002967_pt1 | contig 13712 bp, 19 predicted proteins | sample 0_2496_0518_D_FD_203701 | JGI IMG/M metagenome (GOLD analysis project Ga0326511, IMG submission 203701) | Bovine rumen microbial communities from UC Davis, California, United States - 0_2496_0518 | ecosystem: Host-associated > Mammals > Digestive system > Stomach > Rumen | place: USA... | reverse complement strand
AAACTTATCGTCTATGGAAATCGTCGAGAAGACACTTTTGTAGCTAAGACTATTAAAACAAATAATGGTTATTACAGGTTGGTTGGTTTAATTGAACAAGTTAATATTGATGGTTCAATGAATGTGAGATATACTAGAAATAAGAAAAATTAGAAAGGAAAATAAAATATGGCGGATAAATTTATAACTGCAAAAGTTCAATTAAATAACTATCGATTCCCCAAAAATAAAGCCCATGTTTCTGGTGAATATGCTATAGTTTTATTAAATGTAATAGAGGTAACAGAAGGAGATATTCCTTCTGCTGCCTTTACATCTTATGGGAATCACACTATAGTCGTTAACGGAGGAATGCCAAGACTTGAAAAAGGTGTTGATTATATTCTTCAAGCTAAGCAGGTAGTCGACCCTAAGTGGGGAATTCAATATAAATGTGAAAATATTAGAATGGATTACAATATGGACAAGAGAGAAGACCAAGAGAAATTCTTTAGTTTCTTTTTAACTGAACATCAAATAGAATCTCTATATAGTTTTTATGATAATCCAATTCCTCTTTTAGAAAATAATAATATAGAAGCTTTAACTCAAATAAAAGGCATTGGTAAAGTAACTGCTGCTCGTATGTGTATGAAATATACAGATAATATAGCCAACGGAAGAGCATATGTTGTTTTAAAGGATTTAGGCTTAACAAAAAATGCCATAGATTCATTAATTAAACAATTTGGTTCTGCTGATGTCGTTATTGATATTATTGATCAAAATCCTTATTCTCTTATTAAATTAGTTAGAGGCTATGGATGGGAGAAAGCTGATAAGTTAGCTTTAGGAAAAGGGTTTGCTAGAGACTGCAGAGAAAGATGTTTAGCGTATGCTAGACATAGATTAGAAAAGGAAGCTGATGACGGAAACTCATGCATGTCAGTCGGAGAATTAATTGACGATACTATGGATGTTTGTTTCCCAGTTGATAAAGAAGTTTTGACTTATTATATAAAAGAAGAAACAGTAGGGCAAACAGATTTTGAAGAAATTTATTCACAGATTTTACAAAATCAAAGTGACGTTAAATTTCCTACATTCTTCTACTCTTCTTCTAATAAAAAAATAGGACTATTTACATATCGTTTATTAGAAAGAAAAATAGTAACTGAATTAGAAAGACTTAATAATGCAGAAGCTTCTTTTAAGTATGATAAAAATACTTGTGAACTTATTATTAAAGCTGTTGAAGACGACCAGGGATATAGTTACACTAGAGAACAAAAACAAGCTATCTGGAATATACTAAATAATAATTTAAGTATTTTAACTGGTTCTTCAGGAACAGGAAAATCTTCAACTATAAAGCCTTTAATTAAAATTTTTGAACATTATAATTTAGAGGTATCTCAATGTGCTCTATCTGGTCGTGCTGCGAGTCTTTTAACAGGATATACAGGACTTGAGGGTAAAACAATTCATAGATTATTAAGATATACTCCTGAAATAGAGCAATTCGAATTTACTAAAAATAATTGTCTTCCTAGTGATGTTGTTATCTTGGATGAAACATCAATGGTTGGTGAAGAATTATTCTTAAAATTAATAGAGGCTATTAAGACAGGTGCAAAATTAATTATGCTAGGAGATATAAAGCAACTACCTCCTATGTCTGTTGGTAACTTATTAAGCGACTGTATCGCTTCTGGATATATTAAAACTAATTTATTAACTACAATTCATAGACAAGCTTTGAAAAGTGGAATCATCACAGGGTCTTTAACAGTTTGTGAAGGAAGATCATTAGTTAAAAGTGATTTTAGTGGTGAGGAAGTTCGAGGAGATTTACTTGATTTTAAATTAGTATGTAACGAAGATGCTATGATTGTTCATAAGCAAGCAATAGAGCAATTTAAACTTTTATTAAGTAAAGGTATTAATCCAGATAACATTCAAATCATGGTTCCTGTTAGGTCAAGAGGTATGAACAGTTGTAGAATGTTTAATGCAGAAATCCAAGACATTGTAAACACAACAAAAAAATCTGGCGTAACTATTGAAGTTCGTGATAATAGCAATAAATTTGAAGTAACTTACAAACCACATGATAAAATAATGATTATTAAAAATAATTATCATGCTAAAACAGTGTATGGAAAACAAGTAGCTATTTTTAACGGAAACATGGGGCACATAGTTGAAATCGATGAAAACTCAATGATTATCGACCTAGAATTCGTGGGACAAATTATTCTACCAAGAGACGAGTGGATTAATATTACACATGGATGGGCATGTACAACTCATAAATTTCAGGGTTCTCAAGCTGATTATATTATAGTATGTGTAGACACTTCAGCTTACGTTCTTTTAACTAGAGAGTGGCTATATACTTCTCTTACTAGAGCTAAAAAATATTGTGTATTAGTTGGCCAACCTAAGGCAATCAATTCTGCTTGTAGGACAAGTAATATTAAAATTAAACAAACATGGTTACGAGGCGAACTAAATCAACTATATTTACAAAGATTCGAGCAATAGAAAGGATGATACTATGATATGGATAACTTCTGATTTACATTTAAATCATTATAAGATATTAGAATTAGAAGCCTATAATTTAAACAAATCAGGTCTGGGGTATGTAAAAACCCTGGACCAATATAATAATATGATAATTAGTCACATCAATCAAAAAGTAATGTCGACTGACACTTTATATATATTAGGAGACGTAGGATTCGGTCCTGTGTCTGAACTAAAAAAAATATTAAGTAAAATAGTGTGTAAGAATTTAATTTTAATTTTTGGCAATCATGATAAATATGGAGAAGAACAAGCTAAAATACTTGGCTTTAAAGAACCTATTTATGGCCCTTATTATTTACCAGAATCAAAAGGTAAAATTTTACTATCTCATTACCCATCTTACGAGGCATTTAATAACCCATATATAGCCTACAATTTGCACGGACATTTACATGGTAGTAAAATGGACATGGATAATTTTGTCAATGTAAATATTGCAATGAACGAATATTATCCTATAAGTGTAGAACAATTTTTAATAAAATCAAATAGCAAAGCTAAAAAACGAGAAGAAAAGTTTTTACAAGAATGGTTTATAAATCATCAGATTTTTATAGATAAAAGTCGTGGGGATATTGATATAGGGCCAGATGGGCATATAATTTGGCCTGAAGAAAAAAAATAAAAAAATATAATAGGTATTGACATTAAAATATTTTTCCTTTATAATATAAGTGAAAATAAAGGAGGAAAATGAATATGACAAAAATCGAAACTATTAGAAAAGAAGTAAAAAGAGCAGCAGAGAAAAGAGGTTACAAATTAGAAGAGAGACAATCTTCATCAACTAATTCTTGGTATTTCAAAATTAGTGCATGTGATCAATCTCTATTATTTAGAATTTCTGATCATAAGACATCTGCTAATGTTATCACTTTAAGAATTGATAAATCAACTTCTTATAAAAATATCATAAGTTTTATTAATAATAGATGCAACGATTTAAGTGTAAGAGTTATTAAAACAGCTTTAGGTTTAAAATAATAGGAGGATATATGGAAGTATTTTTAGATTCAGCAAGCAATACTTGTTTAGACCCTAGAGTTTTGAAAGCTATGAAACCTTATTTGAGCGAGAGTTTCGTTGGAAATTCTCGTTCTATTCATGATTTTGGAATTAAAGCTTCTCAAGCTATAGAAAATTCAAGAGAAAAAATGGGACGTGTTTTTGGTGTCCCTGCTAATAATATTGTTTTTACTTCAGGCGCTACTGAAAGTAATAATTTAGTAATAAAAGGATTAGCATATAGAGAAATGTCTTCTAAAAAGAAGAAAAAAGAGCAGAAGAGACATATTATTTGTGGAGCAACTGAGCATGACTCTGTAATTAATCCATGTAAGCAATTAGAAAAAATAGGCTTTACCGTTACGTATATTCAACCTCATTCAGACGGAAAGATTTATTTACAAGACGTAAAATCGGCAATAAGAGAAGATACATTATTAATTTGTATTATGGCCATTAATAATGAATTAGGAGTTGAAAATCAAACCTATGACATTACTACTTATGCAAGAGAGCATAAAATATACACTTTAGTGGATTGTACACAATTAGTAAGCTACGGTAAAGAGTGCTTATGGCTAAGATATGTATATCCAAGTGCTAGTTTCTTTAGTTTTTCTGGACATAAAATATATGGTCCATTAGGGACAGGATGTTTAGTAGCTAACGACGATTATTTAGATTTATTAAAAGGTAATGGTTTAATAGTTGGAGGAGCTCAAGAGTTAAGTATTAGAGGTGGAACTTCTAATGTTGCTGGCATCGTTGGATTAGCTGAAGCCGTTGAATTAATGGAAATGCAATCTTATAGAACTCATTACACAGATTTATATACTTATCTAATTAGTTCATTAGATAAAAATTTCAAAGACCAATGGAGCTTAAATGCTGAGCCTGACCATAAAAACATTGTATCTTTAAATTTTTCTAAATATTTTACATTGACAGAATCTCTAGCTGCTGATTTAGCAGTTGCAGGAGTGGCTGTTAGTGCAGGTTCTGCTTGTGATTCAGACCACAACGAAACAGAAGGAGCTTTCAATCCTTCTCATGTTTTAGCATCTATGAATTATTCAGAAAATGATATTAGACGTACAGTTAGAGTCTCTTTCAATAAAAAGACTACTAAAAAAGATATAGATTATTTAATTGTACAACTTAAATATCTTAAAGGGATAGAAGACATGGCAATTGAAATGAGTGAAGAATAAAGGAGAATGAAAAATGATTAAATTTGAAAAAGTTTCTAAAGAAGAGTTTGTAAACGACTCAAAAAAATTTTTTCCTCAATTATCAGAAAGTGATATTGAGACAGCTTATGAAAATATAACTTTACCTAGAAGAAGCTCAAAAGGTTCTGCAGGGTATGATATTTATACCCCTTTTGGATTTTTACTAGATACACATGATCAAACAATTACTATTCCTACAGGAATCAGAGCAGTTATGCCTAGTAATATGTTTTTAGCAGTTGTTCCTAGAAGTGGTATGGGTTTTAAAACTGGTTCTTCATTAGCAAACACTATAGGTATTATTGATAGTGATTATATTGTAAGTCCAAATGAAGGACATATTATGTTAAAGATAGTATATGGCTTTAATTCTGTAACAGCTGAACCAGGAGACAGAGTAGCACAAGGAATTTTCTTAAAGTATTATATTACAGACGATGATAAAGTCGCTGGAGTTAGAAAAGGTGGCTTAGGAAGCTCAGGTAAATAATATGTTTATAAATCTATTAGAAGAAACTAAAAAGGTACTTAAGGAGAATAAACATTCAATAGGTAATATTAAATATGTGCGAAACGCAGAAGGATATATTCCTATTGCTGATTTTGTAGAAGCTGCTCAAAATTTTAATTATGATAATGAATCTAAAGAACCTCAAGTTGACCCTGCTTTGACTATAGTAGGAAAATTTTGGTGGTTGAGCAGAATCTATTTAGATAAGCATGAGCAATGGATGTTCCATTTTAAACCTAAAAAGCCTGAGTTATTAGCTGTTGGGTTTACTTTAAAGAATACCAGAGCTACTAAACAAACAAATAAGGAGAGTAAAGACTAATGTGTGAAAATGAAAAGAAAAAAGATAATTCTGAACAAATTTGTACTTTAATGAGAGCATCTCGTGAATCAGAAAGAACCCATATCAAAACTCTAGTTTTACAACTAAGAGATAAAGTAGATGTTTCTACCGAAGAGGGTATCGGTGCCTACAACGCTCTCACAGACGTTATAAATTTATTAAATAAACGAAAATAAAAGAGGCATTTTATTTGGGGGGGGATAGATATATCCTCCCGCTAATAAAAACGCAATATAGGGGAAATTTGGCGTGAATTATAAGGTATATGATAATATCTGAATGACCGCAATCTTTACTTGTAACAATACTATTTAAAAATAAGTAAAGGTAAAATTAAAAACTTTTACTTATTTTTTCTTTACAATATGATTTTTTATGTTATAATATAATTGAAGTTCCAGTAGGGCCAAAAGCCTATTTTAGAAACCAAAAGTTTAAAGGAGATGATTTATATGAGTGTATTTTCAGGAAAATGTGATTTATGCGACCATATATCTGGTATGGGCGGATGGTATGATCGTGATGGCAATCCAACCACAATAGGAAGTGGTGCGGGAGCATTGTATTCTGATGAAATGCAAGATTTCTTAGCATTTAAGGAAAAAACAGGTGGGGTTATATACCAACACAAAAAAATTAAGGTAACAGAAGAGAATCAAGATTTGGTTGCTAAAAAATGTGACCAGTTTAAAGTATTTAAACACACTGTATATGTTCGTGATAAAAGACTAAAAAGCGGTCAAAGAGAAAAGATATATTATACTTATGAATATTGGGGTCAAGAATATGACTCATTGAAAGAAATTAATAAAAAGAAGGTATTTATTGTAAAAGAAATACATTTTGAAAATTTATTAGATATTATTCCTTATTATCCCTACATTGTGGGTGCATGTTGCGCTACTAATAATAAACAGACGGTGTATATTTCATCTAGAAGTTTTGTGGACGAAGAAGAAGAGTCAGCTTATAATCATGGATGGGAACCTAACATGTCTTCTTATTATAGACACTTGTTACAAGAACATTATAGAGAAGTAGTGTTGAATTATTTTAATCCAGCAGGACGTTCTCATGTAGAGTTAGTTCATTTTGACCATTCTACTTTACAAGGAAAGTTAAAATATAAGATAGATACAAACTTCCCAGTAAGGTGGCATTTTGAAGGTGTTAGAAAATCATATTGGACTTCTCCTAAAGTTGTGGGAGATAATACTATAGAAATTAGTAAGTCTGATTTAGAAGCATATTTAGGAGATAAGGTTGAAGTAGAATATGTTTCTGAACCTGAAAATGGTTATCCTATTATATTAAATTAAGGAGGGGTTTAATTAAATGGATTATGTTAATATTAATAGTACTAGTTTATATCGATTATTAATTGCTAATTTAAGGTATTGTTATACAAGAAATAATCACTTGGAACCTAGTTGTTCCTATAACACAATTTTAAATGAAATATTGCCGCTAATGTTAGAGGCCGATTCTGAAACAGCTATTCATACAGCTAAGCAATTATGTGAAGAGTGTATTACTGATGAAATTGGTATGCATTTCTATTACGGAGAAGATGATGAGTTTGGTAATCGAAAGGCATCCATAGATTTTGTAAAGGAATTATTAGATTTCATTCACAAAGCTGATCCAGATTATGTTCCTTATTGTTATGATTCTTTTATTGAAAACACTAACCATGATGATGATAAGGTTTACAATATTTATGAAGAGCTACCAGGACAAGAAAAAATTCTTTTAAACAAAGAAAAATTATCAGTAAAAGAATATCTTGATTATTTAATAGTAGACATTTTAAATCTTACTGATGAAGAACAAAATTCTGGAATTTATTATAATAAGCAATATATAAATAATAGTTTTTACGATGAAAAAGCAGGAGAATACAAGCGTCGCTTTCCTGATTTTAGATATAAAATACTTGACCCTGTTAATAGAACATTTTATGTTGAAAATACTAGAAATGAGTTAATTTGGGGCAAAAATTGGAGTGAAAAATGATAGATTTAGAGTATTTAGAGCAATATTACGATGAATATGAGGACCTTTATGATGATAAACCTGTAAAAAGGACAAAATTTAAGAGTCAAGAAGGTAATTTTTCTAAGAAAAAGAAGGCTAAAAACTTCAAAAAACCTTCTAAATCTAAGCAAGAACTTTGGGATGAGTACGAAGAGAATGAAGAAGACTTCGGTAAAGAGCTTATGAAGGAAATCAAAAAGGAAGAAAAACCAAAACCTGTAGAAAAATCTTCTGTAAGAATCATTCGAGGAAATTCTATAGATTATAAAAATGTAGCTTCTATTGAACAAATAGAAAAGATGTATAATGGTAATAAGACTTTCGGTATAAAATATTCATTTAGAAATAAAGATAACGGGGCCTTTAAGATTGTCTGGTTTAGTCAAAATCAAGAAGAATGCGTAAGAGTATTCACTAGAGAGTTTAAAATTTGGGAGAATTTAAATAAATAGAGGTGTCTCCTCTAGGTAAGTTCGTGCATTGCGGATAGTACCTCTTCTGTAGTCAGAGAAAACCTATTAAGAAATGCACTTATGGCGACTTACTCAAGTGGTTGAAGAGGACGGTTTGCTAAACCGTTAGGTCGGGTAACCGACACAGGGGTTCGAAGCCCCTAGTCGCCGCCATTAAAAAGAGGTGAAAACATGGATGATGTAGAAATTTTTAGAAAAGTATTTGATAACAGTGAAATAGTACGTCGTTGGGAAGAAAAAGGATTTGATCATGTTGGAACAATATTCTGTGGAGACGAATATGATATAACATTCCCAATGGACGGTGGAATAGAAATTACAAAATCAACTCGTATGAGAACAATAACATTTGATTTAGATATGCTTAACCTTATCCATGATACTAAAGATTATATTATTAAATTAGATGCTGTTGTGGAGGCTTTATATGATAGACAAGAATAAAATAAAAGTAGAAATCAGAAAATACCCCAGAGTAGACGACTGGCTTTGGTGTAAAGAGTGTATCCTTAATACCGTAGGGAAAAAATTAAAATCTTCAACTTCAGACGTTGATATGGAGTATAGACATAAAATATTAGAATCTGAACACAGTCCTATCAGAGAATTATGGTGGGGTATCAGGTTAACAATTCCATATTTTATTTCCGTACATATTGTTAGACACCACATAGGTTGCAATCATTATGTTTCTACTCAAAGAGATGATAGACATCCAGAAAGAGAAATTTCTAGAGACGAACTTCCTCAAGGAGAATTCGTAAGTCATTTACTTTCTATAAATGCTCAAGAATTAATGTTCTTCATGCATAAGCGATTATGTAATCAAGCTGACCCATTAATGAGATATGTAGCTAATTTAATTAAACAGGAAGTATTAAAGGTTAGTCCTGAGCTAGAAGGGTTATTAGTTCCTTTATGTGAATATCGTAATGGTAAGTGTACAGAAATGTTCCCTTGTCCAAAAGCTGCAACTTTTAAAAATAATTAAATATTAGAGCACGAAAGTGCCCTTATGCCGATGTAGCTCAGCTGGTAGAGCAATTCCATGGTAAGGAAGAGGTCGTAGGTTCGAATCCTATCTTCGGCACCACCATCCTGCAGATGTAGTTTAATGGTTAGAATATTAGCCTCCGACGCTAAGGATACGGGTTCGATTCCCGTTATCTGCTCCAATGCTGATTTAGCTCAGATGGTAGAGCAATCGTCTCGTAAGCGATAGGTCATAGGTTCGAATCCTATAATCAGCACCACTAAGTAAATTTAAGTAGAATTAAGTAAAAAGGAGAGGAAAACAGTGTTTATAGTATTGTTAATAGCCGTACTGATTTTAATTATTTTTCTTTTAGTGATATTATGCCATAAAGGAGACACATATCCTTTTAAGAAAATGAAAAAAGATAAAGATTTTAAAAACTGTTATAATGATCCTGGAAAAACAAAAGATTACAATAAGAAGTAAGGAGTGACAGAATGGAAGAATACACAGGTTGGAAAGTATGGGAACCAACAGATGAAGAACTTGCAGAATTATATCAAAACGGAACAAGTTCAGTTGTCTTAAAAGAGAATGAATATTTAATGATTAAAGACAAAACAGACGGCACCATTTGTAGTATTTATAAAAAGAAGAATGGCAAGCTAGAAAAAATTAATAGGGCTGCAATAAAAATTAAAGACCCTAAAGATGGTAGGGCTAATAAAACCTACGTCCCAAGAAATCCAGAACAAGCGTGTGCGTTTGATATGCTGCATGATACTGATACGACTGTTAAGTTAATTACAGGGCGTTTTGGTAGTGGTAAGACACTTATGCTTGTTACAGCTGCTCTAGAAGGATTAAGAGAGAAACGCTTTGACAAGGTTGTATGGATTAGAAATAACATCGACGTCAAAGATACAACTCCATTAGGTTCTTTACCAGGAACAGCTGAAGAAAAACTTTGGCCTTATTTAGGTCCGTTTATCGACCATGTAGGAGATAAAGACAAAGTATTAAAAATGATAGAGATAGGACAATTAGACATTCAGCCACTTCAATTTTTAAGAGGTCGAAACATTGAACGATCAGTAATTATATGTACTGAATCTCAAAACATGACTGCTGACCATCTAGCTCTTATTATTGCGAGAGCTGCAGAAGGAACAGAAGTATGGTTCGATGGCGATTTCAAACAATATGATAGAACAGCTTTTGAAAGGTCTAAAGGTCTAGAAAAATTAGTTAACAGGTTAAGTGATAATAAATTATTTGGCTATGTTAAATTAATTAAGACTGAGCGTTCGGCTACAGCTGCGTTGGCAGACCTACTTGATGACTGCAATAGGGGGTAGTAACAATGGCAAAGACTTATGAAGAATTTAAACAGGAAGTAGAAGAAATAGACTCTAAGGTATCAGTGAAACCCCGCTCTCTCTCTAAAAGTGAAAAAGCGGGTCATCGATGCCCATATACAAGAGTTAATAAAAAATGGAAAAAGAAATGGAAAGAATTTTGTAAATATGATATGGATTGGGATTACTTTTACTTTTTAGAAATGGTAGTTCGTAAATTAGAGTTCATGAGAGAGTATTTTATTAAAGATTCATATTTAGCTGGCGAAAGCAAAAATACAGTAGTTGACTCATTAACAAAAACTCTTGAAGTAGGTCATAAACTTATTACCCAGGATTATGACGAATACGATGAAAAATCTTTTCAAGAAGAGAAAAAAGATATTCAAGAATTTTTCAATCTCATCGGCGAATACTGTACGACATGGTGGGATTGACAAAATCACCCAAAAAATCGATAAATAAAAGCACCATTTTATTTGGCAAATTTTGTCGATTTTTTTATAAAAATTTAAAAAATTGTTGACTTCGGTTCTAAAATCGGTTACAATGTATATGAAGAGAAAAACTTCTCTTAAAAAATTTATTTAAAAAAGAGGATTTAAACATGAAGAAAAATTTAAGTGATATTGATGAACTAATTGATTTATTAGGAATGGACATTGACCAAAAAATGATAACAGCTCAGTTACCTGATCCTGACCTACTAACTTTCTATAATAATTTAACTAGAAGAGAAATCTGGTTAGATTCAGAGGTCAATGTTTCTACTTTACAGATTTCTAAATTAATCTATCATTTTAATAAGAAGGATGAAGAGGACGGAATTCCAGCAGAGGAAAGAAAGCCAATCAAAATTTTTATTTACTGCTATGGCGGAGAGGTATCAGCTTGTTTCAATTTAGTAGATACTATTGCATTAAGTAAGACTCCTGTCTATACTTACAATATGGGCGTTGCTATGAGTGCTGCATTTGTTATTCTAATTGCAGGACATAAGAGATTCGCTCTACCACGTTCTACAGCTTTAATTCATTCAGGCTCAGGAACTACTCATGGTACATATGAACAAACAGCTGCTCAAATGAAAGATTACGAGCATTCAGTTTCAACCATGAGACAATACGTTCTAGAAAGAACTAAGATTGATTCTAAGACTTTCAATAAGAAGAAGAATGACGAATGGTATATGTATATTGAAGACCAATTAAAACTTGGAGTTGTAGATTACGAAGTAAAGTCATTAGCAGATTTATAATATGGAAAGCGAGTGATGCACGATGGAAGCTAAAGAATATATAAATTTAATTTGCAATAATATAAACGCAGACACACTTTTAGACGCGTGGTGGGGATATTTAGCAGATAACAAAATTTGGATATCTAAATCAACTGGGAAACAGACTGAATTGAAAAAAATGGATGGAACTCATTTATATAATATTGCACATGGTATTACTAGTATGTATGTAGACCAAAACACTATTTCCCCAGGGGCTGCCCGACTTATCGGCGTCATTGAAATAATAATGGCTAAGAAAGCTAAAGAGGAGCCGAACGATCTTCCGTTCTAGGGTAAAATATGAAAACAGTTTTATATGACTACGTTCAGCATTGGAACACATACGATAGAATTTTCCTTTATTCTGACCCTCATTTTGGAGATAAACAAGCTTATGAGTTCAGAAAAAAGTGCTTTGGCTTCGCACTATCTGACGACGAGCAGGTAAACCTTATTAATTCTGTCGTTACAAAGAGAGACCTTTTAATTATATTAGGAGACGTGGGGGACGCCTCTTATGTATCAAAATTAAAAGCTGGATATAAAGTTTTGGTTATGGGCAACCATGATGCAGGTAAAAATAACTATAAAAAGAATAATACTAACAATTTGTTTGACGAGGTCTACGATGGTAAAATTCAAATCAGAAAAGATTTAGTTTTATCTCATGAACCAGTCGAAGATAAATATAGTTTTAATATTCATGGCCATCAACATCCTAGTCTTTCAGAGGAATCAAAAAAGACTAAATTTCAAAAATGGGCAGAGGACGATAGCCCTTTTGCCCAATACCTTTTGTCCGTGATAGGCGAACAGCCTTTAGAGAAAATACCAAAAATTATGCTGAATTTACAGTTAGAATTTATTCATAACTGTCAAGCTATGGATTTTAACTGTTGTGCTGAAATGATAGGGTATCAGCCCGTTAATTTAGGCGATTTAGTGTCTTCTGGTATACTAAAACAGGCATTAGACATACACAGAGCAGTGATTGACCGAAGATCTGAAGACGAATCAGGAAAGCAAAACACAGTAACTTGTGCTGTTTGCGGTAAACAATTTGTTCCTTCCTCACATATTCAGGATGTCTGCGACAAATGTACAATTGAAATAGGTCAAAATATTCTATCAGAAGGGAAAAAAGAGGGTTAGAAAAATTTCTAACTCTTTTTTATTGACATTCTTTATAATATTTTATATAATATAGTTGAACATAACAAAAAGATTAAAAGGGGGTCGTATAATGAGAAAATTTTTGTTCAAGTGTTCTATGTTTTTAGCTCGACATAGAGTGATTTATTACATTTTAAATTGCACATGGGGTATAATTCTTACTCTTATTGGCTGGTTTATCACATTAGCGTTGTTGATCGTCGGTAAAAAGCCAGTTCCTTATCATGGAGTTTATTATTTCCCTTTAAGAGAGAGCTGGGGTGGCTTTGAAATGGGCATGATGTTCATACGAGATACAACTTCAACAGAGCATGTCTCTCAACATGAACTAGGTCATACATTCCAAAATGCTATTTTAGGTCCATTTATGATTTTTTTAGTAAGTCTACCTAGTGTTTTCAGATACTGGTACAGATATTTAAAGTTCGAAAGAAAAGGATTGAATCCTACCACTGAATATGATGACATCTGGTTCGAAGGTTCAGCTTCTGAAATAGGTACAAAAGTAGTGGAGATGGAGCAAAATCGTCAAAAAGGAGAAAAACAATGATTACAAAAGAGATGGAAAGTATAATTAGAGAAGCTATATGGGTTGATCAGCTTACTCAGGAAGAATTAAGTAAAGTTTTTATTCAAAGTGTATACATAATAAATACAGAACAAGCCTATAATGGCTTCTGGGGTGCAAACGGTTATAACAATATCATGTTAGTAGGCTACAGTAGTGATGATAAGTATTATGTTCTAT
>Ga0326511_10002966_pt1 | contig 13712 bp, 17 predicted proteins | sample 0_2496_0518_D_FD_203701 | JGI IMG/M metagenome (GOLD analysis project Ga0326511, IMG submission 203701) | Bovine rumen microbial communities from UC Davis, California, United States - 0_2496_0518 | ecosystem: Host-associated > Mammals > Digestive system > Stomach > Rumen | place: USA... | reverse complement strand
ATTCGTTAGCATATGCTAACAACAAAAATTTGTACATGCACGAGACAAAGCTATTAAACAAGGCATTTTCAGATGTACAATAAAATGTACAGCACATGAAAATGACTCCATGTTAGCCTATACTAACAAAAACAAACATTTATTCGAGCGAAAATTAGATAAAATAAATCAACTGAAAAAATAAAATAACACTCGTTTGCAACTTTTTTTAAAAAACTCGAAGAATAGTCAAAATGACTATAAGGGCAACAACGTCAGTGTTTGTGCAGGTTTTAGAAATTGCAATTGTTAGCCATAACTAACACAGCACACACGTTCGACTAAAATCGTGTCAAGCATAAATTACATCAATTTCTGTTAGCATATGCTTACAAGATTTTAGTGCCGTAACGTGATCTGGTGAAAAAATGGGATAAAGAGAACGAGTGTTCGAAATCGCGAGATCCGGTGCCAGGATTTGTACAGATTTTTGTATAGAACGAGTGTTTGCGATTGTGTGTTTGGTATGGACAAAAAAACACCCATGCACAAATTTATGTGCATGGGCTTAAAATCAGATGAGTTCCTGCTCGTACAAAATCAGAGTGATATTTGTAATAGCAGTGGAAGTATCATCGAAATGGTATGTGTTAGGATTTCCGCCCGCAGTAGGTGCGATCAAATTAGTGTGTGAAAGCTCGCATCCGTTAGTATTATCGTGTGTCAGATCATATGTGATCTCTTCGAATCCTCCAGAAACAGGTGTGTTATTATGTGCAATAAAACGCTGAATTGACCCACCCGAAGCACCAACATAATGCAGCCTGTACCATGTAACAACACCGTCATTAATACAATAGATTTTATAATCGTTTCCGCGTGTAATAGTCTGATCTGTAAAAAGCTGATTAAATGCTGCACCCATAGTTCCTGAAGTGGCAGTGATCGAATTTTTAACCTTCCAGCTCTTAATTGCTCCAATGTCAGTCTGTAACTGTCCAACGTCAGTCTGAAGCTGTCCAACGTCACTCTGAAGCTGCTGCACATCACCGGATAAATCCTCAGTTGCAAGAAGTTCCGTTGTAACATTAGTAGTTGCACAGTTAGTATCCGGAACGATCGTGTCACCAATAGCGATAGCCTGTGTTGCCTTATACAGCACATCATTGTATATGAAATAGTCACCGATAGCATAAGCATGAGTGCTTGTAGCGCTTGCCTCATTATAGGCGCAAATCATATCCTCTAAATCCTGTCTAGTGTCAGTGATCTGACCAGACATAGAAGTAATAGCACCCTCCGCAGTTGTCAATCTGGTATCAAGTCCAGCAATATTACCAGTATTAGTGCTAATATTCTGCTCGGCTGTGTCCATTCGCGTTTCCAAAGCATCAATGTCAAGTTCTGCCTGCGCTGTATCCTGAACTGCTCCATAAAGCGCCGAGTCAACGTCAGAAAATGCCTGATTAGTATCTGACCAGTCGCGTTTATCGGCGCCCGTTGTTAAGGGCAGATTATAATGAGTAGTTCCGTTAGTGTAACTCATGTAAATATCTCCTTTCTTATTCCAGTGTTAAGTGTGCATACTGCTCGGCGGTTATTCCGGTTCCAGCAGGTCGATATACGACACGATTCCCTATTGTTAGGTCTGTATTAAGTCTCAAATAATCATAAGCGCTAATGTTAAGCGCTGCATAAGCATCAGCATCAAGGTCAAGTGCTGCATACTCACTTGCTGACATTGTACCCAGTGCGTAATTAATGCACTCTGACAATGCAACACTATGATCTTGCTTAACACCCGCGACGGGCATAAAAACATAATCATAATGCAGCCGCTCGCGTCCATAAACTAAATACTCATCAGCTGTTAGATTAAATGCTGCATAATCATCAGCACTTAAACCCAACTTGCAATATTGTTCAGCGCTTAGATTATTGCCTAAATGCTGATATAGCAACTTATTATTCAGGTCAAAATCTATGCGCCCATCCGGAGCATATGCATATGCGTTCCAGTTGTAAACGTTGATTGCAACATGCAATAACATTTCGTGTATCTCGTCAATTTCTGACTGCAAATAAAACACTTTCTCATTGATATAGAAATACAACTTGTGCTCACTTAATGATATTGCGCTGTCTGTGTACTGTCGCAATGACTTGTAAACTGCATCAATGTAGGCTCTCAAACTATTAATATCAGCGATCGCGTGTTTGATCTGATTTATCTGATTCTGCAAATCATCATCAACAGCTTTTCGTGTATTCGCTTCATCATTGATAAGTTTAATCAAATCACTTTCAAGTTCTGTGATACGGCGCTGAATTATCACAACTGTTGATTCTAAGTCAGATATACGCCCCGAATAAGTATTTACTTCATTGTGCAGCGCTTGTACTTCATCCTGCAAATGATCGACAGTCTCATAATAATCTGCGAGCTGATCAATTATTGCTTTGATCGATGTTATATAATCATCAAACTTTTTGATCTCTGCCAGAACCCAATCAAGATTTAATTCGTGCACATTTGTGTATGGTATCTGATTTAAAGCCATTAAAATTTTCTCCTTTCCGGTGAAATTTCAACGGTTACAACAACATTCTGTTAATTTAATTATACAATTTTTAGTAGACAAGTAAACAGAAACGCTTTTTAAAATCATCGATAATAAAGTCTAGCAAATTGAACATAGCAAGCTCCTGCTCTTGCTTAATAAGCTCTTGCGCGCTCATGTGATCACGTCCATGCCAATCCTTATTATAGTTTTTCTTTAACTGCTCATCATGATCAACAGTGTTTTTAGTCGTTCCGGTTTCGTCCCGAACCTTACCGTATTTTGTGTCCTGATCAGTCTTAATCTGTGAATTATAAGTGCTCTTGTCCGAGGATTCAGGTTGCGCTGTGTTATTTTCATTGTAACTATACACACTATGCAGCGCGGTATCATCACCTGTTTTTTTGTCGGTCCGATCAATGGTATCTTTTCCGGAAAGTGTCTCTTTTAACTTACGCTCAAAATCTGTGATAATATCTTTTTCGAGCTTGCTTCCGAGATGATCCTCTAAATGCATATCAACGTTTTCGAGCGGATTATAAGTATAATTCTGTGTATTTTTGAGCCACTCCCATGTACTTTTACGTTTCTCGCACCACTGTGTAATAGCATATTTAAGAAAATCAAAATTGCTATATAGAAGCTCAAATTCTGCTGTTTCCATGAGCAGATTTGTTTTAAGTGCTGCAAGCTCGTCAGATGTGAAATTACTGGGAAGCGTCAGACCATCTAAAATGCTATTGTCATAATTGTAAAGACCTAATAAAGATATTGTCGCTCTCATTTTGATACCTCACTAGGCTTTGTATCTGCCTCATTTACGGATGTTTCATCTTTAAACCTAAACTCCACCGAGATATTAAGATTAAACATCCGATTGACGCGCCTGCACCCGTCCCGCATAGTCTCTAACCACTGTGAGCACAATGATTTTGTGTCTATGTCATTAGATGCAACTTCATCAGTTATTAACCGCTCACGCTTTTCTGTATTCGCGTTTGGGATTCCGATCATAGTTAAAAATTCACGCTCAATTTTCTTTAGATCGGTGAGAACGTCACCTGCAATATAAGTGTTCTTAAGATTCTGATTGAAAAATTGCAGCGCTAGTTTCCCGTCTTCATCTAATAGACACTTGTCATATACTGCGACAGGTTCACCGGATGCAATACGGTCATAGAGCTTTTTAAATGCCTCGGCACCTGCTTTATTACCCGCAGCAAATAGGTATGCTAATCTGCAATTCAATAAATTAGTTCCGGCTGATTCCGCAGCTAAAGCCATTAAATCACCGTAATAATTAATAATGTCAAGTATTCCGCAATAATCCAGATTTAACTTTATTAGCTCTGTCTGTACTCCAATTCGCAATTCTTTGAGACCGGATAAAAGCGGGTTAGATATTAGAGCGGTTGTAGGCTGGTAGTAAATACCGTAACCGGATAAAGTGCAATGTTGCGGTATCACTCCAAACTTATCAGTATTAATTACTGCTATATGCCCCATACAAAAGAGAATATAAGCAAAATAATCATAATCCCAAGTGTCAGGAATTTTCCATTTGAAGACAGATATTGCTTTAATGAGCAAATACCGCTTAAAGTATCGCGCTAGTGCTGTATCATGAATGTGCACCGTTGACGGCTGCAAAATAGAGTCATATGCATTTTGATAATCATAATAAATAGGTAGACCCTGCCACAAATCAAATCACCTCTATTCTATATAAAAGCCTTTATTCATGTAATCTGTGATCATGTCGTTTTCATAACTGGAACCCGCTCCATTGAACGTTGAATTGCGTAGTTTAACGTATCCGGTTTTACCTGCTAGAGAGCCTACACAGAAATTAGGATACCCGAAACCGGATGCCATATTTGCGGGCGTATCGCTTAATTGCGCACCTACGCACCAGATATGACACACTTTATCAAGTTCAACACTAGCAAAACCGCCCAGACCGCCACCGGATAACGTTTGACCACCGAGCGCGTCAGCGAGTCCTATTCCACCACCAGCAGCGGCTAACAGACCAGCTAAACCGCCACTAGTACTTTCAGCGATTGCCATAGTTGCAAGTCCTGAAATGATAGAAGTTACAGAACTTGTTACTTTTCCTGACGAAATGTTGGAAGCACCAACACCAACGGGAGCAGCTACATTTGTGTTTGCAGTTGTAATTATCTGGTCACTACTTCCAGATTTAACGCTAAGTGCAACGTCGCCGTTTTCGTAGGAAAACGAATAATGAATTGTTATAGAGCTGTCATTTACAAGCTGATCAACTGGTAATGTCATAACACCAAACAGCGGAGCATACATGTACAGCTGACAATTTGTTGATGATCTTCTCCAATCGCTATTTTGCCATGGGATATTTAAAGTGACGCTATCAGTAACGACTTTAGCTGCAACTTTATATACAGTTTCACCTGTTGGGAATGAGCCAATAACATAGTTGTCGATCTCTTCACCAATTGCACTATGATGTACCACCCATGGGAGTGTAAAGGCATTTCGTATATTACGCGACGCGGAGTCTTTTGTAAAAAATTGCTCCATGACATCGCACATACGCTGGAAGCCATTTAGAGTAATATCTTCTATGGTAGTTCCTGCAACGGTTGTTGTTGTCCAGTCAATACCATCTAAAAGGTCATAGATATGTCCAGCATTGGCAAGTATAAAAGTTCCGGTGCATTTATTTCCGGTAGTGCTCAAAATCACGCAACCGTTTTGCGTAAATGTTGTACCCGATAAAGCGCCGTAAGTCTCCGTAACAACCGGAACTGTTAAACGCTGCATACGTCCATCTATAATGCTCATAGTAGGAGCTGAACTGTATTCTATAAATACGCCTGTTTGACTCTGAATTGCAGCTTTAAAACTTGCAAGCACATCAACAGTACACTGGATTACTACAACCGAGCCTGTTTTATAGGTCCGATTTACAATAAAATAATAGCGCCCAAAATCGGATACATGCACATAATTATAGATACCATACTCCGCAATATTAGCCGCCTTAAGCTCAAAAACGGGATTCTCTAACGTGCAATCATCCTTTAGCAAAACAGACGCGGTTTTTTGTGCCGCGCCTGTTGGGATTGCCGTTGAATTTTTCCGTTTCGAGAAATTAAAAAATTCAACAGTTATAGACATATGATCACCTTAATCCAAAAGGAAGAGAACTGCATTTTCGAAGTTATCATTATAATAACGATCTGTGAAGTGGAAATAAACATTAGAGTATCCACCAGCAGCATTAAACGGTGTCCGCGCGGACCACTGATTTACTACGGTCATTCCCATCATTTCACGATCAAAGATGAGCGCGAAAATGTTATCTTCCGTTACTGTGTCACTCGCAGGAACGCCCGTGTTGTCAGTGTATCCGCACTTTACATTGATCTTTGTAGGGTCCTTTATGGACTGCCAGAATGAAACGGATTCAGCTTCCACGCCGCGCAAATATCTGTCATTAAACGTATTTGCATAGACCATGGAGTCAATCATGTTTCTTGTAGGAGCATAAATGTATGCTCGCTGCATTTCCTTTGGTGTGTGTCTCTTAATTTCCTTTCCGGAAATGTTGTTATGGAAGATTTCGGACCGTTCTGTAAGCAGGTCTGATACCGTAGCCATTCTTGCATAAGCCCACTGGATAAACGCTTTAAAGTTATCCGGTTCATATACTGACTGTGCATCGAGAGAAAGACCCGTGAGAGTATTATATTCAGTGAGCAAATGTACAATCTGACTCGAATTATTAAGCGCAATAATTCCGGCAATAGCATTTACTACGGTTGAGCGGCTAAGCGATTCATGCGCCTGCTCGATAATATCAGAACAGTTCTGTACTACCATAGCAACAAAACGTGCAAATTCTGTTTCGCTGCTAAATGCTACATCGAGCTGATCTTTAAATAATGTATAGTGGCGCTGGTAAACTTCCTGACCATAAAAGTTAGTCTGTAAGATATTAGGCTTTGAAACCTTATACATATCAATAGACTGACCCTCGGTAAGCGGTAAGCGCTCATCTGATTCCCAGTCTTTATCCGCAATTGCAAGTTTTCTAACATGATTACCAAAAGTAATCCGGTCTGTTTCCAGCGTACGGAACTTTCTTGTATAGGGTCTATTAGAAAAAATGGTTCTGGATAACACCTGTGAAATAGCACTAATTACGTTATCGTAACCAGATTTAAGTGTTACGTCCGCAACAGTTACAAATGAGCTTGTATCTGTCGCTGTAAGTCCTGCGTTTCCGGTTGCCTGTGCAGCAATCGAGTTAAGGACTGTGTAAAGCTGATTCTGGGTTAAAGAATTAGCCATTATTTCTGCTCTCCTTTCTTATCATCTTCTTTAACAGATGGTGGATTAATAATAGAAGCAATGACATCATCAACAGTGTCCTGCTTTCCCTGATTCGCTCCAAGTATTGCGTTGCTTTTGATACTTTGATCAAGTGCGCCGATTGAGCGCAAAATCTTGTCAAAGGGGTCATTTGTCTGCTGCATCTGAACAGGCTGCTGCATCTGAACAGGCTGCTGCATCTGAACAGGCTGCTGCATCTGAACAGGCTGCTGCATCTGAACAGGCTGCTGCATCTGAACAGGCTGCTGCATCTGAACAGGTTGCTGCATCTGAACAGGCTGCTGCATCTGAACAGGTTGCTGCATCTGAACAGGCTGCTGCATCTGAACAGGCTGCTGAACCAACTGCATCATTTGCGGTGTAGATGCCTGCACAGTATCTACCATTGTTAATTTACTGATCTGGTCTGCAGTAAATCCAGCGTTACTTAAAGCGATAATATCATTTAATGTCATTGTTACACCTCACTAACTTTAACAGAATGTTGTTAGTTTTATTGTACACAAACACACGTTTTTTGCAAACAAAAAATCAGGTAGTAAACGGATTATGGATTCTCCAATCCTTGCGTACCGATTCCGTCGGTTGAGTTCGCGCGCCGTTTACCCCTGATTCATTTTAATTATAACATATCCTTATAATATTTCTCGAATAGTATTTGCAATGTGTACGATTCAAAACTAATCTTATTAATGCAATATTTCATCCATATTTCACGGTGTTTAAGCCTAAACTCACGCAGTCCATTAATATTAGCTCGATATACTTTTCTGGGAGTTCCGGAAATGTGAGTGGTGACATAATAACGGTCCTGTGATTTATGCTTATAGATTGCAAGTTCTCCCAGAACGTAAAGCAATTTGTATTGCTTTATATCTTCCGGTGTAACTGCATCCTTACACATTCCGGTGTAATTATTATTAATTGCCATATCAAAAAAGCTCGTTCCGGCTGTCATACGATAAAGCGTTGTTTGCGCTTTTAATTTAGATATTGGTGACTCATTTAGATTTAATATCATGATTCCTTGTGCATGATCATAGTAAACATCATTTCCAGTTTTCAACATTTTTTCAACAGTACCCACAAGATTTAGTGCTAAAAAGTATGGGTTCGAGATATTGTTAGAGTTTGCTAACATCAGTGTAAATAAAGGCTCCTGTCCGTCTAGCTCTCTATTTCTCCCGATAGTTTCTAGTGCATTAAAAAATGCTGTTGATTCCTCTTTGATCAGGCGCTCATGAGCTTCTCCAATAAATTCATCATATATCAGGCACTTAATATAACTAGCGTCAAACGATCGTATATTGCTAAAAGTTGATAGTGCAGCTGTTAAGCCTAAAAGATCACCTTTAGGTATAAGTTTTCCATCGTCGTTTAACTCACTATCAAAGATAGATGAGCTGTATTTAGTGACCGGAAATTGCTCAATATTTAAGCCCATAACTTTGTTGATTGAATTAAATGGACTAAACTCATGCTTTTTAATTAGGTCAAGTTGGGTCTGGGTTCGCCGCATATATAAAAATTGCATATTATTGTCCAGTACATATTTTAGCGCACCAAAAGTTTTACCTGTACCACGGGCGCCAATCATCATAATAGTGTAGGTTCTGTTTTTTCTTGCACATTTAAAGATGTAGTCAAAATTTAAGTATCCATTTTCTAAGTATAATTTTTTATTCATAAATTCCTTATAATGGAAAAGCACACAGTGAAGGTGCTGTGTGCTTTCCGATGTGTGATGTATTTAATTAAGGAGATGAGGAAAATCCCACAACCCGCAAGTTATTCTGCATATGAGCACATCAGGAACGAGCGTCCTTTATTGCTTTTACCTTCGAAAATGTTGATTGCGCTAAACTCATTACCAAAGCATTCAACGATCTGTTCAAAGCCCTCTATCATCGTTGGGCTGTTTGTAGCATAAACTCCGCTGTCTGTCTTAATCGAAATAACCTTGTAAAGCTCTCCTGTCTCCCGATCAACACTGTTAAAAAGTACCCAGTCGATAAGGTTAACTGTTGAGCCTGACAGCTCACGCATCTTCCTTATTTCCGGTGATGTAACCAAAAAATAAAGGTCCTTTTTGTTCATATCCTCGCGCGATTTTCTTAAAATTTCCATTTCTGTTTCCTTTCCTTTCTTTGTTCTGTTTCTGTTTACTTTTTCTTGTGGAAATAGTGCGGGCTGTCGGGTATAAGAACAGCCCGCGTGGGGAGAGTATTCCGTGTGACGGGGCGTCACAATGTTTCCACAAGTTGAGTATATACCAATATTACTTAAGATTGCAACATAAATTTCTAAGCATTGTAATATACTTCGGCGCATAGTTGAGTGTATATGTTGAGTCTTTAAAGTAAATATTGCTGTAAATATGTGCTCGATTCCTGCCAACTTTATATTCTCTGATTTCCGGATGATCATTATATTTTGGCTCGATTCCTGCGGATTTCCGGAAAACAAATCCTTTCCGGTATCGCGTTTCTGGCATAAAATTATAAATGCTTCCCAGCTCTTTAGCTCCCTTTTCTTTGTTTACACCTGCACATGTTAAGTGTAGCACTTCTTCGTAGCATCCTTTACGCTTTCCTTTTTCGATCTTTTCCATACAAGTATAAGCATATTTCTTAGCACCATGAGTTACAAATTTTGTCATCTCATGTTCTTGCTCAACAATCCCTAAATAATGCATTTTCCCTTTAGGGTCTTTTGCAAAACCTCCATTTTTTAATGACATCTCTTTATGTATCCGGTTGTACTCGCTAAAATCAACATTTCCAATATACTTAACACTATCAGTATCGCAGTACAAAAACGTTGCGCCCTCTGTATGCTGTACATGCTGTATGAGCGATTCAAGTTCGTAACGAGCCCATGCGCAGCACCAGACGCCCCACTGGTATAAAAGATAAGCATTTTTAACATTTTTATAGTAGATGCTTTCCAGTGATTCCGCTTTAGATTCATAAAATAGATCATCGCACTCCTCGCTAAATTCTATTAGCTGTTTTGCGGGAGATTGTACCATCAGACCATAGATCGCATTAAAACGATTTTTGAATTTTTGATAGTTGAGCTCCTGACCCTCTACATTTTTTAGGCTCGTTTTCTGCCTGAAGTAATGGATAATTAATGACTTTAATTCATCCGGTAGTGGCTTATATTCAGATTCTTTTACATTAAAGTAAAACGGGTCTGCGTCAAATTTGTATGTATTCAGGATGATTTTTATATCCAGATCGGTAACGGACATTGTTAGCTTATTTGCTCGTATTACGCGCCCGTTATCCTCTTCTGCATTGAGAAGCCCTTTACATTTGCTGACTGGTATATATGGGCAGCCGTTAAATGGGTCTTTTAATCTGACACCTGATAATACAATGTCACATAATACAGCTTTACCCTGTGCAATAAGCGCGTTTACATCCGTATCCGTAGGCTTTAATTCCCATGGATATAGCTTGTTAACTAAACTATCGGGATAACTAGACACACGGTCATAACTGTGTATTAAACCGTACTCACGAGCTTCTACAACGTGACCCACAAACCAGCGGTTTGCGTGCGTATTTCCACCCCTGAAGGCTTGCTGTAATTGCAGGAATGCATTATAATCTGGTATGGCTCGCTTAAAATCCGCTTGTTTTCGGCGTTTAATCATTGCTTGCTTAACGTCACGCCGAGTGTAGCCCGTAGAAGTTAAAGGAATAGTATAGAGAGTATCCCCGTTTGACTTCATTAATATGTCGATTGCCTGAACTAAACCGATAACATCATTAAGGCAATAGACAGTTTCATTTTTGTTGAGTTTTGACCATGGAAAACGTAATTTTTTGTAGTCTAATGTTGTTTTCTGGTTCTCAACTTTCATGTTATCGAGGAACGTTGATAGCTTATTGTTTGTCAGAACATAGCTACAACGGAACTCGATATTTTTATATATTGCTTTTATTGGCTCTCTGGGCGCAATGCTAAAGACCTGTTCAAATCCTAAGAGTTCCCGTAAGTGGTGGAACTCGAAACCCTCATTATGTATAAAGCACATCAGGCGGGTTCTATGATCGCAATATAACGATAGCCTATCAAAGAATGTTTTCAGGTCTTTAAGATCGCGTCCTATTACACAATGACCATTTATGCAAAACTGCCATATATAACAAAGTGACTGCTTTACATCGTCTAAATTAGTTGTCTCAATATCTAGTGCGCATATCGCATCGATATAATCAACGCGCTTTGCGGCTCTGCTCTCACCGTAACTGTGCGGTAATATCGGTAATGCATCATACCAATCATAATCGAAAGTGTGTATATTATCGACTGTATTAGTTATTTGCGAACAATCGCAATTTTCAACAATTTTTTGGCAACCCACATTATAAATACTCCTTAATAATTTCTTCTGGCAGCATTCCCTCATTTTCTTGCCAGAGCTTAAATAATTCCATTACTTTTTCTTTTTCTTTTTCTGTTCTTTCATGCCGTTTTGATCGTCCATGTCCTTTTTCGCTTTCTTCGTATGTTTCACTATATAGCATATGATCTAAACTACTAGTATGCATCCACTCTAGGAACTCAACAAAATCCTGCACATTCTTTGCATCAATATCATAACCGGATTCCTTAAACTGTTCTGCAAGTTCCTTGCGCTGTTCTTTTTGATATGACACAAACGTGTGCGGGTCCTCTGCGTATCGCTCAAGTTCCGCAATAATATATATCATGCTGTTCTGCATCTGGGTTTGATTATCTCCCGTTGACGTTCTAAACGATGATATAGTTGGGATTTTGCCGCCCTGATTCCAGTTATTAACGAAGTTCTGGAAACCTGTATTAAAGCCTGCCTTATCAAGTCTATCTTTTCTTTTCTGCATTTTAGATCGTGACTTGCTATATTGCTGCTTTAATTCTGCAAAAGATAATGACCTTAAATAATTAGGCTCTATGATCATTTAGTTTTACCTCCAAAGAGTGTAATATTGCCACCGCATTGACTAAATATATCAGTATAACGCTCTACGGCTCCATCATTAACGCCTATTAATAAATCATCGCGTATTAACTGTCTGATGTAGTCCGTTTTATTTTCGACGCTCCAGAGTGCATCAATTATATCAGCATCATTTATATCATTTAACTTCAGGCAGAATTTAGTGTATGACTGTTTATCTTTTTTCTCTTTCATTTAGTAACTCCTGAAAATTTTCCTTTAAAACGCCAAATATCTCTAACATCTCGTAAATAATAATTAGTGCGCATAATAAAACAAAGGGTAGCATAATAAAGACAATAAACATTGCAATTAGTATATCTGTAACTATCTTCATTTCTTCATCTCCTGCAATTCAAATTTATATGCGTTAATAAGGTCATCGCCGATCTTGAGTGTTAAACCTACCTTAATTAGTTTATGATCTGGTTCTTCCGGACAATATTCTGATAACGCCTTATAAATTAATTCTAATTCGGAACGCGTGAAAAATACAGATTTATTAGGGTCTCTCATTTTTCCATCTCACTTTCTATTGTCTTTAATGCAGTATCACAGCTATCTTTTAATGCTGCGTATAAAACATTACATGTTGCATGAGTTAAAATTAATGCATCATCTATACCAACATTATCAGCTCTTGGTATCTCATCGGACAAATACCCTTTACAAATTGCATTCTCGACTTTTCTTAACACCTTAATATATTGATTGTGTACAGCTTTTAGTGTTTCTTTATACATTTCTATTTCAGTCATTATTACTCTCCTCAATTACCCATTCATACATTAACACGCCTAGATCATTAAGAATTGCATCTATTGCAAGCTCATGCGCGTCTGCACCTGTCACATCTTCCTCTAGTGATAGAATTATAGCTTTCTCGCAAATTTGACCTGTCTGTTTATATTTAATCACTATCTTTTTCATTTTCCACCTCACCAGTAACCAGATTAAATCCAAAATTATGCAAGGTTGTTAAGGCAGCCTCACAGCGCTCAATCTTATCTGTTAATTTATCGTCATGCTCACAGTTTACACACCACTTAAATTTCAATGCATCAAATAATCTGATGTATCTCTTTTCAGAGTCCTGTTCTAAAGCTCCAACGATCGCATTTATCTGCTCTTTTGACATTCCAGTACTTTCCATAAAATTTAATGCTTCTTTTCTTGTCATTTATCAACCTCATTTCTAAATAAATTAATAGTTCCAACTACTAGTATATACCATTTCCGCAAATTGTCCATACCAAACACCTATTCTAACACAGACACAAACACAGTCACTATCACCAGCGCCCGCGCAAACACTCGTTCCCACAATCCCATTTTTTCACCGGAACCCGTTACGGCACTTGAAACTTGTAAGCATAGGCTAACATAAATTGATGTAATTTATGCTTGACACGATTTTAGTCGAACATGTGTACTATGTTAGTTATGGATAACACTCGCTAGAACGAAAACCCACACAAACACTGAAGCTATTAACCTTATAGTCATTTTGACTATTCTTCGAGTTTTTTAAAAAAAGTTGCAAACGAGTGTTATTTTATTTTTTCGGTTGATTTATTTTATCCAATTTTAGCTCGAATGTGTGTTTGTTTTTGTTAGCATAGGCTAACACTGACTCATTTTCATGTGCTGTACAATAAATTGTACATCTGAAAATGCCTTGTTTACTAGATTTATCTCGTGCATGTACAAAATTTTGCTGTTAGCATCGGCTAACGAATGTATGTTCGGTCGGCACCGGTGTGGGAATCGAACAGCAATCGAACATATGTTCTCCTAGT